>Ga0315277_10012653_pt1 | contig 10571 bp, 13 predicted proteins | sample YL17G05_15_MG_FD_203695 | JGI IMG/M metagenome (GOLD analysis project Ga0315277, IMG submission 203695) | Sediment microbial communities from Yellowstone Lake, YNP, Wyoming, USA - YL17G05_15 | ecosystem: Environmental > Aquatic > Freshwater > Lake > Sediment | place: USA: Wyoming | collected... | reverse complement strand
TACTCGTGTTGGTGTCTTTCAAATAAATTTCTCGCAAGAAGAAACTCGACCAAGATTCTGATAAAAGTTTAGGTGGAGATTGTTCTCTTATATCTTTAACGATTGAAAGCAGAGTTGCATTATAAATCTGTCCTGGTTTTGTTGCATTGTCTGCCTGATAGATATTTACACAGATTAATAATACGAACAAAAATACAAGAGGATAGTTTCCAATTACAATATTTCTTAACACACCAATTCTTTTGAATCTAATTTTGATCTTGCTCAAATCAAGAATTAATTTAGCAACATGCAGAGTCATAGGGAATGAGATAGGAGCAAGATATCTGAATATTCTTGATGCTGAATAGTACTGATCAAACCTGAAGGTAGTAGGAAAATAATTTAGCAAAAGAAAGAAAGATGCATAGAACACAAACAAATAAACATCGAATTTGTCAAGCTTTGTTTTTCTGAATTTTGGCGCTGATAAAATTGCTTTGACTACAAGTAATGCAAAAAGGAGATAAGGTATTATTCCAAAAAGAGTTGTTCCAAATTCAGAACCATATAAAATCATTTTTGGGTAGAATTGTAACAACCAAGGTACGGTTTCTTTCGGAACTGGATATGTTGCAGATGTGTAATATACAAACGGAATGAAAGTTCCTGATGTGAATTTCCAAACAATAGAAGTAATCTCATGAAGGAATAAAGAAAAAATGAAAAAACTAGCAAAACCTTTCCATTTCCTATGCTTGACAAATTGATACAGATAATAGATGGCTAAGACAGGGAACAAATAAACTACCCATATTTTGGTGTAAAAGGCAAACCACAGCAAGAAGGCTACAAGAACGCCTTGAATAAGGGGTTTCTTCTCAAAGATGATGAAAAAGAAGAAAGCAAGAGCCAGAACCCAGCTGAAAATTAGATCATTAGCATGGATAACACCAATTAATATCTCGAATGGAGCAGAAGCAATGAAAAGTGCAGCCAAAAAAACTTGATATCTAGGATATTTCCAGAAATTAAGGAGAAAATATCCGATGAGAGCAAAGCTCGAAGACATCAGCAATGTCGGTAAGAAAAAGGAAAATTCTGATACACCCAACAGTTTGAATGAAAGAACTGGGAAAAGCCAAAGACCAAATCGAATATGAAGTGCTGTGTGAAGACTTGGCCCGTTAGTCATAATATACTGGAATGCTTGGAATTCCTCAATATCATCACCCAGTATGAATCCTGTGAAGAAATACAGGCGTAAGAAAAGCGCAAAGAGAAAAATTATTACTGGGATTCCAATCTGAATTGCTATGCTTTTGCAGTTTCTTTTCATTGTCTCCCTTTTTATAATTTTAATTTATTTTCTTATTTGAATAAGTCAAATACGATACTTTTACGTGTTATTGTTTAAATCAAAAATCAAGTATCTTTCCTCAGCATTGTCATATATTTCCTTGTGTGCAAAACTATTCATCAAATAAGATGATAATTGATCATCTATAGAGGCACCTTCCTTAGTGAAAAAGTATCCAAACTTTATGCTGCTATTTAACAATTTTGTCAGATCTTCTTTGCTTCTTATGTCTCTAACTATTCTCATGTCAAGATATGGCCTTAGCTGATAAAAAGTAGAATCTTCGCCAAAAGAGACAATTATATTATCCCTATTTTTTGAAAGAAAGTCATTCAACGGAAGATACAAATTATTGGTGTTATAGATGTTTTGATAAATCGGATATGCTGCATAAACATAATAGCCGAGAAAAATCGCCAAAAATAAACAAAAAAGAGGTTTTGGAATATTGATTTTTATTTTTCTATCTCTTACCACTATCCACACATCCTGTATTAGTAATGCTGCAAACAGGGCCATGGAAGGGATTAGGAAAAGCATCAAATGCCCGCTGGATATGTACATATGGCTAAAAATAAACAAAAAGGCAATGTAAAATACAAATAAAATTGCAGGCAAACTATATTTTTCAACGTCCCTTCTTTTTATTATTTTGTAAAATAAGATTACAAAAAAGATTATAGGAATGAACAAGAACATTGGTGTGAAGAAAGTTGACATGTCATTGACTATATGCTGTAAGAGCAAGGGTAGCGTGATGTTAGCGACCCATGCACTTTCGTTCAGATCCATACGAAGCAAGAGGTTTCCCCAAAGCTGACCACCCACACCTGTGCCACTTATAGAACCAGTTAACAAAAACACATATGCTATGTATAAACAGAAGATCAAAATAGAGAGAGGTATTAGATAAAGCAATTTTCTGTTTCGATTTTTCTTTTTCGTAAATACGAAATAATGAATTAAAATTATTGGAATGATTAAATAAAACTCCCAATCACTTAACGAGCCGATAACAGAAGATAAAAAAATCAAGTAAAAATATTTTCTCTTATTTGTTGTCAACCATTTGATGTAAAAATAAAGAGTCATGCATATGAAAAACAGAGCCAATAGCTCAAACGCTGCAAGATTGCGATTGAAAAAGAACATCGGAGAAAATACGGCAAAAAACGAAGTTAATATGGCAACACGCTTATTCCAATAGGTCTTAGTAAACAGATACAAGAAAGATATTATTCCTACGTTGATGATTATTGGGACTATCCTCAAAGACCATTCAGCAATGCCAAAAATCAAAAAACTGAATGACACTAACAGGGAAAGCATCATAGGATGATGTACATAATAACTATAATTTTTAGTGTAGGTGTCTAGACTGCCGCCCTCGAAGATTTTTTGTCCAAATCCGCTCTCAATATAACCAAATTTGAGATAATTTATCGCATAGTGCGCCTTCTCTTTAGCCAAGAATCCATTATGATCATTACCCCAAGGATTTGTTATGCCAAAAGAGGAATATATTAAAAAGCTCAGAATTATGCAAACAAGGACAATTTCATAAAAATCTTTTCTGAAATTTATCCCATCTTTCATTTTTTGCATATTTAATTTTTATAGTTTCAAGATAAATGCTAACTATGAAAATATCATTGGTTTTGCCAGCAACTAATGAGGCCAGGTCGTTGCTGAAAAACGTCAAGAAGATAGAAGCGATGATGAGGAAGCTGAGATGTGGATATGAAATAATTATCGCTGAAGATGGCTCTACTGATGGGACTGATAAGATTGCTGCCTCTCTGGCATCAAGAAATAAAACGATCGTTCATCTGCATTCAGATAAAAGAAAAGGCAAGGGCAAGGCAATAAAAGATGCTTTCAAAGTTGCTAATGGTGACACACTCTCGTTCATGGATGCCGACTTGTCAGCTGACATAAATTATTTTCCAAAATTAATAGAAGCCATTAAAAATGGTGCAGATATTGCAATCGGTTCAAGACATCTACCAGAATCAAAAGTACAAAGAAGCTTTAAGAGAGCCTTCCTTTCAAGAGGCTTTAATCTTTTAGTTCAGTTGATGTTCAATCCTGGAATAAAAGATTTGCAATGCGGCTTCAAAGGCTTTCGAAAAAAGACTTTACCAGTTCTATTATCAGCAAAAAACAATGGATTTTTGTGGGACACAGAGGTTCTGTTGTTGGCCAAAAAAAAGAGATTCAAAATTGTTGAAGTGCCTATAATGTGGAAAGAAGGTAAAAAATCATCTTTGAACTTGTTAAAGATACCTGCAAAGATGTTTTATTCATTGATCAAGCTCAAAATGCGAGTGACTCCCAAATAGTTTAATTCTTTTCACGTTCCAATATCTATTATGGCGAAAGTCAAGGTTCCAAATAATTTCTGGAAATCTTTAACCATCATCAATCTGCTTTTGTCAATTGCCATTCTGTGGTTGATATATTCACAATATGTTTATAGCTCTCAATTTTTCAGTGAAAAACCAGTAACAACTGGAAACAATTCTCCTTCAACAGCTGTTGTCATTAATCCATTCACTGGCTCTTTTTTCTTAATTCCTAATCCAACATTAATTGGTTTATTCGTTACTTTAGTCGTTCTAACAACTCTATTAGTTTTTGGAAAAAGTAAGGAAAGAAATTAAATTCAACTTTTCATTAACTTTTTACCCATTATGAAAACCACTAGTAAGATGACTAACCAGTTCACTACGTTCATTATGAAATCTCCGACTAGAAACTGTGATTTTCCTAATGTTATTGCAGTCGCTGGATTTAGAAAGTCCAAATATGGACTGTATAGCGGAGTTATTATGTCTTTCACTAATGCTTGAACTAGTGTGGCTGTTGCAATACCAACTATGAATGCTAGAGCCACTGAAAATATATTTTGTGTTTTCATAAAGTCCATGAATTCTTTCAAGAAACCCATTTTATCACTCTTTAAAATTGATGACTGGCAGTAAATAAGCTTAGTCATTCATCGTAATATTTTGCTTCATTTGGAAATAGTAATAAAAACGGATAGCCCTGATAATTCCTTTGAATCTTTCCCACCCCAATTCCTTCCAGGAATTTAACCATTTCATCTGTAATCTTTTTTGGTTCATCACTATAGCCTTTAAACTCAATTTCTACAAATGTTCCTAATGTATTCACAATATCTACAGATATCTCATAATCTTTGTAATCCCATGTCTTCCTTGTTTTATCGACCTTGCCTATTGATTTGATGTCAAGAGTAGTAAACAGCTTTCTCATTTGCTCGATGTCTTTAACAGGTGTTTCAAATTCATCGCAATTCGAAGTTTTTCCATTCTCATCAAAATGCCAGTTCTTGTAATTTATACTATATCTGTTATTTTCATTCCTCAATCTCAGCCATTCCTTTACAGGACGAATTGATAAAAAGTTTCTGTGAATGGGTGTGAAATATTCGTCAATTTGTCGTTCTTCGCTTTTGAATTCTGCGTTTTTGTTCAGAAATGAAACCAACGGTTCAACATTTTCTATCTTGACTTTGATTTCTATCTCAGTATCGTTTGATGCCATGTTATAAATTAAGCCTATTATTTATAAAATCTTGAATGATTCAGAGAAACCTATCTTCTTATACAGAATTTATGATAATCGGGTTTTGATTGTACGCTGTATTTTTCCCAAGAGCGAGGCATTCTGTAATAACGGCTCAAAACAATTGCACTGTTGGGTAAATATTTTTCAAGTTGACTAGCTACTGCCAAGTTCATACTATCGTATAAAAAACAATAAACTTTGGTTGCACGCCTTAGCTCAGCCAAATCTTCACGCAGAATATCTTTGCATCTGATTCCGATTCTGTCATCTAAACCAATGTTTTTTAAAAGTTGTTTAGAAAGGTTTACCAATGTTGGCCTTTTTTCATAACCAACACACTGAATTGTGCCACCAGATAAAATCACAAGTCCTGCAAGAACTCTGCCATCTCCACTTCCCAAGTCATAAATTCTATCACCACTTTTTATTTCAAGTTCATCAGCTATTTCTGGTATCTTATCTATGCTTGTTGGTATCCACATTATGTCTCCCTTTTCATTCTCCCAGTTATAGACTTCGCCATAGTCAGGAAAAGTCTGGCTGAGAAGGCGCACAACAGGATTAGGGTCGACATTCATCCCGTTTATTTTTAGTGGTTCTGCAAACGCGATTTCTTCCATAAAAAACCAATGAGTCCGAACTTTAAATGCTTTGCTGAAGTTTGTATAAATTCTTTCAAGGCATAGAAATAAACTTTGAAAGAATCAGATTCCAAGAATGTCTAATGCATCAATAGGTATGCTTTCCAGAAATGAGCCGTCTTGAAGTACTACCGCTGCATTTTTTCCAGCAACAAATGTAAGCGTTCTTGTACTAGAATAAACATTGGTCACATTTCTTGGATATGTATATTCTCTTCCTTGTCCCCCAGAGTATACTGGTTCAGTAATGCCGTGTCTATGCCTATCACTTAATGCAGTTGATGTACGTCTTAATTGTAAACGGTGTATTTTGTTAGTGTTATTGTGATATTCCATAAACTCACCAAGATAAATTAAAAAAATTAAAGATTTAAATCTTTCATCTAACGCTTGTTAAATGAGTTTTTAGAATTTTCATTCAAGAAGCCTTAAATAATTAATTCTTGATGTAAGTGATATGCTGGAGAATTTAGAGCTATTAGTTTTTGATATGGACGGAACTCTGATTGACAGTAGAGGTATGTATACAGGCACCTATGGAACGGTTTTGCATGGCTTTGGCGTTGAAGCTACTGAAGAACAAATAATGAGTAGTCTAGTAGGAAAGCCTACTGCAGAAGAAATTGAACCACTTTTCTCTAAAGATATGGAAGGAAGAGAAGGCAAGATTCAGAAAGCTGCTACCAAGATAGATGAATTGATTTCTAGTGAAGTCGGTATAAGCATGTTGAAACTGATGCCTTATGCCAGAGAAACCCTACAGGCAATGGCCGAATTAGGCTATTATTCAGCTCTTCACACAGGAAGCAACAGACCATTTACTGAAGCTTGTCTAGAGCATTATTCGCTTAATGAATATTGGGATTTGAAAGTAACTGCTGATGATCCATTTGAAGATAGAGTGGCAGCGGCAAAGTATATTGTGAATTGTTTTACTACACCAGAAAAAACTGTTTATATTGGCGACAGAGTTAAGGATGTTCGCACCGCGCAACAAGTTGGTTGCAGAAGTATTGCAGTTTCTGGTGGTTGGGATGAAGACGCAAAACTAAGAGCAGCTAATCCTGATTACTTGGTTTCCAGTTTACAAGCGCTTTATGATGAAATGTTAAGAAATGCCGTGAGAGTTTGATCTTACTTCTTTTTAGAAAGATAATCATCTATCGCATTTCTCAAAGTTTCCATTCCGAGAATAGAACAATGAAATTTTATCGGTGGAACTTTACCAAGAAAATCCGCGATATCCTTGCTAGTAATCTTTCTTGCTTCTTCTAGTGTTTTTCCTTTTGCCAGAATGCACAAACCTTCTGAAGCGCTTATCGCAGCAAGACATCCATAAGTTTGATATTTGATGTCTTTTACCACTTCTTTTCCCTTTTTATTCTTCCCAACTTTTATGTAGACCTTCATCAAATCTCCGCAAACCGGGTTGCCCTCTTGTCCAATCCCATCTGCATCTTTTATTTCTCCAACATGTTTAGGATTTTTAAAAAGTCGGATTGCTTTTTTTGAATAGAATCCAAATTGTTCCATCATTTCCACTTCCCTTTGAACGGCGATATTTTTCTAAGTGTTTCAACAATCTCAGGCAAAACCTCCAACACATAATCTATATCTTTCTTCGTATTTTGCTTTCCTAACGTCAGTCTTAAAGATCCATGTGCCTCTTCTGGTTTCAATCCAATAGCTAGCAACACATGACTTGGTTCCAAAGATTTTGATGAACATGCAGAACCAGTTGATGCAGCTATTCCTTTCATATCCAGATGCATGATTAAACTTTCACCTTCGATGAATGCGAACCAAAAACTTGCATTGTTCGGTAATCTTTTTGTTGGATGACCATTCAAATAAGAATTTTCAATTGTTAGAGTTTCTTTGATCAATCTATCTCTCAGCTGTATCAGTCTTGCAGATTCTTTTTTCATTTCCTTTTCTGCAATTTCAGCAGCAGCACCAAAACCAACTATTCCAGCAATGTTTTCAGTTCCAGATCTTAAACCACGCTCATGGCCACCGCCTTGAAGCAACGGTTCTAGTGCTACTCCATCTCTTATGTATAATGCTCCAACTCCTTTCGGCCCATAAATTTTATGAGAAGAGACTGTCAACAAATCTATTTTCATCTTCTTCACATCAATCGGAATCTTTCCATAAGCCTGAACAGCATCAGTATGGAATAGAACTCCTTTCTCGCTACATATTTTTCCAATCTCTCCAATCGGTTCTATTGTTCCGATCTCATTATTAGCAGCCATTATAGAAACCAAACACGTCTCAGGTTTGATAGCATTAGCAACATCTTCAGGTTTCACAACTCCATATCTATCAACAGGAAGATAGGTTACAGAAAATCCAAATTTTTCCAACCATTTGCACGTGTTCAAAACAGCATCGTGCTCTATTTTTGAGGTGATTAAGTGTTTTTTGTCAGGATTTGCAAGAGCAACACCTTTTATTGCAAGATTGTCTGATTCTGTTCCACCAGAAGTAAAAACTATTTCACTCTCTCTTGCTTTCATCAGTTTCGCAACTTTAATTCTAGACTCTTCCATTGCTTTTTTACCTTCTCTTCCAAACTGATGCGGTTCTGATGCATTGCCATACTTCTTGGTAAAGAAAGGTCTCATAATTTCTAAAACTCTTGGATCTACAGGAGTTGTTGCTGCATGGTCCATGTAAATTCTTTTCATATCTTACACTCGCTCTCCAAAACCTCTTTGCAAGAATCACAGACAGCTCTAACAATTTCTTTTTTATCAGTCTTTCCTTTAGCAATCAAATCAGCAATTTTCCTAGAATTTTCTTTCACAGCTTTCTTATTTTCAACTTCTTTAATTGATTTGGCATAATTTCCTGACAGATAATTACTTACTGCTGCTTGAGTCACGCCAAGTTTGGATGCAATCTCTACTTGACGCAAACCATGCCTTTTTGAAAGTTCTTTCGTGACTCCAGCTCTTATCGCTGGCAGAAGCTGCTTTATCATCGTTTCACATGGTATTAACATAGTATAATTTTATAAGTCACTAATATTTAGAGCTTTCGTTAGCCTTGTTAAATCTTAAATTTTATCTATTAGAATATTATATCATCTACTCTTCGTGATAAAATATGAAAATAAAAATAGAAGAAGCAAGAAAACTATGCGAAGATGTTTTGATCAAATACGGTTTTCCCAAGAATGAAATAAAAACTATTGTTGATGAGTATATTGAAAGCGAGCTTCAAGGAAAATTATCACACGGGTTAATTGCATTTCCGTCTTTAGTTGATAGAACCATTATACCAAAAGAAAAATGGGCAATAGAGAAAGAAGCACACACTGCTGTATTTATTGATGGAAAAAACAATTTTGGTAAAATAGTTGGAAGAGAAGCAGTTGAAATCATTTGTAAAAAAGCAAAAAAAGAAGGTATTGGTTTAGCGGCAATTAATAACATCTTGCCATTTTTAAGGCCTGGAACTATTGCGAGAATGATTGCAGAAAAAGACATGATTGGAATAGTTGTTAATAATGGTGGCAGGGAGATGACAGCTCCTGAAGGTGGTATAGATCCTGTAATAGCAACAAATCCTATTGGCGTTGGCATACCTGCAAAAAAAGAACCTATCGTTTTTGATATGGCGATATCTAAACGTGCGATGGGTGAAGTTAGAGTAGCAAAAATTTTAGGCCATTTCTTACCCGAACAAACTTTTTTGAACAAAGATGGAAATTATACAACCAACCCAGATGAAGTGTATTCTGTTGTTCCGATGGGCAACTATAAAGGCTATGCTTTGGGTTTGCTAATCGAAATCTTGACTGGCTCCTTAGTCAATATGCCAATGGGAATCAGAAACAAAAAAGGAGATTACAGAGCGTCACAAAGAGGGGCGATATTTATTGCAATTGATCCTTCATTCTTTACAAATTTGGATGAATTCAAAAAAAGAAATTCTGAATTGATTAATCAAATAAAATCTTCAAGAAAATCAAGTGGAATAAATGAAATTTTAATTCCAGGCGAGAAATCTAGAAGAAAAAGAACAGAGAATTTACAAAGAGGATATCTCGAGGTAAATGAAAAGGTTATTGAAAATATAAAAAAATTGCTTGTGTAAAATTCAGGTAAATTATATGAACAAATTCAATAAGAAACTGTCAAAGAAACCAAGTTTTTCTCAAAAAGGATTGGAGGGCTATAAATTTCCAACAAAAAATAGTAATATTGAAGTTTATTTTGTTGATGTGAAGCAAGGGCATGAGGCTTATTTTATCAGTAAAAAATGCACGCACATCTATTATGTGATTGAAGGTGAAGGATTTTTTGATATTGATGGTTCAAAACATGAAGCAAAATCAGGGATGTTGTTTGAATTGCCACCAAATGTTGAGTATACATATTCCGGAAAGATGAAGTTGTTGTTGATTATGAATCCTCCCTGGTTTGAAGGGAATGAAGAAATTATAAAGAAAAATCCTTCTGTGAAATAAAAAATTTTATTATCTTGATTAATTTTCTTGTTAGATTTGTTTGACTCGAACAAGTCTCATTGGTTTGCGAACCGGATGGCTAGCGTCATTCGGAATTTCTGGCCATGTTTGCAAATATGATGACATATTATTTCTCATGCTTCTCCTGAGTCTGTCTTCTATTGAAGCTATACCCAATTCTGTGCTGCACATGGTTCCATCTTCCCTGTATACATACACACCGTTCTCAACAGTCCATGTGTCTATCATCGTGTTTTCTTCTTCTGGATCTCTGAAAATCATTATATCAGCACCATCAACATATCCAACTGAACCTTGGTATCCATACAAAAAGGCCAAAGCTATCTGACCTCTTTTATCTATCCCATAATCCGATACAGAGATTAACAGGTGATTCCTAGCAGCAGTTAACACACTTATTGAGTGAAAGAAGTATGTCTTTAGAGATATCGCAGGTTTTTCTATGAGCTCTTTGCGTATGACTATCTGTTCTTCAACCATGATTAGAAGAAGTTTA
>Ga0315277_10012652_pt1 | contig 10571 bp, 8 predicted proteins | sample YL17G05_15_MG_FD_203695 | JGI IMG/M metagenome (GOLD analysis project Ga0315277, IMG submission 203695) | Sediment microbial communities from Yellowstone Lake, YNP, Wyoming, USA - YL17G05_15 | ecosystem: Environmental > Aquatic > Freshwater > Lake > Sediment | place: USA: Wyoming | collected... | reverse complement strand
CTGGGCTGCGCAAAATTCCCGTCCATTTTGAACCGGCTTTTGTTCCGTACGCTACGCCCTTACCATGCAATTTGCGTCGATGATCGTTGCATCAGCGGCGGAACAAAACTGACACCAATGGGCATCAGTCACGACTGTGATCCCGGAATTGTTCCGCCTGTTCCGTCCCTGTCGACCGAACTCTTGACACGTTCAGGTATTTGGTCGTTTGGGATGGAACAAGAACGGAGGGATCAAAACCGCATTACTGGTTCAGATTTTGCGCAGCCTAGCCGCCGACTATTGCGATACGACATTGGTTTTCTGAGAGTCAATAAACCGTGCACGACTTTGCAGCCATTCGTATTCTCCGCTTAAGCCGGCAGCGGCTATTGTCCGATGAGGGTGAACATCACGTGCCAGCCGCCTCCGCCGCTGAGGACGCCGGGTTTCTTCTCGGTTGTATCCAGCGGCCCGATCTCACCGGCACAGTAGCAGCCGAACAGCGGCAACTCCTGGCCGATGGCCTGCTGGACGGCAGCCAGTTCGTCGGCGACGTTCTTGAGCCTCCCCTTCCGGCCGGCACAGTCGAAGGCCAGCGCGGCAATCGGCCTGGTTTTCAACTTGGTGGCGGCCTCGGCGGCGGCTTCCCGGGCCGTGCTGATGACCTGGTCGTTTTCTTTCGCCTGGCGGCCGGCAAGCGATACCTTCAAGTCGCCTGAGAGCATCAGCGCCACGGCGCTGTCTTCGTAGGGCCGGCCGCGGAAGTAGACGAACGTCTGGCCGGCATTCTTGTTGACGCAACCGCCGGTGATCGGGAACTGCCCACCGACTACCTGCTGAACGCCCTCGACGATGAACTGGTTCTTGGGCGAGTGGGCATCGGGGATGAGGATCAGCAGGCGGTCGAGCTTTGTTGTGCGGAGTTTTCCGGCCAGCTTGGCGCCCGCGGCATGAAGCCGCCGCTCGATCTCGGGCTGGTGCTCCTCGAAAACCAGTTTCGAGGTGCCTAGGTCGGTAACCAGGGCGGCGGCCACAGAAACGCCCTCGCCGCCGATCCCCAGCAGGGAGACCGAATCGAGATCGGAGCAGCCGGCCTGGGTAAAGGAACCGTAGGTGGCCCCGCCCAGCAGAATCTCGGTGGGCAGGACCGAGGCGATGCCCTCGAGCAGCTTCAACTTGGCCTGCTTGTCCTCGAAGCACTCGGAGACGATCACGGCCTTAAGCGGCACGCCGCCCATCGCCTTCCGGAGCGCCTCGGCGGCGGCCTTTCCGGCGGCCTGCGGCTGTTCCTCCTCATCCACAGCCATTACGGTCTTGATGACCACGTTGCCCTTGGGTGTGGCGGGTGGAGTGGACCACGCATCGTCCGCAGCGACGAGCCTTCCGCTCGCCAGCGCCAGACCAGCGACGGCGGCAGTCAGTGCCAAGGTCCAAGGCATCAGCGGATGGATGTGCTCGCGGATCATGCCGGAGTTCCTCGGGGTGGGATTCCAGGATTCGTGATTCGTATTCAGCATTCAGCACTCAGCATTCAGCATTCGGGTCGTGCAACGCCGTTTAGTATATCGAGGAGCACAGCCCCCAGGGGAGCTTGTTGTCGAAGGGTGGATTCTCGCCCCATTTTGCGCCGGGAAAACGGCTCCAGGCCAAAGGGTTTCGCTGCCAGGGCCAGAGTCCGGCCGCCTGGCCCCAGTCGCGGATGCCGGTGCCGTCCGGGTCGTGGACCAAGACCGACAGGCAGAACTCGCGACCTTCGCTGGGGCGGATCTGCCCACCCATCAGGCTAAAGGGAATGCCGCACTCGTAGTAGGTCACGGTGGCGGTACGGCTCACGGCCACCGTGGCCTTTTCGCACTGAAGCGGCTCGAGGCGACGCTCCTTGGCGGCTTCGGCCAGCTTCATGCCCGGCGAGGCCAACTGAAAACATCTGCCGGCCGACCACGGCCGACCAACGCTCCGCGTTGGTGCCCGCGCGGTGCCCGCAGTCCCGGCCGCCACGAAAAGAAACTCGAAGCGGGTCGCCTGGTCGTCGGGCGAGTTGCCGGTTTGCGTGTCTGGCGGCGAGAGGGCAATCTGAACGGCGTCGAACGGCTCTGGCGTCGGCCCCGCGCGGTATCGAATCAGCTCTTGCTCTTCAACGGCCACCAAGATGGAAAACTGGCGGCGGTTCCAATAGGTGCTGATGATCGTTTTCCGGCCGCCGCTGGTGAAGGTGACGGGGATGGCGTCTTTCCACTCGCTGGGGTCGCCGTCGATCGTGGGGTTGAAGTACGGGGCACTGGCACAGACTACGTCTTGCCTGCGGACGACGGTTGCCCCGGCCCCAGTGGCAGAGACCTCGACCGGGTAGGAGTTGCACTGCACGCTCGATCCGCGCTCGATGGTAAAGGGCACCCGGCGGGTCTCTCCCGGCTTCAAGGCGAACTGACGTTCAAGGGGCGCCAGACGCCATCCTTCGGGGGCCTTGATCGTGAGCGTGCCTTGGTAGGGCACGTTCTGGAGGTTCTTGGCGACGACGAAGACCAGCGGCTGACTGGAAGGCGGCACTGTGAAGCTCTCCACGCGGAGCGCCACCGGTTCGGAGTGGGGCGACGTGGCCGGGTACCGGGTACCGACCGAAGGTTGGTCGGGTGCCGCGGCCCCAACCCATCCGGCGCCAATCAGCAGGGCACCCGCCGCAACAATTCTCAATTGCCAATTCTCAATTCTCAATTTTCAATCCCCTAGGGCGGGGCAAACGTGGGCATGGCAGACCCTCCGGCAAAGCCCCCATTCTGCACGACCGGCGCCAGACGGTCAAGGATTCGCCGTTGAAGTGTCTGACAAGTTTTCCTGGCAACTTGGTGCCTGGGGTGGCTGGGGTCGAGCGCAGCGAGCCCCCAGATGAACCTGCTGGGGGCAGCCTCCGGCTGACCACCAGCCACCCACGCGTCCGCCAGGAAAACTTGGCACACACCCGTCGAAATGATCCTTGCCGGGAGGGCCGCGATCTGTTAGCTTCAGCATTCGCCCGCTCCCAGGGCGGCGCTTGCGGGGTGACCTTCGGCGGGGGCCGCCCTGATGGGGCGAGCTGGGCTATCACCCCGACGCCAAGACCCCTTACCCCCGGCCCCTCTCCCCGCAAGCGGGGCGAGGGGAGAAGGTTCTTGGATGGGAATCACGTGCCTGACGGGTGTGTCACGGTGCAGTGATCGGATCGAACACGATGCGGAAGAGACTGGTCCTGTCGTTGGCGGCGTGGTTGACCTGCTGTGGGTCGGCGGCCTATGGGGCAGGCCCGATCGACGCAGGGGCGGCGGGCACCGCGGCGGAGTCGGGGTCGGCGGGGGAACAGATCAAGATCGGCAACGTGGACCTGGCGATCATCCTGTTCTACCTGGTGGGAATCGTGGCCCTGGGCTGCTGGGCGGGGTTGAGAAAGAAGCGGGAGGCCCGCGGCAGCGACTATTTTCTGGCCGGCAAGTCGCTCAGGTGGCCGATGATCGGCATGGCGATGTTCGCCACAAACATCTCCACCATCCACCTGGTGAGCTTCGCCCAGAACGGCTACACGTCGGGGCTGGTCTACGGCAACTTCGAGTGGATGGCGGCCTTTACGCTGGTCATCCTGGCCTGGTTCTTCGCGCCGTTTTACATCCGCTCCGGGGTGGCCACCCTGCCGGATTTCCTGGAGCGGCGCTACAGCCGGGGCAGTCGCGACTATCTGGCCGTGCTCTCGATCTTCTCGGCGATTACGGTGCACATCGGCTTCTCGCTGCACACCGGTGCGATTGTGATCGAAGGGATCTTGCTGCGGCCCTACTTGGACCATCCTGAGCAGTACCATTTCTGGACGATCCTGGCGATCTGCGGGGCGACGGCCATCTACACGATCGTGGGCGGCCTGCTGGCGGTGGTCGTGACGGAGGCGATCCAGACGGTGGTGCTGCTGCTGGGCTCGATCTGCATTACGGTGCTGGGGCTCTACATGCTGGGCGGCTGGGACGGCTCGTGGCCCGGCCTGCTCAGCGTGGGGCAGGCGCTGGAAGGCTGGAGCCGGATGAAGCAGAACGTCCACCCGGCCAACCTCTCCATGATTCGCCCCGACACGGACCCGACGGGCGTTTCCTGGTACGCAGTGATGTTCGGCTATCCGGTGCTGGGGATCTGGTACTGGTGCACGGATCAGACGATCGTGCAGCGGGTGCTGGGGGCCAAGGACGAAAACCACGCGCGGATCGGGCCGCTGTTTGCCGGGTTCATCAAGATCCTGCCGGTGCTGATCTTCGTAATCCCGGGGATTATCTGCCTGGGGCTGGTCAACGGCCGTGTGATTCCGCCGCTGCCCACCAACCCGGACGGCTCGCCGGCCACGCAAGAGACCTACACGCACCTCGTGGACAAGGTGCTGCCGCTGGGGATGCGGGGCGTGGTGGTGGCGGCGCTGCTGGCCGCCTTGATGAGCACGGTCTCCGGGGCGCTCAACTCGATCGCCACGCTGTTCAGCTACGACATCTACAAGCGGTTCAAGCCGCAGGCCGACGACCGGCACCTGGTGCGGGTGGGGCGGACGGCCACGTTCGTGGCCGTCTGCGTGGCGATTGCCTGGACCATGGGGATCGGGGGCCAAGAGTCGATCTTCCAGATGATGGTCAACGTCTTTCCGGTGGTCGCCCCGCCTACGGCCGTGGTCTTCATGTGGGGCGTCTTCTGGCGGCGGGCCTCGGCCCGGGCGTCGTTGATCACGCTGGTGGCGGGATCGCTCGTGGGGCTGGTGTTATTCCTGCTGAACACCAAGGGACTGAACACGTTCGGCGACTATGAAGTCAACGCCCTGTTACAGGCGTTCATCCTCTTTGTGCTCGAATCGATCGTGCTGGTGATCCTCTCCTACGTCTTCCCCCACAAGCACACCGCCCAGAGCGAGGCCCTGGTGTGGAAGTCGCCGCTGGAGGCCCTGCGGAGCCAGAACACCTGGCGCGGATTGGGGGACTTCCGCGTGCTGACGGCCGTGTTGATCGTGGTGATGGTGGGCCTGTACGTGTGGTTTTCACGCGGCGATACGTATTACTCCGTGGACGGGCGGATCACCCTGGCGGACGGGACGCCCGTGGTCGGCGCCGAAGTGAGCTTCGAGTGCAACGACGGGCGGTTCAACTTCAGCCGCACCACCGACGCCGACGGCAAGTACGTCTGCGCCACCAAGCAGCACGCCGACGGGGCACCGGCCGGCACCACTTACAGGGTGAAGATCGTTCCCCAAGTGGATCTCATCGTGCGCATGGAAGAGGTGGCGGAGGACGCGGACGGGAAGAAGGTCACGAGCCAGAGAGTGGCCCAGGTCCTTTACGCGGTGCCCAGGGGCACCAAGATCCGGGCAGAGACCGTTGCCCGGGACGTGGAGACGGAAGACGGCCGGAAAACCCGCGGGTTCGTGGACGTCTACTCCTTCACGCTGAGAACCGACAACGGCAAGGGAAAGACGGTGGAGCAGACGGTCGAAGTGCCCCGGGGCGAGAACGTCAAGATCCTGCCGGCCACCGAGGTGCCGCCGACGTATCAGAGCTTCGGCACGTCGGACCTCTCTTGCACCGTCGAGGCCGTGCCGATGTTCACCACGGAGCGAAAGCGGTACGACTTTCAGCTCCGGTAGCGGATACATTCGTGGAACCCGTTCGTAGTGCCCCGATTCATCGGGGCAACCTGGCCGAGTCTCGGTGAAGACCGCATGAATGCGGTCACTACAAACGCTCGCTCGCGAGTCACTCTCCCCGCAGCGCCGCCAGTGACTTCTCGTAGAACCCCTGCTCCGGCTTCAGGCCGTTGGCCTTGCAGAAGGCGATCAGCTTCTCGAAGCGCTTCTCCGGATCGGCGCCGGTGGCGTAGCAGAGCTTGGCCAGGCAATGGGGGCAGAGGGCCAACGGGCGGCGGTCCGATTCGGCCCGGTGGTTGCTGCCGCACATGTTGCACTCGTAGAGCGTGCAGTGCATCATCGAGAACATGTGGCCGGTCTCGTGGCTGGCCGTCTTGATCGTGCGGCGAAGACAGAGGCGGAAGGCCTCGTCGCCTTGGCTGGGGTCGCCGTTGCGGTAGATCGACCAGACGCCCACCCGGTCCTGCAGCGAGGCCTGGCCGAAGACGAAGTTCCAACCCTCGCCCGGCCACAGATCCGCGGTGGTCAGCGCGATCAGCACACAGGCGTCTTGAGGGAGGTTCGGTTGGAGCACCTCGTCGAGGACATAGGTGCTGAGGATCTGCTCGTCGCCCCAAGCCGGGTGCGTCCGCCGGGCCTCGGCGGGAATCAACTTCAGCGGCAGTTCGTCGCGGATCTTCACCGGCAGGTCGAAGTAGATCCCCAGAAACTCGGCCGTGCGGTTGATGATCTGCCGCTGCCTGCGGTTGAAATCGCCCAGCGGCTGGATGTAGATCACCCGTCGCCGGGGGGCACCCACCGAAGGTGGGTCGGGCTTGACGGGCCGGGCATCGACGTACTCGCGGTAGGTCTGGCCGGGCTCGGGATGCACCGCTAGCCAATCTCCAGGCCGGGGCTTGCCCAGCTTCATGTGCAGCGGCAGCAGCTTCCGGAACTGTGCGGGCAACACGGCGTCGTCAACAGGCCTGCTCCCCGCCCACGCCAACACGACCGCCACGCAGCCGGCGATCAACAGCAGCGAGAAGAGTCTCGTCAGCATGGTGCTCCGCCTGTTGACCATGATCTGCCTGCGCCTCATTCTGCGCATTCCACTCCGCTCTCCGGACCAGGTCGATGACGAGCAGCTCCGGCCCGCAGAGAAAACGCCGCATCACCAATTGGCGATCAGATCGTGGCCAAGCACCGTTTGGTCGTTGACCTTCTTTAGGTCCCTAGCGAAGCTCTTGCGAAAGGCGGTCTCCATGCCTCGCCCTGCAGGATGCGGAAGACCTCCTCGCGGGTGGCGATGTTGGTCTCTTGCCCCTCGCTGATCGCCTCGGCTACAGCGAAGTCTTCGAGCACTTCGGCGAAAACCTCGTGCAACAGCTCGCGCGGTTTCTGGAGCGTCTCGGCCAGAGCTTCCTTGATCGCCTGCTTTAGCGCGGCCTGGTTCACGTCTGTTCCTGCCATGTTAGCCACCCCTACCGTGTAGGTCAACAACTCACCCCTCGCGGGGCAAGGGCCCCACGCGGTCCCGAGTGTCACCGCCGCCCCCTTGGCGAGGCACCCCCCCTGCCCTGCCCTTCTCGATCCGCTACGGATTGACTGCCAGGACAGCGCGGCGATCGTCGAGGCCGTGGAAGATCTTAAGCCCTTTCGGGCGGTGGTCGAGGCTAGCGGCACGTATCGCTGGCTGTATGATCTGCTCAGCCCGCAGGGCACCGTGCTGCTGGCCCATCCGCTGCGCCTTCGGGCCATGATACAACGCCGCGCCAAGACCGACAAGTTGGACGCGCAGTTGCTGGCCAACCTGCTGCGGATCGGTCAGGTTCCCTTGGCCTACGTTCCCCCGAAGAACTACCAACAGCTTCGGGACCTGACACGCTGCCGCGCCCGGCTGGTTCGCGGCCAGGCCAGGGCGAAAATCAATCTCCGCGCGCTGCTGGCCCGTCAGAATCGGGCAGCACCGTACAAGATCCCGTTCGGTCCGCGCGGCCTGGCCTGGTTCCGCCAGCAGGATTTCGGAGCGATCGAGAATCTGGTTCGCGATCAACTGTTGGCAGAGCCGGACGGCATGAATGGGTGACTACCGCAGGCGCGATCGTCAAGAGGAAAGATCCGGTTCGATCGTAGCGAAGCGAGGTTGAGTTGGCAGAACTTGGAGGCTCTTGCGGTGATTTGCGGCAGCGGGTTTTCTGAGGGATGGCCAAGGCGTTCGAGCGGTTTGGAAAAGGGCTGCCCCGGCCCTACCACGAGCCAAGGCAGCAACGCGTCCTCGACGCGCCCTGGACCTGGCTATTCCTCGTCAGGTTGCGTCGCCGCAGAGCCCGACTCCGCTTCACCAGGCGGAGCGATTATACCACCGAGCTGACAAAAATGTCAGTCTTCGGACAATTCACCGAAACCCGAGCTTGACACAGGGGCGGTTATGGGTGACCCCCTTCCTCGGCAGATCGTCATCTGCAGAGCGCGGTCAACTCGCCCGCAGCCGGTCGATCCCTTCCATCTCCCTCAGCTCGTCGGCGGCTTGCCGGCAGGCCTCGGCGATCCCCTGGGCGTCCAGGCCCAGATCGGCCAGCAGTTCCGCGCGGCTGGCGTGTTCGATGAACCGGTCGGGAATCCCCAGGCGGCGGACCTTACTGGTATCGAGCCCCGCGTCGGATGCCACCTCCAGCACCGCGCTGCCGAAACCGCCCATCAAGCTGCCCTCCTCGACCGTAATCAACACCGGGCATTGCTGCAGTGCCTGGAGGATGGTCGCCGTGTCGAGCGGCTTGACGAACCGGGCGTTGACCACGCCCACATCGAGGCCGTCGCCGGAGAGCCGGTCGGCCGCTTCGGCACATGCCGGCAAGACCGCCCCGCAAGCGACGATCATCCCGTCACTGCCGGGGCGGAGCACCTCGGCGGTTCCCAGTTCCAGGGGGGCCAGCTCGCGCGGGACGGACTCGGCCGCTGCCTTGGGATAACGGATGGCAACGGGGCGGTCGTGCTTCAGGGCCCAATCGAGCATCGGGGCCATGTCCAGCTCATCGCCGGGGGCCATCACCACCATGTTCGGCAGCGGCCGCAGATAGCTGAGGTCGAACACGCCGTGGTGCGTCGGCCCGTCGGGCCCCACCAGGCCGGCACGATCCAGCAGCAGCGTCACCGGGAGGTTTTGCAGGGCGACTTCCTGGAAGATCTGATCGTAGCTCCGCTGGAGGAAGGTGCTGTAGATGTCCACGATCGGCCGCAATCCGCTCTTGGCCAGCCCGGCGGCAAAGGCCACGGCGTGCGACTCGCAGATCCCCACGTCGAAGAACCGCTGGGGGAACTGCTGGCGGATCGGCTCCAGCATGGCGCCCTGGCACATGGCCGCGGTGATCACCACCACCCGCCGGTCGGCGGACATCTGCCGGAGGATCGCGTCGCGGACGACCTCGGTGTAGGATCGCGACGGGCTGACCTTCAACGACACCACCGCGCCGTTTTCGCGCACGAACGGTGCGGGGGTGTGGAAGGAGGCGGGATCCTCGGCGGCCGGCTGGAAGCCGTGGCCTTTTTCGGTCACCACGTGCAGCAGCACGGGGCCGTCGAAGTTCTTGACCATCGCCAGGTATTGCTGCAATTGGGCGATGTTGTGTCCGTCGACCGGCCCGATGTAGCGGAACCCCAGGTCCTCGAAGAACATCCCACCCAGCAGGCCCGCCTTGACTGCGTCCTTGACCTGGGTCAGGAAGCGCTCGACGGGGTCGCCGAGCACGGGGACTCTGTTGAGTACCTTCTGGACCTCCCCCTTCAGGCCCGTATAGAAGCGTGCCATCCGCAGCCGATCGAGCGCGTCGGCCAGCCCGCCCACCCGCGGGCAGATCGACATCTTGTTGTCGTTGAGTATTACCGTGAGGTTTTTCTTCAGTCCGCCGGCGTTGTTCATGGCCTCGTAGATGATGCCCGAGGCGAAGGCCCCGTCGCCGACGACGGCCACCACGTGGCGCTGTTCGTCGGGGCGGACCAACTGGTCGCCGGCCTTCAAGCCCAAGGCCGTGGCCACGCTGCACCCGGCATGGCCGGTCATGAACAGGTCGTACTGGCTCTCGGCCGGATTGGGGAACCCCATCAGCCCGCCCTTGGTCCGCATCGTGCCGAACTCATCGTACCGGCCGGTGATCATCTTGTGCGGATAGACCTGGTGCCCGGTGTCCCAGATCAGCCGGTCGCGGCTGAAATCGAACGAGGTGTGCAGGGCCAAGCTGAGCTCGATCACGCCCAGGTTGGAGGCAAAATGGGCAGTCCGCGTGCTGACCAGCCGGCAGAGCGCCTCGCGCATCTCGCCGGCCAACTGCTGGAGCTGCTTGGGCGAAAGACCCTTCAGGTCTGCCGGCGAGCCGATCGTGGCGAGGAGTCTGTCCATCAGCGATTCCTTTCGAGGACATATCGGGCGAGCGTCTCCAGGCCGTCGGCTCGTGCCCCCAACGGTACCAGTGCATCACACGCTTCCGCGATGAGCTGTTCGGCGCGTCTGCCACTCTGCTCGACTCCCAGCAGGCCGGGAAAGGTGAGCTTTCCTCGGTCCGCGTCTTTGCCCACCCGCTTGCCGGTGGCCGTCTCGTGACTGCGGACGTCCAATAGGTCGTCGGTAATCTGAAAGGCCAGCCCCAGCCTTCGGCCGTACTCCTCCAGGGCGGTCAGTTGCCCGGAGTCGGCCTTGGCCACCAGGGCCCCAAGCTTCAGGGAAACCTGGATCAGTGCGCCGGTCTTTCGGCTGTGGATCGACACGAGTTGGTCCAGCCCGCCAGCGGCGCGGGGAGCGGCCATGTCGTCGGCCTGGCCGCCCACCATCCCGCACGGGCCGGCGGCCTCGGCCAGGGCGGCACAACACGCGGCGGCAACCGCGGGTGGTTCGATCTGACCGGCCAATACCTCGAAGGCCATGGTCAACAGGGCGTCGCCGGCCAGGATCGCTATCGCCTCACCGAACTTCTTGTGACAGGTCGGC
>Ga0315277_10012651_pt1 | contig 10572 bp, 7 predicted proteins | sample YL17G05_15_MG_FD_203695 | JGI IMG/M metagenome (GOLD analysis project Ga0315277, IMG submission 203695) | Sediment microbial communities from Yellowstone Lake, YNP, Wyoming, USA - YL17G05_15 | ecosystem: Environmental > Aquatic > Freshwater > Lake > Sediment | place: USA: Wyoming | collected... | reverse complement strand
CCCGATGCTGGCCAACGCTGCGCCGCGACCACGCCCCCCGGCTTCCCCTCAAGTCACGTCGCGGAAGACCTCGCCGCGAGTCGCTCAACCAGCGCCAGCTCACGCGGGCGCGCGGCGTAGCCGCGATGGCTCTGCGGCGGCCGGTGCTCGAGGTGCCAGCCAACCACCGCCTGGAGATAGTCGTCCACGCGGGTGCCCGCGAAGCCCCACTCCCCTACGGCCCGCGCCGGATCCAGCACGGACGACCACGGGCCCGCGTAGGGCAGATCCCAGCGCCCGACCCCGGCCTGCTCGAGGTCCTTCCATGGCACGTCCACGAACCGAGGCGCGGACCCCGCGGTGCGCGCCACCCGCTCGAGGAACTCGCGCAGCGACAGGATGTCGGGCTGCGCCAGGTTGTAGACGGCCTGCGGCGGCGGTCCGTCCTCGAGCAGGCGGAGCAGCGCCCGCGCCACGTCCCCCGCATACAGAAAACGCAGCGGCCAGGTCCCGCCGTCGGGTACGAGCACGGGGCCGCCGTCCAGCATGCGCTCGAGCCAGCCCCAGAGCCTGAGCGATGGGTCGCCCTCCCCCTGCACGATGGGAAGCCGCAGGATCACGCCGCGCACGCCATGGGAGTTGAACAGGGAGAGCAGCGCGCTCTCGGCGCGGCGCTTGCCGATGCCGTAGGACCATTGGGCGTGGTCCTCGGTGCCGGCCTGGGGTTCGGGCCGGAGCGGGCTGCCGTCGGCTTCCTCGGGACAGGGCGTCCGCTCGTTCAAGGTCACGAGATAGACCTGCCCGGTGGAGATGAGCACGTAGCACCCCGGCTCGAATCCCGGCAGGCGCAGCAGGCTTTCGACGTGATCCGCATCGTAGGCGACGAAGTCAACGGTGAAGTCGAAGCGCCTGCGCTCCAGCGCGGAGGCGAGCGCAACCGGGTCGCGCCGGTCGGCGACCAGCGCCTCGACGCCTGCCGGCAGCGGCAGCCGCCCGCGTGAGAGCACGGCCACTTGATGCCCGGCATCGCGCAGCAGCCACGCGGTACGGTTCCCCATGAAGCCGGCGCCACCGACCAGCAGGACCTTCAAGTCAGCAGCCTCCTGCGCCACGGGTCCGCCGGCCACCAGCCGCGGGCTGGCGCAGCGCCCGCCACCTCACCGCCCTTTGAGCTGCTCCTGGAGGAAGGCGAGCATGCGTGCCCAGGCCTGGCGCGCCGCATCGGGCCGGTAGCTCTCGCGCCCATCGTGCATGAAGGCGTGCCCCGCGCCCGGGTAGGTGTAGATCTCGCCGGCCTTGCCCGCCTTGGCGAGCGCGCTGCGCAGCTCACTGACTTTCGCAAGCGGGATGCTCTGGTCCTCCACGCCGAAGTGCCCCTGCAGGGGGGCGCCGAGCGCGGCCAGCTTTCCTGCATCGGTCTCGGGCTGCCCGTAGAACATCACCACCGCGCTCAGCCCGCGAGCCCGCAGCGCGTAGCGCTGGGCGAGCCCGCCCCCCATGCAGAAGCCGACGACCCCGAGGCGGGCCTTCGCAGTACGGGGCTGGGCGCGCAGCCAGCGCACGGCCTGATCGAGCACGTCGAAGGCATCGTTCGGATCCAGCTTCTCCTTGAGCGCACGGGCGCTGTCCGGGTCGGAGACGACGCGCCCGTGGTAGAGGTCGGGGACGACGGCCACGTAGCCCTGGCGGGCGAACTGGCGCGCCACGTCGCGGACCTGGCCGTCGAGTCCCCACCACTCGTGGAGCACGAGAAGAGCGGGGGCCTGGCCCTGTCCCGCTGGCCAGACCACGAAGGCCTCACTCCCGGTGTCTGCAGGGCCCAGGCGGATGAGCGCCGTATCCGCGGAGGACGAGGCGGCGCGGGGGATCCCGGCCGCGGGGGCCAGCGAGAACCCGCCCGCGATGAGCGCGGCACACAGCAGGACCGTCCTCAGGTGTCGCATGCTCGGACCCTCCGCAGAAGACCAGGCGGCGCGGGGCGCGCTTGGGCGCCCACCCTGCGCACCGGCTCCCAAGATTACGCCCGGTCTGGGAAACGGCCAACCGCCCCCGCACTCCGCCGGGGCAGCCCGGCGGGGCGAAGCGGCTGCCTGCCCCACCCGGACGCTCCCGACTAGGGTCCTTTCCGATGCTCCGGAGAGAGGGCCGGATAGTGCTCGATGCGGCAGTCGGGGCAGATGCCGTGGGTGAAGTCGGCCTGGGTGAACCGGGCGACGTACTCCTCGAGCGAGTGCCATTGTCCGTCGGCATCGCGGACCTTCCGGCAGAAGGCACAGATGGGCAGCATCTCCTGGGAGAGCCGCTCCACTTCGGCCCGGGCGCTCTGCAGCTCGGCGTTGGCTACGTGCAGCTCCTCCACCGCCGCCCGCAGCTCCTGGGTGAGGAGCACGATCCGCAGGCCGGCGCGCACCCGCGCCATGAGCTCGCCCTGGTCGCAGGGCTTGACCAGGTAATCGTCCGCCCCGGTGTCGAGGGCCAGCAGCTTGTTGCTGATCTCGCCCTTGGCGGTGAGCAGGATGAAGTAGGGCGCCGCCTCCTTGAGACCGGTCTTGACGGACTGGCACAGCTCCAGGCCATCCACCTCGGGCATCATCCAGTCCGAGATCACGAGGTCAGGTTCGAAGGACACGATGGCCTTCATGCCTTCGCGGCCGTCCGCGGCGGCGAAGACTTGGTAGCCCTCGGCCAGGAGGCGCTTGACCAGGACGCGCTGAAAGAACGGATCGTCCTCGACCACGAGGACCTTGATGTCGGCAACCGCCTTCACGCGGCCTCCGGCAGGCACGCCCGGATCCGGGCCACGAACTGCTCGTGGTCCACGATCGGCTTGGCGACGTAGTCGTCGGCGCCGCTCTCGGCGAGCAGGTGCTCCGCGTCCCCCCGCATCGCGTGGGCGGTGGCGAGCACCACGGGGATGTGCGCCGTGCGGGGGTCCTGCTTGAGCAGGCGGCAGATCTCCACGCCGCCGATGGCGTGGCCCTCCCAGCGCGAGTTGTTGAGCGAGATGTCCAGGACGACCAGGTCGGCGGCGCCCGCCTGGCACAGGCGCAGGATCTCCTCCACCGATTCCGTGACCGTGACCTCGCAGCCGCAGCGCTTCTCGAGCAGCTTGCGGAAGAGGATCGCGTTGTGCGGATCGTCCTCGACCACGAGAGCGTGCCTCATGCGGCCTCCTGCCGGCACTCGCCTTCGGGGTCGATCTCCTGGCCCGATCCGGGCGCCTCGACCGTCACCTGCAGGTGCCAGTCGATGATGTGCGGCAGCAGTTGCGGGTTCTCGTGCACCGAGGTCTTGGGCAGCACGTCGAGCACCAGCCCCTGTTCGAGCAGGCGCCGCTCCTCGTCGTTGCGCGGCTCGGGGAAATTCGTGAGCACCAGCACCGGCAGGTTGGGCGCGAGGTTGGCGAGCGTCATCTCGCGCAGCACGTCGTAGCCGCTCACCTCCGGCATCATCAGGTCGAGGAGCAGCAGGTCGAAGCCGCGCGGCTGGGTGCGCAGGACGTGCAGGCACTCGTCGCCGTTCGTCGCCAGCTCGATGTGGAAGCGGTCCTCGGGGAGGACCTTGCGGATGTAGGCCCCCACCGCGGGATCGTCGTCGGCCATCAGCAGCCGCACCAAACGGCCCTCGATCGAACCCACCAGCTCCTCGATGCGGGCGATGAGGTCCTTGCCCTCGACGGGCTTCATCAGGTGCACGGGCTGGCGCGCAAAGGCGGTGGACTTGAGCTTCTCGAGCAGCTCGCCCTCGAAGCCGGTCACGAAGATCAGCGGGATGTGGCGGGTCTTGGAGTCCGAGGTGAGGCGTTCGGCCAGATCCCAGCCGGTGCGAAGGTTGGCGCTCTCGGCACAGGTCAGCGCGTAGTCGAGCAGGATCACGGCCGGCCGCAGGCGCCGTGCCAGCACCCAGCCGCTCTCGGCGCTGCGGGCCTCCACGGTGCGGTAGCCATGCCCGTTGAGCAGCGCGGTCAGGAACCGGCGGAAGACCTGGTCGTCCTCGACGATGAGCACGAGCTGGCCTCCGGCGGGTCCCTCGACCCGCTCGCCGTGCTCCTCATTGCCGGGACGCAGCTCCTCTTCCTCGTTCCACGCGGGGAGCGAGAAGTACATCCGGGTGCCCCGGCCCTCCCCCGCGCTCTGGACGCCGATGATGCCGCCCATCAGCTCGACCAGGCTGCGCGTGATCGCCAGGCCGAGGCCGGTTCCGCCGTACTTACGGGTGGTGCTGCCGTCCCCCTGGGTGAACTTCTCGAAGATGAGCCTCTGCCGGTCGGCGTGGATGCCGATGCCGGTGTCCTGGACCTCGACGATGCAGTGTCCGAGATCGGGATGCGGCACGGCACGCACCGTGATCGAACCCTTGGGCGTGAACTTGAGGCTGTTGCCCACCAGGTTGATGAGGATCTGCTTGATCTTTCCGAAGTCGCCGCGCACGCGGAGGGTCTGCTCCTGCGGCGACTCGAAGAGGAGCCGGATGCCCTTCTGGGCGGCCTGGACGTGGGTCACGGTGTAGACCTCGTCGAACACCGCGCCCAGGTCCACGGGCGTGATCTCGAGGTTGAGCTTGCCGGCCTCGATCTTGGCGATGTCGAGCACGTCGTTGATGAGGCCGAGCAGGTGGCGCGAACATTCCAGCGCCTGGCGCTGGAATTCACGCTCCTCCTCGGGCGAGTCGCACATGCCGTCGAGGACGAGCTGGAGGAACCCGATCATGCCGTTGAGCGGGGTGCGCAGCTCGTGCGAGGTGTTCGCGAGGAACTCGCTCTTGAGCCGCGAGGCCTCCTCGAGCTGGGCGTTCACCTCTTCGAGCCGGCGGTTGCTGAGCTCGAGGCCCTGGGCGAACTCCTCGATGCGCCGCTCGGACTCGAGGCGCTCGGTGATGTCGCGCACGATGACCGAGTAGAGCAGGTCCTCGCCCTCGCCGGAGCAGCCGAGCGCGAACTCGACCGGGCGCACGCTGCCGTCGGCGCACAGCGCCTCCGCCCGCACCACGGTGCCCGCGGCAGGCAGCTCGGTCGTCGGCCGGCCGCTCCCGCCCCACTGGAGGAAGCGGTGAATCGGCTGGCCTTCCACCTCGGCGGCGGGGCGCCCGAGCAGGCTCTGCGCGGCACGGTTCGCGGTGCGCACGTGGGCAGTGCGGTCGAAGGTGAGGATGGCATCGAAGGCGGTGTCGAAGACGGCCTGCACGCGCTCCGCGTGGCGGCGCGTGACCTCCATCTCGCGCTCCGCGAGCCCGGACAGGTACTGCCGGCGCCAGAACCAGAAGGCCGAGCCGCCCAGCACGAGCAGGGCCAGGTCGAACGCCAGCAGCCCATAGAGCGTGACGCTCATGCCCTGCATGAGCTCGCCCGGGTCGGCCTGCCCCACGAATCCCCAGCCGAGCTCCGGGAGGTACCGGGTCACCACCGCCTGCGGGTTGCCAAGGCGGTCGGGCAGCACGATGCTGGACTCGATGCCCTCCACGGCCATGGCGGCGGCCTTGGCGAAGCGCGCCGTCTCCTGCACTCGGTCACCGGCCTTCAGCCTGTATCCCGCGGGCGGCGCGGTGAGGTACTGCACCCGCGGCCCCTGCTTGCGCACCAGGTAGCCGCCCGCCGACGGGCCAAAGCCCGGCCAGCGAGACAGCACGGGCGAGAGCAGCTCTTCGGCGTGGACCTCGAAGGCCGCGATGACCGGCGGCTGCAGCGCGTTGGCGCGCACGGGCACGGCCAGGGCCAGGCTCTGCCGGCCGTCGGCCGTGCGCCAGGCGTCGAGGACCATGGGCTCGGAGGACGCCGCAGCCTGCCGCGCCAGCTCGGCGAACAGGTTGCGTTCCTCCTCGTTGTCCGCGACGCCGCCTGCCAGGGGGCGGCCCTGCGCGCTCAGGATCTGGATGGCCCGGAAGCCGAACAGCTCGCGGGCGTGGTCGAGTTCCTGCTCCAGCCGGGACCGATCGGTCGCCGGGAGCCCGCCCCCGAGAGCGAGCAGCTCGGCTCTCGTCTGCGGTCGGCCCGCCACGTAGCGGGCCTCGTTTGCGAAGCGTCCAAGCAGATTCTGGACCTGGTCGCGGCGCGCCTCCGTCTGTCCGGCGAGCTGCTCCCAGCGCTGCCGGACGAGGTGGCTCTGAGCCCGCTGGTAGAGGCCCATGTTGAGCATGACCACGCCGAGCAAGGCGAGCACGATGAGGCCGCCCGCCACGCGGCGGGAGTCACGGTGGAAGCGCGCGCCCCGCCCGAGCAGGAAGCTGGCCGCGTCACCGGCGGGGGGAGCGGCCGCTGGGGGCGCCGGAAGCGCGGGGATCCCGGGGCCCTCAGACCGCGTCCCTGTGGGCTGAATCCTGGAGTCCATGCCTGACCATAGAGGAAGGAGGTGGAACTTCGCCTTCCTGTCATCGGCCGGGGCCTGGATGGGCTTGAGAGGAAACGGCGTAGGGAGACGGGGGCCGGGTGTGTCCCGAGTCAGAAGTTCGTCGTCGCACCGAGGGTGCTGCTGCGCACGCCCGGCAAGGCGCGACGACGAAGTCGTATCAGGACCCGCGCTCGGGGCACCCGTGCGCTAGCACGGGTCGGGGTACCCCATACGTCGAGGAGGAGCAACGCAGCCGGGCGGGCGCAGCGGCAGCCGAATGCCGAGGAACTTCTGACTCGGGACACTAGCCCTTCTGCCAGTACTTGGGCCGCTGCACGGCCTGCAGGACGCGCTTCCTGAGCCGGAGGCTGCGCGGGGTCACCTCGAGCAGCTCGTCCTCGCGCACCCACTCGAGCGCCTGCTCGAGCGACATCCGGTGAACCGGGAAGAGGTGCACGCCCTCCTCGGAGGTGGAGGAGCGCATGTTCGTCAGGCGCTTCTCCTTGACGATGTTGACGTCGATGTCCTCCTCGCGCGTATTCTCGCCCACGATCATGCCCTCGTAGACCCGTTCGCCCGGCTCGACGAACATCTCGCCGCGGTCCTGGACGTGCTCGAGAGCGTAGGCCGTGACCTTGCCGGCACGGTCGGCGACCAGGGCCCCGGTCACCCGGTGCGGGATGTCGCCATGCCAGGGCTCGTAGGCATCGAAGAGGTGATTGAGGAGTCCCGTGCCCCGAGTGTCGGTCAGCAATTGGCCGCGGAAGCCGATCAGGCCTCGCGACGGAATACGGAACTCGAGCCGCACGCGCCCGGTGCCGTGGTTGACCATGTTCGTCATGCGGCCGCGGCGGGTTCCCGCCTTCTGCGTCACGACGCCTACGTATTCCTCGGGGCAGTCAACGACCAGCGTCTCGACCGGCTCGTGGCGGACCCCGTCGAGGTCGCGCGTGATGACCTCGGGCTTGCCTGCCGCCAGTTCGTAGCCCTCGCGCCGCATCATCTCGATCAGGATGGCCATCTGGAATTCGCCGCGCCCCGAGACCCTGAAGGCATCCGGCGAGTCGCCCGGCTCCACACGCAGGCTCACGTTGGTCAGCAACTCGCGCTCCAGCCGCTCCTTGAGGTTGCGCGAGGTGACGAAGCGGCCCTCCAGTCCCGCGAAGGGCGAGGTGTTGACCTGGAGCACGATGCTCACCGTGGGCTCGTCCACGACCACCGGCGGCAGCGGCCGGGGATCCTCGGGGCTGGCGATGGTCTCCCCGATGCCTGCCTCGGCGCAGCCGGCCAGGGCCACGATGTCGCCGGGGCCCGCCTCCTCGACCTCGACGCGCGCGAGACCTTCGAAGGCATAGAGATTCGTGACCCGGACGCGTACGCTGCGCCCGTCGAGATGGAGGAGCATGACGTCCTGACGGGCTCGCACGCGTCCGTTCACGATCCGCCCCACGGCGAGACGCCCCACGTACTCGGAGTAGTCGAGGTTGAGGACCAGCATCTGGAGCGGCGCCTCCGGCTGGTAGCGAGGCGCCGGGATGGTGCGCAGGATCTCCTCGAAGAGCGGCCGCAGCCCGTGGTTCTCGCCGTCGGGCCGCAGGCGGCAGATGCCTCCGCGGGCGACGGTGTACAGGACCGGGAAGCCGAGCTGCTCCTCCGTGGCGTCGAGGTCGATGAACAGGTCGTAGATCTCGTTCAGGACTTCCTGCGGGCGCGCGTCCCTGCGGTCGATCTTGTTGACCACCACGATCGGCGGCAGGCCGAGCTCCAGCGCCTTGCGGAGCACGAAGCGCGTCTGGGGCAGGGGGCCCTCACTGGCGTCCACGAGCAGCAGCACCCCGTCCACCATCTTCAAGGTGCGCTCCACTTCGCCGCCGAAGTCGGCATGCCCCGGCGTGTCAACGATGTTGATCTTCGTGGAGCCGAAGCGCACGGCGGTGTTCTTGGCCAAGATGGTGATGCCCTTCTCGCGCTCCAGATCACCGGAGTCGAGCACGCGCTCGACCACCTCCTGGTTCTCGCGGAACACGCCGCTCTGCCACAGCATGGCGTCGACCAGCGTGGTCTTGCCGTGGTCCACGTGCGAGATGATAGCGATGTTGCGCAGGTCCTCGCGCACGGCCGGGCGATGGAGGACGCTGCCCCCGGCCACGAGGCCCGGGCCGTCGGGTGCGCTCACCGCTCCCCCGCCGGCGCGGGAGCCGCGAGCGGCAGGCCGAGGAAGCCCACCAGCGCGTCCCAGTAGCCGGGACGTTCGTCGAGCGAGTCGTAGGAGTAGAGCGCGAGCGTCCGGTAGCCGAGCGCGAGCGCCCCCTTGATCTTGGCGGCCGCATCCGCGGCGCTCGAGTTGAAAACGGCGATGCCCGGCACGACGCGGCCCGTGCCGAGCCCGGAGGCGTACGCCAGCATCTGGCCCAGCACGGTCTGGACCTCGGGCGCGTAGCACATCACGAATGCCCGGTCGATCAGACCCGTACGCACCCAGGCCCGCCAATCCTGGGCATGATGCTGCTCGGCGGAAGCCGTGTCGGCCAGCACCGCGGCGCTCAGCTCCAGCCCCGGCCGCGCCACCGCGAGCGAATCGCGCACCTCGCGCACGATGCCCGTGACCTGCGCGCGCTGGAAGGCGATCCAGGCCGAGTCGAGAGCGGCACGCCGGGCGGGGGCCTCGAACTGGAAGCGGGCCGGGTCCGCGCCGTGCTCGAACGCGAAGCGGGCGCGTGCATCCGCGTCGAGGCCCACGAACGTGCCGGGCTCGCGGATGTAGTCGAGGTGGATGCCGTCCACCGGGTAGCGCACGGCGATCTCCTGCGCGATCGAGGCGATCCAGGCGCGGACCGCCGGCCGCGCCGGGCTCAGGTAGACGCCTTCCACCCCCAGCCGGCGGCGCTCGGCCAGGCTCATGCGCGTCATGGATCGCCCGTCGGGAAGCCGCACCGCCCACTCGGGATGCCGGTTGAGCACGTGGCGCGGATCCTGCGGTGGCCGCGGCGCCGACCACACCAGGGCGCAGTTCATCCAGGCGTGGAGCTCGAGTCCGGCCGCGTGCGCGCGCTGCAGCGCGAGGGCGAGCGGATCGAACCCGCTCCCGCGCAGCGCCTCGGCGCGCGGCAGCAGGTCCGAGCGGTAGTAGGCGTCGCCGCGCCCCACGACCTGGACCAGGAGGCCGCGCACGCGCGCCGCGCCGGCGCGGGCGATCATGCGCTCGATGGCCGCGGAATCGAGCAGCGTGGAGCGCGTGACCCAGAGGTAGCCGGCCAGCGCAGGGAGCGTGTCCGCGGGAGCATCCCCGCGCGAGGCGTCCGCCGGGAGGGCCGCGGAGCCGGGGCCCGGAGGCACGAAGCGCGGCGAGCCCGCCGGGGGCGAGGCAGCACCGTCCGCCCGGCCCGCCGGGCCGGGACCCGCGACGGAGGACGGCGCCGGAAGGCTGTCGGCCGCTGAGCCACCCAGGGTCATCAGGAGAAGCACGGAGACCAGAGGATTCATGGGATGGGGGTGATGGGAGCTGCCTGCGCCGAGCTGGTGCGGACGCGGGCGGATGGGGAGCCCTCCGCCCGCGCCAGCTGCGGCTTGGTCGCTAGGACCATCTCAGGTCCCCCGTCGCACCAGGGCCCGGTGGCCTCTGCGGCAGGGAGTTCGTGAATCGTCCCGGCTCGGCTCCGTCTGGACACCGGGGTTCCCAGAAGGAGCCGAGGCCACCGTTCAGCCGGTCTTGACGCCGGTGCGTGTCCGTTTCTTCCCCGGCGGCATGGGGCTGCCTTCCTCGCGGCGGCGTCCGCCGCGCTCCGGCTTTTCCCCCTCGCTGGCCGTTTCGTCGGCCTTGTCCGCGGCCTTGCGGTCCTTCTCCTTCTTCTTCTCGCTGCCCTTGAGCGCCTTCTCCCGCGCCTCGGACGCCGCGATGCGCTCCTTGCGCTCCTTCTCCTTCTGTTCCGCCGTCTTCACCAGCTCGAGGAAGGCCGTCTCGCCCGCATCGCCCAGCCGGTGCCCGATCCTCAGGATGCGGGTGTACCCGCCGTTCCGCTCCTCGTACCAGGGCGCGATGGTGCCGAACAGCTTCGCCGTGATCTCGGGCCTCATCACGAAGCGCGCCGCGTGCCGGCGGGCCGCCAGATCACCGCGCTTCGCGAAGGTGATCAGCCGTTCGGCGAGCCGGCGCGCCTCCTTGGCCTTCTCGACCGTGGTCTCGATCCGCTCGTACTGGAACAGCGCGGTGACCAGGTTGCGCAGCACCGCGCGCCGGTGGGACGCCGTGCGGCTCAGCTTGCGATGATCT
>Ga0315277_10012649_pt1 | contig 10575 bp, 8 predicted proteins | sample YL17G05_15_MG_FD_203695 | JGI IMG/M metagenome (GOLD analysis project Ga0315277, IMG submission 203695) | Sediment microbial communities from Yellowstone Lake, YNP, Wyoming, USA - YL17G05_15 | ecosystem: Environmental > Aquatic > Freshwater > Lake > Sediment | place: USA: Wyoming | collected... | reverse complement strand
ATCAAATAAAAATTCAACATTAAAAATCACGGGTATTTTACTCATTTTAGTTGGTATATTTATCATTGTTCATTGGATTTATATTCTTATAACACCTGAATTCATCGATTCATTAATGAATACTGGAATATATAACAATATGAATATAACTAGAGAAGATATTGCTACAGTATATAATTTCTGCGGATTACTTGCCATGGGTCTATCATTTTTTACAATAATGGGAGGTATTTTAGCGCTCAAGAGACAAATGTTTTGGTTTGCAGTAATAGGTGGTATATTTGGTATATTCGCGATTGCTCCACTATTCTTCTTTATACCAAATATTTTATCTTTGATAGGAGTAATATTCGTTATAAGATCAAGAAAAGATTTCGAGTTGACACCAAAAGATTATCAAAGAAATTATTAAAAAAGCCATGGCTTACCCCATCTTCTTTTTTCTTTTTATGTCCTTAAGTAACTCTTTTGATTCGTCGATGACAATCCCAATCGCCACCCCGCAAATGATCCCTGCAGGAAGACCGGTGAGAAACCGGATAACATTGGTACTCACCCAAAGACCCAGGAGCTGACCGACCCCATCGACACCAATAGGAATAAGACTAACGAGAATCACCCCAAGAAATAACCCGGTCAATTCAATCGTAAACACCATGATGAAACCAAGCCCAACCGCAATCCCAAGCCAAATCGCGGTACAACGGGTACAAAAAGGCATCTGATTACCGTTGAAAAACAGAGAACGGGACGCCTGCTGATGGCATAACCGGTCACCACTCGAGTACATCACATTCCAAGGAAATGACATGGTCCTTGTAATGTTATCATTATCAGAGACGCCAACGACCCCTGAAAGATCGGGGACGCTATCCTTTGGAAGCACGAACGGTGCAAGAAACTGAAGGGCGATCCACAGGCTAAAAAGGATAAAGAGAACGAAAATAATACTTGGAAACCAATGTGTTCTGCGTTTCATGCTCTCTACAGATAGTATAGCTCTTTTAGTCATTGTTTTTCAGCGTTATTGAAGTGGCATCATATTTAAATAGACTTTCCTTATTCTCGATACACCAAAGGCGATACCGATGACTCGATTCCCTGAAGCCGAAGCAAGGCTATTACTCAAAAAAATCTGCATGAAATGCGGTGCTTCCAACGCTATCAAAGCAGAACGCTGCAGACGATGCAGATCCACAGAACTTCGCGTTAAAGCGAAAGAGGGCAGAGGACAATAGAACCAGTATCTTTAAAAACACGCTCCTTCTTTTTGGTTGAAACAGTGGAAGAGCCATGCCAGAGACAAAAGTAAAAAAAAGCGAGGATTTTAACGAATGGTACAACGAGATCGTCGAGCTTGCAGACCTCTGCGATAAACGCTATCCGATCAAAGGCATGAACATCTGGCGGCCGTACGGCTGGAAGGTCATGAACCACATCGACCGGCTCATCCGTGACGAAATGGAAACGACCTCCCATCAAGAAGTTTATTTCCCCTTACTCATCCCTGAATCGTTTTTTAAGAAAGAAGAGGAACATATCGAGGGGTTCGGGAAAGAAGTCTTCTGGGTGACCCACGCTGGCCTCAATGAACTTGAGGAACGCTGGCTGCTTCGACCGACCTCAGAAACAGCGATGTACCCGATCTTCTCTCTCTGGATACGATCCCACACTGATCTACCATTGAAAACCTTCCAAATCGTCAACACCTTCCGCTATGAGACTAAACAGACCCGCGCCTTTATCCGTGTCAGGGAAATCCACTTTTTTGAGGCACACACCTGCCATAAGGATTTTGAAGACGCAGAAAAGCAGATCGCCGAGGATAAAGCAATAGCGCAGCGGTTCCTTATGAAACTCTGTTTACCGTATGTCCTGAGTAAACGACCAGAATGGGATAAATTCGCAGGAGCATTTTATACCATTAGCATCGATGTCCTCATGCCATCAGGGAGGACGCTGCAGATAGGGTCGATCCACCAATATCGTGACAATTTCGCAAAACCTTACAATATCACCTATGAAACAGAGAAAGGTGACCACGCGTTCTGCCACCAGACCACCTACGGCATGAGCGAGCGGCTCCTCGGAGCAGTCGTAGGAGTCCATGGTGATAATAAGGGGCTCATCATGCCTCCTAAGGTTGCACCGATACAGGTCGTCATTATCCCGATTATCTTTAAAGGAAAAGAACGCGCTGTCCTTGATGCAAGCGAGTCCCTAAAGAAAATCCTAGAAAACGAAGGATTACGTTGTCACATTGATTCACGGGATATCACCCCAGGGAATAAATACTACGACTGGGAACTCAAAGGAGTCCCTCTCAGAATAGAGATCGGTCCGAAAGACCTTGAAAAAAATGCCTTCACCCTCGTGCGACGAGACATCGGGAAAAAGAGCTCTATTGCCCAGAAAGATGTAAGTAAAAAAATCAAGGAAGAACTCGATGCACTTGCACAAACTTTGTATTCAAATGCAGAAACTCTCCTTAAGGAAAATATGCACAGTGTTCTCACGATCGAAGAAGCGAAAGAAAAAAAAGGTATTGTCGCGCTCCCATGGTGCAGAAATAAAGTCTGCGCATTAGAAATAGAAAACGTTTTAGAGGGGAATACATTAGGGGAGCCCATAGAAAATGAGGGCTGTCCACACTCCTGCCCCGTCTGTGGATCTCCTGCAAAAACATGGATGAGGTTCGCAAAATCATATTGAGGTGAAGAAGAACATGAGTGGAAGAATAAGTGGATTTTTACGAGAATATATCGTAGTGTTAAGCATTATCGTTACGATTATTGGTCTCTTTTTACTCTTCATGGGAATCTCCTGGTACTGGATAAAAAGCATAATACAACCGACGACCACCCCTATCCACTTCATTTATACCCTCGGTGAATGGAACGCGTATACCCTTGTCGCTGGGCTTATCATTTTTGGCATCGGGTTTTATTATATCTATAGCTTCTTGAAGAAGCGAAAATTCGTCATGGACGAACTGCGAACAGATAAACGATCAGAAATCCTTAAAAAACGCACAAAACTCGAATCCACAGTCAAGCATCTCCCTTCGAAATATCAACGGATGCTCACGCAGAAGGAAGACGAATTGAACATTAAATAATCATCGTTTTTATGGCTGGTAGAAAAAAAACACTCACATTCTATGTCGTTCTTGTCGAACCAAAATACAACGGAAACGTTGGCGCTGTCGCCCGAACGATGATGAATTTTGATGTCGAGAAGCTGTATCTTGTTAACCCTTGTGAGCTTGACAATGTGTGCTATGCGCGTGCGATGCATGCAACGCAGATACTTGATAAAGCAACAATCTTTACCTCCTTTGAAGAGGCGATAAAGGACCTTGATTATCTCGTCGCCACCTCCTCGGTTGAATCGAAAACAGATAAAAAACATCTCAGAAACCCGGTCCTTCTCGAGGATTTCGCTGAGAAGATATTTGACGTACAAGGAAAGGTTGGCCTGGTCTTTGGCAGAGAGGACTATGGGTTGTTCAACGAGGAGATCGCAGCATGCGACATCATGCTGAAAATACCAACCAGCGAGTACTACCCGTCGTTGAACCTCTCCCATGCAGTGACCATCGTGCTGTATTCTTTATATCTGAGAAAAGCGCTCATCCGGAAACGTCGCAGAGAAATCGGGGCGGTGGAAAAAGAAAAACTCTACGAGTTTTTTAGTCAGCTCCTCGATGACATCGACTATCCGAACCATAAAAAAGAACATACCAAAATCATGTTCAAACGGATCATGGGTCGAGCGATACCGTCGACATGGGAGTTTCATACGCTTATGGGTGTTTTCAGTAGGGCTCACGGGAAAATCGGACGTTTACAGGAAAAAAATCGTTAAATCGTTTCGATATTGAAATAGACGCAGCATCCCTTGAGCGCTGCATGTACTTTATCTGCGAAAAAGATTAGTTCGTTGATGTCCGCCTTGTCTTTCCCCCAGTCAAACACAAAATCATAGTTCCCTTTTGTCGCTTTGAACCCCATGTTCATGAGTTGGTTTTTTATCTCAGATGGGGCAGCTCCCTCGCTGTTAAAGAATATCTGGAGGTACGTCTTCATACCAATCACGGCACCCTATAATTCATTCAAGAGTATTAAATCGTTACGATATAGGGAAAGAATCGAAAAATGAAGGAGGCTATCACGAGAAGGGCACAGGTGCAAATGAGATGATAAAAATGAACACAATCAGGAGCCCAAGGAGTTTTCTCCTTGTATCAAGGGGTGTAATCTCATCTAATGGCGGTTGATGCTGGGTACCAATGAGTAATAAAATGAGGATTGCAAAAAAAATCCATCCCGTATAATTATAATAAAAACTTAGACCTATAAGAGCTATGATTACCGCCCAACTCGCGTATTTATGCTTGTCTTTAAGGATTGCTCGTGCGACGTGACCACCATCAAGTTGACCGGCTGGAAGAAGGTTTACTGCGGTAACGAAAATACCCACCCATCCAGCAAACAAGGTTGGATGGGTAATGGCATTGTCTGGGATGGTAAAAAAACCACCAATCCATTGGAGAAGTAATGGATTGTTTAAAACCGTCTGTTCTGCTGTTGATGCAACAATAATAGGGTTTTGCTGCATAAGGAAAAACCCTATTATCGTTATAGGGATCGCGACAAGGAAGCCACAGATTGGACCAGACACTCCGATGTCCAAAAGTGCTTTTCTATTTGGAATAGGTTCCCTTGTTGAGATAATGGCACCAAAGGTTCCTAGGGGCGGAGGAAATGGGATAAAATAGGGTAATGAGGAGTCAACATGATGTCTCTTCGATACAAGGTAATGCCCCATCTCATGAACACCAAGAATTAGTAATAATGGAACAGAGAAAAAAATAAAACCCTCCCAGAGGAATCCAGGAGAAAACATCGTTTCCCAAGTAACTCCTCTAATACTAACCCATTGGAGCGACCCTACCAATGTCGTGGTACATACCGTGGCGGCTAACAGAACAACATTAATCCAATTTGATCTCGTTTTCTTTCTTGGTGGTTTCTGGACGACGTATATAATGTGCTCTCCATGTTCCAGTCGAATCATAGGAATATAGCCCTTTTCGAGGAGCGAAAGTCGAAGAGATTCGAATTTTTCCTCAAATGTTTCCTCATCGATTCTGCAAAAGAAAGCGACCGCATTCACATTTGATCGCATATCATAGAAAGGAAACCGTTGACCAACCTCACGTTGTAGTAATTCGATATCAAAGGGGGGTTGCACAGGTAGTGATTGAAAATTATCTTGATTATCCGGCATGATTGGCAGCCCACATACGACCATTATATTATAAAGGCTTCGGGGAATATCTTACGAACCACTACCGTAGAAGTAACCACGAGTTTACGAGAAACGAAAATTGTATTATGACAACCACGAAAAATATATATCGGAAAAACCTGTTCTAGGATGAACACCTGGGAAAACAGAAGGCAAAAAAGATTAATAGGATGATACTCCATTAGTATCATCGGATACACCCATAGGAGAGATATGACTGGGGTGAGGGGAACATATGACAGATGATTCTTTTCAGAAAAATTATAGTGGTAACGATAGTTGGAACCAAGATTCACCTTCTAATAATACCAATGCCCTTCATTTTATCGTTAATAAGAAAGGAGAGCTCATCGACATTAGTGATGCGTTATGTCAGGTCATCGGTCGAAAGAAGGAGGATCTTTTAGGGGAACCATTCGAAGAGACCAGGATACTTACTGAAGAATCACGCAAGAATATGATGTACCGTAATATCTCTCGATTGATTGGAAACGAAAAACCTTCGTTTACCATTGAGATGGTGACCAAAGAACAAGGTATTATTTCCCTGGAGATCACCTCAAAACCCTATATGAAAAACGGAGAGATCATTGGCGAGATTGGAAATGTTCGACGGATGATTCGACACGAAAAAAATGACTCCAGTGAAAGAGAGTTACGAGAAACAAAAAAGGAACTTGAGCGGCTGAAAGGAGAGCTTGAAGGCAACTATCAAAAAATGAGCGCACTTCAAGATTCGGTCGACGAAAAACAACGACTGCTTCAAGATATGCAGGGTGAAATTGAACAGAAAGACCAAGAGCTTCAGAAGTGCCAGTCCACAATAGCTGAGAAAAACAAGGCAATTTCAGAAATCACGCTGAAGCTAAGTGATGTCAATAGTGAACAGGGGGAATTAGTTGAGAACTTAAAGAATAAAGACATCTACATCACCTTTCAAAATGAAATCATTGACTGGAAAAACAAAGAAAATGAAAAGCAACAACAGACCATTGAAGAACAAGCAGGGATTGTACATTCACAGCAAGATGGGCTATCCCAGAAAAATGCACTTGTGCGCGACTTGTACGTTGAGCTGGAGATCCAGAAAGGAAAAATCAGCGAGGAAATACAAACGATAGACATCCTACGACAAGAGATTGAGGAGTTGAACCAAGAGGTCGCCTCCCGCAGTAAGATAATTGACGACATGGTCAGCCAATGCTTTGAGAAACAGACACTCCTTACTGAAAAAACACTGCAAGTTGAGACCCTTCAAAGCGATGTAAGAAAAAGAGACGATGAAACAGAAACGCTTCACCTAGAAATCGAAACAAGAAACAGAATCATCGATACAATCCAAGGTCAGTTGACACAGAGTCAATCGCAGCTCATTGAAGATTCATATCTCACCGACCAATTGAGTGATGAGCTCGAATGGAACCGCAATCTGCTGGCAGAGACCCGTGATGAACTAGCGAAACTTGAGGAAGAGCTTTTAAGCAAAACACATGAGGGGGCTTTGCAGCATGATGAAATTGAAAAAGTCCAGGATGAACTTGAGATTGTACGGGAGGAATTTGTCACACGTGGTAAACTCATTGAAGAGATGGAACAGCAGCTTGCTGATCAGCAGATGATTGTTGCTGCAAAGACACAAGAAATCGCAGTTCTTCATGCGAAGCTTAAGCAACGTAATGAAGATTTGAAGGAAAAATTACATCACCTTGCCAAAGCACAGGAGGATGTTGATGACCTCTGCCTACAGGTCGCATCAAGGAATACCCTCATCGGAGAATTACAAAACCAGGTGGTGAACAATCAAACCAGTCTTTTGGAAAATACGCTTGCGACAGAACAATTGCACAAAGAATCCGAAGGAAATAAGGTACACATCGAAAAGAAAGAATTCGAGATTGTACAATTAAAAACAGAACTAACCGACCGTTTGAGACATATAGAGGATCTGACAGCGGAGCTGAACAGAAAGGAGGATGAGGTCCAACGACTCCAAGATGAACTCGAGAAAAGCCAGGAGGCTCGCGAGGCACTCACCGCCGATCTTTTAGAAAGCAAGGAAGTAATTACTGATAGCGAGATGGAAATAAACCAGTTAAAAACGGATTATGAGGAGAGATGGATTGACCTTATTTTGAAGAATATCGAAGTACGTGATTTCAAAGAGCAAACAACGTTGTTACAAACAAAACTCGAACAGCAAGAGCAACTGTTCATACACACACAAAGCGAACTGGACGAGAAAGAAAACGAATTACGAAATCGTACGAGCGAGACAGAAGAAAAACTGGAGATGATTGCAACACTGAAAAATGAGATTGCAACCCGCAGCGAACTGCTAGCCAACATCGAAGAAGAACTCACCAAGCAACAAACGCGACTCATACAAAAAACACAGCAAACAGAACAACTACATTCCGAACTCGAACAACGGAACACACAGCTGGAAGGACAACAACAAGAACTCCTACAAAAAGAAACAGATATTAAAAAAATAACAGAAGATTCAAACGAACAACAGAAAAAAATAACGCAACTACAAGCAGAAATAGAACAAAGAAAACGAGAACTCAACGACTATTCCAAGAGCATCGCCAATCTGGAACACGAAAGAGACAAACATAGCTCCTTGCTTGAAAATATGAAAAATTCGATCCCCACTCCGCTTCTTTTTGTCGATAAAGACCACATGGTAACCACATGGAACAAAAAAGCAACAGACATGCTGGGGTTGGGCGTTGACAATGAAAAAAAGCTTGATCTGTTCTCGCTGGATGTTATGGAAAAGGAACGGGTAAACGACGGAATACTCCAATGTTATCGGGATAAAAAACCAGTGATGATAAAATCAATCTCGTTGAAGAACCGGGGTGGGACTCGATTTTTGACCGATATTTCCCTGGTGCCTATCCTTGATGGCGATGAAGAGACGCAAGGGGCATTTATGATCGTTCACGATATCAGTGATGTTACGGAAATCCAGGCGCGGCTTGAACGTCAAAAGGAGGAGATCCTTGCTCTTGAGTTGAGGTATCAGGACGCGTATGCAAAACTGAAGGTATCAGGCATTGAAAAAAACGCGATTTGTGACGATTTGACAAAGGTACGGACCGAACTCGATTCGAAAACAAAAACCGCTGGTCATGTCGATGTGCTTCTAGAGGAGAAGAAAAGAGAGCTAGAGACCACTAATGAACTGATCACATCGAAAGTACATGAATTGAATGATATCACAAAAAAATTAGACGGAATCAGACTAGAATTGGATGTCTTCGAAACAGAGAAAAAGAAAATGGAAATGCAAAAAACCCCGCCTGTTCCTAATGAAGAATTAAAAGAAAAATTAAAGATTTACAATGAGATTGACAAATGGTTGAATTGTAAAGAAGACGCTATCCAAACAAAGAAAATAAAAGAGCCAGAAGAAAAATAATGTGATGACCATCATCCGTACAGCGAAACCACACGGCTTGTTGGAAGGGGGGGCTCAAGGGTCACGCTGCATTCGTTTCCAGGTGACGGGATGAGCGTTACCTCCAGTGATTCGCCGTAGAGGAGCGGGTCAATTGCTGGCAGGTTTAAAATAATAAATCCCATATCTGTATTTTTGTTGATGATGTGAAAGTCAGTCATGGAGTTATCATCATCAATGGTCGAGATAACACTATAGGAACCTTCATCCATTGACACCCACAGTGGATGACCGAAGAGGGAGTGCGAACTGATTGGAGCGACCTGTCCGCTGAAGGAAAGGATGCGGAGATCGTCTCCATTTGAAATCATGATGGTGATTTTTCCGATATCAAGATGAAGTGAAACAAGGGGTTTGATGAGGAGTGCTACGCGTTGAATGCCTTCCTGTCCCTGGATATTCTCGTACTTTCCAACGACGTTTTTTATTTGGAAATAGGTGGTTATTTCATCGAGAGCGTCATTGGTGATTCTCGTGAGATCTTGATTTGAGACATCTTGTGTCGTCTGGATAATGACAGATCCTGCTACTGCAGCGATGAGAACGACAATGATAAGGATTATTCCTGCTGTAAGACCCAGGTTTCCCGTATCGGTCATAGCTTTCTGTTTTCTCCATATGCTGCTTTATTTGAAAAATATATAAATCTTATTATACAATCGGTATCTATTCTCCTAAAAAACAGGTATTCGTCAGTGTATTACAAAAGAATTTTTTGAGATATGGTCCTTTTTTCTCCTTAGGATTCTAGAGATTTTGCAATTTTAACAGTTTGACTTTCCAGCGCCAAAATTTAATATATTGTCACTTGCGAACACGTTACATGTAAATCAATGCCATGACTAATAATGGCATGAAATGAAAGAAAAGAAGGTGAAGAAATGGAGAAACGCTATATGGAAAGGCTGGTAGGAAAATACTGCAAAATAGTCACCAAAGAACCCGGACAAGAACGAGCGAATGTTGTAACAGGGATCCTTGAAGATGTCGATTACAAAGACGGCTTTATTATGGTTGATTCTTCCCAAGGACTCGGATGTTTACGGATTGATACGATTGTGGCAATAAAACCGGGAAATAAACATAGACCTGAGAAAAAAAGTTTTAAGCATGACGATGAGGCTGACATCGGTATCGGTACCTTAATTGTCTTCATCGCAATGGTACTGGTCGCAGCAGTCGCTGCAAGCGTCATCATCCAAACCGCAGAATCTCTACAACAACGAGCATACGCGGTCGGCAAACAAACCATCCGTGATGTCTCAAGCGGCTTACGAATCATAGGAGTATCAGGATACACAGATGCAAACAAAACGAAAATCCAATACCTTGCAATCGCAGTCGCAACACGCGCAGGATCCTACGATATCGATCTTAACAAAACACTACTCTACCTACAGTTGGATAACTATTCAGTACTGTCGATGAATACCCATTGCAAAACAAATACCGTCGGAATCGGTGGAATATTCCACTCCCTCAACCTCTCAATGTTAAACGCCACAAACTACGGGGTCATCGCAATACACGATGCAGACCAATCCATAATGAAAACCAATGGTCTCAGCACAGCAGATCAAGCGATAATCATAGTGAACCTCACGGCAGCTCTCCCAATGACCCAAGGGTTATTGTCTGGAGAAGTCCTTGAATCAAAACTCGTGCCAGAGGTCGGTGTCGAAGGCATCTTCGTGGTGCACGCCCCAGATGCGTTCAAATACAGAGTCGTTGAAGTCTAAGATAGGGTAAAAGCAATCATAAGAGAGGTGTTTCCCTCTCTTTGTTTTTTTTTG
>Ga0315277_10012648_pt1 | contig 10575 bp, 12 predicted proteins | sample YL17G05_15_MG_FD_203695 | JGI IMG/M metagenome (GOLD analysis project Ga0315277, IMG submission 203695) | Sediment microbial communities from Yellowstone Lake, YNP, Wyoming, USA - YL17G05_15 | ecosystem: Environmental > Aquatic > Freshwater > Lake > Sediment | place: USA: Wyoming | collected... | reverse complement strand
CATTCTGTACGTAGCTTAATCCGAGCGTTGAGACTTGTCAATCCGACTCCGCCCCGAGGAAACCAATTTGACAAAATTGTCTTGACGCTACCCTACCCCGGGGAAAATCGTCCGACACAAGAAGATTCACGCTCCCCGTCTCTGCCAAAAAAGTCATGTGCCCCCGGCGTGACTCGAACACGCGGCAAACGGTTTAGGAAACCGCTGCTCTATCCATCTGAGCTACGGGGGCAATCGTTTCCCTATTCGGTAGCGTACTTGACGAGAGAGAATACATCATACCCCTTAAGACGCTCGCGTCCCTTCAAGAACTCCAGCTCAACGAGGAAAATTATCCCTGCAACAACGCCACCCAGCTTCTCTACGAGTTTCGCGGCCGCGAGCGCCGTGCCACCAGTGGCCAGCAAGTCGTCCACAACTATGACTCTCTCGCCAGGCTCCATGCAGTCGAGATGAACTTCGAGCGCGTCGGTGCCGTACTCAAGCTGATACTCCTCTCGCGCCTTTTTCCATGGAAGCTTCCCCGGCTTCCTCGCAGGAATGAAAGGCAGATTCAGCTTGTAGGCAAGCGCGCCTCCGAGGATGAATCCGCGTGATTCCATCGCCAGGATCGCCTCGGGGTTTCTCTTTGAGCATTCCTCGGCCAGCATATCGATTACCCTGGCAAACTCGCCGCCTTCCTTGAGCAACGTTGTTATGTCCCTGAACACTATTCCTTTCTTCGGGAAATCCGGAATACTTCTTATGAGTTGCTTAAGCTTGCCAGGCATTCATCTGTCTCCTTACACGACTCAGTATAGTTTCCAAGGAAACCGTTATGATTCTTAACGAGGACACCTGTTTCCACCAGTACCTACGTTGCTAATGCTCGGACTGCTAGTCAGTTTCAGCGTGTCGTTCTCTGCTCTCTATGAACTTTCTCAACCTCGCAAGAGCGCGTTTTTCAATCTGTCTAACTCTCTCTCTGCTCACACCGAAAAGCGCCCCAGTCTCTGCAAGAGTGTGTATTCTCCCGTCATGAAAACCGTATCTTATTTTGAGGATCTTCTCTTCCCTGCCTGGTAGCTTGCCCATCAGTGTCTCCAGCCTTTCGTGTTCGAGCTGAAGCTCAACCATTTCCTCCGGGCTCGGCACCGTAAGCAGCGGCTCATACTGAGACAGCTCTCCGTAGGCTTCAGAGATGGACGCGTAATCAAGCGATTTAATCCCGCCTATCAAGCTGTGAACTTTCTCCACTTTCCTGAGCGGCTCGCCCATGTGGAACGCAACTTCCTCGATCCTCACGGGTCTCGAGAGCTTCCTGCCCAGAAGTTTCTCGGTGTTAATGTAACGATTGATAAGCTGGAGCACGTGAATCGGAATCCGAACGGTGCGCGAGTAGTTAGCAATCCCCCTCACCACGGATTGCCGGATCCACCAGGAGGCGTACGTGCTGAAGCGCGTCGCACGCGACGGGTCAAAACGTTCCACGGCAGCAATGAGACCCAGATTACCCTCTTCGATGAGGTCGAGGAACTCGACCCCCCGATTCTGGTATGCCTTCGCAATTCGCACGACCAGTCGCAGGTTCGAAAGGATCATCTTCCGTCGGGCTTCTTGATCGCCGGCCACCACGGCCTTGGAAAGCTCTACTTCCTGCCCCTGTGTAAGAAGCGGGTACCTGCTGATTTCTCTCAAATATACGTTTAGGGGCTCTATCCCGTGAAATGACTTGACCGCTTTAGGTTCTGCGGCCATCCGGTCCTCATCCTTCTCGTACTCCGCTATCTCGACCCCCACCCCCGTCCCGGTCGCGCGGTCAAGAAAGGCCTGAAACTCGACCATGTCAAAGTCTGACCGATGTAGGAGTCTTTCGACCTGTTCGTATGGCACGCGGCCGGCATCTTTGAAGCGCTCGAGTACACGCTCAAGTTTGGCTGCAAATTTGCTCTTTGCATCGCAAAGTCTCTTGTCCGTCGAATCGTTCCCGGATCCCGATTTACCCTTTGCAGCAGAGTCGCTCCTCGTCGCTGACGCGCTCTGTGCTGCAGATTCACTCTTCGGCGAAGAGTCACATTTTTGTGAATGTTTCCCCATTATGTTCTTTCCCGCCCACGGCCTGAGCACTTTCAGAAAGCCATTCTCGCCCCGTTCAGAAAGCCACTCTGAATCCGTTCAATTCGCCCCCGTGTTCCTTCCATTCGATGCGCACATCACTCACCTGTGCCGCGCGCGGTCCTTCCCTCAGAATAGAAACGAATCTCTCGATGTCACCCCTGTCCCCCTCCACTTCCACTTCCACCCTTCCGTCGAGAGTGTTTCTAACGTACCCATTGAGGTTAAGCGAGCTTCCTTGACGTAGAGCAAAGGATCTGTAGCCAACTCCTTGAACGATTCCAGAAACCACTATCTTTGCCCTTCCCTTTTCCATTTCTTACCTGTTCACTGCGGGCGTTGCCTCCCTGCCAGTAACGAAGACACCCGAGCCCATCTCAATCGCTTGACCGGCGCGCAACGTCCGCTTGAACGCATCGTTCCGGTCGGATTTACTGAACGCTGCTGGAACCGATTTCGAGCGGCGTTCTGGTCGGGGCGAGAGGATTTGAACCTCCGACTCCCTGGTCCCGAACCAGGTGCGCTACCGGGCTGCGCTACGCCCCGACCAAACCGGCAAAATGCGGGCTCAAATCATGCCCCGGCTCTCTTTCTCTCACCCACGAGAGGGACGAATCTCACACGTTCGATGTCTTTGCGAAGAATCGTGGCGCCTCTCCTTTCAACCAGCACTATGCACTGCTCTTCCTGCACCCCCACGGGCAGCACCATTCTACCCGAATCGGCAAGCTGCTCCGGGAGTGCCGAAGGAATCTCCGCAGCCGCAGCGCTCACCACTATCCTATCAAATGGCGCAAAGGATTTCCAACCGGCGCTGCCGTCTCCTATTCTCGCGATGACATTGTTGATACCGAGAGATTCGAGCTTTCTTCGGGCCCTCTCGGTGAGCTCGGGTATGCGTTCTATCGCAAACACGCTTCTGGCCAGCTTGCTCAATACTGTCGCATGGTAACCCGAACCCAACCCCACTTCCAATACTTTCTCCGAACCGGACAACTCCAGAAGCTCACACATCTTCGCTACAATGTATGGTTGTGATATAGACTGACCGAAGCCGATCGGCAAAGCGTGCTCTCCGTAGGCCTCAGGCCACAGTGCCTCGTCAACAAAAACGTGCCGGGGCACCTGCCCCATGACCTCGAGTACTCTCTTATCACGTATCCCCCTGGCGGCAAGCATCTCTGTTACCATGGTGCGCCTTGCGATCGCGAAATTGTCCGAAAAGTGCGCTCGAGCCACGCATTGCTCCTGTGATCAAGGCGTCAAGTTCCAGCTCTCGATTTCGGATATTCGTGCGTAGTCCGTCATGTCGAGGTGCAGGGGTGTAATCGAGATCATGCCTTCTTCTATTGCCCTGAAGTCAGTATGACCCTCCGTAGAGCGCCAGGAAGGTTCGTTTCCTCCTATCCAGTAATAACTTCTGCCGCGAGGGTCCACTTTCTTGATCAAAAGGTCCCTGTAAAGTCTCTTGCCAAGCTTGGTCACCTTCACGCGCGATATGCTTGCTCCTGGGACGTTAGGAACGTTCACGTTGAGAAGCGTTTGCGAGTCCATCCCTTTCTCAAGAATCATCCTCGCAAGCTTCAGGGCAAACGAAGACGCCACCTCGAAGGAATAAGGAGGCTTGCCGGCCAACGAGATTGCGAACGAGGGGGCGCCCTGCAGCACGCCTTCAATCGCGGCTGCAACGGTACCGGAGTAACTCACGTCTTCTCCAAGATTCCACCCATGATTTATGCCCGCCACGACCAGTTTAGGCTTCTCTTTGAGCAGGCCGTTAAAGGCAAGAAGTACGCAATCCGTCGGCGTACCGTCCACGCTCAGCATGGATCGCTCGACTTCCTTCACCCTCAACGGATGATTCAATGTCAGCGAGTGACTCGTAGCGCTTTGCTCTCTGTCCGGTGCTATGACCATCACCTCGGACAAGGTCCCCAGGACCTCCGTCAGAGCCAAGAGCCCCGTAGCGCCGATGCCGTCGTCATTAGTCACAAGAATCATTTGCGCCTTACCTCAACACAACGATCCGGAGCATTCCTGTTTGAACCTTCTGTCCTGGCAGAGTGGGCTGGGCGACAGACTCAGCCTTATCACTTGTCAACGCTTCAGCTCCTTACTTGTCAACGCTTCTCCTCCTGGAAGAGAGTATGAGTTTTGAGAAGCGGACGGCGTCCTTCCAAGGTTTGATGTAACTTGTCTCCTTTCCGTAGACGGTGGGTATCGGAGTGAACTCTATGCGGAAACCCTTCTTGGCAGCTTTGATCAATATTTCTGACTCAAGGTCATAACGCGTGCCTTCGAGCCGCACGCCGTCCAGCACGCGGCTACTGATAAACCTGAAGCCCGACTGACTGTCTTCTATGTTCTGTCCGGCAAGCTTCGACACGATCCAGGAAGTGACCTTGTTCACGATAACCCGCACGAACGGCATGCCGGTCAAGTCCTTCATTCTCGAACCAATGACGACATCCGCGCTTCCGCTTTCCGCTTTCTCGATCAGCGCGGGAATCAGAGCAGGATCGTGTTGGCCGTCACCGTCTATCGTGATCACTCCAGAATATTCGTGTGAAAGCGCCCACTTGAAACCAGTCCTCAGTGCCACGCCCTTGCCCATGTTGCACGCATGCCTGAGAACGGTGTACCCCCGTCTCTCTGCCTCATTCGGATAGCCGTCCGGCGAGCCATCATCAACCACGACTACGTTTTCTTTGCCGACTGCCCTGCTGGCTCCTTCTAGCACTTCGAGCAGTCCGGCTCCGGTGAGATAGGCAGGGACGATCACCACCACTCTCATCTATTGTTCCGCTTCCCGCCATATAGGCTCAAACGTGAACCACTGGTCCGGGAAGAGCCTGACGTATTTCTCCATCACCGCAAGGCAGCGACGCATGACGTCCTCGAAGGCTCCCTCGCCCGAACCGGGCCTGATGGGTTCTTCCACGTAGAACTTGAAGCGACTCCCGCGTTCTCTAACTAGAAACCCGGGTACGATCGGCGCACCCGTGCGGAGGGATAACACGACGTGACCGTAAGGCACCAGAGCAAGAGAGTCAAAGAATCCTGCCTCCACTCCAGGCCCCAGAACGTTTCTGTCTCCAAGAATGGCTATACATTCCCCCCGTCGCAGCGAGCCGAGAAGCTCATTCGTTGCATTGGACCTCCTGACAACTCCGATCCCCTTCTTTGTTCGCCTTCGGACAAAAAAGCGATCGATCAGTGCATTCGTATGTGGCATGGCCACCACCGAAAGAGGAAAGCCGTTCATCGAGAGAATAGCACCACCCAACTCCCAGTTGCCCACGTGAGCTCCCAGAAAGATGACTCCCTTCCCCTTACAGAACTCCTCTCTTACGATTCGAACCATATCCATGTCCACTTTCGAGATGATTGACTTCGTAGAGATGTCCGGAAAACGAAGAAAATCAACGATGAATCGAGCGAAGTTTCTGAACGTTCTCTTGGCAGTGCTCGTGAGCTCTTTTTCGCTCACTGAATCGCCAAGCACGTGTCGCAGGTTGAAGATGACTGCCCTCCTTGACCGGCCATTCAGAAGGAAGTTCAACTCAGCAAGCACGGCGGCAATGACATAGCTCACGGAAACCGGCACGATTCGCGCAAGTATGCCACCCGCCTCATAGAGAACGTATCCGAGGAGATTCAACGCCTTACCGAATATGACTTGGCCTCACTTTCTCCTCAATGCCCGGCACCTCCAAAACAAAGAATGGTCGGGGCGACTGGATTTGAACCAGCGACCACTAGCCCCCCATGCTAGTGCGCTACCTGGCTGCGCCACGCCCCGACCACAGAGTAAATTCACGGCCGCAAGGCATGATACTATATCTTAATTTCACTCGCAAGGTCATTGCCCGCGCCCAAGCTGGCCCGGATCCGTCGAATCCGCTGGCAGGCCCACACCTGGCCTGGGTTTGCCAAAACAACTGACCGTCGCACAGCTCTTAGCCGATGACAGGACGGACCCGACGCAGGCCGCGCCCGGGGCAGCCATGCCTAGCCCTTTTGCCGTACCACTGAAAGGATTTCCTGGAGTTCTCTCTTCACTTCCTTGAGAAACTGAGTTGCTCCTTCCTTCTCGGCCATACCCTTCGGAGAGTCGGACGATGTTCTTCTGTCTTCCAGCAGCTTCTTCCGAGCGCCAGAAATCGTGAACCCTTGCTCGTAGAGCATCCTCTTTATGCTCAGCACAAGAGCTATGTCCTTGGTTCTGTACATTCTATTCCCGGCACGATTCTTCTTGGGCTTGAGCATCTTGAACTGCGTCTCCCAATACCTCAATACGTGAGCCTCAACACCCGCGATTGCGCTGACCTCGCTGATGGAGTGGTACGTCCGACCTTTCTCTTCTTCTGCCAAATGGAGCACCTCCTTTCTACCAGGTCTCGGACTTCAATTCCCTGCTCATAAGATCGTCCATGGCAAAGTGAGGATCCTTGCCCTCAAACAACACAGCGTAGACCTGTTCGGTGATGGGCATTTCGACCTCGTGACGTCTTGCAAGATGAAGCGCGCTGCGCGTGGTTTTCACACCCTCAGCCACCATCACCATCTCGGAGAGAATACTCTCAAGGCTCCGCCCCTTGCCTACTTGCTCTCCGACATGACGGTTGCGGCTGTGGCGACTCAAGCACGTAACAACCAGGTCGCCCACACCTGCCAAGCCAAAGAAGGTCTCTCGCCTTGCGCCGAGAGCAACCCCCAATCTCGTTATCTCCGCCAAACCTCTCGTTATCAAGGCTGCCTTCGTGTTGTCCCCATAGCCTATGCCGTCGCAGATACCCGCGGCTATTGCTATCACATTTTTGACAGATACCCCCAACTCGACGCCCGTCACGTCTTCGCTGGAGTAAACCCTGAAGTAATTCGTCGAAAAAAGCTGCTGAACCTGTCGTGCAAGGATTGGATTCGCCGAGGCCGCCACAACGGCCGTCGGGCACATCCGACTCACTTCCTCGGCATGACTGGGTCCCGCAAGGACCGCTATCTTGTCCGTCAGACCAGATGGTAGTTCGTCGGCCAAGACTTCTGACATGCGCATCAGGGAGTCGTCCTCTATGCCCTTGGTGCCCGTGACAATCAGTGAACACGAGAGCTCGAGTTTGGCCAAATTTCTTGCGATCCCTCTCAGCGTGTGAGAAGGGACTGCAAACACTATGATCTCGCGTCCTTTTGTCGCGTCAGTCATGTCCGAGGTGAACCGGACGCCGGGCGGCACCGCCACCCCCGGCAGAAACTTCTCGTTCTCCCCGCTCTTGTTGACGCGATCACACTGTTCACTCTCGTACTCCCAAACCTTCACGTCCACGCCCTTCGAGTTGAGCACGAGTGACAGCGCCGTACCCCATCCGCCTCCTCCGAGAATCGCGAACTTCATGATCTTCTCAACCTCCACGGATGCACAGTTTTCTCTCAGTTCCCTGAAGGAGTCGTTTAAGATTGCTCCTGTGAACCACAAGTACAAGGATAGCCACGGCCAACGAGACCACAAACATGCTCTCCCACCCCTTCACTCTCCTGGCGCTCGTGAGATACACAGCGGCGGGCAGAACTATAGCACCTACGATTGAACCCAGGGAAACGTATCTCCACACCCCCACCACGAGCACCCATGCCGCCAACGAAAAACCAAAGGCCGCAGGCGCAATTGACGCGAACATGCCCGCTGCCGCTGCCACACCCTTACCTCCTTTGAACGAGGCAAACACAGTCCAGATGTGTCCGCAAACCGCCGAGAAACCTCCCACCAACATGAGGTCCACTTCACCCAATCCGATCCCTTGCCGCCAAAGCAGAGCCCCCGCGATAGCACTCATGGCGCCCTTGGAGACGTCCAGTAGTAGGACTCCAACGCCAGGCATCGCGCCCAGCGTTCTGAACGTGTTTGCAGCCCCCAGGTTGCCGCTCCCGTGTTCCCTGAGATCAATGCCCGTTGAAAGCTTACCCAGTATGAGACTGAAGGGAACAGAACCCAAGAGATAGCCACACGCTATGGTCAAGATGATGCGATCCAATTCAGCCTTTCTTGCGAATCACAGTTCTAAGTTTAAGCCTGATCGGCGTGCCCTTGAAACCGAACTTCTCTCTCAAACACCGTATCATGTACAAAATATATGCCTTCCTAAAAGCCCTGGCGTCGCTCGAAATGACGGTGAAGGTAGGAGGCTCGATCGAAGACTGATATGCTCGCTTGATTGTCGGAGTGTGGCCAGATCTCGAGACTGGAGGCCTTTTCTTCGCAAAAGCAACCTGCAGAGCTCGAATCAACTCTTCTTCATCCACTTCCTTTCTACTTTCGGAGAGTACTGAAAGAGCCAGCCGAGGCAATTCCGATACTCTCTGTCCCGTGAGGGCAGAGACGAAAACCACGGGAGCATAACGGAGAAAAGGAATCTGCTCCTTCATGAGCTTCTCGAACTCTATCGCGGTCGCATGGTCCTTCTTTACGAGATCCCATTTGTTGAAAACCACGACAGACGCTCTACCCGATCTGTGGGCAAGAGCTGCGATCCTCGTGTCCTGAGCGCTCAGAGGAACGGACGCGTCAAACAGTATGAAAACAACGTTCGCCCTCTGCACGCTTCTAATGGCCCTGACCACACAATACACCTCCACCTCACCCGACACACTCCTTTTTCTCTTCAGGCCTGCCGTGTCGATCAGGATAAAATCCTGACCGCCGTAATCCAGAAACGAATCAACGGAGTCTCTCGTCGTACCTGGTTGTTCATCAACGAGCATCCTCTTCTCGTGCAGGAGCCGATTCACAAGTGAGGACTTGCCAACGTTGGGCTTACCTATGACTGCGACTCTGATGGCGTCGTTGTGCTCCTCGACCGGCTCGGTTTCGCCAAGAGCGTCAACTACTTTCTCCAATAGCTCTCCAGTTCCCGTTCCGTGAAGAGCAGAAAGGGGAAACGGCATACCTATTCCAAGACCATGAAACTCGTGAACGAGCATCTCCCTCTGAGGATTGTCAAGCTTGTTCACGACAAGAATCGTATTCTTGTTCTTCTCGCGAAGGAGTTTTGCTATCTCGACATCAAGCCGCGTGACGCCGCTCTCACCGTCAACCACGAGAATCACGACGCTCGAAGTATCGATCGCCAGCCACGCCTGCTCCTTGACCAGGGCCTCGATACCCGCCTCCGCGTTCGGCACATAGCCTCCGGTGTCGACGAGAAAGAATGACCGTCTCCCCCACCTGGCTACGGCAAGATTCCTGTCGCGAGTGACGCCGGGGTCCCCGTGGACAACGGCCGCTTGTCTTCCCAAGAGCCTATTGAAAAGCGTGGATTTCCCAACGTTCGGCCGTCCCACTATGGCCACGACTGCGTTTGGCATCAAACACTCCCTGTACGATGAGCTTGTGACCTGATAGCTCCTCCAGTCGCTCTGGACTGAACCCGTCCAGGAAAAGCCCCTCTTCGTTGAGACAACTGCGACTGATCACGGCAACCTCTTCGGGCCTGAGACTTCGCATCTCGTTAAGAATGTCTCGCCCGGTCAAAAGACCCGATACAGTGATAGACCTTCCGAAAAAGTGATTTTCTACTCCGATAATCCTCGTTCCCTTATCGCCAAGCGTGCTCCTGCAAACTGACTCCGCGAGCCTTCCGGTGAGAACGGCGAGCGGCCTACCACGCGCTCTTGCACGAAGCAGCCGCCTGATTGAACTTGCCTTGTCGAGAAACTTGCGCACCAGTCCCACACCGTTTTCGAGTTGAGGAAAATCCTCGTATCCTCGAACTCCGGGAACACTGATGCCGCTGAGGAGATAGAACTCGTCTGCCCCGAAAACGAACCTTGTTCCCAGACTCCGAAGGAAGGCCCTCTGCCATCGTTCGATTGCTTCCAGGATTTCGTCGCTGCACCTGCGATCCACAGATTCGAGACGAGGAAGCCCTTTTCGGTACCGCGTGAGGCCCACCGGCACTACGGCAACGCTCATCACGCTTGGAAAGAGTTCCGCAAGGTTGTTGACCGTCCTGTCGAGTTCTGCGCCGTCGTTAATGCCCGGACACAGCACAATCTGTGTGTGAACCTGGATCCGCCCCTCCTTCAAGGCCTCCAGTTTCGAGAGAACGTCTGCTCTTCTCCCAGTACCCAGGAGCTTTGCCCTTACCGAAGGATTCGTTGCATGAACCGAGACATAAAGAGGGCTCAGCCTCTGCCGCGCAATACGTTCAATGGCAAGGGGCCCCAGATTGGTCAGCGTCAAGAAGTTTCCGTGTAGGAATGACAAACGATAGTCTTCGTCCTTGACATAAAGCGTCTCCCTCAAGCCTCGCGGAAGTTGATCTACAAAGCAGAACAAACACTTGTTTGAGCATGTAATGGGCCTGAGAGGTTCAAACCTGAGGCCGAAAACACCGCTCCCGTCTCTCTTGAGCCTCACACGAAACTCTTTGCCCCTCCTTCTCGCGGTCGCGGGAACGTCATCGCTCTGGCCACCGTATACAAAAT
>Ga0315277_10012647_pt1 | contig 10575 bp, 3 predicted proteins | sample YL17G05_15_MG_FD_203695 | JGI IMG/M metagenome (GOLD analysis project Ga0315277, IMG submission 203695) | Sediment microbial communities from Yellowstone Lake, YNP, Wyoming, USA - YL17G05_15 | ecosystem: Environmental > Aquatic > Freshwater > Lake > Sediment | place: USA: Wyoming | collected... | reverse complement strand
TTTTACTCGGGAGTTCTGTAGTCATACCCCATCTTTTCCGTCGAAGTTGACGTCTGTTTGCTTTTGGTTTAAGGCAAACGTAGTTTTACACCTAGCACCGTAGCCCGCCGCTGAAAAATCAGTCTGGCCCGAGGAATGCGGGGTTGAAACAAGGAGCTGATTATGCCTAAAACACGAGGACCAATCGACTTCAAACTTCGACTCACTGTAGTCCCAGTTAACTTTCTGAGCGGCAAACCTGGCAAGGCTCGCGCTGAACGGAACAACGCAGCTTGGATCTGCCGGTGCGATGATTCAGTCCCGCTCGTCGGAAGGTGCTACTATCAATTCGACGATACCTGCTATACAGAGTGTCCCACCTGCGGTCGCAAGTTCAGAGTTCTGGGGCGCCGTCTTTCTCCGACTGGCGGCCGCAAAACTACAAGAGTAGACGAATTCGAATAGAACCATAACGGCGGCGGCACTTAATGAGCGGCGAACCCCGACAAGAGGCGTCCCGATCAGAAACATCGGGACGAGTCGGGGCAAGCCGGCTTGCCCCGACTCGCGGGGCGCTCGCACGCCAGATAGGCGAGGGAAGTACGAAGTTTGGCTAAATGTAAAGTGCCCGCCCGAACGACCGAACCTCAGGTCAAACATCGTTCGGTCGGGCGGGCTCGCTCCATTGCTCGCCGCGGTCTGCAATTAACATATTTGATCTACTATCAATTCGTAGAGGAGAAATTCACATGCCTACTTACGAATATATCTGCAAGGATTGCAGTAAGACCTTCTTAGTAATCTGCACGATTTCACAGCACGAGAAGGATCCAAAACCAGCTTGTGTAAGTTGTAGCGGCAAAAACGTTGAGCAATACTATTCCAGTGTAACAGTAATAACATCGAAGAAGAGCTAGAGCAAACTTCTTTCCTGCGATCATTCGAAGCGAGGAACGCTTCAAAAAGTTGATGCAGTGAGTGAAGGGGGATACACCATATGGCGACCAAACATGAACAATGGAAGCAGAGGGTCCGGAAAGCACGTGTCCCTGCTTATTTCAAGGGCCTCTTGATTGATGCTTCGGACCGGAAAGTTGCTAGGTCGGCGAGCGGAGAAGTTGGGCGTTATAGTTTTTTCAACCCCGGCTTCGAACTAGGAAGGAACGTCGGTCAACATATTGACGCTGAAGTCTACGAGGAGTTAGAAAAAATTCTGGATGAGCCAGTTGCAATAGCTAAGTGGCTAAGGAAGCACCTGAATCGTTTCTTCGGTCTAGTTCCGGCGAAGAGAAGACCCATCTTTATCGAAGGATTCACGAAAGGATTTGAAGAAAATCACTGAGAGCCGAATGTTACAATTGCTCTTTCGTTAGTAAGGTCTCAGCACAAACAACCCTTTATGTGAATCCAAAGCGATCTCGAAATCGAACTGTGTCATGGTGACTTGCCCCCGATTCCCACCGAAGAAGGTCGCTATAACCGGGTCTGCCCCGTTTGTTCCTTCCCAGTGAGGCCCCTGTTGCCTTTCAGTCTAAACTGCAGTAGCTTTTCAATTCAAGATCTGCCCACCGGTTCAGTAGAAGCACCGATGCCTCAGAGTCCCGATTGCCACTGGAGGAGGTTCCCACAATCGGTGCAGCCTCGAAAAGCTGGGCGAAGCCTATAGCAATCGTCCACAAAACCCATGACGCTCAAGCCGAGGCGCAGACTTGCCCAAACTTCCTTCCTGGCTTTGGGCAAGCCCGATTTAAGGAGAAAGTCAAAGCCTGAACGTTCAGTCCTTTGTGTTAGCACCTTGCCCTCCCAAAATCGTATGCGTTTTCTTGGAGAAAGTCAGACTGAGCGTTGATTCGCGCATTCCCATCAGGTGAGACCATGATTTGCCCGGAAGCTTGACCATCGTGATGACATAAGGACGGAAAGTGAAAGCAGGTATTCTTCTAAGTTACTTCACAAGACAGGATGAAGCTCGCAGGGCCCTCCGGCAGCTGGAGAAACGGGGCTTCCGCCGCGCCGCATTGGTGTACAAATCCGCCGACGGAGATGTACACACTCGGGACCCTTTCCTTTGGCGCCGCGCTCTTGGGGTGATCCTTACGACCCTTCTGTGCGGGGGCTTTGCCGGTGTCGCTTCCCTGGTCCTCAATTGGCAGGAGTGGATTCTAAGAGGGACGCTTTCCACCCTGACTTCGATGCTGGCAGGTGGATTTGCCGGAGCCGTCTTTGGTGCGGTGTGGATACGACGCTCGAAGCAAGGTGTCGAACGAAAGCTGATTGAGGATCACACACGTTGGCTGGTCTCTGAGGAGACTGTCCTGATTCTCCAGGCACCGATTGAGACTTTGCGGGTTCTAGTGTCACTGCTTCGGCAAAGCTTCGAGGTCCCGGTTCCGATTTTTGTCTTGCATCCAGATCGCGAGAGCCTCGTTGGAGATACGCGGAGTGCTGGTGTGCCGCTCTCGCTGTCGCTGGTCAGGGAGCATGCGCAGCGGCTGGCCAAGGAGCACCAAGTAGATCCAAAGCAGGTGAAAGACGCCAGGCTGCTCGAGCAACTCGTACAGGCACGTCGATGGATCCATCAAGTCTGCTCGGATCTTTCTGAAGCGAGTCGATTGGAATTGACTGCAACTCCGGCCGCCGAGTGGATCCTTGACAATGAGTATATCATCGAGGGCAACGTTCGCGATGTTCAACTGAATCTCCCCCGGCGTTACTACCAGCTGTTGCCCGGGCTTGCCAACGAGCAATACCGGGGTCTGCCGCGCATCTATGGTCTGGCGAAGGAACTTATCTCCCATACGGACTCGCGTCTGGACCGTGAGAATATCGTCGCGTTTATTGAAGCATATCAAACTGGGCAGAGGCTGACGATCGGCGAACTCTGGGCAGTCCCCCAGATGCTGCGCGCCGCATTGATCGAGAGCGTCCAAAACCTCGCTTCGAGAGCACTGACAGACCTGCAAGAGCGGGAGATCGCTGACTTTTGGGCGAACAGGCTGGCTACAGCCAACCGGCGGGATCCGAACCGGCTTTTCACAATCCTTGCGGAACTTGCTGAAAGCCAACCGAGCCCGAGTCCCTATTTCGGTACTCAACTTGTCGGTCATCTCTATGACGAGGCGGCCGCATTGGTGCTGGTCCAGAGCTGGCTTGAGCGCACGCTCCAGAAATCCCTGAATGATCTCATCCTGCGCGAGCAAAACCGCCAGACGAAGGATCAGATATCGATTGCAAATGCGTTCACCAGCTTGCGACAACTCGCTCTGTTGGATTGGAGACAGATCTTCGAGAAGCTGAGCCGCGTGAATCAGCTGCTACGGCTCGATCCGTCCGGCGTGTATCCCAGGATGGACTTTGACACTCGCGATCGGTATCGTCGGGCGGTTGAGGAGTTCGCCCGCAGGTCCGGTCAGAAAGAGGAGCAGGTTGCTCAACGCGCCATCGAAATGGTTGCGCGAGCCGCGGATGAATCGACCGGGGATGAGCGCCGGATTCACCTGGGGACCTATCTTATCGGGGAGGGAAGGCGCGGGTTCGCGCGATTCTTAGGGTGCCCTGAAAAGCGTTTCCGAACACTTGAAAGGGTATACAGCCATCGTCCTGCGGTGTACTTTGCTGGGCTCAGTCTTTTCACTGTTGCGTTCATCTCCCTAGTTGCCGCGATTGGTCTGCGCGGACAGTCACCCGGGATCCAGCTCTTCATGGTTTTCCTCTTTCTGGTCCCCACCAGCCAACTCGCGACTGAAGTAGTCAACTACCTGGTCACGCGGCTTCTTTCACCCCACACCCTTCCGAAGATGGATTTCGAGGCTTCCGGGATTCCGGATGCATTTCGAACATTGGTGGTTGTGCCTGCGATGTTGGTGGACGAGGAGTCGATCCGGGCAGAGGTGGAAAGGCTGGAAATCAGGTACCTGGCCAACAAAGAATCTAACTTGCTCTTCAGCCTCTTCACTGACTACACCGATTCAGATCGGGCGATCTGTGAAGGAGATGATCGGTTGCTCCAGACTGCGATCGAAGGTCTTGAAGGTCTCAATCGCCGGTATGGTGGTGAACGGTTCTTCCTTTTCCATCGGAAACGGAGATGGAGTGAATCCGAACAGAAGTATATTGGTTGGGAGCGCAAACGGGGAAAGTTGGAAGAGCTCAACCGCCTGATCGATGGAACCCGGCCCGAAGCCGCCGGTAAATTGGTATTCGTCGGGGATCCAGATCAACTGTCGAATGTGAGGTTTGTGATCACCTTGGACAGCGACACGCAACTGCCTCACGGGACTGCCCGCAGAATGGTCGAGACCCTGGCTCACCCCCTGAACCAACCGCGCTTCAACGCTGACGGAACAATTGCCGCCGGCTCCTACACGATCATCCAGCCGCGCGTGAGTCCCACCCTGCCGAGCACGAGTGCCTCGCTTTTCAGCCGCGTTTTCGCCGACGCGATCGGCATTGACCCCTATACCAAAGCTGTTTCTGATGTCAATCAGGATCTCACCGGTGAAGGTTCCTACTACGGAAAGGGTATCTATGATGTGCGCGCCTTCAGCCGCTTGCTTTCAGGAAGGTTCCCTGAGGAGAGAGTGCTAAGCCATGACTTGATCGAAGGAGCGTACGTCCGGGTGGGACTGGCCAGTGACATTGAGCTCTTTGACGAGTTCCCGCAGGGCTACCGGAGCTACAGCAGACGGCAACATCGTTGGATTCGTGGTGATTGGCAAATCGCGGATTGGATCTTTCCCCGTGTTCCCCAGCCGGGGGGTGGGCGAGGGCAAAACCCGCTCTCCAAGTTCAACCGTTGGAAGATATTCGACAACTTGCGCCGAAGCTTGCTGCCGGTGACCAGCCTGGGAGTGCTGATAGCGTCCTGGCTGATTTCCATCCAACTCGGCTGGATCTCCATGCTTGTCGTGGCCATACAGTTGCTCTTTCACCCTTTTGCACAGCCATTCACCATGGCGACCACGCACAAGGGGCTGAAGCACTTCTCTTTCGCCAAGGTAGTGCACGATCTGCTGCGAGCGCTCGCTGACGCCGCACTACTCCCGCATCAAGCTGAGCTCGCTCTGGATGCCATCGTGCGCGTTTGGTACCGTCGCTTCATTTCCCGCCACAAGTTGCTCGAGTGGACTCCTGCCCGGGTGATCCACTGGAGTGCCGCGCGCCTGCACCCATTGTTCGCAGCTTCTTTGGGTCTGGCGAGCATCTTCAGTGTGATAGTCGGTTGGGCGGTCCATCGCTGGATGCCGTCTGCACTTGCGGTGGCGAGTCCCTGGCTTGCGTTGTGGCTCTTGTCTCCTTTGGTCGGATTGCTCTTGAACCTTCGACTGCATCCAGGGCAGAAGCAATTCCCGCTCCCAGGGAGGGATTTGCGGTTCCTCAGGAATGTCGCACGACGAACCTGGCGCTATTTTTCTGATTTTGTCGGCGATCAAACGTCCTGGCTTCCACCCGACAACTACCAGGTTGCTCATCAGAACCAGCTGGCGATGCGTACCAGTCCAACGAATATTGGTCTCTGGATGAATAGCGCGCTGGCCGCGAATGATTTCGGATATCTGACGCCGGATCAGGTCGTCGAAATCCTGACGCATTCCATGGAGACGATTGGAGGACTGGAGCGCTATGAGGGTCATCTGCTGAACTGGTACGATATCAAGACTCTGACCCCTCTCGAACCGCGCTATGTGTCCTCCGTCGACAGCGGAAACTTACTTGGCTCCTTATGGGCGCTGGAGCATGGACTTGATGAGTTGATCAAAGGACCTATCCTTGATGGAAGAGCCTTTGAAGGCTTGCGTGATACCAGGGAAATCCTGAAAGAGGTCGTTGACCAGAAAGGTATTGCCGGTCTGGACGCGTCCGCACTGGACGAACTCATGCGCGTGTGCGAATCCCCGCCGGACCGCATCGCTGACGTGATTCATCTGCTGCGCAGGGTGGAAGGGAGCGTAAGGATTCTGGCCGCTCAGGCGCGTGAGTCCGCTGACGTTGATGCGGATGCATCCTATTGGGCCGCACAAATGGAGAAACAGGTATCGGCCTGGCTGGGGATTACGGATCGCTATCTTTCCTGGATCGAAATCCTCGATGAAAAGGGGGCAAGGGATCTCGCTCAGCTGAGTCCGGATGTCCTGGTGGCTTTCCGTGAGGCTCTGCATCGCGCGCCTTCGCTTTTTGATCTCGCCAATGGGAACAGCCATTGTGTCCAGATCCTCCGGTCGATACGTGAGACGGCTCCTTCTGCCGCAGAACCCCTGTCCGATTGGCTCGACCGCCTCACGCAAGCCTTCGCAAAGTCGCAATGGCTGGCCGGCGAAGTGTTGGGTTTGGGCGAGGCGCTCATCAAGAATGTGCGTGAGCTATCGGAATCGATCAACATGCGCTTCTTGTATGACCCCGAACGGCGCCTGTTTTCAATCGGCTACAACGTCTCTGGAGGCCACCTGGACAGTGCCTACTACGATCTTTTGGCGAGTGAGGCGAGGTTCGGAGGTTTCGTAGCCATTGCCCGGGGAGATGTCCCAATTGAGCATTGGTTCTCGATGAGCCGACCCTACGGCGCGATCGGTCGGCGTCGGGTGCTGCTCAGCTGGACCGGAACCATGTTCGAATACCTGATGCCGCTTATATTCCAGCGCTCCTACGGGAATTCGCTCCTTGACAAAGCGGCGAGGGAAGCCGTGGCGACCCAGATTGATTACGGTCGCAGGCGTCGCGTGCCGTGGGGGATCTCAGAGTCTGCATTTGGAGATCTGGACATCAACAAGACATATCAATACAAAGCCTTCGGTGTACCGGAACTCGGATTGAAGCGCGGCCTGGACGAGGATGTCGTTGTAGCCCCCTATGCAGCCCTTCTGACGGTGAATGTTGAGCCGGGGGAGACGGTGAGGAATCTCAGGCGGCTGGCCGGCCTGGGGCTTCTGAATGAATACGGTTTCTACGAAGCAATCGACTTCAGCCGTCAACCGAGTCGCAAGGGTGAGGGTGGAGTGATCGTACGGGCTTACATGGCCCATCATCAAGGCATGAGTTTCCTTTCGCTCACGAACTTCCTCCAGGGGAATGCCATCCAGCGGCGTTTCCATGCGGACCTGCGTGTGCGTGCGGTTGAGCCCTTGCTCCACGAACGTGTCCCGACCCTTCCCCCCCTGTTTCACATCTCCACGCGGGAAGGGGTCCCTTCGGCGATGAGTGTCGGCGAAGTTGCACCTTCGGTCAGCAAGTTCGATACGCCCCACACCGGAACGCCCAAGACTCAAATCCTCTGCAATGGGCGTTATGGTCTGATGGTCACAAACGCAGGCGGTGGATACAGTCAGTGGGGAGACTATGAGATCACACGCTGGAGATCGGATCGGACTCAGGATCTGTGGGGAACCTTCTGCTACATCCGTGAAGCTGATGCGGATCGACTGTGGTCCAACACGTTTCACCCGGTTGGAGGGAGCGATGAGGTTCACAGCGTCGAATTCGCGCTCGATCGTGCGGTGTTCCGCCACGTCGATAACGGTATTCAAACCGAAACCGAGGTCATCGTCTCGCCGGAAGATGACGTGGAGATTCGGCGGATCACTTTGATCAATCGGTCTATTCGCACCCGCCGCCTCGATCTTACGAGCTACATCGAACTTTCGATGGCGGCGCATAACGCAGACCGGCAACATCCGGCCTTCAATAAGATGTTCATCCAAACCGAAGCGGTTCCTGAACTCCAGGCCCTCCTCGCTTACCGTCGAGCCCGGAGCAAAGACGAATCGCCCCTCTATGTGGCTCACCGGTTTACGCTTGAGCAAGCCGGGGATGAAATCCTGAAGTTCGAGACCGACCGGCGGAGATTCATTGGACGCGGACGGACGCTCGCGAACCCGATGGGGGTATTTCAAGAACTCGGTAACAGCCAGGGTTTTGTTCTCGACCCGATCCTCAGTCTGCGCCGGAGCGTGACGCTGGGTCCGGGCCAACGTGTTAGGGTTTCCCTGGTTCTCGCCGCCGCCGAAACGCGGCAGCATGTCTTGAGCCTGATGGGGAAGTACAGCGATCCCCATGCGATCGATCGCGCAATGGATTTCGCCTGGGCCTCTGCCCAGCTTGAGTTGCGGCTCCTTCGCATACAGCCTGACGAAGCGCGCCGCTTCCAGCAAATCGCAAGCCACCTGCTGTTTCCTAATCCCCTTTTGCGCTCTCCCACCGAACGCATCGAAGAAAATCGCAAGGGTCAATCCGGGTTATGGGCCTATGGAATCTCGGGGGACTTCCCGATTGTGTTGGTCACCATCGGTGAGGCGCGGGATATCAGCCTCGTCCGTCAGACTCTGGAAGCGCATACGTATTGGCGAAGGCACGGGCTGAAGGTAGATCTGGTGATTCTCAACGAGGAGGCAAGCGTCTATGAGCAGCCGTTGCGTGAACAACTTGAGCGTCTGCTTCAAACGCATTCGATGCAGACGGGGACTGATCGTGCTGGCGGAGTTTTCTTACACAGCGTGGATCACATCCCGGAGGAAGACCTGACACTGCTCAGGGCCGCGGCGAGTGTGGCACTCGTGGCGGCTCGCGGTACATTACCCAAACAGCTAGGCGTACTTGTGGAGGTTCCCGAGTTGCCCAAACACCTGGCCGGGAAACGTGCTCCCCGGGAGCCCTCGGCTTCGCTCCCCTTTATGGAGTTGCACTACTTCAACAGTCTGGGTGGTTTTACCGCGGATGGGCATGAATATGCTATCTATCTCGGTCCCAACACCCACACGCCTGCGCCCTGGGTGAACGTCATCGCCAACCCGACCTTCGGTGCATTGGTCAGCGAATCGGGATCTGGTTTCACATGGTATGGCAACAGTCAGCGCAATCGCCTGACGCAGTGGTCGAACGACCCTGTCATGGATCCGCCGTCTGAGGCGTTGTACATCCGCGACGAGGAAACCGGTGTCTACTGGACACCGACCCCCTTGCCAATCCGTGAGGAGACCGCATATCGGACAAGGCATGGGGCGGGGTACACGGTTTTCGAACATAACAGTCAAGGGATTGAGCAGGAATTGACAGTATTCGTCCCCGTGAATGAGAGGGGGGGAGAACCGGTCAAGCTGCAGATGCTATGGTTGAAGAACGACTCTTCCAGGCATCGCAAGCTCTCTGTGACGTACTATGTCGAATGGACGCTGGGCGAGAACCGCGAATCTTCCCAGATGCACATCGTGACCCGCTGGGATGACGAAGTCCAGGCCCTGGTAGCCCGGAATCGCTACCACCCTGAATATGGAGATCGGGTTGCCTTCGCCGCCATCAACCCGCCACCGGAGTCCTTTAGCGGCGACCGTACTTCCTTCGTTGGGCGCAACCGCTCGTTGGCTAACCCCGCGGCGATGGATCGAATCGGTCTGTCAAGCCGAGTAGGGGCGGGATTCGACCCGTGCGCGGCTTTGCAGGTCACGCTTGAACTAGCTCCCGGCGAAAGGGCTGAGATTACTTGCATGGTGGGCCAAGCTGCGTCGTTGGATGAGGTTCATAAGCTTGTTCTAACCTACCGGGAAAGCGTGGCGCTCGAGACTGCATTAAGCCAAACGACAGCGTGGTGGGATGATCGTTTGGGGACGATCGAAGTCCACACCCCCGAGCTCGCTGCGGACCTCCTGATCAATCGTTGGCTTCTGTACCAAAGCCTTAGCTGCCGAATGTGGGGACGTTCCGCCTTCTACCAGTCCGGCGGCGCATTCGGTTTCCGCGATCAATTGCAGGACGTCACGGCTTTCCTCCATGCCTATCCCAAGCTGGCGCGGGAGCACATCCTGCTGGCAGCGAGCCGTCAGTTCAAGGAAGGCGATGTCCAGCACTGGTGGCATTCGCCGGGTGGCATCGGTATGCGTTCGCGAATTTCTGACGACCTCCTGTGGCTTCCGTACGCTGTGGCTCAGTACGTCCAAACTACCGGCGATGTGGACATCCTGCACGCGGAGATTCCCTTTCTCGACGCTCCGACGCTGAAAGGCGACGAACACGAGATCCTCTCCACACCGGAGGTCACGTTCGAACGCGCCTCGCTGTTTGAGCACTGCCAGCGCGCGGTCACGCGTGGTCTGACTCTCGGGCCCCATGGGTTGCCCCTGATGGGAACTGGGGACTGGAACGACGGGATGAACCTCGTGGGTGCCGGGGGGAATGGGGAGAGCGTCTGGCTGGGCTGGTTCCTGGTGGATGTGCTTCAGGGTATGGCTGAGTTGTCAGGCTTGCTGCACCGGTCAGACTTGAGCCGAACCTATCAGCAGGAGAAGCAGGCCCTGGTTCAGCGTGTCGAACAAGCGGCATGGGATGGGGAGTGGTATCTTCGGGCGATTTTCGACGACGGCACGCCCCTCGGCTCCTCGGCGAGTAAGGAAGCGAGGATAGATTCTTTGCCCCAATCTTGGGCCTGGTTAAGCGGCGCCGCGGACACGCATCGCGCGAAGCTAGCTCTTGAATCTGTATGGAGGCACCTCGTGCGGGAAGATGAGGGTCTCGTGCTGCTCTTAGCACCTCCCTTTGACACGTCGGAGCCATCACCCGGATACATCAAGGGGTACCCTCCGGGGGTCCGTGAAAACGGAGGACAGTACACTC
>Ga0315277_10012646_pt1 | contig 10575 bp, 7 predicted proteins | sample YL17G05_15_MG_FD_203695 | JGI IMG/M metagenome (GOLD analysis project Ga0315277, IMG submission 203695) | Sediment microbial communities from Yellowstone Lake, YNP, Wyoming, USA - YL17G05_15 | ecosystem: Environmental > Aquatic > Freshwater > Lake > Sediment | place: USA: Wyoming | collected... | reverse complement strand
CACGCCTCCTGTTCGGCTGACTCGGCGGACGCTGCTGGAGATCTTCCGTCGCAGTGCGCAGAAGCAGGCCGCGCTCGACAACCCCCACGGCTTTGCCACTGAGGCGGTGCGCATCGTCAAGGAGAAGTTGGCCGATCAGCTCGTCGCCGGAATCCAGTACGACAAGATCGACGAGTGGTACGAGATGTGCCAGTTCGAAGGAGAGATCGAGAGCTGGGAACAGTACCTGGTGCCGGCCAAACGCTCTGTATATGACCACGTGATCTTCGAATCCGAGACTGAGCGTGAGTTCGTGCAAGGGCTGGAGCGGCGGGATGACGTGCGGCTCTACCTGAAGCTTCCCTCATGGTTCACGGTGCCGACGCCGGTGGGCGAGTACAACCCCGACTGGGCGATCGTGATGGAGGATCGAGACGAGCACGGTGAAGCGCGCGGGTGCCCCCTGCTCTATCTGGTCCGCGAAACGAAGGACACGACCGACCGCTCGCGACTCAGGGCCGATGAGCGCCGCAAGATCGAGTGCGGAGAGAGGCATTTCGGCGGGGCGCTTGGAGTGGACTACAAGGTGGTTACGAGCGCGGGAGAGCTGCCGTGAGGCGGCGTTGGCTTCGCGCGACCGAACGGCGGCCAAGTGTATGGGCTTTGGTGGTCACCGGCTCGGCGGTATCCGCTTCACCCTGTTGAGCCCTTGGAATGTCCCGCTCTCTGGAACTGATGACCGAGGCCCTCGGCATCGAGATCGCCGAGGTGAAGAAGAAGGGCTCCGGCACGCAGATTGCGCTGACGGGCGGAGAGCGCGTCGGCGTGGCCGAGGGCCATTACCTGTATCGGTTTCCCGTTTCAGAGGAACTGCAGCTGCGGGATGAGACTCCGGTGCGGGTCGTGTGTGGCCAGGACCAGGTGGATGGGCAGGTCGTCTCCTTGCGGGAGAGCTGGCTCACGGTGGCATTGGAGAAGGACCTGGGTCCACGCATCCCCACGGCGCAGCTCATCACCAACGACTCCTTCCTGCTTGAACGCCTGAAAGAGAAGCTGGAAGACATCCGGAAGGGCGCAGCCAGTTGTAACCGCGCGTTCGCAGACCAAGTTATCGGCGAAGTCGCCGTGAAGAGCGCGGACGCAGAGCCGGATGAGGCGGTGTGGCATGGGGTGCCACCACTGAACCAGGAGCAGCGGCAGGCAGTGCGCCGCGCCCTGGGCAGCACCGCGACCTTCGTCTGGGGTCCCCCGGGTACGGGCAAAACGACGACCCTCGCGCGGGTGGTGGAGGCGTTCTACCGCGCTGGCCACTCCGTGCTCCTCGTCTCCAACACCAACATCGCGGTTGACACGGCCCTGCTGCAGGTGGCAAAGCGACTCGAAGGGGAAGTGGCTTTCCAGCAGGGGGCGGTGGTTCGGTACGGCCCGGTGGTGAGTGGGGAGGAACTCGACCAGCGGTACGGCAACCAGGTGGTGGTAGAACGGATCGTAGAACGACTCAGTCGCGACCTGCTGGAGCAGAAGCGCGCAGTGGAGAGCCAGTTGCATGCAGTGCAGCATGAGGCTCAACCGCTCCGTGCTGCAATCCACGCCTATGAGGAGGTGGAGCGGCTCACCCAGCAGATGACAGAGGACGAGCGGGTGGCGAGGGCCAGAGCGCGGAACCTGACCGTGACCCAGGAGCGTCTCAAAGCGCATACGGCACGGCTCACCAAACTGCAGGATGACCTGACGCGGGCGCGTGCCGCCGGCGCGCTCCGGCGTCTCCTTACCGGACTCAACCCGGAACGAATCTCGCGCGAACTCGGCAGGGAAGAGGCGGCCAAGCGGGCCACTGAAGACACCCTTGGCCCTCTGTCTGTGTCCGCACGGCAAGCGGAGGATGCTCTGGCTGGCTCACGCGCGAAGCTGCGTCAGGCCGAGGACCAAGTGCAGGGCCTCCCACCTGCGGCGGAATGCCGGACGCGCCTGCAGCCGTTGGAGGAGAGAGAGGAGCAACTCCAGCAGCGTCTCCGGGAAGTGGAGACACAGCTTCTCGCGGTGCAGGACGAGGTACTGAACAACTGCCGCGTGCTCGCAACCACGGTCTACCGAACCTATCTACGGAAGCAGGTGGAGCGCTCCTTCGACGTCGTCGTCATCGACGAAGCGTCAATGCTCATGCTCCCCATGGCCTACTATGCAGCGGGACTGGCAAAGCATGCGGTCGTGGTCGCCGGCGATTTCCGCCAACTACCTCCCATCGTCACGGCGAGGGACCCTCTCACCGAGGAGTGGCTGAAGAAGGACGTGTTCGAGAAGTCGGGGATCGCGAGCGCCGTGAGGCGTCAGCAGTGGCCTGCACACCTCGTTCCCCTGCGAGAGCAGTACCGCATGCACGAGCGGATCTGCCTGCTGATCAACGACTTCTTCTACCATGATAACCGGCTGCGCACCCACGATGACGTGAGGCAGCGTCATCTCGTCACCAATCCCCTGGTGACGGAACCGCTGTCCTATCTGGATACCTCGTCTCTCAACCCGTGGGCGTCGTTGAGACTCGGCACATGGTCACGTTACAACCTGTTGCACACGCTGCTGGTGCGGAACATCGCAGTACACCTCGCGGAGGCCGGATACCTCGACGCGGGTGCGGGAGAAGTACGGCGCCTCGGCATCGTCTCGCCTTATGGGGCTCAGGTGCGGCTCGTAAATGCGCTCTTGGAAGGAAAGCTGACTCAGTCTGCCCTGCATGGGAATATCGCCACGGTGCATCGCTTTCAGGGGAACGAGCGGCAGACGATGGTGGTGGAGATCACTGACTCGATTGGCTGCCAACTCAGTCACTTCGTGAAGGCAACCGATGCCAGCGAGGATGGGGCGCGTTTGTTCAATGTCGCCCTGAGCCGTCCGCGCGGGTACATCATCCTGGTGGCGAACTTCGCCTACCTGCTGGAGAAGCTCCCCAGCAGGGCGATTCTGCGCGGCGTACTCCGGCGGTTCCAGGAACATGGCCAGCCACTGGATGCAGACAGCGTCCTGTCGATAGGGGACGCAGACTGGGTAGATGGCCTGCGCGAGTTGAGCCCGCGGGGGTTCCCGGTATCGGAGGGGCTTACGGGAGTATTCAGTGAGGGCACGTTCTTTCCCACCTTCATGGCGGACCTGACCCAGGCAGAGCGCTCAGTGGTCATCTTCTCTCCCTTTCTCACCCAGCGTGGCGTAGGACGGCTGGCAGATCACCTGCGCGCGGCTGTCGGGCGGGGCGTGGCGATACGTCTGGTGACCAATCCCCCTGCGCCGGGCGGGTTGTTCGGCGACGAGGGCATCGCGGAGACCATCGAAGAGCTGCGTAAGCTGGGAGTCGCGGTGGACCTGCGTGCGAAGATGCACGAGAAGATCGCCTTCCTCGATGACGAGGTTGTGTGGGCGGGATCGCTCAACATCATGTCCCATCGGGACACGAGTGAGCTCATGCTGCGGCTTCCGAGCAGGGCAGCCTGCGAGCAGATTGCCTCCTTCGTGACCACCCCCGGCATGGGCAAGAGCGAGGCGCGTGCCCTGTTCGAGCAGGAGAACCCGACTCATTCCTGCGGATGTCCCATGGTCTGGAACACCGGGCCGTACGGGGTTTACTTCGCGTGCCCTCAGTGCGGGGAGAAAGTCGACGCGAGACGCGTCCGGCACGGCGATGATGCTCCCCCGCGCAAGAGGAGGACAGATCGGCGACGCGGGGCACCAGTGAAGCCATGCCCCGAACCTGGGTGCCGTGGCCGGCTTACCCGGCGTACTGGGCGCAGAGGGCCCTTCCTGGGGTGCAGCGAGTACCCGCGCTGTAAGCACACGGAGGAGCTAGACTGAGCTCGTGAGCTGGTTGGGACGCGCAGGGGCCGCGAACGCCGCGCCACTTGCGCCTGTGTCGAGCGTTCGGCCGCCGGTTGGTGTCATCGCTCGCCTCCGCGCCTTTAGTGGCTCTGTCGCCGCGTTTGGGCGGCGTATTGGGCCTATTCCCGCATCATCGCGAGCCAGTAAGCCTTGACAGGTCGGCCGTACATCCTCCCCAATGTCTTATAGGAAGTTGCTGCTAAGCCAGTAGGAGGCAAGCATGGCGAGGAAACGGCAGAATAGGCGGCGGCCGGACGAACGGGCGTTGTTGGAGGAGTTCCTGGGGGCGCTGGCGCTGGAGGGGAGGTCGCCCCACTCCGTGGGGGCCTACCGCAGGGATCTGGAGCGGGTGCTAGGCGAGGTGGCACAGCCACTTAGTGAGGTGCAACCGCGCGGCCTGCGGGACGTCTTTCGCCATCAGCAGCAGGCCGGTCGATCACCGTCCAGCATCAACCGCGCCATCGGTGCCACGCGTTCGTTCTTCCGCTTCCTCTTTGAGGAGGGCCAACTGGAGACGAACCCCGCCCAGGCCCTGCGCTCGATCCGCCTGGGTCCACCGTTAGCCCCCAAGCACCTCACTGTCCCCGAGGTCCAACAGCTGCTCTCGCTGCCTAATACCGCCACTCCCACCGGCCGCCGCGACTATGCCGTCCTGATGCTGCTCTACAACACCGGTCTCCGAGTCGGGGAGCTCTGCGCCCTGAGCCGGGAGGATGTGCGCTTGCCGGCCGAGGGCTGGGGCGCGCTCCAGGTAGTGGGCAAGGGGCGGCGACTCCACCGACTGCCCATCAACCGCCCCGCAGCCGACGCGCTCTTGGCCTATCTCGCCGACCGGGACGATGGTGAGCCGACGCTCTTCCTGAATCGCAGTGGGCGCCGCTTCTCCGTGCGCGGCATCGCGCTGTTGGTGAACCGGTATCTGCGGGCGGCTGGCATCACCGACCGCTCCGGCCCGCACCTGCTGCGCCACACCTTCGCCACCCACGCCCTGCGCGCCCGGCCCAACCTGCGAGCGGTGCAGGAACTGCTGGGCCATGCCTGGGTGACGACGACGCAGCGCTACACCCACCTGGAGACCGAGGACCTGCAGGCGCAGGTATCTGAACTGCCGGCTAACCGCGTCCACAGTGGCGGCTAGCAGGAGCACCGCTCGCCTACGTAGCCAGATGGCGAACTAGGGTTCTACTGTCCGAGGGGCGGACGTATGTACAATGTCGTGAAGCTCCCTGAACCCCTGGTACAGGTAAAGATACGTGGTACGGGAGTTCTTCTCGATGGCCAGGACAACTCCGATCACCTCAGCAATGGCGACCAGTACGATGAACTGTCCCAGGCCGATGACCACTCCCGCGATGACGGAGAGCAACCGTTGCGAGTCATCGCGGGCCAGGCTTGATATGCCAACGCCAAGAACGATACTGCCGATGAGCAGTACGAAGCCAAGCACGTAGAGGGCGATTGCGATGCTCCGAAGGCCCGGGAATTTCTGTTCCACAGCAAATGGTTGCATGGCCACACCTCCTCTATCTATCAATGCCACAGACAGGCATTCGTCGCGATTGGCGGCCGCGCCGGTCACCATCGTCGCCAGCATGACTGTAACGACTGCGGGCGGACCGTCCACGTGCCAAGCACCACCCGCTCGAGGCAACGAAGCGGGGCACGCTACGAGCCGTCCTTGGAAGGTCGTGGTCCGCGGCGCGCCCCGGCACGACGTCAGAACGCGCGACGGCGTGGCTTCCTCCGGAAGATCACCATGTCGAAGGGCACAACAGTGCCGCGATTGCCGAAGAGGTATCCGAGGCAACTGGGAGCCGTAATGATGTCAACCCGCGCCATCGCCTCGTACTCCCAACCATCCGCGGCAACTCGGTTGATCAGGTCCCCGAGTTGTTGAGCCACAGTGGTCTCTGACTCTCCACTGAACGGCCCTGTCGTGACGCGCCCTACGAATGGTTCAACATGGTACTCAGCCGCGCTCGTTCCTCTTGTCCGGTCAGCGCCCTGCTCCCCTGTGGGCCGTCTGCCCGTTTCGACGTCACCCTCTCTCGTAGGCCCGCAGCGCACCATCTCGTAATCGCTGTCGGGTCTTAGGTTGAGGCCACATTCCGGACACTCTTTCGTGCTAGGAGCGAGTTGAGTTTGGCACCCGGGACACTCCATACGGCTCCTCTTCTTGCCTATCTGCCGGCCAACCGCTGCCGCGGAGTCGGCTAGGATGCCGGCTGACGCGACTATGACCCCGCGCAGCTCGACGCCGGAACTTGTCCTGCCAGGCAGTCCGGATGCAGACCGCGGCCGGCACCTCGGCCTACCGCCGCCCCTGTTTAGCCACACTCGCCTAGCTGGCTCCGCTGCCTCTCCACTCGCGCACGAGGCGCTCCGTGAGTTCGCGTATCATGTCGCGCCGGGCGGGGCCGAACCGACGGAACCGAACCCTCTTCGTAGAGGCGGCCGTCCTCTCGAAGACGATGCTTCCATTCGCCCCGTCGAAGACGGTCATGCCCACTGCCGCGTCCATATACTCTCTTCTCACGGGCGTGGCAGTGCCATAGGCGGACCGCCCGCTGCCGGAGACCCAGACGTGACTCTGGAAACCTGCAAGCACCTCGTTTTCTGTTGCCCCGACGCCCGGGAGTAGAACGTAAGCAGCATCCAAGCGGCGGGCCAACGCTGTAACGATGTCGGTGGCTACGCCGGCATCTTCGCGGGTCCGCACCAGCGCGTCCGCAACGTCGTCGGATAGGGCGAACACGAAGCCCCGGCTCTGAAGCTGCTCAGTCAGCGTCTCCAGCAACATCGGGAGAGCATCTGCGTATTCGCTCCCGGCTTCCGCGGGGAGCACAGCTACCCTTCGCGGCCGGTAGTCATAGGACACACTGACCCGGCGACCGGCATCATCGTTTGCGAACCTGACGCACCCGTCAAGCCTGACTCGGTACTGCCCCGTCCTAGGCTCGCCGCTCACAGCCTCCAGTCGCTTACCTTGCTCGCCCCGGACGCAGACGGTATCGGGGCAGACGAACACACCCTGTGCCGGCCGCCAGAGGTCGCCCCGCGGAACCGTCATCTCAGCAGACACAGCCACGGGAGCGAGAACTCCCAGTTCTCGGGCTTGCTCTGCGGCTGGAGTGTCCGCCTGATCGGTGGAAGAGGCGGAGCAGGCTGTCACTGACACTGCCAGGAAGACTGCAAGCACAGTAGCTCTGGCGGCAACTCTCATCGGGGTGCCTCCTAGTTCGGGCAGTGGGTCAGCCGCTCCCCAAGACACGGACTGCCACCGCCGGACTGCGCAGAATGCGCCCGTTCGTGAACCGCACCTCAGCCTCCAGCATATGGACGCCCGCAGCAAGGCCACGAGTCGACCACATGACCGGCTCCAGTCTGCCCTCGTGCGCCGCGATCTGCTTCCCGTCGCAGAACAGGGTGAGGGAGCGGAACTTCTGCGAGGGCGTCACGTCCACAACAACGCGCGCCTGCTCGCCGGCCCGCACCGAAGCGCCATCGGCGGGTTCAGCTACGCTGACTGCCTCGCTTGGCTCACCCCTGATGACCCCGCCCTCTGGCGCCGGCTGAGGCTGCTGGACGAGGGTGTCATGGTCGACGTAAGCGGTGATCTCTGTGTCTGCAGGAATCTCGACGTCGCGGCCATGCACGAACACCGCGAAGACGCTAAGAAGCAGGGTCGAGATGATGACCTCGTTCTTGTTGCCTTTGCCGGCTACTTCCTGTTGGGCCCTCAGAGGCACGACAGTGCCATCTACCGCGTCGACGGTGTCGACTGTGAACTCGAGCTGACCTGCCTTGCCGAACATCCCTCGCCGTCTCGAACGAGTGACCCTCCCCTGTGCGAAGCTGCCGTAGGCGATCAGAACATTACCGCCCTGCCCAACGATGTCGCGCGCCACCCGGTAGCGGACCGTCGAGCCCTCCGCGACGCGACCGGACACCATCTTCTCGGTTGTCTGGAGCAAGATGGGAGCCCCCTCCTTCAGCGTAGCAGGTGCGACAACGGCGGCCGCCGGTGTCGTTGTCGGTGCTGGCCCGGCCGTCGGTGCCCGCGGTCTGAACAGAAACACCGTCACCGGCTCAGCCCCGACCTTCTCGCCCGACTTCAGATAGACTGTGGCGCGCAAGACATGCTCGCCCGGTTCGAGGCCCGCCGTGTTCCACTGGAACGCGTACGGTGGAGCTTGGGCCATGCCGATGCCCTTGGCATCGCACATGGCAACCACGGACGAGACCTCCAGCTCCGGGGAGACGATGACCAGCACCTGCAGCGTCTCGCCCACCTGAGCAGTCGCCCCGGCCTCGGGCGCTGCGATCTCCACCCCAGAGGCGGAGACGACGGCGGTGCACGCCGACAGAAGAGCGATTGCTGCTCCAAGCATCGTGAGAGTTGCTGTGCGCATAGCGACCTCCTCGCCAACGCGAACCAGAGTGGGACTGCCTCGCCAGGTAGCTCAACGAGAATACGACCCCTCGGCGGGTGGATTCAGCGGGAGGGGTGGAGGTTCCTGCTGACGTCCCCGCTCGCCTTCGGGTTCCCGGTGCGCTCGGGCGTTAGACGTCCGCTCTCTCAGGCGCGCTCGCGCGGTCAGAATATCCCCGGCCGAGGCGCTGCCGGCCCGCCGCAGTGCCGAAGTCCACCTGGGGCCGGAAGCTCCGCGCTCCTACCACCACCTCGCTTCCGAGCGCGGCATTGAAGCCAACGTGGCGCGCCGTTTGGGGCAGATCGGCGCAAGAACGGCTGGACTTAGTCGTTTCCGGCCGGAGCTAGAAATCCCACCACCGCCGGGGGTTCGGCCCCAGCCCAGCCAACTTCGCGTGCGCCCGGTACGCCTCCAGCGTGCGGCCCGCCCAGGGCGGGTTCTCCTCCACCTCCTCCGGCGGGTCCTTCGCCGTGAGGAAGCGCTGCAGCGCCTGGCTCATCGCATCCACCTGGTCGTCGTGCGCGCCCACCGGAAAAGAGCTCGCCTCCGCCAGGAAGCTCTCCACCCAGGGCTGCTCCTGGGCATTGGGCAGCCACACATTGCCGGCGGCCACCAATGGCAGGATCGCCTGCGCCCGGGAGAGCTTGCCTCCCTGCGGTTTGACCGGGACCAGTCCTCGCACCTTCAGTTGCAGGGCGGAGATCACCGCCGGGCCGTTGGCCTTGTCCTCCACCAGCTTGAGGAGAGCCTGGGGCCATCTGGCTGACAGCGCCTCCACCGCCTGCAGCGTCCGGGCGAAGTCCATGCGCTCCCGCACCTGGTCCAGCAGGTAGATGCGGGCCCCGACGCTGCCCCACACCTGCCCCACCACATAGTCGGAATCGCTGGTCTCCTTGAAGGCCATGTCCCAGGACTGCAGCACCCTATCGAAGCGCGCGGGCCGGTCCCGGTCGGAGTAGAAGCGCCACCAGTCCTGCTTAAAGAGCGCGCCTTCAGGCGGCGCCGGCCGCTGCTGGTAGAGCGCCTCCCACCAGTAGGGGCCGATGCTCTCCCGGATGACGGCCAGCGCCTGGGCGGGATAGCGCTCCGGCCACAGCGGTTCGTCTTCGGCTCTGCCAAGCACGTCGTTCTCTTCCGCCAGCGCCGGCAGCTTGATGACCTCCCACCGTTCCCCGGTCTTGGCCGCCTCCGCCAGCACCCGGCCTGCCAGATCGTCCTCATGCCAGCGAGTCTGAATCAGGATGATCGCACCCCCAGGTTCCAGTCGGGTGTAGGCGGTGGCGCGATACCAGTTCCAGGCGCGCTCCCGATAGGTCTCGGAATCGGCCTCCTCCGCCGACTTCACCGGATCGTCAATGATCAGCAGGTCCGCGCCGCGGCCAGTGATCGGTCCTCCCACACCCGCGCACACCATGCCGCCGGCCCGGCCTGCGATCTGCCAGTCATCGGCCGCCTGCTTGTCTTTCCTCACCCACAGCCGCCACAGGGAGGGAGCGAACTCCGCAAACCGATCCCTCGCCTTCGCGCCCCAGGAGGCGGCGAAGTCATGCTCATAGCTGGCGAGGATGACTCGTCGGTCGGGGAACGTGCCCAGGTACCAGGCCGGGAAGTGGGCGGAGGTCAACTCGCTCTTGCCATGCCGGGGCGGCATCTGGATCAGCAGCCGCTTGAGCTTCCCCTGCGCCACATCCAGCAGCCGCTCGGCGAGAAGGTCGAGGTGAGGGGCCACCTGCCACTGGCCTCTGCTGGCCAGCCAGGCGAAAGCCGCCGGGTCAAGGCTGGCCTGGCGCAGTAAGTCCTGCTCGTATCCCGCAGCCACAGTCCGGCTCATGCTCCGCTCCTTTCCTCGGTGTCTTCGGCAGCCGCGGGCAGCGGCAGCGCCTTCAGCCCTGCTCCCTCTGGCAGTGGCGTCGCCAGCCGGCCCCGCAGCTCCCGCAGCAGTGTGCGCGTGGCCTCATCCATGCCGGTCACGATGTGGGCGGGAATCAGCGGCTTTCCCTCGGCCCCGGTCAGCTCGGTGGAGTGCATATCGCGCTGGCCTAGGTACTGCTTGCCCAGCCATATGAGCATGGTCGTGTTGCCTTCCAGCGCCTTCTTCACCTGCAGCCGCCGCAGGGAGTTGCGCAGGGAGGCGCGGCCCTTTTCTATCTCACCGCAAAACTCCTGGCAGGTGCGCTTGCGCCGCTGGATGGTGTCCACCGATACCCCCAGCACTGCCGCCATGTCCTCCTCGGTACACCCGATGCGGGCCAGCTCCTCCACCTGGCGCAGGTCGAGCTGCAAAGGAGGGCGGCCGCCC
>Ga0315277_10012644_pt1 | contig 10576 bp, 13 predicted proteins | sample YL17G05_15_MG_FD_203695 | JGI IMG/M metagenome (GOLD analysis project Ga0315277, IMG submission 203695) | Sediment microbial communities from Yellowstone Lake, YNP, Wyoming, USA - YL17G05_15 | ecosystem: Environmental > Aquatic > Freshwater > Lake > Sediment | place: USA: Wyoming | collected... | reverse complement strand
CGACGACTCTCTCGTGCACGATGTAGGGCCTATCCGCGTCGCTCCTGAACCTCTCCCGCCCGCCGTGAATTACGATATGGCCGGGAAGCCTGGGACCGCTGATCCAACGCCCCCCATCGAGCCAGAAGTAGAGACGCGGAACGGGATCGAGATAGACCCCCACGTCGGGATAATAGTAATAATCGTGAAGGGGCTGGTGATGTCCTTCATCCACCCACACCTCCCCCAGCCCTATCTCCACCGTAGGCACCCGGGCGCGAATCACGCAGGCAGTCACGCATATCGGCAACACTGCCAGCAGTAGAATTCCTCGAAACAGTCTCAATCCTTTGCTTTTCATTTTTCTTGCTCCTTTCCGATCCCCATCAGAAAATAGGCACAAATAGGGGACAAAACCCAATCGAGGACACCATGCTTATATCCCCCCTTGTGCCTTTCTACCGGGCTTTTTCGTCTGGAGATCGCGACGGATCCGTCCTTCCCCGTCCTTTGAATACACTGCGTTCATGTGAACCAACTTTGTCTTGTTGCCCCCATCGCCACCGTAATACACGCTCATGAAATCACAAGTCCCCTCGCGTGTCAAGCGGTTGATTTCGTCGGGCTTCTGACGTCCCTCGGTCATCATTCATCATTCGCGATTCGTCATTCATCATTCGTAATTCATCATTCGTCATTCGTCGTTCATCATTCGTCATCTATCATTCGTCGTTCATCATTCGTCATTCGCGTCTTTCGCGCGCGCCGAATAGCCCCAGGCGTCCTTGTACTGCTTCCGCGCGGCCTCGTGCTCAGCCAGAGTGCGCGAAAAGGCGTGGTGGCCGTTCCCTTTATAGACATAGAAAAGATAGTCGGACTGCGCGGGCCGGAAAGCCGCGTCGAGCGCGCTGCGGCCCGGGTTGCAGATCGGGCCGGGCGGCAGGCCTTTCTGAAGATATGTATTGTAGGGCGAGTCGGTCTTGAGGTCGTCGAGGGTCAGCGCCGCGCTCCATTGGTTGAGCGCGAATCGGACCGTGGCGCAACTCTCAAGCCGCATGTTCTGCCGCAGCCGGTTGTGATACACCGACGAGATCAGGGGCATCTCGGCGGGATCGCGGGCCTCCCGCTCGATGATCGAAGCAAGGATGACCGAGTCCGAACCGGACAACGGGAAGGCGTCGGGACTGTTCAGTCCCGGCAGGAGGCCAAGTTCCTCGATCACCTTGCGAAAACGCGCGGTCATGCGCCGGATCACCTCCTCCTCGGCGGTGGGCAGGAAAAACTCATAGGTATCCGGGAAAAGAAACCCTTCGGCGTTGTGGACCGGCAGTCCGGCGGCGCGCAGAAGATCCTTGTTGGCGCAAAGCTCCAGGAACCGCTGCTTGTCGTGAATCACTTTGTGCGCGGCGAGGCGCTCGGCGATCTGGACCGCCGTCCAGCCTTCGGGGAAGGTGAGCCGCAACGGAAGCACGTCAGGCCCGCGCGCCAGCGCCCTGAGAACTTGAATCGGCGGGGTGCCGGCCTGGAAGTCGTATTCTCCGGGTTGGAGTCGCCGCGCCGTACCCAACCGGAGGGCCAGGATGACAGTGAGGGTTTCGGGGCGGACCAGGGCGGCGCGGTCGAGACGGCGGGCGATCATGCGGAAGGAGTCGCCCTTTTGGACGACGACGTGGATGGGCTGGGCCTGGCCGGTGCGCAAATCCCGGCGTGCCCACCACTCGAAGCCCCCCCAGAGGAGCAGCGCAGCCACTATCAGGACAAGGAAGACCGCCCCCAAGAGCTGGAGAAAGCAGCCAAAACCCCGCCGGGGCTTCTTCGCGCAACCCGGCGTTTGGGGACCGGCGGTTTCCGCGGCGGGTTCGGGAGGGGGCTGGGCTTGTGGGTCCATGTTTGGGGTTGGGAAAACGCCCGGTCTGCCGGAAAGAAGGGGCGAGACCGGGCGTCATGCGCTTGTGGGTTGGGTGGGGGCGGACCCCGATGGATCCGGCCTCCGAAGACCTAGGCCAGCGAAATCGCCGAAGCCGGACAAGCCGATTCGCATGCGGCGCAGTCCACACAGTCCGCGGCAACGACCGTCGGCACAACACCTTCTCCGCCCTTGATGCATTCGACGGGGCACGTATCCACACACTCCTGACACTTGGTGCACTTTGCGGAGTCAATCACAGCTGCCATTCAGTTATCCTCCAGACGCTCATATTGCGGGCGAAGCCGGCCTTGACCCAGGCGCGGCGTTTCCCGCCAGCTCCTCCATGCTCCCAAGCGCAGGAGAAAGAATCAACTGAAAAATCGTCTCTTTGCCCCTTCGAGAAGTAAAAGGATAGAAATTCCGATTGCGAAACGGGCCACTCCTGTGATTTACTCACAAACGGGATGAATGGCAAGCCAACGGTGATCTCTTCGTGGATGGACTGCCTGGCTTGCGTTCTTTGCCCCGCACCGAAGCGCAAGAGATTGGCGGTCTTATGAACATCCAACACGTGACCCCGGAAGAACTGCTGGTAAAAATTGACTCGAATCCGAGCTCGGCGGACATTGCTCCGTGGATGGAGCAGATCAAGTCCTCGCTGACCGGGCAAGAGAAACTGGCGCGGGTGGATCTGACCTCTCTAGAGGTGATCTCCTCGCTCGGGGTGAACCTCATCGTGGGGCTCTACAAGAACCTGGAAAAACAGGGCGGCTCTATCCGGGTGTTGGTGCCGGGCGAGAAGATGGCGAATGTGTTTGAACTGTTCCGTTTGACGGAACTCCTGAGGGTGGAAATTGTGCGTTCCTGACGGGGCGCCCCGCCGCGCATTTGCCGTGAAAAAACTCTTGCGGCAAGTGGCTTGTTGGCAATAGGATGGGCGGGTGCGATTGAGCGAAGGCGGGAAGACGCGTTGTCCGGGGAGGCTGGTATGATAAAAGCGGATATCGTTCGGGAAGTGGCCAGGAAACTGGAAATCAAGGAGAAGGACGCCTTGGTGGTGGTGGACGGGGTCCTCGACAGTTTGAAGGACGTCCTCAGCGAACACCGCCGCCTGGAAATCCGCGACTTCGGCGTTTTCCAGATCAAGACCCGCAAGGCGCGCGTGGGTAGAAACCCACGGGACAAGGTCGAGTATCCCATTCCCGAGCGGCGCGTGCTGACCTTCCGCATCGGCAAGGAAATGAAGCATCTTCTGGAGGCCCCCAAAGCCGGTCCCCGCAGACCCTGAGACGCGCCCCTCTACATCATTCATGCCTCAATCACCGCATACTGCTTGTGGTTCAGCCTCTTCTTCCGCGGACCATCTTGCCGCGCCGGTCATCGGCGTCACCATGCGCGTGGAGCACAAGAACCCCGACGCGGGCGTGGAACATAAAGGGGACAAGCCGCGCCACTACATCCAGCCCTACTACGCGGAGTCGGTGGCGGAAGCGGGGGGTATTCCCGTCTATCTGCCTATCGTCGGTGATGACGCTCTCCTGCGCGGCTACGTAAACTCTCTGGACGGCCTTCTTCTCACTGGCGACGCCGACATTCCTCCCGACGCGTATGGGGAGGAGCCTGTCCCGCAGACCAAGCCGATGCCCCGCGAGCGCTATGAGTTCGAGCGGCGCCTGATTGAACTCTATCTGGAAACGGGCAAGCCGCTGCTGGGGATCTGCCTGGGATGCCAATTCGTCAACGTCGTGTTGGGCGGGACGCTGATCCAGGACGTTCCCGGCATGATCGGAACCACGGTCACACACTCCGGCAAAGACGACGTCGAACATTCTGTTCGCATCGAGGCGCGGTCCTTGCTCGCGGAAATCCTGGGCGGGGAAACGGCCTGGGTGAACTCCTCGCACCACCAGGCCGTGAAGCGGCTGGGGCGGGGATTGCGGCCAGTGGCGTGGGCCGAGGACGGCGTGGTGGAAGCCCTGGAACGCCCGCGCGGCAACGGGGGATGGTTGCTGCTTGTCCAATGGCACCCCGAGCGTATGCCCGGCACCGACGTGCGGGCAAAGCTGTTCCGGGCGCTGGTGAAGGCGAGTTCGGCGGGAAGGGGAAGCGCGTGAGCGTTCGACGCGGCTTCTTGTGTGTTCAGGATAGTCTCAGCGTCCGTTGAGGAAAATCCAGCCCAGCTAACCGAAGACGGCGCTCTTGAGGCGAACCCGGGCGAATGTGTACGCCTGCTTTTGTGGCTACCCAGAAAAAACTCTTATTTTCACGGCTTTTCGTGAGCTTATTCAGTTCCTGCGCTTCTTCCTGCAACCACTTTTTCAACCATTGCAGTTTCGTAACAATTGTCTCCACCTCGCTGGTACACGCGGGATGAACCTCAACCCAAATGGCCCTTTCCGCGTGGCCGCTCACAACAAGCCCCAGGCCATAGTCCCATAGGTTCTCATTGGCGTGCGCTTTGGACCGGCTCAGAGCGCCCTCCAAATCTATGCTCCCGGAAAATCGGCGCGGTTTTACGCAAATCACTAAACCCCTGTGCTCTCTTTTCAACGCCCGCTTGCCTTTCCAGAAAAATTGACAAACCGGCTCTGGCGCCGCCGCAACCGCTTGCTGGAAGTTCATTTTGCCGCCCCTCTGCCGACGCGTGACATAACCTGCGACACGATGTCTCCCACCCGGCCGCTGAACTCGCTCAATCCACCCCAGCCAGACTCCTCCTCGGCATCCGCGCCGGGATCAAGAGGCGAGATCTCCAATACCTGGCCACTCCGCTGAAAATAGTATACTCTCAAGTCTTTCCGAAGCACCCTCTCGGCTAATCGCTTGGTGGGGTTATTGGATGGTAGACTGAAGAGGTCAAGCACATCCTGGACTTCCCCTCGGTTTTCCTTCATCACTTGCAGCGCCCATACCACGTCCAAGACATGAGGGGAATGCGTGGACAGGCACACGCGGTAACCGCGCTGCATTAACTCCAAGACCAAGAGAATCGCCACGGATATCGCGTTGGGATGCAGCCCCATCTCCAATTCTTCAATGACAACCCATTTGAGCTTGCTTCGCCGCGCTACTTTGCCTGGCGGCATCAGCCAATACAACCCCAGCAGCAACGGCACAAACTCCCGCTGGCCGGCCGACCATACCAGGAACGGCAACTCTGATTTGGAGGAGGGGCTACTCAAGACGATGCGCTTTTGAATGTCCGCACTTGTCTTGAGTCCGAAGCCCCTGAAAATATCCCTGTCTATCAGATCTCGGAAGTTTTTTGTGAGGCGATTCCTCTTAGGGAAAAGTTCCGGTGTCCGGTTGAATTCCGTTTGGACAAGGTCATGGAGTATCTGGCTGAACTCCCGCACCACGAAAGGATCTCCGGCCCGATAGTCTGTGAAAGGCCGCGTCAGTCCATCCCGCAAACTGAGCACCCGTTGAGCGGGGATAAAAAAGAGTTCATTTACCATTTTCTTGCCTCGAAGCAAGGCGCTGAACTCAATACGGTGGTTATCGGCTGTTATCCGCGTCTTTTTTGACAAAAGCTCGGACATTCCCTCGCCAAAATACTGATCGAGAAAACTCCCCATGTTTTTTCGCCAGTCTATGTTGAAACGCCGCATTTCTCTCGCCACCGGTCCCGCGTCCACCAGCAGTTTCACTAACTCCAGCACAATGCTTTTGCCAGTGGCTTGGGGACCAACGAGAACCGTTAGATCGCCGAATGTCATATCGGCCTCTCGCACGGGTCCGAATTTCGCAATCCGCAAGTGTTTCAGTTTCATACCCGCATCCTCCTTCCGGCCTCCCCTTTGCCAACCCACTCAAGCGTGAGAGGATTCATAGAGCACCTCTCCCTTTGAGGTGACTTCCTGGAGGAAGAAATCGTTCAACCCCAGCCGCCTCCTGAGATCCTCCGGGGTGCGGACGACAATGTCCACGGGAATGCGCGGGCTCAAGGCATGCATGATCTCAGCAGCCTTCAAGCCGCTGGGACCCTCGAAGGGAAGAACCACCAGAAGATCCACGTCCGAGTCGCGGGTTGGCTTGCCATAGGCGTATGACCCAAACAGGATAACACGATCGGGTTTGAACCGGCGCCCGATCCGCTTGGCAAAATCCCGAATTGTCTTGCGGCTGACAAGCACCTTGGATATCTCCCGTCCCCTAGCGGCGGAAAGAGGCCCCGCGACAACGGATGACGATTACGGACCTTTGCCAAACTGGCGGCTGGGGGACTCTGCGGGCCATTGCCTCCAGCCGAGCGACAACGGACGACGATTACGGACCTTTGCCCCCGGCCCGAACCCGTTCGTCTCAACCATCCGCGCCGAATACTACTCCGGAACGGCGTCCCTAGGCAACTGAAATTGCGGATTGCGGATTGCGGAGGGAGCATCTTGACTCCGCTACCAAACCGTGGGAACGGACAAGATAGGGCGGGCGTCTCGCCTGCCGCTTTCAAACGCCCCCCGCCGACTTTACGTCGGTGGAGCGCTGATTTTGCTCCAGAGCAGACACGCTCTCCATATCGCCCCCGCCGACTTTATGTCGGTGGAGCGGTGGTTTTCTTTTCGTTTGCGAACCCGAGGCAGCGACAATGTGAGAGAGGGCGTGGATGGGCGCCGAGAAATTCATGGCAAGAAACGAGGGGTTTCAATCACCGCTCCACCGACATAAAGTCGGAGGGGGCGCGGATGAATAATATGGCCGATTCTGGAGCAAAATCATCGCTCCACCGACATAAAGTCGGAGGGGGCGATTTGGTCGCGGAGTCAAAATGCGCCCGATTGCGGATCTGGTTCAGGATGGTCAATCCCCAATCCCCAATCCGCAATCCCCAATCCGCAATCCGCAATCCGCAATCCGCAATCCGCAATCCCCAATCCGCAATCCCCAATCCGCAATCCCCAATCCGCAATCTTACCGTTGTGTCTTCTTCAACCGGTAGTATTCGTCCAGGAACTGCTTGGCCACCGGCGCGGCGAACTCGCCCCCGTGGCCCACGCCTTCCAGCAGCACATACACGCAGATCTCCGGATTGTCGCACGGGGCAAAACATACGAATCCCGCGTCGGTGACCTTTCCCTGGGACGTGGCTCTCTCGGCGGAGCTGGTTTTCCCCGCCACCTTCATCGCCGGATCAAAGCCCGCATTGCGCCCCGTCCCGCTGCGGGTGTCCGCGACCACGTTCCGAAAGTCTTCGAGCAGGATGGCCCACTGCGCCGGCGTCCAGGGGATTCTGCTCACCTCGACGGGCGCGGATTCCGCCACCTCGCCCGACGCAAGCACCATGCGCTTGACCACCTGAGGCACGAAAATCGTGCCCCCGTTGGCCAGGGCGCAGTAAGCATTGACGATCTGAAGCGGCGTGGCCAGGATCAGGAGGCCCTGGCCGACGGCCAGCATGTGCAGGTCCGCGAGGTTCGTGGCCCCCGGCGCCCCCAGTTGGCCCGGCGATTCGGCGCCCAGCCCAATGCCCGTGGGTTGTCCGAAACCGAAAACGGAGCCGGTTTCGATCAGTTTGTCCAGCCCGACCCGGTTTGCCGCCACGTCGAAGAAATACATGTTGCAGGAAACGGTGATCGCTCTCCGCAAGTTCACTTCGCCGTGGGAACGTTTTGCGTCGCACTGCATATAGGGGCGGTTCTGAATCCCCATACTACTCCCGGTGCCGTAACAGTAATAGGTGCGCTCCGTCGAGCCGCCCGCGAGCAAGTAGGCGGAGGCCGTGACAATCTTGAAAGCCGAGCCGGGGGCATAGCCGGACCGGATCGCCTTGTTCCAACTCGAGTTGCCTTCCCTCCCGGCCTGCTCGGGGAAGCCGGCGTCAAAACCCGGACTGGACGCCATCGCCAGCACCTCTCCGTTGCGAGGGTCCATCGCCACGATCACGCCGGATTGGTCCTTCAGGAGATTGCAGGCCGCGGTCTGGAGGTCAACGTCCACCGTGAGGACGATCTTCGAGCCTGGGACCGCGTTGCTCTCCACCCGGGAATCCAGCAGAAAGCCAAAGGCGTCGCGCCGCACGATCTGCGTTCCCTTTTCGCCGCGCAGCAGCGCCTCATACTTGCTCTCCAGCGACGCCTTGCCCACCGTGTCGTCCAGGTCGTAGCCTGCCTCGAGCCGTCCCTGCACTTCGTTCTCCAGAATCGCAGACACATACCCCGTGAGAAACGCCGCCACTCTGCCACAGGGGTACGCCCGCGCGAAGGTCTGCTCGACGTGCAGCCCGGGAAGCATGGCTTGGCGTTCCATGAGCGGCAGGGCCTCGGCCATGGTCAGGTTCACGGCAAGCGGCAGCCGACGCGGGCTTCGCTTGAGTTTCATCACGCTCTCGAGCGGAGGAATGACGGCCTGCGGGCACAGGGCCGCCACCCGTTCGAGAGTCTCGGCCATTTGTTCCTTGCGAACCTTGTAGGGGTTCACGGAGAGGTTGAACCGCGGCTCGCTGATGGCCAGGAGGCGGCCGTAGCGGTCCTCGATAGTACCGCGTGGCGCGGGGATCTTGTCGCGCCTGAGCATGTTGTACTCGGAATAGTCGAAGAGCTGCTGTCCGCGGCCCACAGTCAGATAAACGATGCGGACCGTGAGGAAACCCAGGACGCACAGGCCGCACAAGACCAGCACGGTGATACGCGCCAGGAAATGGCTTTGCTCACGCGTGGCTTTTTGTCGGTCGCCGAACATCCTAGGAAAAATACCGCGCGGCGCAAACACTCGCAAGGAAGAAACTGGAGTTTCCCCATTTTTGAGCGCGACCCGCGGATTTGCATTCAAAAGCGCGAAAGAGACTTTTGACAAGATAACCGGATTACCCGATAAACCCGTTTATCCAATCGGTTCGGGCAAATGTCCAATCGAAAAAGCGGAGAACACTTCTCCCATCAGTTCTTTCAGGCATTTCCACCTGGATACTCTATCAGTGGCCGAGATTGCCGCTTACATAAGAACCGGATACCAAAGTGCCCTCGATCATATGGTCTTTGCGTGTTTCACGCATAAAAACGCGAAGAGCTTCATCAAAAACAGCATGGCAATTCGTGGTTTCGCTCATAGATCATTGCCCTTTGCGGTAGATCCCCGCCCAAATGCGGTAGTTATGGCTGCCGGTGCATCCGATGTCGGAATACAAGTCGAGAGAAACGCGGAAGAGACCGCGCGTGGCGGATGCCAGCATTTCCTCTGAAAACAATCGAACGTGCGGCAGTCCTTCCCGCGGGTTCCCCGCCAACACCGCAAGAACAAGACAGCCAGAATTCCGAAGGACTCTGCGTATCTCCGCCATGCAACGTTCGATATCCTGCGCTCCCGCGTCCTCCGTGAATTCGTGCAGCAAGCCGAATGAGTACACACCATCAAACGAAGAATCGGCAAAAGGCAGTTGGCGCGCGTCCCCGCGTACAAGATCGGGGGCCTTCCCTTCCCACCCGTGAGAACGCGCCAAGGCAAGCCCCGCCGCCGCGGCGTCAAGGCCGACCACATCAAGGCCCGCCTCCTGTAGAGGATCTAGGTCGCGGCCGGCGCCGCAACCAAGGTCCAGGATGCGGTGGTTCCCGCCCTCTGAAAAGACTCTTGCGGCCCGCAGAGAAAGCTGTGTCGGCGGAGCAGAGAGGATTCGAGTATCCGCTATGTAGAACTCGTCCCACCTATTCATCGTCGTTTTCTCGTCGCCATGGCCTAGGAGTGGCGGAACGGTTCGTCGCCGGGACGCGGTTGTTGTGCAGTTCTCATTACTTGCCCTTGCCCTGTGAACCCAACTCGCTGTATCGCTGAGCCCGTTTGTCCCATGCGTACGTGCCATGCGCGGCTATCTCTACGTTGCGCGGCGAACCCGCTGTTTCGGGCAGAAGGCCAATGGCAGTAGCGCCCTCCGGCACGTCGTCAACACGAAGAACCTCTCTCGACCGCCCGCGTTCGTAGGAATACATGAAGGCGCGTTTGGGGGAATCTATGTAAGCAAACAACTCGACGTTGCCGTCCCGATTAAGGTCCTCCAAGAAGAGCACGTCGTAGTCATCCACCCAATCTCGCAAGTGTCCAAGGTCATCAAACAGATAGGCGACGGACCATATCGCCCGATACTCCGCATGGCCGCTGCGTTCAGCAAGTCGGGACTGATACTTGCATTCCGCAAGGCACCATGTGATACCCTCCCCTTTGATCTTGCGAACGCGTTCCACACCGAAGCGGATACTCTTTGTCGGGAAGGCGTAATAGCCAAGATCCGTTGCGTTGTTTCGGCGAAGAAGCCAGAGTAACGCTCCTTCTTTCTTGAGTACTGCGTCTGACTCGAGATCCTCCCAAATGGCCGTCAAAGAAGTCTCCTCTGGAGGAATTTTCTTGTCTTGCTCCTTGACACTTCCGGGCTTGACTGGCCCCACTGTGTCGGCGGGAGAGAGACCCCAAGGCAGCAGAACGGCGCAGACGAAGACGGCTGACAGGATAACGATCCGTTTCATGGTCAAATCCTCCCTATGCTTTCTAGAAGCGCCAGGGTCAAGAAGCGGCAGAAAGCGGCAGGGTCAGACTTTCAAATTTCAATTTGCCCTGGCATCCCCGCTCCCGGCAGATTGAGATTTGAAAGTCTGACCCTGCTGTCGCATGGCACGCTGTCCAGGTATAACGTATCAGGACAGAGGTCTTGGCCATTCCGCCATTGGACGCTCCCTAAGAAAGGCCTGACGGAATTGAATAGGG
>Ga0315277_10012640_pt1 | contig 10578 bp, 9 predicted proteins | sample YL17G05_15_MG_FD_203695 | JGI IMG/M metagenome (GOLD analysis project Ga0315277, IMG submission 203695) | Sediment microbial communities from Yellowstone Lake, YNP, Wyoming, USA - YL17G05_15 | ecosystem: Environmental > Aquatic > Freshwater > Lake > Sediment | place: USA: Wyoming | collected... | reverse complement strand
TTCCGAAAAATAACGGATGACCCTGCCCATCCTGCCCTCCATATCCCTGTGAAGCTCTTCAATGACCACTCCCGCACGACATACCGGAATCAAAACAACAGATAAAAGAAACCCGATTAATCCCGAAAAAACCAGAAGTCTATTTTTCATTTTTTCCTCCCCCTCACTCAGGATACACTAAAAAGGGCAACCCATAAAAGGCCTGCGATCAAGATCGAGGCAACCGGAAACCAGATCAAACGATAAACCCCTCTCCAATCGGCCCTAAAATATTCCTTCGTCAGAACGAGACAGAGGTGGAGAGGAGAGAGCAATACCCCGCATATCCCTCCGGCAAAGGCCAGCATCATATAATAGAGAAAATCTGGATGGGCCTGAAGCAGGGGGATGAGAATCGGAAAACCGATTCCTATCGGCGCAATGGTCACTCCGGTCATCAGGCCGACAAGCAATGGAACAACCATGGCAATCAACCAGAGTGGAATTCCCAAGGAGGATAAGGCTTCGGAAACAGCGGGAATGGTCTGAGACGATTCCAGCACCTTCTTAAAACCCATGACAAAGGCCACGGTTAGGAGGAGTTCAACCCCGATGCTCTCCTTAAATCCTTTTATAATATTTTGCCTCCCGATCCGGAAGAAGAGGATCATCCCCGCAATTGTGATGCCGAAAGCATAGACGAGCTCCACCTTAAAACCGACCACAAGGATGAGGGCGAAAAGGAGGGGGGCGAGGTTTTTCAATAAATTCCAGAAGGCCCTTCTTCCCGATAAGTTTTCATATGATTTTGTCGATTTTGACACTCCCCAGTAGCCGACCATGACTCCGCTGAGGATGGCGGCAGGTGTGAGGGGAAGGTTGAGCCAGCAGAGCTTTCTAACAGGAATCCCGATCAGGGAGGCGGCCAGGACAAGGGCCGGGTAGGTGGGAAGCACATATTCCCAGAGATGGCGGAACCAGTAGTTGATGAAGGTTCTCCGTTCCGGTGTGAGCTTCAACTCATCCGAACCTTCTACGACCATGGGAGCGGAGACCAATGCCCCTCCCACAATGGGTATTAAACCGATGATCGCCGGGAGCAACGCAATGACCAGCCGGATATCCTTTAAAGTTGATCTAAACCCTTGCAGGATCTGGTTCATCCGGCCTGTCTCTTTTAAGAGATTGCTGAAGAAGAGAATACTCACGAAGGCTCCAATGAGAAAAAGTGTCTTCGTATCAACGATCGAAGAGGCGATATCCATCGAGATCCTCGTTATGGGCATGCGAAAAAGAATCCCGAGCAAAAAGGTGGCCAATAAAAGGCTAAGCCAGAGGCTTATCTTCCGATACATCAGAACGATGATGACGGCAAAAACGATACCGATCTTGATCAACTCAACCATATGAATCTCAGATTTCTCCTAATCCGACTCAGATTCGAGTTCTTCCATCTTTCTGTTCACTTCTTCCAACTTTTCTAACCATTGTGGATCGTGGGCTTCCTTTCCTTCCGATCTCATCCTTCTCAATTTTTTGCGAAGCCTCTTATAATTTCTTTCCAGGTATCTGAATAGATTATGAAAAGTCTCCTCGGGCGAAGCGAGTTCCCTCTTTTCTTCTTCCGTTATGATTCTCTCTTCGGGGGCGAAGAGAATTCTTTTCTCTCTCCACAGAGGCACCTCAGCCTTTAGATTAAACCGCTCACGGATGAGTTGGCTCAGTTCCATCGAAACCTTCTCTTCTCCATGGTTGACAAAGACCTCAAGCTGCGGGTTCTCAAAGTGAGAGAGCCATTCGAGGAGACCCTTTTGATCGGCATGAGCCGAGAATCCTCCCAGGGTGTGGATATGGGCTTTTATCGCAATCTCTTCTCCGAAAAGCCTGACGCTCTCTGCTCCATCGACAATCCTTCTTCCGATCGTTCCCTCTCCCTGATAGCCGATGATGACAATATGGGACTTCTCCCGCCAGAGGTGGTGTTTCAGATGGTGTTTGATTCTTCCAGAGTCGCACATTCCGCTCGCAGAGATGATGATTCCCGGTCCCTTATCCTCGTTGATCGCTTTTGACTCCTCCGTTGTCCGGGTGTAGATGATCTCAGGCGGGCCTAAAGGGTTCTCCCCTCGCAAAAGAATCTCTTTCGTCTCCCGGTCAAAACAATCCGAATTCTTCTTGAAGATCTCAGTGGCGGAGATCGCCAGCGGGCTATCGATATAAACGGGAATGGAAGGTATGAGGCCCTCTCTCATAAATTGGCCGAGCGTATAGATGATATCCTGGGTCCGTTCCACAGCAAAGGCCGGAATGATCACCTTGGCCTGATGGACAATCGCTTCCTGAACGATCTTTAACAACTCCTGGGCGGTCTCTTCCCTCGATTTATGGAACCGGTTTCCATAGGTCGATTCTAACCAGAGGAGATCTGCCTCTTTAATCCATGAAGGATCCCTGACAATGGGTTGTCCTGAATTGCCAAGGTCTCCTGAGAAGACCAATTTCTTCCCTTCCCCTCCCTCTTCGACCCAGAGTTCAATGATGGCCGATCCCAGAATATGGCCTGCATCCTGAAACCGGACCTTGAGCCCATCGGTTAGAGAAATGATCTCGTTATAATTTACAGTGAAGAAGTATTTAAGGCTCTTCTCCGCATCCTTAACCGTATAGAGGGGAGCGGTCCCCTTTCCACCCGACCTTCTGTTTTTACGGTTCTGCCATTCCGCCTCCATCTCCTGAATATGGCCGCTGTCCCTGAGCATCACCTCGCACAGATCAAGGGTGGCCTTTGTGCAGACCACCTTTCCTCTAAAACCTTCTCTCACCAATTTTGGAATAAGGCCGCTATGGTCAATATGAGCGTGGGTCAGGAGGATAAAGGAGAGTTCTCTCGGGTGGTAAGAACCGGTATTATAATTTTTTTTCTCTATCTCTTTCCCGCCCTGAAACATCCCGCAATCGACTAGCCACTTTATCGAATCTTTTTCTAAAAAAGTAGCTGAACCGGTTACGGTTCTGACTCCGCCTAAAAATTCAACTCTCATCATTTACCCCTTATAAACAGTTCGGAGTTATGAGTTCGTAGTTCGGAGTTTTTATTTTATATCGGTTTCTTCTCCGAACTCATTACTCCGAACTCCGAACTTTTTACCTTTGACCCTAAACTCCCTTCTTCCTAATATAAAACCCCTCAATTTTCAATAAAAAACGCCGATATTAAAGAATGAGACTATTCTGTGATTCAGACAGTAAGACTATAGACCTCAGACATTAGACTGAAGAAAGAAAAATGGCCAGAGAATACACATCGATAAGGGCTTCGGCGTGAGATTAGCCGAACGGCTGACAGCTACCAGAAGGAATGACACTCTTGCATATACGAAAGAATTTCAAAAGAGTGGAATAGAGTTAATTTCCTATATTAGAAAAGTCTGATGTCTAACGTCTGAAGTCCAGTGTCTGAATTGCAGAGACTATTGACGAACGGTGAAATAACTTTCATAATGGTGTCAAGGGAGAAATATGACAGATAATCATCAGTATGTCGTTGATAAGATAACGGCTCAGGAATCGTGGAGGATGTTCCATATCCTGGCGGAGTTTGTGGAAGGATTTGATGCTCTGGCCAGATGTCATCCGGCTGTGTCCATCTTCGGCTCCACCCGTGCTAAACCCGGGGACGAAGTCTACCAGAAGGCAGAGCGAATTGGCCGGCTCCTCGCAGAGAATGGATTTAGTGTGATCACGGGCGGAGGCCCGGGGACCATGGAGGCGGCGAATAAAGGGGCCTCCCTCGCCGGAGGTAAATCGATTGGCCTAAACATAGAACTTCCGCTGGAACAGAAGCCCAATCCCTATGCCAATATCACTTTGAAATACCGTTACTTCTTTGTCCGGAAGGTGATGTTTGTCAAATATGCGGTGGCCTATATCATCCTCCCCGGAGGTTTTGGAACGATGGATGAACTCTTTGAATCGGTGACACTCATTCAAACCCACAAGATCAAACCTTTTCCGGTTATCCTGGTCGGCTCGAATTATTGGAAAGGGCTTCTGGATTGGATCAAAGAGGTGGTTCTGCAAGAAGGAAGGATATCACCGGAAGACTTAGGTATCCTTCAATTGATCGATGATCCGGAAGAGATTGTCAAAACCATCAAAAAAACAGTAATCCTCTGATCCTCGTCACCTCTCGAATTTTCCCACATCTTCCGGCGTGACGGAAAGGATCTTCTTTCGCTTCAGGGGGTGTTTGGTTTTCCTTATCAGAGAGACGAATTTACGTGGAACCTTTTCCTGAAGCGCTTCTTCCGCATCCTTCAAAATGTTTTTCTGAAGGGGTGAGGAAAGATCGGCATTCTGGACCACCCTTTTAAACCGTTCCCTCATGCGATCTGTGATCTGAAGGGTACCATTGGACGGATCGTAAAGCTCAAAAACCATCTTCCAGTAAATGCTCGTAAGTTCCACCGCCTGAAAGAATAGGTCCATGTAGTCCTTGAAGTAAAGGACAAAATTCTCCGACGTGATCCCATCGTTCTTTAATTCGTCATAAGCGGCTTTATAAGGGCCCACCCATTTGATCCCCCTTAAAATCAGAAGGAGCCCATCCAGCCAATCTTCAATCTCCTTCTCCTCCGGAAAGACACCATGGCTTTCAACAAAGGCCCTCTGTAAAAAATAGCGGAACCACTCCGGAGCATTATTGGAGCTTTGAGGGGCGATGTCCACCCAGCCGCTAAAAGACTTATCCATGAACTCTTCCTGGGGATAGAGGGTGTGAAAGAGGGCCACGTCCTGATAGATCTCGCATTTCCGGTGGATCTTCCGGTTTTCTCCCCTCCGGTAGTAAGGACCCGCAATCTCATTTACTTTTCGATGAATGATCTGATCAGCCGCCATATGGGAGAGAAACCCGCAGGCAAAAGCAAACTTGTCATCGTCCACACCCTCCCATTCCTCTTCTTCCCATCGGGTGTCCTTCCAGGCAAGCTCAATGAGGGTGAGTGGAAATTGATTGGGTTCCTTCGAGTGGAGAAGATAGGACCATCCATCCACCCCAAGGGGTTTATCTGACTGCTCAAGGAGGAGGCTTTTAAATCCCTCCCACTGGCTTCCGAAATAGGAGAGATCCGGACCAATGGAGCCGAGATTGAGAAAGGGTTTGTGCTCATCAGCATCAAGGAGGTTGATGAATGCTTCGTAGGCATCTCCGTCCTGAAGAACTTTGACTGCCTTATTGCAGATCAGGAGATGAGCAATGCTGGCCGGCATACTTGATCCTCCCTTTGTTAAAAAACAGTATTGTCATATTAATTCGGATTTGGGAAGTGGTCAAGGTAATTTTGACAATCGGATTGATTGACAGGCGATGCCTGTTTTAGACATAATGGGGGGGAATTAAAAACCCGTATGCCTCTTGAATTTGAATCCCTCAGCCATGGCAAGATCGCTTTCGGTTTCTTTAACATCGAAACCGATATGATTCTCCTCAATCAATATTTCCTCTCTGCGGAGGATTTCTGCCAATATATCGCTGAGGCCTCACAGAAGAACGAGCCAATTTTAAAAACTTCGTGGGAGGTCTATTCATTTCAAAATAGAGGGGATATCGGGAACCTAATGGGAGCGATTCATGGAAGTGACTACAGAGGTTTTATTGGAGAAGTTTATAAACTTTTCCCTTTTCCGAAACATCGGGACGACTTTAAGCAGAAATCAGAGGGCTTTAAAAACCGATCTCTCATCAAATCGATAATTCAAAAATATGTCTCCAAAGTAAGCATCATATTTGAAATCGATCAGAAGTCCGAACAAATTGCTATCGGTGAGTATCTTTTCAATAAGAACTCTTTCCATCAATTGATTCAGTATGTTTTAATGGGAGGTTTCCCGCGATGGAAAGACGAGATTCGACCTGACTATGTCTTCTCCATGGCAAGAACGATTGCCCATCCCGAAAATCTCATATTTGACAGCTTAATCCTTATATGAGGAAAAAGTAATGGCAAAAAAAGTGATGATTGATTGTGATGTAGGGGTGGATGATGCATTGGCCCTCATCCTTGCTTTCCATTCACCTGAACTCGAGGTGAAAGCCGTCACTGGAGTGAATGGAAATGTTTCTTTAAACCAGGTCTTTGAAAACATCCAGAAAATCCTTTCCCTAATCCAGCCAAAGGACAAACCTCTCATTGCCAAAGGTGCGGACCGACCTTTAAAGGGGCGAACCATTGATGCCCATTCCGTCCATGGAAGAGATGGCTTAGGTGGAGCTAAAATAGCGCGAAGAAAAGGAGAAAAATATTGGGAGATCTTTTCTGGAAGCGCAGATGAACTCATACCAAAGATAGCTCGCGAGTATCCGAATGAAGTGATTTTGATCGCTGTGGGTCCTCTTACTAATCTGGCCTTAGGAATCCAGAGAGACTTAGAAGGAATGAAAAAATTGAAAGAGATTGTCATCATGGGAGGAGCGGCGCGGACGAGGGGCAATGTCACGCTGTATGCTGAATTCAATATCTACTCCGATCCTCTGGCCGCCCAAATCGTTTTTGAATCAGGGCTACCGATCACACTGGTTCCACTCGATGTCACCCATCAGGTCTTTCTCCTCCCCGACTGGATGGAAGAACAGGTCAAACCTCTCAACACCCCTTTTTCCAATTTTCTCATTGAAGCCACAGGTTACGACATTGAAACCCATCGTTTCAGAAACAGGGAAAGTATCTTTCTTCATGACCCATTGGCAGTGGGTGTGGGAATTGATCCGGATCTCGTGAGAATAGAAAGGGTTCCCCTTCAGGTGGAAACACAGGAGGGGGAATATTATGGTAAGATAATTGAAGTGAAAGAAGGTCCAGAAATCAATGTATGTCTTGGAGTAGATGCGGAAAGGTTTTTAGAGCTTTTTGTATCGGGACTGAGATAATCATGGAAGGGACTTATGTAGCCGCAACCTTTAGGTTGCGTTTCCTAAATCGCAGGCTGAAGCCTGCGGCTACATGTTATTAACTTAAGGTGGAAAACGATGTCTACAAAGATTCTCATTCTTGGCAGTTCCAATATCGATCTGATCCTCAAAGTTCCCCGCTTCCATCAACCCGGAGAAACCATCGCCGCTGACGATCTGGCCACTGCTTTCGGTGGCAAAGGAGCCAACCAAGCCGTTGCGGCAAAACACCTGGGCGGAAAGGTGGCGTTCGTTACGAAGTTAGGAAATGACCATTACGGCCATTCCTACCATCGATATCTGGTCAAAAACGGCCTTCCATCTGAATGCCTCCTGAAGGATAAAAAACTCCCCACGGGCATAGCCCTCATCGAATTGACTGCTAAAGGAGAAAACAGAATCATCGTATCTTCAGGGGCAAACGGTTCCCTTTCTGTAAATGATTTAAAGAAGTTTGCCTCCCTCTTTGGAGGGATTAAGATCTTTGTAACCCAATTGGAAATACCCATTGAGACCGTCAAGATGGGATTAAAGATAGCGAAGGATGATGGTGCTCTCACTCTCCTCAATCCTTCGCCCTCTCGTCCTCTCTCCACCGAAATCCTTTCTCTGACAGATTTTCTTGTCCCCAACGAATTGGAGGCCCAGTCCCTGACAGGTTTAAGGATGAGGAAAGACCAAGACATACCGAGGATAGCTGCGAGATTGCTGAAGATGGGTGTAAAAAATGTAGTAATCACGTTAGGCCCCAAAGGCCTCTTTTTCAAAAATCGTAGCAAGGAAATCTGGATGAAGGCTTTCAAGGTTAAAGTAATCGATACCACGGCTGCAGGCGATGCCTTCATGGGAGCGCTTGCCTGTGGTCTTGCTGAAAAAAAAACGATTCGGGAGGTTCTCATGTTTGCCAATGCGGCAGGAGCCCTTGCAACAACCAAACTGGGCGCCCAGCCCTCCCTGCCTTCCAAAAATGAATTGGATGTCTTTCTTGCTAAAGGGATGTAAAATAATGCAAAGTGTCCGTAAAAGAGTCGGAAGGATATGAAAAATGATCAAAGAATTCAATATTACATTGGAGTAACATGAAGCATTATCCAATCCCCTGCGGGAAAAAGATGATCGATTTAAATATCCCCGATGGTGTTTCGGTGCAGTGGGTGCAATCTCACGGGATGGCACCTGTTCCGGATGTGAAAAGTGCGGTCGAGGATGCTCTTCATCATCCCATCCATTCCGCGCAACTTCGCGACTTGGTGAAACCTGGCCAGACCGTTGCGCTCATCGTTACCGATATCACGCGTCAGCTCCCCGAAGAAACGATTGTGCCCCTTCTTCTTGAGGAACTGAAGCAAGGGGGGATCAGAAAAGAGGATATCACCGCTATTGTGGCCACTGGAACTCACCGTCCAAATACTCCTGAAGAGCTGCGAGAGAAGTTTGGAAAGATCGTGGATGAAATCTCTTTTCTCAATCACAACTCATATAATAAGGAAGAGCTTGTCTCTATGGGAACGACAAAAAGCGGGATTCCTCTGGTCTTCAACCGCACTGTGGCCCGGGCCGATATCCGAATCTCCACGGGAGTGATTGAAACCCACCTCTTCGCTGGCTACAGCGGAGGGGTAAAAAGCATCGCTGTCGGTGTGGCCGGTGAGGAGACAATTGGAGCCACCCATAATTTTCAGATGATGCAAGAGACCCGACTTGGAATCGTGGAAGGAAATCGGTTCCGGAGCTTTTTGAATGAGGCAACCCGGCTCCTAAGGCTTCATTTCATTGTCAATGTGGTTCAGACGGGAAAGAAGGAAGTGGTTAAAGTGGTGGCTGGAGATCCTGTGGAAGCGTTTCAGGAAGGGATGAAGTTCGCTCGAAATCTCTATGAAGTTGAAATCGATCAGCCCGGAGAGATTGTGGTGAGCGGGGTCAGTCATCCGAAGTCCCTCGACCTTTATCAGGCCACCCGTGCCGCCAATGTCGTTGTCTTCGGCCCCCGACCTGCAGTCACGAAGGGAGGAGTAATTCTCATCCCTGCCCCCTGTGAAGATGGATGTGGACATCCAGGATACTGCGATATCATGAAAAGAGCCCAGGATGTGGATGACATCATCGCTATCTCCCGCGAGGAAGGCTTTGCTCCTGGAGAACAGAAGGCCCTCATCCTGGCACGGATTCTAAAACAGGCAAGGATCGTGATGACAGACTGTCTCCTTCCTGAGGAGACGTTGAAAGAATTGTATCTTGAATCGGTTCCCACTTTGCAGGAAGCTTTGGATCGAGAACTGAAGAAGAATCCAAAGGCAAGGGTAGTTTTGATCCCGGATGGGCTTCTCACATTGCCCATTATTAAACATTAGGATCAATATGTAATTGTAACTCGGCCCTTTAGGGCTGATTATATCAAGGCTGAAGCCTTGAGTTACAAATTTCCTTTAGGTATTACATTGCTCATTTGGAGGACAATATGAATTTTCAACCCAGAGGAATCATTCCAGCCATGGTCACACCGATTACCAAAGATGGGAAGATCAATGTGGCGGCCCTACGGAAACTGACTAACTATCTGATTGAGGGAGGAGTCCATGGTCTCTTTCCTGTTGGAAGTCAGGGAGAGTTTTATGCCCTTACTTTTGAGGAGAAGAAAAGGATCATCGAGGTAGTGGTTGATGAGACCAGAGGTCGAGTTCCTGTTTATGCAGGCACAGGCGCAATCACGACCCGTGAAGCCATTGCCCTGACGCAGATGGCAGAGGCCGCCGGAGTCAATGCGGTCTCTATCCTCACCCCCTATTTCATCAAACCCAATGAAGCGGAGTTGATGGAATTTTATACCTCGATTGCAAAGGCGACCCGCCTCCCCGTTCTCCTCTATAATAACCCCGGCAGAACAGGGGTGAACATTTCAGCTGATTTTGTTCTTAAAGCCTCAAAAGTGGAAAATATCGTTGGGATCAAAGATTCTTCAGGAGATCTCTCGCTGACAGCAGAGTATATCCGAAGAACGGATGAGACATTTTCAGTCCTTGCTGGCCGGGACACACTTATCTATGGGACACTCTGCTACGGAGGGAAAGGGGCCATTGCCGCCACAGCCAATGTGGCGCCCAAAGTGATCGTAGAAATTTATGAGGCTTTTAAAGCAGGGGATATGAAACGCTCCCTCGAAGCCCAGTTCCGTCTGGCTCCCCTGCGATTAGCTTTCGACTTGGGAACTTTTCCCGTGGTGATTAAGGAAGCATTAAACCTTATCGGGATCGATGCAGGGATTGGAATACCCCCGGTCGGAGGAATCTCCCCCAAGGCGAAAGAGGAGTTGAGGGAGATTTTGAAAAACATGGGACTCTTGCAATGAATCGATTAGAATGTCAAATGTCAAAGTTTAAAGTTCAAATGAAATCCAAAACCCAAATGACAAAAAAGAGATAATTGACATTTAGGAATTTGGCATTGATTTGACATTTGGATTTTGATATTTGAACTTTTTATTATTGGAGGTCCATATGGTCTGGACAGGTTTAAGAAAAAAGGTTTTAGCAGGTGAATGCGTCTATGGGACGATGATCCGTCAGGCCCGTGATCCGGGAGCGCCGGTCATCTTTGCCTCGGTGGGTTATGACTTCGTTCTCATCGATATGGAACACGGAAACTACAATATG
>Ga0315277_10012637_pt1 | contig 10581 bp, 12 predicted proteins | sample YL17G05_15_MG_FD_203695 | JGI IMG/M metagenome (GOLD analysis project Ga0315277, IMG submission 203695) | Sediment microbial communities from Yellowstone Lake, YNP, Wyoming, USA - YL17G05_15 | ecosystem: Environmental > Aquatic > Freshwater > Lake > Sediment | place: USA: Wyoming | collected... | reverse complement strand
GAATACGAAAAATGCTGACAACAGAAACATGATGGCCGCTGCCAAAAGACCGAATTTCAACGCGTGAGGTAAATCCCCACTGACTCTGAGCGCCGCTAGACACAATGCCGCTAAAGTTCCTGGCGCAGAAGCATTTCTTATCGGCCTAATCAACCGTTCAGACTCTTCCGCCATCTCACAACACATTCCCGTATCTGCAATTGTAACTGCTCAGTTGCTCTTATTTCTTGCACCGTGAGACAGGCTCATTTCTTGCCTTTAATCCACCCTTTGATGCCGAGGTCCTTCTGTTCCTGAAGCGCGCTAAAGTGACGTGTGCTCCGCCATCTAGCTTTCAAAGTGGTTTTCAAGAAGTCTTCGTGTTCCTCTTCTTATGGTTTCAGACAATGTTGAAGAGCCTCGGTTCTAAGCGCTTTGCTGATTGATGGAGCATTCATCAAAGCACAATTGTTGACCTCAAGTTTGTTTATTGGGCTATTGGTAAGCTTGGCTATACTGCTCTACTTGCTAAGTTTGAGAGTGCGGCAGTTCTTTGGGTTTGTCAATTCATCTTGCTAATCTTGTCAATTTCGGTTGGAAACACTTTCCAACGGGAGTTGGCTAAGCCGTCAATTCTACTTCTCAAAAAGCATTAAGAGCAAAATTGAAGCTGTGTTAGAAAATCGTGACCTGCAAATGAGCCTAGAATCAAAGAAGATCCATCACGAAAAGAACGCTAAACGCACACTTATAGAGCGATTACAGGCCTTGAAAAAGCTCGGCATCCAAGAGAGAAATATGCACTTGCTAGCCCTGCTAGTATTATTGAGCATACTTGCGGGTGTAGCCATAGCCCAGTTGGCCTCTCAGCAAGAAATTGCCAGTTCAGGCACGATAAAGGTCGTTGGGGTGAGCCTATTTTGGGACAAGGCATGCACAAACAGCGTAACATCGATAGTTTGGGGATTGGTCACTCCAGGAACGACAATCGACAAATATGTATACGTCCGGAACGATGGAACAGCAACTGGCACGCTTTCAATGAGCTATGGAAACTGGACACCCACAGCCGCAGCCTCTTACTTCAAACTTGCATGGAATTGCAGCAGTTATGGCCTCGCGCGCAATGCATTAGTGTGCGCCAAGTTGACTCTGACAGCTCAGCTGAACGTAACGGGCGTGAAGGATTTCAACTTCGTGATTCTAATAGTGGCCGCCAGCTAAGCAATCGCTTATCGCATGTGTATGCCTTCGAGTTCCTTAAGCTCTGCGAGTACAAGAGCATGTTTATCAAGTGCTTTTGGAACCATTGTAGCATGGTTTAAGTGCTGACCAATGGCCGTCGATCAGGAAAACGTCACGCGAATACTCTCCATATTGTCTCATCCTCTGAGAAGGCAGATTCTACGATATCTGAGTGAGAAGCAGGAATGCTCCTTCACAGATCTGATGAATGCCCTCAAAGTGGACACTGGAAAACTGAGTTTCCACATAAAGAACTTGGAGGCTTTCCTTGAGCAGGCACCCACAAACAAATATAGACTAAGCAAATTGGGAGAAAACGCAATAGTCTTTATCAAGGACTTGGAAGCGTGGAGTGTAGAGGCTGAAGTCGCGAAGAGAACGACCTCACTTCCTCTGGCTCGCGTTAGAGAGAGAGCAGTAGCGTTTCTAATAGACCTTGCAATTGCCTTCACCTTGTTCATGGCCATACCTAACGCACCCTCTTCGATAGCAGCAGGGCTGGGAGCTTTCTTGAATTTCAACATAGTTTTGTTTCTTCTTCTGTTATGGATATATTTGACTCTTCTAGAGGGATTCGTAGGGCAGACTCTGGGGAAACGGTTGATGGGATTGAAGGTTGTGACCACGAGCGGAAAGAGACTATTCTATGATGATACCGCCGTAAGAAATTTCGGCGTGGTGTTCCTGCTTCCAATAGACTTGTTAGTTGGAATTAGGCTCAAGGATAAAAGATTCATTAGATATTTCGAGAAGTTCTCTGCAACCACCGTAGTCGATCTACGTAGCCGAGGTCGCAAATCCACGAAAGTACCAGATGACACTCTTGTAGCTACTGGTTCAAGCGAAAAAGTCTGAGCAAGCGATGCGGTGAAGGCGTTATTCAGCGCGCGCGTGCCAACCCTATGCTGTTAACTCATTTCTCTATGAATTTTCCCAAGTTTACGAGAGAAAAAGGAAAAGGAGCTACAGCAGTTTTCAAGTCTACGATGAAGGATTCAAGTTTAACCGCGCCTGCCCATTCCAATTGGGCTTCTTTAATGAATTCGCTATAGGCTGAATAGTTTTTGTGGAAGGTTACTATTATTCTTCCCATTCCTAGCCCCTCTCCAGATGAGGCAAAGACCACGTTTGGGTGGTTAGAGAGGAACTTTTTCGCTTTTTCGAGGCGTTCTTCCGCAGTGAAGTTTTGAATCTTTTCTGCTGACCAGGCGCCGAAAGTGAATGCCATAAGCTCGATTCCCAGCTTTCTAAAATCAGGGATAATTGTGTGCTCTCTGATGACACCTTCTTCTTTCAGTTTCTTAAGATTTCTCGAGACGGTAGGCTGAGAAATCCCTAGTACCTTGGCCAGTTCCCTGTCGCTTCTGTAATCGTTCTTGAGAAGCTCAGAAATAAGCTTCAACTCTAGTTCTTTCACTTCTCTCTCCTTCTCTATAGGGCAGCAATGTATTGAAATATATACTTAAAGCCTTAGCTCCTCAGCGCAAGCGTAGTGCAAGAAGGGCAATATGGCGAAGACGACGACGTTCGCCATGTTAACATCTATTAAGCCTCTTTGTTATGGGCTACTAAGTGAAGCCGACGACGACGATGAACCATGCAGGGCAAAATCGGCGTGACTCGACAGACAGGCCATCATGGGCTGTCTCGCTTAGCGCGATTTTGCTGGGCCTGCATTACGAAGCTCTAGCTTCTCAGTCCCGCGCTGGAGCGATTTTGCAAGGACACCAAAACGGCGTGACCTTAAGGCATAGCGCGTTTTGGTTGCAAAATCGAGCGCGGGACACACGTCAACCCTATCGGGTTGATTACGCGCGCTCCCGAACAGAGCGCGCACATGCGCGCCCGAGTAGCGCGCAACGAAACTAAGGAATGGCCTGTGAAGAGACTAGACGGACGCTTGTCAATATGCACACACAGTTAAATACGCGAACCCAAAGACAACAACTGAGAAATGAACTATGTTTGACAATTTTTATGACACTTTACTCAAAGGTAACATCTTCAAGGAAATCGTCAAAGTTTTGTTCGAAAAATCTGAATATCTTGTAATTCCATACGGCTATGAGAACCCTTTTGCTAATATCAAAAAAGGGCTCTCGCAGAAGAGTATGCGTGACTCGATTACGGCAAGGAGAATTAGATCTTCCCCTGACCTTCTTGTCTATAATGAGAAAGCAGAAGAAATCAGACTCGTCGAAGTGAAAATGTCATCTTACTCCTCACCTAGGTTCAAGAAAGAAAGCATAGAAACTTACAAGGAGTTCTGGAATGAAGCTGTCCTTGTGATGGTACTGCCATTTGAGAATGTATTCTATGCTCAAGACATAGCAAATCTTGGAATCAAGAAAGAATACGACCCTAGAACTGATTTCCTGAAGATCCAAGAAATGTTTGAGCGTATCAGTCCCGATGACATCAACTTCTATGGCAAAGTTGCCTGCAATATTATAAAAGCGATGAGCAACAGAACGAATGAGCCCTAAGAATCACTCTGACTTTGCTTAGCTCTTGCCAAACTCCCAACGATGCGAGCAAGACCGTTTGCCAAAAGAATATGCTTGAAAGAACTCGCCATTTATAACAGCCAGAAGCTTGCGTTAGCCCCATTATCCTTTCCACGATGGTTCATAGGCTTCTTCGTGAGAGCAGACTCTTAGGAAGTGAATGATTTTGTTTACACTATCCACAGTATAGAGTATTCTGCTATGAAAATCCAAGTCATAACCATAGCATCCAGCTAGGTTTCCGGTTTTAGCGCGCCCCAGTGTTCTTGGATCATCGCATGCCGCGAGCTTCCGAATAGCTTCATCAGCTTTCTGCTGATCCTCCGCAGATTTTTCCGTGTATCGCTTCTTGAATCTGTTGGAACGCTCCAATGTCCAGGGCAAGACGAGCCTTACCTTCTCATCTTTTCAGTTCATCTAAAAAGTCGTTTACATTTTCGAATTTTCGAGAATGGCCTTCCCTTATCTCCCGACAACTCACTTTCACATCGCAAATTTCGGCAGGAGTCAGATAGTCGGGTGACGAGCAGGGTTTTGAGAAGTCTAATTGCAAATTCACGAAATTACTTCTTTCAAGCTTGATTGGCATTGAGAAAAACTTCGCCTCATAGAGGCATTTGTGTGCAAAATCAGTTCCTGTAAAGGCTATCCTCTTTTTGAATTCGGGTTCCTTGAAAGCGATTTTTAGCGACATAGTCGTGTACTCCTACTGCTTCTCTGATTTTCCTTTCGTTTCAAGCTCTTTTCGCTTCTTCAAGATCTCGATAATCGCAGGCCCCATTTTTTCCAGCGCCTCAATTGGGAATATCATACGAGAGACAATTATTGGAGTCTCCGATCGAGGCTTAGAAATGACGCCTTCAAGAATGACAAAATCCTTGCCAACATGAAATCCAATGCCGTCAACCAAAACCCCTTTCATCGCATCTTCATTAAGTGGTTTCGCGTTTGCAGGTTTGGCTGTTTTTTCCTCTTCTGCCATGACCTATCAAGCAAATAAGTGCAAACGTCGCCTATTAAGCCTTTATTGCGCATGCGTTAATACTAACGGTCCAGAATCACGAACAATGTTTGTCAATTTTCATGAGTATCCATGCCCTCTATCCTCATCATCTATCAAACGTTGTGAAAAATAAACATGAAGTTGGGACTTCGAGAGACATCTCCACTTGCAATCGGGTGCAAATAATGTCCTAGCTATCTTATTTGAGCTCAAACAGAATTGCGAGTCCCTGTTACAATAGTATCGACAGACAAGTCAACGCACCGTCTCCCTTTCGGAACTCTGATATCTCCAATTCCTCGACTCGAAAACCCTCTTTTTCCACGAGTTTCCTGGTCTCAGCATGGCCTTCTGCAATCAGAACCGTTCCGTTTACGGCAAGGCAATCCGCAGCATAATCCTCTCCTTTGGGAACAAATATCTTACCTAGGCCCTGCAAAACCTTTGTGTCAAAGCACCCTCTCGAAAGGATGACAACTCCGTTTCCAAGATACGTGCACGCAGACTTCAAGTGGAGAACTTGATGAACCTTTACTGGAACTACTTTCATTCCGCTGTTTTCCAAGATTTTCTTTAGCTGACGAACGGCGTGCAGATTGGTTCGAGCTGATATTCCAACTAAGACTCTGTCATCAACTCTTAGAACGTCTCCGCCGTCAATGGTGGCGGGTGGCTTGATGCGATACGTCTCTTTAAGTTCGCTCATAGCCTTTGCGACTTCAGCCACTTCGTTCGCTCGCGATTTTGCGGCCATGTTGCAGATAACTGCCTTTTCTCCGAATACTACAGCCGTGTCTTCTACAAAACAGCTGTCGGGAAGAGCGTTGTCCCCTCTTATCCAGGTCAGGCTCAGTCCAAGCTTCTGCAACGCTTGGCAATACTCGGCATGCTGTCTCTTGGCAAGGGCAACATCTATCTTTTCACGATTCGTCCGTATGCAACGGTCGTATGAGTCTGGCACAGGTCGAACGATAGCATGTTTTACCGAACCAGCATCCATTGATTTCACTCTTCAAATTTCTGTTAGCGCACAACTAGTTCAACCTTTTCCAAGGACGGAAAAAGTAGGGTTGTGGAAGGATTTGGAGAAGCCACCGTTTCGTGCTCGAACAGCTTTTCACTGGGTTCCTGCATAAGAACTGTAGACATTTCGTATCAGACATTGGAAAGAGGTCAAATGACTGATACAGACGCTCAAAGGATAAGAAAACTATGAGTTAGAATGAAGCAAGAGAAGATCGGCTTACCTATTTTTCTTCTGCCTCTTCATCCCAATCTTCTTCCTCTTCATTCCAATCTTCTGATTCCTCAAACACTGTTTCTCACCGCCTTTCAATTTGGGCAAAGGTGGATTAGACAAATGCAATATTAACTCTTATGGAAGCTGAATAGCAACTCAGGCTAAAGATTCGAAAGCGAGAAAATGCCTGACAAGTGGCTGGATTTTGTCATTTAGGTTTTTTCTTGTCGCAGGAGCCAACAGATGCCATGTGTTCTCTTGGTATATGTATCGCAAACTTGCATACAATATCCCCTTTCAGGACTGTATGCAGTACGTCTGCTTTAACCGGGCGGCCGAATATGACGTCCCAGAGTCGTTTCTCGAAGCCTGCGCTGCAGTAACAGAAATCGGGAGATACATGTGTGCCTGATTTTATGGATTCGCGCACCCAAGGACAGTGGCAATAATAGTATCTCTTCATCTTTTCATTCTTTTCATGCAGGTACTTCTTCGCCATGTAAGGAATCTTTGTAACATAAATTACGTCCCCCTCTCTGACTCCGACCTGGCAAGTTGGAGTATTGCGTACGTACTCGACGACGTCGTCGTCGACCTCCTGCGTATAGTAGAGCGTTTTCTCCTTCGCGTGCTTTGCGAGTTCCTCAACGTATTCCTTGTGCCTCTTCTCTAGGAAATCGTCCACATTCTCAGATCCTTTGAACGCCTTTTTGGAAGACGCAAATGCTTCATCAGGAACATAGTGCAAGTTGCTTGATAGTACTTCCCGACATTTCTCTTTGTCCAGCTTGGCTTCAAGTCTATCTATCAATATTTTTGTGACTTTCACCTTGTCTCTCGAGTGCGTGCCAGGAGGAGGCAGTTCGATTCCATCGAACACCTCTCTCCATTTGGCTTCGCCAACCCTTTGTTTGAGGTTTTTGGAGAGGTTTTCCATTACGTCAGCGCCGTCGATTAGCTCTAGGGCATGGATTGTTAGCGCTTTGTTGTTCGAGAAGAGGGCATATCTCGCAAGCGCCAGCATGTTGTCAAAACTGCACTTTCCCTCTTTCACCATAATCTTCAAGAAATCGTCGAAATCGACAGATGTGGCTCCTTCGATCCCGTTCGCCCTGTCCCGGACTTTGAGGTGATCTTCAAACTCCCTCACAATGTCAATATGTGCCTTGACAACCTTTTCTGTCAAGTTCCTCTTGGCAAGGAAACGTCTGAAACCCTGTTCATCCAAACTCTTCATCCCAATTGGCCACTTACACGTAATTCTGCATTTAACCCTTGGCGTAAAAAATAATCGGGCTGCAGACAAAAAAAACTGTTTCAGCTTCCGGAACTTCTAGAGACTGTTGACAGCTATTCAGCTTTGATCAAAAATTAAAGAAGAAAAAATGGATTAAGAAGCGTCTCCAATATTATAGAGGTTTAGACCAGCACACCAACCTGCCGCAGACTTTCGCTCAGCAAGACTTGTGCGAGAAGAGGAGGGAGCTCACGACGCTGAAGGATCAAGAACAAGAAGAATGTTGAACATTGGGCAGCATATCTATCGTAGGTGCCTAGGAGAGTTGTTTGGTAGCTTCTCGGTAATCCAGAGAAACGTGGATTCTCGCCCATGGTCAATCGGTTGCAATGTCTCGCTATTTTGTCGCTAGTCGTCCGTTCTTAATGATTGTTTTTCCATCTATTTCGAGTGTTGCTTTGCTCATGGTCGCGGCCATGCCGAATGTCGACGTGTTTTTTCCGCCGATGTATTCGTTGTCTCCGATGCCTATTTGGACGGCGCCTTCGACGATGTGGTCCATTAAGTAGCCGTATTCTGCTTTTGAATTGAGCCCAATCTGGATGAAGCTTATTCTGTCCTTGTCTCCTGAGGCTTCTTTAAATTGTTTTGACAAGAGTTCCAGGTTCTTTCTTGCTTTCATCAAGGTAATTTTCCCGTCTTTGAATTTCCACTCGATGCCCTGCACGTTCAAACCCATCGATTGGAGTGGCCTGTCGAAAGTGATTTTTCCGTTGCTGCTCGTTTCGACGATCGTGGTCGTGACGGATCCGGCGGGCAGTTGGGCATCTAACGATTTGTTCTCGATGTCTTGCTTGTCTATTATGCCATCGTCGACGTGGATAGGTCTCTTGGCTAGTTCAAAAGTCAGGTCTGTTCCGTTCGGTGCTGTCAGATGAGCTGTGTGAGCCTTTGCAAGTGTTGCCGCAAGATCTTTTCCTTTTGAGGTTATCCTTTTCAAGTTCATCATCAACGCGGAGTCGACAGTCTTTTTCCATTTCTCGAAGTTGAACCCGTAGACCTTGGCTCTCTCCGGTGTCAAGAGCGCCAAAGGAAGGGTCACGTTTCTAACCTTCCTTTCTATATTTCTTGGGTAGTGGGCCTTTCTTTCTCCCTCACCCCAGGCTTTGAGCTTTGAAGGAGATATGCTCTTCAGACCCTCAGGGTTCTTTGGGCCGAAAATGTTTATAGTTGCTGTCTCTGCCTCTGTAAACGCCTGGCATAGCTTCGAGCACACGCCTAAACTTTCGCTGGACAGTTCTCTAAGGAGTCCGTAGTAGTACTCGTCCGTCCAGAGGCTCATCATCGCGTCTGCACCCTGCTTAAAACACTCTACAACCATCGCGTTGGCTACGTGGATCGTGTGATCCCAAGTTGTTACTATCACGACGTCGTTTGCATCAACGCTCAAGGAATCGTTAACAATTATCTTGGCTAGTTCCTCATACATTGAATATATCACCCTCAAACAACACGCATATGTCCTATGGATTCATATAAACGTAGGCATAAAAGAAACTTCTTAAAGAAGTGCGCGCCGAATCTGGCGCTGATTCAGAAGTCTTACTTGCACTGGGAAAACGTAAAATAGTGGTTCTGGTCAAATCCGACAATAGGCGAATACCATGAAATGTTCAGCTTGCGGAAAAGACATTCTTACACGAGATCCCACAATTTGCCCTTATTGTGGCAGCAAATCATTAATGTCAGACGAAGAATGGGCTAAGAAGGAAATCATTGAAGTGGAGAAACTTGAGAAGGCTGGACAATATGAAGAAGCTGCTCGGGGATACGAAGAGCTTGAGATGTGGGAAAAAGCAGAAGATTGCCGAAGATTAGCCAACCCTGATGAGGATGATTCTGCAAATGCAAACATGGGAAAGGTCGATACAATAAGCATGAAATGTCCGTACTGTGGAGCATCCCAACCAATTGCTTCAAAGTCTAATGAAGTCACTTGCAAAGGCTGTGGGAAAAACTACGTGATTCCGAAGAAAGTTCTTAACCTGTTATAAGGATAGGAATCTATTGATGGCCGTACTGGATTTTGCGTTGGGACCTTCAAGTGAAGTAATAGTTGCAGGTGATCCACAGAAGGAAGACACGGCAAATATGCTTCGCGCTATCTGGAGCGAATTCATTCCCAGAAAAGTTGTGCTATTTCGCCCTTCAGTTGAGGAAATCCCTGAGATAGCTGATCTAGCTAAGTTCACTAAGGATTTGCAGAACGAGAACGGGAAGGCAACGGCGTTTGTCTGCAGAAACCGTGCCTGCAACCTTCCTACCACGGACACCCTAAAAATGCTTGAACTACTAGATCAACAATGACAGTGCGAAGACATCGCGACCCATGAATTGCCACAAAAACATTTTTCCGACAGGCCACGAATATCGGTGATGTGACCGGAGAGAAATATGGCTTAGGAGAAAGAAGCTATGGTTCTTGGGCAGTATCTTATAACCTTCCGCGAAGTTCTTGAAGCCGCGCTGATAACATCGATGGTCTTGGCATATTTGGCTCGCACCAGCAGAAATGCGCTAGTACGGTATGTTTGGTACGGTGTCATTTTGGCGATGGCAGCAAGCATCGCGCTGGGAGCCACCATATGGTGGACCTACGGCTCATTGCCTGAATCAACGCAGGTACTTTTTGAAGGAATTGCGGCGCTTGTCGCCGTCACTGTGTTGTCATCGATGATATACTGGATGGCAACTAGGGGCAAGGAGCTAAAGGATGAGGTTGAGAAGAAGGTTGAAATCATAACCACTCGAGGAGCAGTTTTTGGGCTGGTTTCATTTGCCTTTATCGCCGTTTTTCGTGAGGGCCTGGAGACTGTGTTGTTCTTGACGCCGTATCTTGTGAATGATCCTGTTGCCACAGTCACGGGGCTGCTGCTTGGAACACTATCTTCTTTGGCCTTGGCATATGTAGTGTTCTTTGTTGGGAAGAAAATTAATGTGAGGCGATTCTTCTATTTCACTAGTATTCTGCTGGTATTGCTAGCTGGTGGTTTGGCTGGCTACGGTGTGCACGAACTGATAGAGTACACTGGTTCATCGGCGTGGGGCTTGTTGGGGCAAAACGCTTACGCTCTTAGCATCTCTCAAGATAGTCCTCTTCACCATAAGGGCATAATCGGATCAGTATTTGCAGTGATGTTTGGTTACACAGTCAAAGCAGAGTGGGCAAGACTGGTAGTCCACTTCGCCTATCTCGCCACCGCCCTGCCGCTCGTTATGAGGGTGTACCGTAAAAGATGAAGGATTGACCAGTTTGCAGTATTCGATTACAGCAGTGATTGCGTAAGAATCAGCACGAGAGCTGTGAATA
>Ga0315277_10012636_pt1 | contig 10581 bp, 10 predicted proteins | sample YL17G05_15_MG_FD_203695 | JGI IMG/M metagenome (GOLD analysis project Ga0315277, IMG submission 203695) | Sediment microbial communities from Yellowstone Lake, YNP, Wyoming, USA - YL17G05_15 | ecosystem: Environmental > Aquatic > Freshwater > Lake > Sediment | place: USA: Wyoming | collected... | reverse complement strand
TTTTTTTGAGGTGGGTGTTGCTTGGTCTGGGCTGCCGGTGGCGGAGGCGGGTGAGCATGGGCCTGTTGGTGATGTGGGCGATGTTGGGGAGGTTGGGGAAGTGGGAGACGTGGGGGAGGTTGGAGAGGTTGGGGATGTGGGCGATGTTGGGGAGGTTGGGGAAGTGGGAGATGTGGGGGAGGTTGGAGAGGGTGTTGGAGAGGTCGCAGAAGAGAAAGATATGCCGGAGAAAGATATGCTGGGACACCAGTACCAATCGCAGCTTGCATGCGATTCAGAAGAAAACGCCGGTATGGCAAAGACCAAAACTATAACTGCCACTGGCCACATCTTCATGATATCATTTTGTTGAAATAATTACTTAAACATTTTGACGATGATCTTAACGATAATCTGGCACACTATGCCTGCTCCGGTAAAAATTGACGATGTTCGATAAGGCAATAATAAACTAAAAACCTAAAAACCGGGCAGTACATTTCATACATTTCATACACTTCATACACTTCAAGTTGCCGGTAAGCCGTGCATGTCGAGCCGAAGCCGAGAAGTCGATTAAGTATTTATATGACCTTCTTTATAAATAAATTATATGAAGGGCGTGAGCGTTGCTGAAATTATCCTTTCCCTGTTGATTCTGCTCATAGGCATCAGGTTTGTCCTATTCGGAACCGCGCGGATCCTTGGAATAACTACAGACGTTTCAGCTATTATTTCAGACGTTGTCGGGTTCGTAATCATAATCGGGGCAATTGTCATTTTCTGGGATGCGAAAAAGGAAAAAAGCTAATAAACGGGAATTGCCGCATGTTTTGGGGCGTCAGAAAATCTTTATCAGTTCGATTATGCCCGCAACGGCCGCTATGGACACGACAACGCGCAGGATTTGCCCCGCAACAAGGGCCGCAAACATGCCGTTGTCGAACTTCCTGTACAGGATTTTATAGGCAACCGCAGCGCCCACCTGACCCAACGCGATGCTTATGGGAAGCGCAGGCAAAATCAGGAAAGCCGCCTTGTCATATTTTTTTATTTTTTTAATCGTCTTGTCCGAAACGATAGAAAGGTATCTCTTTTCTATAAACCTTTTCCAGAAAGCAAAAATTACGAAGACGCTCGCCACAACGCAAACCATGTTTATGGCGAATATGTCAATTGCGGAATACCCGAGGATAAACCCCATTGCGATGCCCACCCTGCTGCCCAACATCATCAGGCCAATCATCGTAACAAACATCACCGCTTCTGCTACCATGGACTGCCCTTCATTCCGATTTTATATGCGAACGCATTCGAGCCCGCGTGGGCGATTACCGTAATTACGCATAACTGGAGAAAATCAGCCAGCGGAAAACTCATTCCGTAAAGCACCACGACGGCGTAGCCTGCAACAAAAAAGTTCAGCTGGTCGAGCAACGGCACGGAACGCCCATTTTTTATTCCGAACCTCCTTTTGACAAAGCTCCCGGCTATGTCCCCCAGGAAAACGGAGACCGGCAGCACGGGTGCGACCGGCAGGCGGTAGACCAAGGAGAAGAAAATGCTGAACGCCAGCGCTATAAAAATGCCGGCGACCGGCTTGTGGTCTCCGATGATGGCCCGTTTGTCGGGGAATTTTTTGTTCATGTCAACGGGTGTGAGGAGAAAGTCGCGCACAGCGCCCCTTCGCATCTTCTTTATTATGAATACCCCCGCAAAAAGCGAGCCATTCGTAACGAAAGTTATAACTATAAACCACGAGTATGCCAATACCGCTTCCAGCACCATAAGATTCTTTACCTTATTGGGCAAAGTAAATATATGAATAAAATAGCTTTGGTGCTTTTAATCCTGTTGACCGTATCGCTCTTGTCCGTTTCGATTCTCGCTTTTTCGCCTTTGTTCTACAAACAGCCTTCAAAGCATGGCATCGCAGTCATCATAATAGACGGCTTTAGCCCCGACTACTTTAACTACACGCCGAACCTGAAGGGCTTCAAGGAGGCCAGCAAGAGCTTCACGATAAATACGGTCAACCCTCCCATCACTCCCGCTGCCCATGCATCCATCGTTTCCTGCCAGCCTCCTGAAATCAATAAAATAACCGGTTACGGCGCGGATTTCTCCGGGATGCCTTACCTTTTTGCATGGTCGGAAAAAAATAACCTGCATGCCTGCAGCATTTACGCAAAAAGTTCGCTTGGGTTTCTTAACAAGTCGTATCTTTTTTACTACGCGCCGCCGAACCTGCAGGATGCCGACAAATTGCTGGCCGAAAAGGCGAAGGAGTACGCGGAGACGGGATGCGATATTATCATTATATCGCTCCCGGAAACGGATTTAATTGGGCACATGCACGGCCCTCTGTCGGAGCAGATCAAAGAAAGGCTGGGAGCCCTTGATATGTACTGGTCAGGCCTTATAAACTATTTTCGCCTGAAAAACATAAGAATAATCGTAACTAGCGACCACGGGATGTGCCAGGAAGGTCCCGGGGGGACGCACAACACAACAAAGGATTGCGCGCTCAAAATACCCCTCATTATCGACAATAACCTGACAATCCCGGAAAAGGTATACAGGAACGGCATCCAATTAACGGATATACTGCCCATAATATGCGCTTATTACGGCGCAGACTGCACGGAAGAATGTTATGCATAGAAATAAGAGCTTGAATCTTGCATTTTTCTCGGCTGCGTTAATCGTCATAGCGGTTCTTGCCGTTTTGGTTCTGGTGCAAGGCCAGCACGGGAAAGGTGACGGGAAAACCATCATAATCATAGAAGATGCCCTCAGGTGGGACTACGTGCTCGACAACCTCGACGAGCTGCCGAACTTCAGGTATGTTGTGGAAAACGGCGCCTACGGCAAATCCAAACCTGTATCGCCGACCTTCTCTTCCGCACAGTTCCCGGCAATATACGAGAGCAAGAGGAGCGACAATCTTGACTGGTCGTATGCGTTCATTTTTAACGTCTCAGCGGAATGGAACTGTTCCAGAAATTTCATAGGGGAGCTTCCGCCTTCATACGGCAACGCAGACACGGACATGCGCAAAATCTTTGTCAAAAACGGGAAAGGGGTTGCTGCGATAACCGTAAATTCCGAGAACATCGACCCGGATGCCATCTCATCGTCTATTGAAAATAACGACGTAATTTTCGTATACGATCCCATGCTCGATAATCATGGCCACCACATGCCGGCAGAAACGGACAGGATGCTGCCATATTTGAAATTGTCGGATTCTAACCTCGGGAAAATCATTACTGCCATGAGAAACAAGAAGCTCATCGATAGGTCGACTATAATAATTTTCGGCGACCATGGAATGGCGACCATTGATAAATACCCCCAATGGAAGCTTATCCTGAAAGATTTGAGCGGGCTGGGCGTCAAGGAAGAAAACACGTGCTACTGGAACGATGCCGGCGTCAGCATAAGATTCTGGTTCAGGAACGAAACGGTAAAAGGCGACCTTGCGCCAAAACTTGCGGACTATTTCAAGAACAGGGTGCCGTACAGGGATTGTTTTTTCGTACCGGATGAGGGCTATCTGAAGTCTCACAATCTTGTGCACAAAAATCCGGCCGTGGCAAGGGAAAACCTGGGAGATTTCATAGTCGGCGTGAACGTGGGCTGTAAACTCGTCTATGAAAATGTGCCCGGATTCCTCTCAAATTTTGAAGAGAAGCTCAGCGAAGTCGATAAATACACGTCGATGCATGGCTATCTTGACAACGGGCATGAAAACATGTCGGCGTTTGTCGGCATGGCAGGACCCTCGTTCAGTAAAGGTGAGTATATCGAAATCAACATAACGGATATAGCTCCAACGTTGATGTGCGGCATGGGCTATGAGGATGAAGAATACTATAATTCGGTGGATGGTAATGTGGTATGTGGCGCCTTAGAAAACGGATGCTCAAGATGCAGATAAGGGAGATTCATGTTTATGCTGCAATGGTAATCGCAATTCTGGCCATTTTTGCATATTCCCTTTACAGCAAAGAATTCTTTTTCCTTATGACGCAATTTTTCGTCCTTTTGAACGTCCCCGTTTCCTCATACGGAAAGCTTGCGGCCTTTTTAGGCATTTTGATAGCGCTAATCATTTTCATGGCCGCGCGCAAAAGCCTTAAAATAAACGGGTCTATGAGAAATTATTCCATAGCATTGATTTTAATAGTCTCGCTTCTCGTGACCACGAGCGCTGTGAACTCTCTATGCTATCTAAAATATGCGAATCTCGCATACAGGGGTTATTTCAACGATTCTTATGGATACGAAGACTTCCTAAACCGGCTTGAACTGCAGTTCATATCGTTCAACGGGGAATCAACGCATTATTATTCGACGGAAAAAACCGCCCACTCCCATCAGACAAGGTCCTTTATTTTTTTGCTTCTGAAGACGTTTGGCCTGAACCGGATTGTATCAGCCGATATTGGAGAAGGGGTTTACGGATTTCAGACCAACGGGGAAATGGCAATAATATTCCTGCTGTCTGCGGCTTCCATCGCGGCTCTCCTCTACCTTACTAAAAATTATGTCGGCTTAATTTCAGCGAAAAGGAAAGGCATCGCGCATAAAATAATAATTACGTTCGCCTATTCCATTGCCGTATTCCACATCATGCATGCCCTGTTCGATGGCGGCATCCTTGCCAGCTTTTGGATAGACGCCTCAGTCTCGATTGTTTTGGTGACGCTTTTGCTGAGGCATTACGCAAATGATGATAAACGCATGCTGTATCTTTTTTTGATAATTATTGTTATATCGCCTGCAATCTACTCCGTTGCGGGCATCGGCGCAAAATACGTATTCGGGACGGGGTTAAACATCGCCACACAGTCAATTGCCATGATAAGGAAAGTAAACTCGTTTATCCTCCTCATGCTTGTCTTTTTGTCATCGCCAAAATACAAGATTAAAAAGTTGTGGCTGAAGGATTATTTTGTCCTGATACTTGCAACCTCGTTTGTTTTTGCGGCGACCCCGACGCCATATTTCAAGAACTGGTCAATTTACGACCCTGTCATAGAGCATGACGGCGACCCTGTTTATTTCGGGCCCAACAAAATCACAGAGCTTGTGACATTCGAAAATCCTGCCATACCGCCTTACGTCGAATATGAAAAATACACCATCGGAAGGGGCCTCAACATATTTTATCTTTTGCCGGGCAAGGGGTTTGATGCGAAATCCGTTACAGAGTCTCTTAAAAAGATCGTGGGCGGGGTAAACGGGCCTTTGAGGTCGTTGAACTTCACTTTTGGAGACCACTCTTACAGCTTTTACATTCTCTTTGACAACCGCCTGAATAATGGCAATAAAAGCTATTCTGTACGCAATGAAACGGCCATAGATGGCATGCATCTGTACTTTATAAGCGGCAAATTCCATGCCTACTCCTATTCCCACGCCGCGTACATAATAGGAAAGGATACGAACAGCAAGGCCATTATTATTTACCTTAATAAGGGTAAGGGCGGCAGTTAAGATTTTCCGACTTTGGCATGCTTCCCCCATTCGACAATCAGGGCGTGGAATTCCCTGTAGATTCCCACGTTCCTTGGCATGTTCTTCTCGAAATAGGCCCGAAGGCTCTCGTAATCCAAATCTGTTTTCATTTCTGCGCCGAACACGCCGAGCGTTTTCACGAACCTCTTGGTGTAAGAATCTATCACGAAAAACGGCCGGCCGCAGGCGTAAAGGAGGATCGAGTCCGCGGTCTCCGGCCCGATGCCCTTGACTTTGAGAAGTTCCGCCCTCTCAACGAATTTCTTGAAACTCCTGAAACTCTTGAAACCAAGAACGAACTCCGCGAGCGCTCTGAGGCGAAGGGACTTCTGCCTGTAGAAGCCGCTCGGCCTCACCAGCTCCTCAAGCTTCCGCAAATCGGCTTTTATCACGGCTTCGGGCGAGATGATTTTTTCCCTGTCCAGATTGTCGAGGCAGCGCTCGACGTTCCTCCAGTTCGTGTTCTGGGTCAGAATCGCGCCGACGCACACTTCCCATTCCCCCGGGCGGAAGTTCCTGCGCGCCGGCCACCAGTCCTGGCGGCCGAACTCCTTCAGCAGGTCCCTGTAAACCCCGGGCAAATCAGCAGCCATGGGAATATTTTAAAGCCGGGAAATAAAACTTCAATTAGATCGCTATGAAAATCGACGGCATAGGGTTCGATTACGGCAACACTCTGGTCAGCGACCCTTTCGATAAAGTGATGAGGCTAAAGGCGAACGATTTCGTGAAGACAATGGAGGCGAACGGCTACGAGGTCGCTGGAAAGAAATTCACGGGCGTCTGGTCGGACGTCAACAGGAACCTGAACTACCCCTTCTGCTCGCATTTCTGCCAAGAAATCCCTTTGATCAGGGCCGTGCTGGAAAAGCTCGGGGTGAAAAGGAAGGACCGCTTCAAAATCAGCCAGCAGCTCCTTGCTTCCTACAGGGGCGGCCTCAAATACGTGCTCAGGAACGACCCCACGCTCGGAAGAACGAAAGGCGTTCTGGCCGAACTGAAAGGCAGGGGCAAGAAGCTGATGATATTGTCGAACGAGAAGATATACACGCTGAACGCGCAGCTCGGGTGGACCGGCCTGGCCGAGTTCTTCGAAAAAATCATAATCTCAAGGAGGCTCGGCATAGAGAAGCCGGACCTCCGCATCTTCAAATACATGCTGAGGGCGTTCGACATGCCGGCCGAGCGGATACTTTATGTAGGCGACGACCCGGAGAGGGACGTGAAGCCGGCGAAGGAAACCGGGCTGAAAGCCTGCCTGCTTGAACAACCGAAGGAGAGCGCGAACCCGTGGAGGAATTACGGCTTCGAACTGAAGGAAAACGAGAAGCCGGATTTCGTGATAAAGAATCTTGACGAGCTTCTTGATCTGGTTGAATAGAGGCAGGGATGGAAGCAAATTGAGATGATCATCTCAGCTTAATTCTGGAGTACAGCGCGAAGAACAGGACGAAGAACGGGAGTATCTCCAATCTCCCCAGCAGCATGTCTGCCATCAGGATTATTTTGCCTGCCGGGTTCATGACAGCGATGTCTATGGTCGTCATTCCTACCGTTCCCTCCGCCGAAGCAGAAACGAAAAATGAGTCCAGAGGAGCGTAATTCATGAAGCTCAGCGCCATCGCGGATATGACGAGCACCAGGATGAAGACGAAAGAGAACAGCGAAATTATGGTGAGGTCCTCGTCGCCGACCGTGCGCCTGTTGAACTTGAACGGGACGACCGCGGAGCTCGGGTAAAAAATCTTCTTGCTTATCCATGTCACCGCCTTGCCGAGTATGCCCACGCGGACGAGCTTGAGCCCGCCCGCGACCGAGCCCGCGAAACCGCCTATTATCATGAGTATGATCAGCAGGAGTTTCGAAAGCTCGGGATAGCTGACTCCCAGATTGAAGCCGGTGGTGGTGAGGGCAGAGAAGGCATAGAATACGCCGTTCCTTACCGGCTCGCCTATGGAAAGGAACGATATGGAGAGAAGCACCGAAAATGTGATTATCAGCGCCCAGAAAAGCTGGGCCTCGCTGTTCCTCAGGTAATCGTAAAAGTTTTTCGCGAAAAGCTTTTTGTGGAGGAAAATGGAAGTCGCGCCGAGGACCATCAGGATGACTGCGACAGCTTCTATCGCCGGATTCGAATAGTAGCCGAGCGAGCCGTTCTTCACGGAGAACCCGCCGGTCGATATGCCCGTCATCGCATGGTTGACGGAATCGAATGCCGGCATGCCTGCCAGCATGAAAAGCAGCACGCCCGCCAACGTGAAAAGGCCGTAGATGGCGAAAACCTTTTTCGCGCCCGTGTAGACGTTCGCTTCTATCCTGTGCGTCTTTGCTTCGGACTTGTACATATAATACGCAGATGTTCCCGGCGACGAGAGCAGCAGGATGACTATGAGCAGCATGCCCGCCCCTCCCAGCCACTGCGTCAGCGAGCGCCAGAAGAGGATCGAATACGGCAGGCTCTCCGGCTTCGCCGCCGTCAGGCCGGTGGTGGTGAAGCCCGACACGGATTCGAACAGCGCGTCGAGCGGGGGAAGGTGGTCCAGATAGACTATCGAGCCGAGAAGCGAAACTGCGACGAAAGCGAGACCCGCCAGGACCATCGCCGAGCCGAGGGTGAGGCTTTCGCGCCTGAACTTCTTTATCAGCACCAGCCCGGCCACGAAGGACACGAAAGCCGACAGAAGGAACGGTATGTAAATTTTCTCCCCGTAGAAGAGGCTCACGGCCAGGGGAAGAAGCATGAAAACGGACAACGCCACAAGGACTATGCCGAGATACGAAAAAACGGATTTCCAGTCCATAGTTTATAATGTAAATAAGAGAATAATAAACTAGCTTCGTGTTTAGCTGGACATCCCGGGGATTGGTCTATGAAAGGCTTCATGCATGTCGTCGAGATACTCCTTGTCATCGTTCTGGTATTCCTGGCCTTCGCAGAGTTTGCTGCCATACCCACCATATCCGAAGAATGGTCCAAGACCAAGCTTCAGATTATGGCCAACGATGTGCTAAGGGCATTTGAAGCGAAAGGCGTGGACTGGTTCGACAGGGCTGCGCTTGAGGCCGAATTCAACAAAACGCTGTCCGAGAACATTATATACTCGGTCACGCTGAAAAACGTGATAAAGCCGGAAATAAAGATAGGCTGCCTTTGCAACGATACGGATTTCGCCAGGGTTCAGGCCATTCTTTCACCGGGATGGTTCGCGATAAACGGCATCAACACCTCTTTCGAGCTGGTGCAGATCACGGATGCGAACAAGACTTTTTCGCTGGACTTCGACGTTGCGCTTATTTACGGGTACAGGGACTTGTCCGGCTATTATTATTACCCGCTGAGGAATTTCCTTGGCTATGACAAGGGCGTGGTCGAGATATCGGACCAGCCCGCAATCGACAACGTGCAGAAAAGCATATTCGGCCTGAATGCCAGCCCCATACCATCCGACGACTCGGGAATAATTTTTTCTCCCTCGAGCCTGGAGACGGGCAGGGAAACCAACAAAATCCACGATTACTTCAGCCACATACCGTCATTTTACGATTCCTTCGAGAATCTCGACCAGTGGGCCGGGAGCGGGAGCGTTTCGCAGGGTACCGGAAACCCGGCACCCTCCGCCAACATTAGCGGCAACGGCTGCTTTTCGGACAGTAACTTCATGTATACAAAATACTTTGGCTCGTTCAAAACAGGGGAAATAGATTTTGACGTTTACCTTACGAGCGGCTCTTCGCTGTTCATGGCATTCGGGAAGAGCGCAGATTATGATTACCTTGCCTCGCTGTCCTCAAACCTGAGCAGCGGCTACGATGCCTTCTACCAGAGGCCGCCGCTACAAGCGATGGGCACGAACGCTTCGCACCTGAGTGAGGCGGCAAAATGGCATCACATCAAGATAGCCGCCGATGCGGGCGGGCTTGCGCTTTACGATAACGGCGAGAAAGTCGCGTCAGCCCAGGCGGCGAATCTCCTGCCATCGAACATAACCCTTTACAACAAATGCGGCGACGCGTACGTCGACAATGCGAGGGTAACGTACAGCGAAACGGAATTCGGCAATTTCCTGAATCAGGAAAATACGACGCAGCTGAACAATGATCCGAACAAAATCCTGCTCGTCCAGAAAGTCCAGAAAGGCACCGGCCTGCCGGCGTGCGTAATCAACTACAACATAGAAGGAATAGGCAGGGGCAGGACCGCCTGGGTTTCGAACGCTCCGGCCGCCGATGATTACGGAACGCTCGTGAAAGCGCTTGTTGCGTGGGCCGCCGGAAACGAGTACAGAGTCATCAAAGCTGACATCAAGAACCCGGTCTCTTCGTACATCTACAAGTCGCTCGGCAACGAGATGATGCAGAACGCGAAAATCACTCTCGAACTGGGCTACCTTTACTGAACAGCCTTTGGCGAGAGGCCGCATTCGCGCAAAAGCCGGCCTCTTTCAAGACTTTATAAACAAAGCCGCCACCTGCGGGTTTGTTTAGGAAGTTAACGATGTTTAAAAAGTAAGGCTTTGGTTTAACTCCTTTGATTCAACTTAAACAAGTAAGCTTAAATATTTCCCAATTATTTTATGAATAATATATATGAAAAACACTGAATGCGTAATATATATCATAACCAAACATGGTTATACACAAATCTATCGTAAAGATAATAACTTCTGGACGCAAACAAGCCCAAATGGTATAGTTCGTAGGATGACTGCAGAGCAACTATTGTCTCACCTCTTGCCACCGCTCATGGCAGGCAATAAGAGTAATCTCATCGTCAGGGTGGAACGGAGAAATAGGACGGAAGAATACACCAAAAGGAATGATAAAAAAGATAGTAAAAGATTTAAGAAAAGAACAGAATATAATAAATAATTCTAAAAACAAGATTCAAAAGGCAAAAAGAGATTATTGAAAAAATCTTTGATTAATTCTGTTTAAAAAGTAGGTCATTCCAAAGACTTGGTGACATCCTCCCCCGCATAAATGCGGGGGCTTCCAGCCCTTACCGGGCCGGCTCACTTCGTGAATAGGATGCCATGATGGCTCTCCTGATTTTTGATGTACCCGACCTGCGTCTGC
>Ga0315277_10012635_pt1 | contig 10583 bp, 5 predicted proteins | sample YL17G05_15_MG_FD_203695 | JGI IMG/M metagenome (GOLD analysis project Ga0315277, IMG submission 203695) | Sediment microbial communities from Yellowstone Lake, YNP, Wyoming, USA - YL17G05_15 | ecosystem: Environmental > Aquatic > Freshwater > Lake > Sediment | place: USA: Wyoming | collected... | reverse complement strand
AGCCGGTGGCGACCAGGGCGGGGAGGCGCCCTGCCTTGAGGTCTTCCTCGATCTCGCGGCGGCGCTCCTTGGCGACGCTCCCGTGGTGGGCGCGGACGAGGGGAAAGCCCGCTCGTCGGTTCAACTCCGCAGCGATCCGTTCCACGCTGCGGCGGTTGTTGGCGAAGATGAGGGTCGAGCGGTGCGACTCGATCATCTCAAGGAGTCGCTCGTAGATCGCAGGCCAGATCGAGATCGACCCGTCCTCGCTGCGGGGCAGGTCGGTCATGTCCTCGACCGGCGAGACGACCTCGAGGTCGAGGTCCTTGCGCGCCCCGGCGTCGACGAGGGTGACGGGGCGAGGAGTCCCACTTGAGTCGTATCCCCCCAGGAAACGCGCGACGAGGTCGAGCGGCCTCTGGGTCGCTGAGAGGCCGATGCGGACGAACGGGGTGCCCACGAGTTCCTCGAGTCGCTCGAGGAGGAGAGAGAGAAACGTGCCGCGCTTCGTCTCACAGACGGCGTGGATCTCGTCGACGATCACGTATCGGACGGCGCGGAGACCCTCCGCGGCCCGAGGCGAGGTGAGGAGGAGGTGAAGGGACTCGGGCGTCGTGACGAGAACGTGGGGCGGGCGGCGGCGCATGCGCTCGCGCGCGGCGGCTGGGGTATCGCCGGTGCGGACCCCGACGACGATCTCGCGAAGAGGGCTTCCCAGGCCGGCCGCAGCGGCCCGGATCCCGCGCAGGGGCTCCTCGAGGTTCCGCTCGATGTCGGCGGCGAGGGCCTTGAGCGGCGAGAGGTACAGCGTGTGCACGCCGGACGTAGGGCCGCGGTCCAGGCGCACGCAGAGATCGTTCAGGGCGAAGAGGAACGCGGCGAGAGTCTTCCCCGAGCCGGTCGGAGCGAGGATGAGGGTGTGCTCGCCCCGGGCAATCGGCGGCCAACCCAGGGCTTGGGCGGGCGTCGGCGCGGCGAAGCTCTCGCCGAACCAGCGCCTCACCGCGGGGTGAAAAGGGTCGAGTTCCTTCGAAGTCTCCATGGCCGGCCCCATTCTCGGAAGAAACGTCTCCTCCGTCCAGGGGGCGTTGCGACGAAGAGAGACGCCCCAGGTTTGTTCTCGACGCTCTTCTCTCCCGTGACGGGAATTCGCCCGAAAAGGCAAACCCGGCGAAAGCCGGGGACGCCACGTCGCGGACCTAAGGGAAGGGATTCCTACGGTGGCCGGACTGCCGAAGGCACGGACGCCTACGCGCGGTCTCTGCGCGGAATCCCCTTTCTTTGGCTTGCCGGGTGGCACGGCTTCCCGTTCGTGCCGCTGCCGTCTTTCGCGTCGATCGCGCGGGAGGTGGTAGAGACTACTGGGCCGCAGCGATCCCGCTCCGGGCGCAGTCGTTGCGGCCAGGAGAGCTTGCTTTACGGGATGGTGAGAAAGGTGTGACGGCCTTCCTTCGGGTCTCTCCGCCCGCGGGCCCGATCGTGCTCCGGGGCCTGCGGGTCTCTCTTTCCCACGCCGACGGCCGGCCCCGAGAACACCCGGCTGCCGCAGGTTCTCCGGGCTGCGCGGCGAATGCCTTCTCGCCGGGAACCTGTCCCCGAGCCTGATTGCACAGGCGGGACGGCGGGGGTAGTATTCGGTCCCTATGGAAGAGGCCAAGCGTGCACGGGGGATTCTTGCGTCGGTCGTCCTCGCCGTGGTGTGCGTGGGGATCGCGTCCTTGAGGATCTCCCGGACCAGGGGGAGCCCGGCCGGGGCGCTCCTCTCTCGAGTTGTGAAGAAGACACCCATGCCGACGAGCACGACTTCGAAAGGCAAGAGCCTCGCGGAGCGTGGCGCGGACACTGGGCCCGCGTGGCTGCGCCCGGCGAAGGGGCCGAGCCTGGCGGGGACGGGACGCCGAGGGACTTGTCTGCGGCAGCGGTGACCGTGTCGATGAACGAGCGAGGGGAAGGCCCGATCAGCGTTCGCATGCGACTCCAAGGCGGTCTTCCCGCTGCCTCCGGGAGTTGCGTCGGGACGGGGGTTGGCGCCTTCCTCGCGATCAAGTGGGGGTTCTTCTAGCGCCCGACGTTCGGGCGGACCGGGTTGGGCACATACGGGGTATGAGGAGGCGAATGCCCTGCGGAACGAAGCGACCGCGCGGTTCCCTCGCGGCCACTTCGCTCGCGCGCGTTTCTTCGAGCGCCTCATGAGAAAGGAGGACGGATGCACGGAGCGTCGTTGTTTGAGAGCTACGCGTTGTGGACGGTCCTTGGGATCGCCATCATCGGGCTTCTGTACGCCCTCTTCCTGCGCCGGCAGGTGATGCGGGAGGACAAGGGCACCGAGAAGATGCAGGAGGTCTGGAATGCGATTCGGATGGGGGCGGACGCCTACCTCGGTCGCCAGCTGAAGACCATTCTGCCCTTGATCATCCTGCTCACGGTGGTCCTTTTCTTCAGCGTCTACATCGTGACTCCCAGCCCAGAGGCGGCGGAGCGGTTCAGCGGCATGGGCGAAGGTCAGGTAAAGCTTCTCGTTGGGCTGGCGCGGGCGGCGGCGTTCATCATGGGGGCTCTCTTCTCGCTCATGGTCGGGCAGTTCGGCATGAGGATGGCGGTTCAGGGCAACGTCCGCGTCGCCTCGGCCGCGCGATCGAGCTTTGAGAAGGCCGTCAAGATCGCCTACCGCTCCGGGACCATCACCGGCATGCTCACCGACGGGCTCGGGCTCTTCGGCGGGACCATCATCTTCATCCTCATGGGGAAGGCTGCCCCGGACGCTCTGTTGGGGTTTGGGTTCGGCGGAACGCTCCTGGCGCTCTTCATGCGCGTCGGCGGCGGGATCTTCACCAAGGCCGCCGACGTCGGCGCGGACCTCGTGGGCAAGGTCGAGGCGGGGATTCCGGAGGACGACCCGCGCAACGCCGCGGTCATCGCCGATCAGGTCGGCGACAACGTAGGAGACTGCGCCGGGATGGCGGCCGACATCTTCGAAAGCTACGAGGTCACGATCGTGTCCGGCCTGATCCTCGGGCTCTCTCTCGTGGCCATCACGGGCGAACTCAAGTGGATCGTCTTCCCGCTCCTCGTTCGCGGGATCGGCGTCTTCGCGTCGATCATCGGGACCTACTTGGTCCGCGGCAAGGGCGCGAAGGGGAACGCCATGACCGCGATCAACCGGGGGTTCTACACCTCGGCCGCGATCTGCCTCGCCGGGTTCGCCGTGCTCGCCCACTTCTACATGCAGGAGTGGCGTGCCTTCTTCTCCGTTGGAGTGGGAATCATCCTGGCGATCGTCATCGACGAGCTGACCAAGTACTTCACGGACACCCACCACAAGCCGGTGAAGGACATTGCCGCCTCGGCCAAAACCGGCTCGGCGACACTCATCCTCCGCGGCCTGGGAATCGGCTACGAATCGTCGGTCTACTCCGTTCTCGTCATTGCGGCCACCATCCTCGCCGCAGTCTTCATCTACTGGGGCATGCCGATTCAGTACGTGCTCTACGGCGTGGCCATGACCGGTATCGGGATGCTGACCCTGACGGGGAACAACGTGGCCATGGACTCCTTCGGTCCGATTGCCGACAACGCCAACGGGATCGGTGAGATGGCCGGCCTGGACAAGAAGTCGCGCCAGGTCATGGCCGACCTCGACGCGGTCGGAAACACGACCAAGGCGATCACCAAGGGCGTGGCCATCGGTTCGGCGGTCATCGCGGCGGTCTCCCTGTTCGGGTCATACATCACCGACGTCATGAAGATCGACCCGGCCGCGCTCGAGTTCGGGATCCGCATCAATCTCCCCACCGTGTTCATCGGCTTCCTGATCGGCGGCGCGCTTCCGTGGCTGTTCAGCTCGCTCACCATCAGCGCCGTGGGCCGCTCGGCAAGCCTGATCGTGGAAGAGGTCCGGCGGCAGTTCCGCATCCCCGGCCTGATGGAAGGGAAGGTGCCGGCGGACTACCGACAGGCGGTCGGGATCTGCACCGCCGCGGCGCAGCGCGAGCTGATCCCGCTCGCCGTGCTCGCCGTGCTCATGCCGCTCATCGTCGGGTTCGCCTTGGGGGTAGAAGCCCTTGGGGGATTCCTCGCCGGCGTGATCCTCTCCGGCCAGCTCCTCGCCGTGTTCATGGCGAACGCGGGCGGTGCGTGGGACAACGCGAAGAAGATGATCGAGGATGAGCCTTCCGATCCGGCCAAGAACACGGGCAAGGGATCGGAGCGACACAAGGCCTCGGTCGTCGGCGACACGGTCGGGGACCCGCTGAAGGACACGGCTGGCCCGGCCTTGAACCCGATGATCAAGGTGATCAACCTCGTCTCGCTGATCGCCGCGCCGATCATCGTGACGCAGACGGCGATGTCCCCGGCCTCGATCGTGATCATCGCCGTGGGCACCGTGGCAGTTGTCTTCTCCGTCTGGTACTCCCGCCGCGGTACAAGGGAGAAGGCGCCGAAGGCTGAGAAAGCGAAGAAGTAGGAAGGCCTGTGGATTGCCCGAGCGCGCCTCCCGGCAGGAGACGGGAGGCGCCTCTCTTTGGACGCGGCCGAGAGGGCCGATCCGTTCGCACGCGACCGAACGCCCGTGAGAAGAGACGCACGCGGGCGCACCTCGCAAGGGAGCGGCTCCTCTCCTAGAATGCTCCCGGGGCGCCTTTTCGAGCGGCGACGGCGCGTGGAGACGATCGAGCCAAGGAGGCGGGGTGATCGCGCAGGTCCTTCTTTCTCTCCCGATTGACACCGCGTTTGACTTCCTCGTCCCCGAGACGCTTCTCTCTTCGATCGCCGTCGGAAAGCGCGTGCGCGTCCGCTTCCGCGCCGCGGAACGCGGGGGGATCGTCCTCTCGCTCTCCGAGAAGACGGAGCATGTGGGGGAACTCGAGCGAGTCCTCGACGTCTCAAAGGGTCCGGCCTTCTCTCCGGAGGCCCTCTTCTTCAGCGTTTGCGTGGCCGAGCGCTACCTCGCCCCCCTCGGCCTTGCGGTGAACCGGATGCTCCCTCGGCGCGCGAGCGAGGAGAGGGGCCGCGTCTTTGCCGTGGCGCAGAGCCTCGGGGAGGTCTCCGCTCGACTCGAATCCCTCTCTCGCCGCGCTCCCCGCCAGGCGGCCGTCCTGCGCTTCTTCCTCACGGTGCCTGGCCCTGCCTCGGAACGGGAAGTCCGAACCGCGCTCGGCTCGGTTCGCGCCCCCCTCGAAGGGCTCGTGAGAGCCGGCCTTGTGCGCGAAGTCGTTCCCTCGCCGGTTTGCCCAGACGAGGGGGCGACCGTCCCCAGAGACCGAGAAACGTGCTGGGCGGATCGTCTCTCCCGCTCGAGTCGAGTCCTCCTGATGGGGAAGGACCGCTGGGACACGTACGCCGAGCTCGTGCGCGAGGCCCTCGCCTCGGGACGACGCGCCCTTGTCCTTTCTCCGGAGATCCTTCTCGCCAGGCAACTCGCCACGCACCTTCGCGGCCGCGTGAAGAGCGAGGTCGAGCTCTACCACAGCGCCTCGAGCGAGAGCGAACGGGGAGGCGTCTGGGAGCGCGCGCGGCGTGGGGAGGCGCGCGTCGTGGTCGGGACCCGGTCGGCCCTTTTCCTGCCGCTTCCCTCTCTCGGCCTCGTCATCGTCGACGAGGAGCAGGATCGCTCCTACAAACAGGAGGAGATGGTCCCCCGCTACCACGCACGGTCGGTCGCCTTTGATCGGGTCCGCGAGGGCCTCGTGCTCTACGGATCGGAAGCTCCCTCCCTCGAGTCGTTCCACGCCGCGGAGGCGGGAAAGCTGGAGCTTGCTCGCCTGGCGAGCTCGCGTCCGGGACAGGCGATCCGGGTGGTCGACCTCCGCAAGGAAAGGGCTCCGCTCAGCGAGCCGCTGGAGAGCGCGATGGAGGCGGTCCTCGCCGCCGGCCGGCAGGTGATCCTAGGCGTGAACCTCGCGGGCTACTTCCAGGCCGTCTTGTGCAAGGACTGCGGGAGGCCGCTTCGCTGCCCGACGTGCGGGGTGAGCCTCTCCTACCGGCCCGGACGGGGACAGCTTTCCTGTCACCTGTGCGGGAAGGCCTACCCAGGGCTTCTTTGTGGAGAGTGCGGGTCGCGGTCTCTGCGTTTCGTGGGGATGGGGAGCGAGCGCGTGGAGGAGGTGGCCCGCGAGCGGTTCCCCAAGGCGCGGGTTGCGCGGATCGACCTCGAGACGCTGCGTACGTCGGGGGAGGAGAGGGCGGTCGAGCAGCTCCTCCGCGGGGAGTTCGACATTCTCGTGGCCACGCCGATGATCGCGAAAGGCCAGGCCCTTCCGCGGGTCGGTCTCGTCGCCGCGGTGGGCATCGACGCACTCCTTGCCCTTCCTGACTTCCGCGCCGCGGAGTGGACATATCAGTACCTCGTCGGGCTGGCGGGCCGGGTCGCCGACGGGGAGGCGATGGTCGAGACGCACTACCCGGAGCACTACGCGATCCAGGCGGCGGCAAGAGGGGACTACGAGGGATTCTACCGCCGGGAGTGCGCCGAGAGGCGCGCCCTCTCCTATCCCCCCTTCAGTCACCTCGCGCGACTGGTCCTCCTGGCGAAGAGCGACCCGACTGGGAAGAGGATCTCCGCCGCCCTTGCCGGATTTGACGTCGAGGTCCTGGGGCCGTCTCCGCTCGCTTCTCGAGCGGGCCACGCCAAGGTCCTTCTTAAGGGGCGGGACGAGGAGACGGTCCGCGCCGCCTGCCTTGCCGTTCGAAAGGAGCTCGCCAAGGTTGAGGTCGACCTCGATCCGGCGCGGCTCTAGGCGAGATGGATCTCGATGATGTCCCTATCGTAGAGGACGTGATTCGAGGGAACCTTCTGCCCGTCGAACTTTCCCGAGCCCCACAGGCGCACGTACTTGAGCTTCTCGACGAACTCGCGGTGGACGGTCCGCACGGCGTCGAGCACCGTGCTTCCCTCGGGGAAGGTGTAGGGCTGGGCGAGATCTGGAGGCTTTCCGGGGAGCTTCGTGTACACCCGGATGATGCGGAGAGCCGAGAAGACCTCGCGGCGCAGCGCGTCGAGCCCAACGCCGGTCTTCGCCGACACGGGAAGGACCGGGAGGAGCGAGAGTAGCTCGTCGATCGCCTCGTCCGGCGAGGCAAGGTCCGCCTTGGTGACCACGATCCTTGCCGGAAGAGTCTTCACGCGGGGATCCTCCACTTCGAGCCCGTCGTTCGCGAGACGGACGTACCGCGCCTCCAGGAGCGAGAGGGCGTCCTCCGCCGCCCGGGCGAGTCCCGCGGGCTCGCTTCCGTCCAGCACGAGGAGGACGAGGTCGCATGAGCGAACGAGGTTGTACACCCACGGCTCGGTGTACTTGGCCGAGAGGGGTGGCAGGTCGACGAGTTGAATCGGCACGTCCTCGAACGCCATCATCCCGGGGACGGGGACGACGGTGGAGTAAGGGTAGTCGGCGATCTCAGGGCGGGCGTTCGTGAGCGCGGCGAGAAGGCTCGACTTCCCGCTGTTCGGGGGGCCCCCCAGGACGGCCTGGCCGGCGCCCTCGCGGTCGATGCGCTCAACTCCCCCGCCCTTCCCGCGCTTCTTGTGGGTCTGAATCTCGCGCAGTTTGGCGATGCGGCGCTTGATGTCCGCGCACATGTGATCGGTTCCCTTGTGCTTGGGAATGGTGGTGAGCATTCGCTCCAGCGCAGCGAGCTTCTCCTCGTTCGTCTCCGCAGTCTGGAACCACTCGCGCGCCTTGAGGAACTCCGGCGTCAGGTTCGCGGGCATCTTCTCTCCTCCGCTGGGCTAGGGTAAGCCGAAGGGCGGTCGCCTGCAACGGGACTCCGGCGGCCGTACGTCACTCGTTGTGGGGGATCTTGACGGTGCTCTTGCCGATGAACTCGCGGGCGACCGCGTCCCCGGGGATGAGAGAGAGGTCGTCGGCCTCCTGCCGTGTGAGTCCCGCGATCGATCGCAGGAGTGCGGCGATCCGCTCGTAGCGGATCCGCGCGTCGATGAACGAGGCGTACTGGTCGAGATCGGACGGCTGCGGCCACAGGGCCTCCTCCCCGGCGAGGAATGGCTTCAGCGCGGGCAGGTCGAACGGCATCCCTCCGTTCAGGACGTGGTCAGCGAGGCCCTTGAGCGGGATGATGCTGAACAGCTCGCCTGAGCGGACGTAGTGCCAGTGAAGGAGCGTCGAGAGAGGCGGGTGATTGCGGTGCTTGGCGTCGCGAAGGGTCCGCCGCAGGAGGCGGACGTCCTCGAAGCGCGTGAGCCGCCCGCTCGTGCCGTCTCCCTCGTAGAGCGGATTCATCGCCTCGACGTAGAGCCGGAAGATCCGTGAGGGCTCGATCCCCTCGGTCATCGGGGGATAGAAGCCGTGCAGGCAGTCAAGGAGCAGCACCTGGTCCTTCTCGCGGCGCACGCGCTTCGTCCCGACGCGCCTTCCTTCCTTGAAGCTGTAGAGGGGCTTGTCCACCGGCTCTCCGGCAAGGAGGGCGCGCAGGTGGGCGTTCAGAAGCTGGATGTCGATCGCTTCGGGGGTCTCGTAGTTTCGGTCGTTGATCCAGTCCGTTGGGTGCTCGATGAGGGGCCAGAAGTAGTCGTCCAGGCTCAGCATCAGGAAGCGCAGGCCGTGCTTCTTCAGGCGCTCGGTGAGCTTCACGGTGGTCGTCGTCTTCCCGGAGGAGGACGGGCCGCTGACCCAGACCAAAGCGATCTCGTCGCCCCGATCGATCCGGCAGAGGACCTTGGCCGCCGCCTCGTCGAGAGAGGCCTCGTAGGTGGCGATCGCCCCGTCGACGAGGGACTTCAGCTTCTTTCGCCGGACGATCTCGTTCAGGCCGTCCACTGTGTCGCAACCGTGGGCGCGGTTCCACTGGAGTAGAGGCTCCATCTGCGATGGCGGATAGCCGTTCCGGACGAACTGCTCCTCGGTGATCGCGCCCTCGCGCACCCAGTGATGCCCCCAGCGGAAGCAGGCGTAGGCGTCCGCGGTCACGATGAACCCGTAGCTCGTGAGGACGTGAAGGACCGTGTCTTGAATCTCCTCGATCGTCGGCGGGAAGTTCGAGACGAGGTGCTTGGGATTGGCGTTCAGGCAGATCACGACGAGGTCTGAGAGAGACTGAGCGATCTCCCCGTCGGTCGAACATGCCTTGAACAGGCAGTCGTTGACCCCGTCCAGCCGGTCGTGGTCGAAACCGCCGATCGACGACGCGGCTCTCTCGATCGCGCGGGCGATCCGCCCCTGATCGAACGTGACCAGGGCATGGTTTCGCTTCATCACCTTCCCGATCTTATTGACAACGGGCATGGTAAGCGGATTATAGTGGTCTAGAGCCTGAAAGGGAAGAAGGGCTGGGAACTCCGAAGGAGACAAGCGAGAGAATCCTCTCCGGAAGGGCGCCCGGCGGGGCGGAGGTCGTCTCCCTCTGTCGCGGGGGAAAAGCCGACTCCTTCTCCGCAGGAGCAGGAGTTCAGCACAGAGGCGGTATGAACGAGCGATCGATTGCGGTCATCGGAGCGGGGATCGCCGGTCTCTCCGCTGGGTGCTACGGCTAGACGAACGGTTTCAAGACCCGCGTTTTCGAGGCACACCCGATGCCTGGCGGGGTCTGTACGGCGTGGAAACGGAAGGGCTGCACCTTCGACGGCTGCATCCACCACCTTCCCGGCTGCCAGCCTCGGTCAGGTCTGTACCAGCTCTGGGAAGACCTCGGCGCCTTCCCGCGGCCAATCCTCTTCCCCGAGGAACTCGTCCGCGCGGAGGGCCCGGACGGGAAGACGCTCACGGTCTTCACGGACCTCGAGCGGTTGGAGGAGGAGATGAAGCGGCTGGCTCCGGAGGACGGGCGGGCGAGCGACGTGATCAACGTCGCCGGGCACCGGATGGGGACGCGGGAGGTGGAGGAGGTCATCTCCGCCCACCCGCAGGTCGCCGAGGTGTCGGCGATCGGGGTGGACGACGAGGTGAAGGGGCAGGAGATCGCGGCGTTCGTCGTCCTGAAGAAAGGCGTAGAGGAGTCGGAGGCCCTGAAGAAGGAGATCGTGGCCCTGATCCGCGACCGGATCGGTCCGATCGCGACGCCGAAGATCCTGAACATCGTTCCCCAGCTCCCCAAGACCCGCTCCGGGAAGGTGATGCGCCGCGTACTGCGCGCCCTGTGCGAGGAGAAGGCCCTGGGCGACCTGTCGACGATCGAGGATGGATCGAGCGTCGAAGAGATCAAGAAGGCCCTCGAGGAGATGGGGCAGACGGGGAAGCAGGCTCCGCGGGGGCAGGCCCAGGCATAGCAGACCGCCCGGTTCAACGTCCAAGAGGCGATTCCGAAGGATTGCCCGAACGCCGCTCCAGGACCCGTGCACGCCGTCGCCCGAATGACATTCCAGATCTCAGGTGGTTCTGAGCGGCCTGACGCGAGCCAGGGCCGAGGCGGCCACGAGCCACTCGGCGACGGCAGGGAAGACCGGAACGCCGCGGGACTCGATCGCGCGCGAGATCCGCTCCGTATACTCCCCGCCGGAGGCGCCGCAGAGGATCGGCTTCCCGGGGAAGCGAGCGGGGAGGGACGCAAGGACGTCGACGATCCCCTCGTCGAGGGGTGCGTCCTGGAAGACGAACCAGGCCATCACCAGGTCCACGTTTGCGTCGCCGAGGAGGAAGGAGAGGCCGGCG
>Ga0315277_10012633_pt1 | contig 10583 bp, 9 predicted proteins | sample YL17G05_15_MG_FD_203695 | JGI IMG/M metagenome (GOLD analysis project Ga0315277, IMG submission 203695) | Sediment microbial communities from Yellowstone Lake, YNP, Wyoming, USA - YL17G05_15 | ecosystem: Environmental > Aquatic > Freshwater > Lake > Sediment | place: USA: Wyoming | collected... | reverse complement strand
TCTAAACGGCGGGGCAGCTTTAGGCTCCCCAGCGGATTGTGCGCCTCACCGGAACCCGTCAGCCTAATATTAACCCCCCTTAAGCCCAAAATACACCTGATAGCTTCGGAAACAATATACAAGCGAATAGTGACAGGCCTTCAGACTACACTTCCTTGCATCAGTTAGGGAGTCAAAACCACAATCAGGGAGTCGCTGTAGATTCGAAAGTATGACTCCCTAATTCTTGATTAAGATGTCGCACCAAATATGGTGGCCTAGATTTAGCATCGGCTCGGTTTGAACGTAAAGGCGAACAATTGGTAGCGTTTTCTAGTTTCAAGAAGCCCCTTCGACACCACTACGCTAGTTTATTTTGGTTAATTAAATGTAAGAAAAGTGATATTGACTTCACTAATATTAAGTGCTATAAGTATTCCGCCACGACCTTCCCTCTTTACTTCGTGGCCGTCTGCTCTGCTCCGAGTGAGGGGGCAGACCTTTGTAGCAGTTATAGCTGCTGCTGACCTGAAAACAGAGCCTCTTTGCACTTCTTTATATTCGTTCGCATGGGGGCGTATCATGAAGAAGAAACTTCTATTCACTCTGATTTGTTTAGTCACTATCTTTGCCTTTACAATACCGATCGCCCAAGTAGCACATGCCTCGCCAGGTATTATTTATGTGCCTGACAATTATCCTTCTATTCAAGCTGCTATTGATGCTGCCAGCCCAAGTGACACAATAATTGTCAGGGATGGTACGTACAACGAGAATGTAGATGTGAACAAGGTGAACCTAACTGTCCAGTCAGAGAATGGGGCTGAGAGAACTATTGTTGAGCCAGCAGACCCCGGCCGTATTGTTTTTGCTGTGTCGGCTGATTATGTGACTATTAGGGGCTTCACCTTGAATGGGGTGCGTACTGGCAGGCAGAATGGACTATATCTCGCAGGGAATTACTACACCGTCGAAGATAACATCGTTACGAACAATTTCTGGGGTATCGTCTCATTCTACGGGGGAAACGGCCAGATGAATAATAACAGCGTAATCGGCAACTGCTACGGTATATATTTACACTTTTCGACCAATATCAGACTGACAAATAATACAATGTCTGGCAATGATTACAACTTTGGTGTTGGCGGGACAGAACTTTCCGAATTCATTCATTCAGTAGACACGACCAACAAAGTGAATGGGAAACCAATATATTATTGGGTTAATCACCATAGCGAGGAGATTCCACAAGATGCTGGCTTTGTAGGACTTGTGAGTTGCAGCCACATAGTAGTAAGAGGTCTGACATTGACAGAAAACAAGACAGGCGTACTGCTTGTGAATACCGAGTACTCAACGGTAGACAACGTCAACACGTCGAACAACGACGAAGGAATCGGCCTCTTCTTTTCAAACAATAATACATTGAGCAATAATGAGGCATTAGGGTGTTTCTACGACATATGGTTGTGGGGGGCAAGTGATAACACTATAACGGGCAACGTGTTATCGGAAGGTTGGAGCGTAAAATTGGACAACGGTAGTGGCAACAACATCGTCTATCTCAATAATTTATGGCCAGCCTACTCCCAGCCCCCAGAAGTAGCCAACACCTGGAGCTCACCCGGAATAGTCACATACACTTACAAGGGCAAGACATATACGAATCATCTCGGCAACTACTGGAGCAATTACACCGGGAGCGATACGAATGGAGACGGGATTGGGGATATTCCTTACGTCATCACAGCCTCTGAACAAGATAGCTATCCTTTGATAGAGCCTTTTGAGAATTATCAAATCGGAACTACACCAAGTATGGCTAAGCCGGTTGATGTAAATGGGGCAATAATCCCCTTCCGTGGATATTATAAAAGAAAAGAAATCGAAAAGGGCGATTCGAGACTCTCGACCATAGCCTACAAGTTATTCCACGAGAAAATTGATGAAGTGACTGTGAACGGAATAACCTACGAGGTCTACAAAGTCTATCATGAAGGAATCGATGTAATAGTGCCAAGAGGAACAACGGTCAAAGCCGCTGCCTCTGGCAAGGTAGTTTGGGTTGACCGCACCGATGATTCTGCTGCTGGGAAATGGCTGTGGATTGAACACGGAGATGTTGCCAAACTAGATGGAACCACGGTTGACAAGATTTCCACTAGATACCTCCATCTGGATACCATTGACCCCAGTATCACCGTTGGGCAAATGATCACGCAGGGGACAGTGATTGGAACAGTGGGTAATACGGGATGTCCGACGTCAACTCCACATCTGCATTTCGAAGTCCGCCAGGGTGATATTCCGGCGAATTACGACTATCGCAATACAATGCCATTGGACCCATTGGACTTTGTTGCTTATCCAAGACCGTCGCCCCGTCAAGCCTTCATTCTGGCCTCCTGCCCAGTAGATATCACTGTTACCGATCCAAATGGATTCGTTGTCAGCAAAGAGATCAACCAGTTGCCAACATCCGCTCAATACATAGAGGTGAAGTACGTTGTATCCGAAGAGGACGAGACTCTGCAGAACTATGAAGCCGTGGTGGTTGACAACATGGAACCCGGGGAATACTTGATAGAAATAACACCAGAACCGGGGGCAAGTCCTACAGATGTCTATAATCTCGAAATCATATCTGGGGATGAGACGCTGGTTTTGGCCGACTCTGTTCCAATCGGCGATGCTCCCGTTCATTCGTACACTGTCAGATCTAATGGAAACGAACTAGTACCATGGGTGGGGCCAATCGCCAGACAGACAGAACCAATTCAAGTCAACACTGCCATCAATGCCACCGCATCCTTCACTGGTCCTGGCACGCACACGGCGATCTGGGATTGGGGTGACGGCAGCACATCAGAGGGGCTGGTCAGCGAGACTGACGGCTCAGGCACTGTCAGTGGAAGTCACAGCTATGCCACAGTTGGTATCTACACTGTCAAACTGACCGTGACAGACGATGACGGGTTGACAGGAACAAGCACGCTTATGGTCCAAGTCATCCAGAAATACGCCGTATGGGGCAACTCGACCGATGCCAAAGCCATACTCTGGTCGGGAAGCGGGGAAAAGGTAAAAGGCAACGTCAATTCAAATGCCGGGATCACCGTGAGCGGCTCGAATAATGCAATAGACGGGATTGTGTACTACGTCTCAAAACTTACAATCAGCGGGAGCAAAGATACCTTCACATCGTCACAGAAGATATCACCAAGGCCAATGCCAGTTCATTACGAGCTTTCGGATTACCAGCCAGGGGGCAAAGACGCTGTCGGGGCACAGAATGCGGCAAAGTATCACTTTGTCAACGGCAACTTCAACGTCTCGACATCAGGGTCAGTCCTGGATGGCCTGTATTATGTGAAAGGTAATGTCGGTCTGAGCGGGAGCAACATAAAGGGCACGTTCACCATTGTTGCCGAGGGGACTATAAGCATTAGTGGCTCTGGTATGAGCTGCACCCCGTATTCGAGCGTACTATTGTTCTTCTCCAACGGGGCAAGCCTCACAATATCTGGAAGCAATAGCTCTCTTGAAGGTATCATCTACGTACCAAATGGCCAGATTACCTTCTCAGGCTCTGGCAATAAAGTGAACGGAAGCCTCTTCGGAGACAAGATAACCCTATCTGGGTCAAACATGGTCATAAACGCGAAGTAGCAGTTGACCACAAGGAGTTGAATGCAGAAGCCCCGGCTCGTGTCGGGGCTTCCGTTGCTTAACATGCTATGCTGCTATGCTCATGTTCGCTTTCTATCATCAAAAAGGCGAAGCAGCTTCATGTCACCTAAATATCACACCCACATCACAGAAATTGCAGGGAAAGCCCCTAACGGGTACAATATCCGTGGTCGAGAGCTCAGGTGATGACTCTGTGACTAGGCATAGAGAGCGTCGACATCACGACTCGGTGCCTTGGCCAAATATAAAGAGATTTCCCCTTAGAAACCCCCTGTTTTCCAAACTGGAGCGGGTGAAAGGATTCGATCCCTCGACTCTCTGCTTGGGAATCATTGTCGCGGTGTTCTCGAAACTCTGATGATGTATGCTGAACATTTGCTTGTTTTGTTACCTGAGATTTTGATGGAATGTTCAGTCCCTGAGCTTAATGTGCTCAGAACCTAATTGTTCTGGAGCATGGTTCCTTACTTGGCACTAGAAACTATACACAGCATACCCCATATGGAGCAAGCGATGTTTGTCTCTGGAAATATCTGGTTCAGAGAGCCACTTTGCCTTAATGCGCATCTTTGCCGAAGTGCTTTTCTATTAGCTGCTTCACGTAACCAACGTCGACATTAGCTCCCTCGGCGAACACCTTCAGCCCCATCTCTTTCATCATGGCGGCTTTTGCGAGGTTTGTAGGCTCCTCAAGCAACTCTTGCACATCTTGCCAACCGTGCCTGTGATAGAGATGCCATCTTAGGCCGGAGTTGGTTCTGAATTTCTTGCTGCATTCAGGGCAAGGGATTTGCCTTGATGTGGTCATAGCATTCTTCCTGCGCGCGCGTAACGCGCGCGTCTAGCTTTATACTTTATAACCACCGCACCTAGTTACTGATTCATGTAATTGATTCAGGTCAGTTAGTAGATGCAAATTCCACGTCTAATAAACGCTTCAATGTAGCGTATCCTATGCCCAGCTCTTTGGCAGCCCTGCGCCTGGATATTTCTCCTGCCCTGAGACGCTCCGAAATACTTTTGTAGTGGGTGCGAAAGCCCCGCCTATCAATATTGCCTTAGGTCGGCCTATTCTCTTGCGGAGCCGCGCTGCCCCAAGAGTATGCTCCTGAAACAACCATCCCCACTGCATTGTATTAGCAATGAAAGCTGGTGACGGTGACTCATTCCATGTCATGAGCGGCCCGCCGGGGAGCGGGAAGACGCTGCTGGCCCGTTCGCTGCCCTCTATCCTGCCCAAGATGGATATTCAGGAGGCTTTGGAGGTCACCAAGATTTACAGCGTGAGCGGGCTTCTGCCGCAGGATACCCCGCTCATCATGCAGCGGCCCTTTCGGGCACCGCACTATACAATATCCCATGCTGGCCTGGTCGGAGGTGGCCGCTGGCCCAGGCCGGGAGAGATAAGCCTGAGCCATCGTGGCGTTCTCTTTTTGGATGAGCTTCCCGAGTTCGGGCAAACCGACCTGGATGTCTTACGTCAGCCCATGGAGGACAAGGTAGTGACTATCAGCCGAGCCCTGGGCAGCGTTACCTTCCCGGCGAACTTCTTCACTGTCACACAATCAACCAAAACTTCTGCACTACGCATGGCAAGTTGAGCTTGTTCAGTCAAGGGGAGTCTGAAGGCTCGCATTTCAGGAAACGCTTGCTTGTTACCTTATGAACCCTTGTGCGTGCAGAATGCAATTACAGAGTTGGAATTGAGTGTGAGGTTAATGGGGAATCCTCAGAAATGGTGCAGCGACACATCCGCTCAGTTGCTTCCTATGACAGCATGAAGCACTACAGGGCGCTGCTTCCTTGACACCCTCGTTGCGAATACCATAATTACTCTGCCACGACCTTCTGTCGATACACTGTGGCGGTTCCCTCCGCTCTCGCTGAAGCTCTTGACTTATTGTTTTGCGGCGTGTATTATCGGCTCACCTTAGTTACGGGAGGAGGTTTGCACAGTGGGTATGAAAGAAAACAGAAATCAGGGACGTTGGGGGGAATTGATTGGTCACGACCAATTAGTAATTCAAGGCTATGAGATTAAGAAAACAGGCAAAGGTTCTGATGCACGCATAGTGAAAATGGATATTAATGGAGATATAGTAGAGGAAAAGCTAATTGATTATAAAACTGGCGATGCTGAGTTGAGTGAATACCAAGAAGAATGTGGAGCTGAAGAGTATAGAGTGGAATTACCTCCATTCCTAAGACGATTCACCCCCCCCTTTTAACTACGTAGAAGCTAGGATTAGCAATAACATAAAGACAAGCCCCTGAACAGAGTCAGGGGCTTAATTTTACGAGATGCATTGTGGGGGTTTGCTCCGTTCACGTTGAGAGTAATGAAATTTCTGACGACACTGTCCCAAGTTAGGTTCGTTGTTTCGGAGGTGAAGGATGACCGTTATGGACATACTGCTAAGCAATATAATGCCCCAAACTGAATTAAGGACACCGGTAATGGGAAGCAAGTTTGTAGTAGAAAGTGTCTCGCCCACTGATGTGACACTGACGCTCGGCAAAAAATGGAAAACGCTCATTCCTGCCGCATGCTTGAATGGAATACCGGCCTTCCTAAGAGGGAAAGACTGGGTTGAGATAGGCGCGGTACATGATGTCAGCAGGTTGGGAACCCTTGAAAACTATATTGATGGATTCATTTCAAGAAGTGCAGGTAACTATGTCGCCGCACTTCTTGAAAAAGTGGGGGTATTGGAAATAGACAGAAAGAGACCCAGCAAGGTCCGCTTGAAGAGTTCGTCCCCAGTGTAGCATCCAACGATAGAAACACCAAACCTACTCGACGTATGTATCCATTTTGGAGCAAAGGTGGAGCTGTATGCCATGCTCTACTAATACTTTTTCAATAGCATTAGGTATTTCCATTAGGGAATTGAATTTACGCCCCCGTATTGGCTCGACCCCATGGGGACCATTCCTGGTAATCCTCACCTCGCCCCTTGTCCAGGCATGCTTTGGCCTAATGTAGCCTTTTTCGGTAAATCCATCCGTCCAAAAACACACCTTCAACTCAATCATACGCTCGCCGAATTTAGCTTTCCGATAAACTGGCTTAATCATTGCATTGTCCTCCTCTTTAGCTTGAACAAATCCTAGATACGCTAACCACCTTGAAAACCACCTTCACCTTGGCCGGTATCCACTCTTCCAAGTAACTGACCTTCTCAGCCATAGGCAAGTCCCACTTTGGGTTTATCTCAAACTCCACAATGATTCTTTTACCCTCAGCCTTTACACCAGTCACAGAGCCTCTGAAAGCCAGTACCCTTTCGATTTCCAACCTGGCTCGTTCAAGGTTGTCCTTAGCGGTTCCACTAACGGGCTCTAAGACAACTCTCATTCCCAATAAACCTCTCGCGATATTCTACAGCGGTTTGTATGCAAATTCAATAATTCTGGCAGAGACCGTTGAGGCCTAATTAGAGAATAAGAACATGGAACAGAAGACCTCAAAATAGGGTCTATTTTAGCTCGTCTACGGGTTGTAGCTTCAACAGCGTCAAAAAATCGTTAGCACTCAAAGCTAAAAACTATCACATCGCAGCTTCTGATACCTCCCCACCCCACCCCGCTCTCGAAGCTAAAACTTGAATAGTCGAATACGACCTCAGCTTCGCTCTCTGCGAAGAACGAGCTTGAAATCGATTGCTGAAACTATATGCTTGAGATGTGAGAAGCAGTTGTCGAAGAAACATAACTGACCTGAGAGTTCTGGTGAACTGGCGACCATCCGCCGATTCGGCAAACAGGCTGAATCGAGTTTTCGAGTTGCTGCTCAGGGAGCATGGAAAAGAACCACACGTCGAACCGACTATAACTATAAGAGAGATGCTACTGAGAGGATTGGATATTCAGCAAGGAGATACCAAGGTGCGCCTTGATACAAAAGGAGATCCGTGATGGTAGGCAATCTAGCTTTCCGGGTGAAAATAAATGGGATGAACAAGCCACTAAGGCAAGGGAGGAGCTAATCCCTTGGGATGGTCAATCGAAAGACAAGCCGAACTCGACCAAAAAAGCTCAACCGTTTTCTGACTAGGTACCGCCCTCATGATGGTGGTAAGGCGATTATCTATTTGCTATGCAAATATTGTGTGGAAAAGGGCATGAAAGATGCTCAACATAGACAGGCCGTGATAAATGATATTCAGAAGCATATTTGTGCGAAGTCTTGATGTTCAGAGAAAACGACTTAACACAGGTGGTGGCTCTGAATGAGTTGTAGAGAGTTATATGATACGCAAATTTCTCGGTGTAACAACGTAACTAATCAGACATATTCAACAGTAAGTACGAGCAGATATAGCTCAGCAATGATTGAAGCAGACAGGAGTTTAATAAGGGGGTAACGAATATGGCGAAACACATACCGCCGAGCAGGGCAAGATACTTCGAGAATCACCCGGTAGTGGCGATCCGCTTACCTATTCATCTTAGAGACGAACTCCAGACTTATGCACAAGCACACGGGACAACACTCGGTATGCTGGTAGCAAAGCTATTCAAGGAGCAAAAGGAGCCGCTTGGTAGTTTCTTTGAGGGGTATTGCTTCGGCTATGGCCGTGCAGCGGCTGGGGGTAAGCTCGAAACAAAGTGCAGTAAATGTGGGAACCCTCTAACAGTAAGCCACGAGGGGATGGTCGAGGTTCTAAAGGAGCTCGTCAGCCTTCTGCAGCACGTCAAGTGCCCCTACTGTGATGAGGAAAGAAAGGTGGAGGTCAGTAGAAAGGGATAGTGATACCTTCAACAAGGCAGGATTCGGATTGAAGTAGCTATGAAAGCTAGTCAGCGAGAAAGAAGCAAAATCACTACCCGACGCACAAACCAGCTTAGACTTGAACTACTGCGTCTCGTGTTGACGATACAGTACTAGTAGCAGCAGAGCGGTCTTATCTAAGCACTCGTAGGGAGGTTTGCAAAAACAAAAAGTTCGAGTTGAAATCCTGCCTTATATAAGCCAGGGACAACAACTAGGGTCATCAAGGAACGCCGTAGCTTCGGTATAGCTTCGGCCATAATACTAATTATTGTCTCGACGGATTCCTTGATAAAATGAGGACATTTTTTTCAAATTTTTTTAAAAAATACCTTTACTGAACATAAAGAGCTTTAAGTAATGTCGAATTCATGATACGCTGAAATATAAGGCAATTCGGAGGGAGAAAAATGAAAGCTGCCATTTACGCAAGGGTCAGCACAGAGGAGCAAACTCAAAATTTCAGCATCGAGAACCAGCTTGACCACCTGCGCAAGTTCTGCCAGCAGCATGGCTATGAACTGGTTGGGGAATATGTAGATCCTGGGTGGTCTGGCGCAACTCTGCAAAGACCGGAGCTGAGTAGACTTTTGCAGGATGCAAAGGCGAAGCTGTTTGACGTCGTGGTCGTCTACAAGCTGGATAGACTCTTTCGCAGCAACCGCCACATGTATAACACTCTGGCTGAATGGGAAAATACAGGCGTTTCACTTGTGTCGGTTACCGAACCTTTTGAGACTTCGACCACTATGGGCAAGGCATATCTGGGAATGGCCTCAACCTTCGCTGAATGGGAAAGAAACACCTTTATGGAGAGAAGCCGTGACGGTGTTCGCAAATCTGTTGAAAAGGGGCATTATTCTGGTGGCATCGTTGCCTACGGCTACAGGCTTAATCCAGAAACAAAGAAGTTGGAAATTCAGGAGAACGAGGCCGAAGTTGTCCGAAAGATGTTTCACATGTTGAATGAGGAAGGAATGAGTTGTTACAAGATTGCCCCTGCGTTAAACGCTCTTGGAATTCCGACCTCTTATGCTAAAGATGGCCGAGGCATCAGAGGCAAGGCAACGGCAGGTATATGGCGACCGGGAAGGGTCTACAATATGCTGCGAAATTCGGCATATAAAGGAGAGTGGGTGTATGGGAGGCGAAGCAAGAATACAAGAGCTAAATTAATCTCAGGCCAGTGTCCTGCTATTGTGGATGAAGCAACCTTTCAGAAGGCTCAAGATAGGCTCAAGGCGAATTGTCTCTGGGCTGATAGGAACTGTAAGAGAACATACCTGTTACGTGGATTGATTAAATGCGACTTATGTGGTCACGCATATTCCGGTTGCTGTAATCACACAACTCCCAAAGGTGAACTAAGATACTACCGATGCAATCGAAATGGTAACAGAGGGAATCTTCTATCATCTGAATGCGCAGCACCTAGCATTCGTGCTGATATTGTTGAAAACTTAATATGGCAGCAAATAATAGAGTTCATTCAGCAGCCAGAAGTGGTCAGGGAACATCTGAAGGCAAAATTGAACTCGCAAACAGTTAATTGGGAAGCAGAATCACTCGGGGTAGATAAAAGGATGGGCGAGCTTATGGAGGCCGAGAGAAGGCTCCTGCGCCTCTATACAGACCCAAGAAACAACTTCTCTGAGGAAGCTCTAAAGACTGAACTCGAAGAAATTACCTCAGCAAAAAAGTTGATTCTTCGAAGGAAGCAAGAGCTGGAGGAGGCAAGGGCAAGCGAGGAGTGGCAGATACGTAAGCTAGAGAATGTTGAAGCAGTTTTGCTCAGACTAAAAGATGGTATCGCAAATGCCACACCTCAGGTAAAGAGGGAGGTCATTGAGAACCTGGTGCAAGAGGTAAGGGTGGGGAAAGACGCCGACGGGATTACAGTCCTAAACATAGTATATACGTTTGGCAATGACCTGCAGACTCAACAATGGAATGGTGAATTGCAAGCTACACGCATGTCCCTGCGGCTACTACGGAGACCCGGTAAAGCCATGTACCTGTTCCCCGATGCTGGTTTCACGCTACCAGAAGCGGATCAGCGGGCCTCTTCTGGACCGTATCGATATCTTTGTTGAAGTCCCTCGCATCGATTACGAGAAGCTGGCGGACGACAGGATGG
>Ga0315277_10012632_pt1 | contig 10584 bp, 7 predicted proteins | sample YL17G05_15_MG_FD_203695 | JGI IMG/M metagenome (GOLD analysis project Ga0315277, IMG submission 203695) | Sediment microbial communities from Yellowstone Lake, YNP, Wyoming, USA - YL17G05_15 | ecosystem: Environmental > Aquatic > Freshwater > Lake > Sediment | place: USA: Wyoming | collected... | reverse complement strand
ATTACATTCGGGTGCAACGATGGTTCCGTCACTAGCTAAAACCGGAGAGCCTTCGGTGCAATCAAAAGACACATTCCATTTTTCGGTTCCGTTTGGATTTAACGCATAGAAACGTTCAGGATAGGAATGGGCAGTTCCAAAATATATTGTACCATTATCGTCAAGGGCGGGAGCTGTATATATTTTGACACCTGTAAATTTCCACTTCATTGTTCCATTGGGAAAAATTGCATACAGTGGAGGCCCTACGTAAATTGTTCCATCATCTGCAATAACGGGTGGACTACGTCCAGATTCTAAGCGCCATAACTCTTGGCCTGTGTTATTTTTAGTGGTATAAATACTTCTACCAGTATGGAACGCATCATGACCATACATAGGCCATGGAGAATCCATAGGACCACCTAAAGTCTGTAGAGTATTACCAGAATCTATCTTTTTAGATTCAGAAATATCGATGTTATTATTGTAAGAAAAATGTTCATATGCTGTTCTTTCAGATGGGTTATCACAGTTATAATATTCTGGATAGAAGTATTTATCAAAACTATATTTCTCAGCAAAATCCGTATTATGTTTATTCCTATCAATTGATGCAAGTGTCATTGGAATTACTTCTGAGGCGATGAATAGAAAAATAATCCCAACAGCCAGTCCTTTCCAAATCAACGTCGTTCCCCTATTTGAAAATAAATGTCCTTCGTTATTTAAACCTTTGTTAGGATGAAAAAAGTGCAGGGGAAGGGATTTGAACCCTCGGACTCCTGCGAGACAGGATGTCTCATCAGCGAACCTTTCGTTTCTTAGATCTTAAGTCCTGCGCCGTTGGCCATGCTTGGCTACCCCTGCAGAGTTACACAGAAATCAAGCGAAGTGCGGACGCCGGGATTCGAACCCGGGCAAGAGGCTTGGAGGGCCTCAATCATAACCACTAGATCACATCCGCATGCATGCGATTCAGCGTTGTTCTTCCTTACGCAGCTTTGGTAGACATAAACTCATGATTCATAATCTTTTTTATAGAGCACAATCCATGCATGTTTTTTTCATTCTTTTCAACAGGAATACGCGCGAAGCACGAACCAGAGGAAAAAGAGAAGGTTTAAATCATAAGATATGTTTACGAATTGCTAGGAGGTGTTGAATTGGCATATAAACACGAAGGATGGACGTTATATACACGCAATGTGAATTTAAAAGGCGGCCGAAAACAAACGATCTATTTCTTCAGCAAACGAACACCAAAGAGTGGGACACAATGTGATTTACCAACTGGCTACTCTGTTGGGGTCAACAAACGAACAGGGCTTCCATACCTGAAAAAGAAGTAAACATTACTCTTTCATTCTTCTTTTTTCTTTTTTTTATTTTTTCTCTTTTTTATGACCTTTGAGAAAGATTTATAAGTACAGTAACTCTTCGATTCTCCGGGAACTATGTACGATGAGTTGGCTGATGCTGAGGAAATAAGCTGCATGGTCTGTGAGGGAAAAAAAGGAAAAACAGCTGACGCGGAGCTCGCACTCTTCATGCAACGTTTCAATTTGGACCGGGAGACCGTCGAGACGATGCCTGCGTTCGAGAAGCACTGTAAACTGTTGTTCCGCCCAGAATTAGAAAAATAGTCAAGCGGTAATATTCAGGTGCATATTTGTATCTTTTTACGAAATCCATATAAAACAGGGGAGGATGTCGGGATATCGTGGGTTTTTATGACAGATTTCGAGAGGCTCTATTCGGACAGAGCAGGCAAGATGCGGAAATCTGAGATCCGTGAGCTACTGAAACTAACCCAAGACCCTGAGGTCATCTCGTTTGCCGGTGGACTGCCTAACCCGAAATCATTCCCCGTTGAAGAGTTGAAAAGCATCGTACAATCGGTGCTTGAGCATCATTCTAAAATCGCGCTCCAATACGGGACCACCCATGGCATCCCTGAGCTTCGTGAGATACTCGCGGAGCGAAGTCGTAAAGAAGGGATGAAGAACGTAGGTATCGACAATACAATCATCATGTCGGGATCACAACAAGGCCTCGACGCGGTTGGGAAAATCTTTCTGAATCCTGGTGATCTCGCACTCGTTGGACTTCCTTCGTATCTTGGAGGGATTAACGCGTTCCGCAGTTACGAAGCAAATCTCCTCGGGATCCCTCTTGATAAAGACGGGATGCGAACGGACCTGCTCGAAGAAAAACTCAAGCAACTCGCCAAAAAGAAACAGCATGTGAAGTTCGTGTACACGATCCCGTCATTCCAAAACCCTGCGGGTACTGTGATGCCAGAATCACGACGAAAAAAACTCATCGACCTAGCCGCTGAATACGATTTCGTCATCATCGAGGACGACCCGTACGGGAAACTCTGCTACGACACCGGTCCGGTGAAACCGATTAAAACGTTCGACGACGAAGGCCGTGTCATCTACATGTCAACATTTTCAAAGATCCTTGTCCCTGGGTTCAGGCTCGCCTGGATCATCGCTGACGAGGACATCTTACGGAAGATCGAACTGTGCAAACAAGCCTTGGACCTGTGCACCTCACCATTCACCCAGTTTATCGCCTATGAGTTCATGGAGCGCGGCTCCCTTGATTTGCACATCATGAAGATCTGCGAGATGTATAAACCGAAGCGTGACGTGATGATGCGCTCGATGAAGAAATACTTCCCAGAGGGGTACACTTGCAACAAACCCAAAGGAGGAATGTTCGCCTGGGCGACACTCCCTGAGGAAATCGACACCGAGGTCATGTTCCTGGACGCGATCAAGGAGAAGGTCGCGTATGTGCACGGGAAGGCGTTTTGCGTGGACGGTAGCGGCGGAAGCTCCATGCGTCTGAACTTCTCCTACTCCACCAACGAGCAACTTGACGAAGGGATGAAGCGGCTCGGTGCAGTCATCGAGAAAAAGATGAAGGCGGTATGAACCTAGGTCGTGTCGTAGTCGTCACCCTCGTTCTCCTGGTCAGTTCTTTCTCCGGATGCATGTTTCTTCCTCATACGAACTTCACGGTGCTTTCTCTTACCGTGAACGATGATGAAGGATTCCCGCAACTGCGCATCAGATTTAACACGAGTGATACAGCGACGCTTACGGTCCTTGGTCCTACGAATCAAGCCCTATTCTCCGATGAGTACTACCGAGGGATCCACAATGAGAGTGTGTATCTCTGCAGCTATCGCAGGAATCCATCGCCTGGAACGTACGAACTTCGGGCGTATGATACATCGAAGAACATGATCTTTCAAAATGAGATGGTGTTTCGAGGACAGAATCTTTCCGTCATTCAAGTCCAGGATGACTGGTGGCAAAACACGAGTGGCCCCCAGCTCGTTGCCTTGCACCTGACCGTTCGTAACTCCGGGGATCTTCCATCGTACCCATACCACGTCACAGCTCAACTGGGTGATGCAACAACCCAGGCTGATTTGGTACCGACCGCGGTCCTGCCGCATCAGAGTACAACGACCTCGTGTTTCGTCCCGCTCGGTCCGTTCTCCTCGAAGGGCAGGATGGTGACGATTGCATTGACGGATGCAAAAGGCGCACTCCTTTCTAAAACAACTCACACAATGTCTTCCGCTGAAGCGGTTGTCTCATGGACGTACGACTGGGAGTATCTCGGAGACCAAACGCTTCGTCTGCCGTCCATGGAGTGGTCCTATAAGTACTATAAGGGATTGAGTCGGTTTGACCTCAATGACTACGCCCCCTATGTGTTCGACCCCTATGATGACGCTTACGTCGCGTATACCGCGCACAAACTCCTGTCATTGAGTCATGCACAATCAGAAGTAGAACGAATCAATTTCATCGCATCGTTCGTCCAAGGCATCCCATATATGGAAGACGACCCAGACAATGATTCATATGAGTACCCGAGGTACCCGATCGAATCGCTCAAGGAGAATCGTGGTGACTGCGATGATAAGGCAATCCTTGGCGCCGCGCTGCTCACTAGCCTCGGGTACAACGTGTCGCTACTGCGGCTGCCTCAGCACATGGCCGTGGGCGTACACCTGGATACGACGGTCGGGTCGTATTCATACTGCATTGACCGCTATTATTATCTGGAAATGACCGCGGTCAATTCCCCGATCGGAAGGGTCCCCCCGGAGTATCAGGGTCTCACGAATGTGACATTCTATCCGATTTCCTCTCGACCTTTGCTCATCCACTACTGGCTGAACGCGACCCGTTATAAGACAAGCACTGGAATTGATTACATTAAACTGAAGATGATGGTGAAGAATCTTGGTAGCACCGCTGCTTCCTCCTTCGAGATTCAAGGTGAATTCTATGATGCGGCGAATCACAGCTATAATGAAAATACTGGTCGTGGATCCTTCCTCGGTCCGCAGGATCAAGAGATTATCGACCTGCAGGTCAATGTCCCGAAAGAGGTTTCCACGGTACTGCGAACAAGGATTTATCTTGATGGAATCATGGTCCATGAAAGAGAATCCTCATCTCATTTCCCATGCAGTACCTCCGAATGCAAAAAAATGAGAAAGAATCGTCTTTTTCTCGGAGAGCCCTCTCTTTTTGAACCCCTCTGTTTCTGAACAGCTTCCTTGCTCGATTTTTGAGAAGGAACGCTTCTTTCTCCTGCTGAGAAATATCGGTATGGAATAATCTCGTTACCTGTTTTAGATCTTTATAACTGATCATCTTCTTACTCATATCTTCTAAAAATGCACGTGCCGCCACCGCTCCTTTATCCTCCAGGAAAAAAATAGTTCTCCTATGATTCCAAACCCTACAAACCTTTGGCATCTTCTCCCTTAGTATCTGATATTCGCGGAAACCATATTGCTTGCAAGGGAATGCATATCCATTTTCCATGAGTTCCTGCAACAGTAAAAAAGCATTAGCAGAGATATCTGCCTTCTTTGCAATCCTATAGATATCCTTGGTCCACCTTGAAACAGTATCTATAGAAAGATTCATTTCCTCAGCAACCTGTGTTTTTGTCTTACCCTTTTTCACTTCCTCTCTGATCTTCTCCCTTACATCCGCTGATATCCTATGACGTACGGTTAAATCGCGGGTATGCCATCGTACAGCCCAATAGGTGAGACCTAATCGCTTCGCGGTTTCAGTCTTGGATTTACATTTGAGAAAAGTGCTTTGTATCTGTTCTAACTGTTCCTCGGATCTTTTCCTCCAAATAAACGGTATTCTGGGCATATTACGTGTGTATTTCTGCACCGTGTCCCTGGAGATATGTAACTCTCTGGCCACTTGCCTCTTGGATTTCCCCTTATCTACCTCATCTCTTATTCGTTGTTCAAGCTCTACTGATATACCCAAAAGGGTTCGGATGTCTCGAGTGTATTTCTTAACCGTAGAATAGTCGAGACCATGTTCGAGGGCCACTTCTATCTTGTATTTTCCCTTTTTCACTTCATCTCGGATTGTTTCTATCAAGGCATCATTTAATTTGGTCTGGTTCATCAAATAATAAAACCGAGGGTGGTTATATTAAAAGGTATTCATGAGATGTGTTTTTACTTGATGTTTTTGCGAAGGAATGATAATATAATTTGAAAAAATTACGATTTACGTTTTATTTTTAAAAGAGCTGATTCCAGATTTTTTGTCGATGTTTTTTTTAGTATCTCGCTTTCATACTGAGGCATAAGAGGCGTTAATATCCCATTATTTTTTGCATTTATGAGATAAGAGATTCCATCCTCGCCATTATCCGTCTTTCTAACGCTCTTAATGGCCAATCGGGAAAGTTCATCCGGAGTTAAATTTTCGATATTTTGACCAATGCTCGTGTAAAATACCTTTTCTATTCCTTTGAAATTCTCTATTTTTATTATCGTTACTCGATTTGTATTGGATCGTGCTGAAGGATTATATCTTTTGTTACTATTTTCCTGGCGAGTTTCCCGTCTCCATAATAAGTTCATCGCTTCCTGTTCGGATACACGATGTTTCAATATCAAAATTTGAGCATTAATTTGAGCGCCACCTTCTTCCACTGGTATAAGAGTTGGTGCATCACCTCGACTTTCACTCTTTCTTGCAAATTCAACTCTAAATGGTGTTTGCAGGTTTTTAATTCGTTCTTTAATTAATGGCTGTATTTCCGAACCAGGATTATCAATCAACGAACCATACGCCAATATTCCGATTTCTCCCATATTATTTACTCCCATTATTTGTATGTTTTATTTTTCTCTGCTTCTTTTTCGGCAGTTTCAACTATGATAGTTGAAATTCCTCCGTTTTCATCAGAATGACTGTCATCATTTCTCCGATTCGGTTCTGATTCATTATTAAAATTGATCAGTGATTCATAATCCGATTTTGATAAGAACGATGATAAAATACGCGAAGGATTATTTTGGGACATGGATATGGATCCATGAAATTGTGACGGTGTAAATCCAGTGATTCTCCGATGATTTTTATACCCTGACCTGAGTCTATTCATCGTTGATTCTTCTGCAGTTCGTAGGAGATCGCAAATCACTTTTGACCAGCCATCTTTGGGAGAAGGATAGTCAAACAGATCGCCGGTTAAAAAATCTAACGAGTTTGTTAGTTCATTGCCAAGATCATTGTGGTAAAATAAAGGATCAATTGACAAGCAAACTTTGAATGGATATTCCTTAGGCCGTCCCTGTGATTTAAGTGAATTTTCGTCTATTGTTAGGTATTGTGCACCTTTGCGTGGTGAAGAAGGGGTTACATGTCTGCTCTCATTTTTTAATTTTTTAGGGTGAGCGTATTTAAATTCCGGCCATTTATGATACAGATGAAATTGATCCATTTCAGATGAATTTGATGGATCTAATGAATGAGGAAACCGGGATATTTTCTTTGCTTGAAATAGAATTGCGTTGTTAAGATTTTCTCCATTTTGCTGTTGATGAAAATGGCACCATAACAAATCTCCGATTTCACGGCATGTTCCTCTCATACCAGCATAATGTATCTTTGGAGATTGATGGCAATAGATTCCGGTAATTGACAACGGTATGCTATACTTGTGGAGTATCTTACTCCAACCTTTTTCCAAAATTTTAGTCCCCTCTAATACCAATGCTGCTACATAATCCGGTTCTTCGGGTTTTTTTCCTGGACTGTTTCCATTACAATTATTGATTGCCTTATACATACTATCAATAACTGTTTTCCGAGCTACGGCCCTTAGTGATTTTTTTCCCTTCTTAATATTCTCAAGATATGTTATTTTACTCCCCGTTATCGAAATACAATCGCTTTTAAAAACATTTTGTGTTAAGAGAAGAATCTCTCCGAATGGACGCTATCTCTAGAGTCGGCGGAACTCTCTAAAGAGGTAACGTATCTATGAAATGGTTATCTTCCAAGGACTCCTCAGGTTTCCTTTCACATCATAACCTCTTTCTATAGATGAAAGATTCATGATTTATTCAAGTATCAAGGAAGAGTGTATTTGCAATGCCGGGATCAAGATATAGAACCCAATGGATGGCACAATTCTATGCAGCAGCCGAGCTGATACGAAGAGATTACCTCGTCTCTTTTACATTAGGAAATGCCCCCGCCACAGATTTAATTATAGCAAGCCCGCATGGAGTCAACTTTCGAGTTGATGTAAAGGGGCAAAGAACGAATAACTTCTGGCGATTTAGGGAGCGGGAACCAAGAAACGACCACTTCTACATATTGGTTCGTGTACCTGATGAACCAGGAGAAGCACCAATCTATTTTATTCTCAAATCAGCAGAAATGATGAGGGAACGTCGCCTATACAGAGAACACTGCCTTCAAAACGGACAGCGTTATGATGATAAACAAGGAGGCATGCACTGGACGCGAGCATTCGATTACCAGGATCATTGGAACGTACTCCCGTAGTAACTCATTAAACCAATGGTTACATTTCACATCGAACGGTTAGAAGAGACAGGGTAATACCATGTTAACTGAAAATGAGGTCATAGCCATTGTTATCTGCCATCTCGAAAAGAGCGGTTATAAAAAAATCAGCACTTCCAACACCGTACAGCAAGGCCATGACATCGTCGCTACAAAGGGGAACAGCCACATCTACATTGAAGCAAAAGGAGAAACAAGCTCAAAGGCCAATACGAACAGATTCGGGAAAGGCTTTGATTCGTCACAAACCAAAGACCATGTAGCGAAAGCCATATACAAGGCGATAGAAACAAAAAGTGATCATCCTCAAGGTATTGTTGGTATAGCGCTTCCAGACAATCAGAGACAGCGCGATTTGGTTAACCGAGTTCTGCCTTCACTGAAGGATTTAGGTATAGTTGTTTTTTTTGCTAATGAAGATGGCAAGGTAGATGTCTTGAATGAACACGGATAATTAACGAATTTTATGCGAAGAAAGGAAATTAACTATTTTTATAGGCTTTGCACACAAGTCAGACCCTTTTAGAAGAAGAATTAATGCAACCATTCCTTTCCGTTTTATATTATATGAAACTAAAACTACCCTGATAAACTATTTAGAAGCATTTTTTATATAGATTATTGTCATTTGTAGGAAGATAACCAGGAAAGTTTAGGTCGTGATTTAACTTGGAAAAAAGGAAAGATTCTGGTCAGGATAAAGCCGTATCTCATAGAAATGGACCGATGCGCGTTGTAGCATGCGCTGGATCCGGAAAAACCACTACCGTCGCTCAAAGAATTGCAGAGATGATAAAGGACGGAATTCCGAGAAGTCAGATAGTAGCTATAACATTCAATGACAGGGCGGCCGCTCACCTGAAAAAGAAAATACGGGAAGAGATGGATAGAATAATACCAAATAATCCGCAACTCGGAGAGATGTTTGTAGGAACGATCCACTCCTTTGCTTTTTCAATTTTGAAGGAATACGACTATAAATATAGGGACTTCGACGTGCTCGATGGTTCAAGAAGATGGGCTTTTTTACAGAATATCGGTAAAAGATCCGATATGAACCAAATAATGAATGGTTTAGGTACAGTCGGAAAAAAATGGTGGGTGTATCTTTTACAGGATTTTTTCAGGGACGCTGATCTCTATAGGACTGAACTTTGCCCCGATCCAAAAAAAGATGCAGACCCGGAAGCGTTGCATAGATATGAAATATTTGTTCAATGTTTCAACAAATATCGGGAGAAAATGCTGGAACATCATTTTATCGACTATACTGAAATGTTGTTTGCGGCACATCAACTGATAACAACAAATTCTGATATATTGGATAAAATCAGAAAAAGATACAAATATTTCATAGTGGACGAGTTTCAGGATACTGATAAACTTCAATATGAAATGATAAAATTATTCGCTGGTGCTGATAGAAATTTAATGGTCGTTGGGGACGACGATCAGTGCATATATAAATGGAGAGGAACAAAACCAAAATTGTTCATCGATTTTCTCAATGATTACCCTGATGCAAATGAGGCAAAATTAGAGAAGAATTACAGAAGCACACAAGTCATCGTAAAGGCCTCCGAAACCCTGATCAACCATAATTCGGAAAGAATACCAAAATCGATGAACGCTGATAATCAGGGCAATTTTGGTGATGTCTATCGGACCGCGGTACCTTCAAGAGAACTAGAAGAAAATTTTATAATCGACCGGATCAAATACCTAAAAGGAAAAGAATGGACTGCAGGCGATGAGAAAAAATACACTATTAACTGGTCAGACATGGCAATTCTATTTCGCAAACATGATGAGATGGAACGTTTTGCTGATTCTCTGGAACAAAACGGAATAGAAACAAACATCCAAGACTACGGTTATTTATTTTACAGGCCTTGCGCTGATCTGGTAAGATATGCATTCGCTTATATGGGAGGATATGACGACCCTCTCCGCATAAGAGAAAAACCCTATGAACACGGAAAAAGAATACCGATTTCAGATAAAGAGTTGCAAGATGCCCTTAACCGTTGCACAAATATAAGCGAAGAAAACAGGAAAAAAATCTTTGAATGGTGCCAAAAAAGAAGCACATGGCTAAAGGAATGCAACGAAAGAAAAAAAGGCGATGAGAAAAAGAAAAGCTCTGTCGGATGGTATCTGACCAGAAGAATCTATCCCCAAAATCTTCTTCAGGAATTATACAATCTTATGGGAATAAAAGGGGAGAATTTTACGGAAGCTCTACTGGCCGATTTAGCCAAAATAAGCGATTGTATGAAAGATTTCGAGACGGTGTACCAATTGCTATTTCCCGATCAAATCAAAAATCTTGTTGATTATATCGAAGAATATGTCGCACTTCATGAACAAGGAAAATCTGTAACGATCGGTGGCATAGAGGCCGTCAATATGATGACGGTTCATCAAGCCAAAGGACTTGAATTCCCTGTTGTATTCATACCGGGGACCGACAAACGCCGTGGATGGAAATTGGGCGTAAGCTACTGGGATTTCAGATTTCTCAATGCGGTTATAGATTACAGTGATATCTCTACAAGCAAAGAAGACGAACGAAGACTTTTTTATGTGGCCGTAACAAGATCGGAAAAATTTCTTTTTATTACGTATCCGGCCGTTGTACCTTGGGGCCCCCAAGGTAGCCAGAATGCTAATCCGGTCGATTTCTTTCGCGAATTCGCTC
>Ga0315277_10012630_pt1 | contig 10585 bp, 10 predicted proteins | sample YL17G05_15_MG_FD_203695 | JGI IMG/M metagenome (GOLD analysis project Ga0315277, IMG submission 203695) | Sediment microbial communities from Yellowstone Lake, YNP, Wyoming, USA - YL17G05_15 | ecosystem: Environmental > Aquatic > Freshwater > Lake > Sediment | place: USA: Wyoming | collected... | reverse complement strand
AGGGCGAAGTAAAAGGAGTAAGCGGCCTTTTAGACATAGCGGCTAATCCGGTGAATACTACAGGAATCGGGTTAGTTCTCTACGGGCTAAGAAATTACCAGGGGAAATTCAGAAAGGGAGCTAATGGCAGGCTTTTCAACCGGGTCGCTCACAGGGTAAAAAACTTTTTTGGAGAATATTTATAAAGAGGTCTTTGAAAAGCTCATGTGTGCGGGGCTGGGAGCCCCGCCTACGAGAAGTGATGAAACATAAGTTCACGGTCTTCGTAGGTCGGGCACCTTGCCCGACCAGGCTCGTTCACTTTGACAGGAATGATAAATAAATATAAAATCTTTTAAAACAGGAGGTCAGTTATGTTCTTCGAGTTAGACATAGGGGCTCAAGAATATGCTCGAATGAAAGTGGTGGGTGTGGGAGGTGCAGGTGGTAATGCAATCAACCGGATGATCGATGCATCATTATCCGGGGTGGAGTTTATCTCGGTCAATACAGACGCCCAGGCTTTAGATAGCTCCCGCTCGGTTCAAAAAATCCAGATCGGAGCCAAGCTGACCAAAGGTCTGGGAGCAGGCTCCAATCCGGAGATCGGCAGGAGGGCGATTGAAGAGGATAGGGAGTTGGTAGCAGAGGCGTTATGCGGAACTGATATGGTGTTCATCACCGCGGGTATGGGTGGAGGAACCGGCACTGGTGCGGCACCCATAGTTGCTGAGATCGCCAAGGAGTTAGGTGCTTTGACCATTGCTGTGGTGACCAAGCCATTTGATTTTGAGGGAAAGAAAAGAATGGCAAAAGCCCTGCAGGGGATCGAGGAGTTGAAGCAGAGGGTTGATACACTGATCATTATACCGAATCAAAAACTTCTCTCTGTGGTGCAAAAGGAGACCACACTTTTAGAGGCTTTCAGGTTTGCAGACGAGGTTTTGCTTCAAGCCACCAAAGGAATCTCAGATTTAATCACCGTACCCGGTTTGATCAACTTAGATTTCGCAGACGTGAAAACGGTTATGTCGGAGATGGGCGATGCTCTTATGGGAACCGGCTATGCATCCGGGGAAAACAGGGCTAAAGAGGCAGCCCAGAAAGCTATCGCCAGTCCGCTTTTGGAAAATGTCTCCATATCCGGGGCAAAGGGTGTCCTGGTGAACATGACAGGTGGTCCGCAGATGACTTTGTTTGAGGTGAACGAGGCTTCCTCAGTCGTGGTAGAGGCGGCTGGAGCTGAGGCAAATATCATCTGGGGAGCGGTGATCGATGAGTTCTTAAGAGACGAGATGAGGGTAACAGTCATCGCTACAGGATTCGGGAATTCAGCCCTGAAAAGAGAACCGGAATCAGAACACGACTTGTTTTCCTCGCGCAAACTGGTCTTTGAGAAACCCCGTCCGCTTAAAAAGGAGAATCCGACCCAGCAAATCCTTATGCCCAAAAACAGGGATGCGGCTTTTTCCCAGGATGACTTGGAAATACCAGCTTACCTCAGGAAACAGGAGGGAAGATAGGAGCATTCGGAGGAAATAAAAAGTAGTGCAAGGCCGTCAAGGTCTTGAGACTTCAGCCTTGCGAAAAAGAAAAAAAGCAACCCTGAAGGGTTGCCCTACAAAAAACTTGGTAGATCCACGTCGCTCCCAACGCGGGGAAGTCGGTAGTCCCAGGTTGCCCTCAACCAGGGTAGGAAGATTTATTAATTACTTAACCTTCTGTCTATGTTTTACATTGTAGGGGCGTTCAAATGAACGCCCCTGTTTATTCTTAAGTATCTCCCGAACATTTAGGATAAAACAAAACGTCGGGTATGAAACCCGACGCTACAAAAAAAACCTGGGGCGAGGTTACCTCGCCCCTGTGATATAAATTTGAATAAAAATCATTGATTTCCATTCGATTTTTACTTATATAATATCAATCCGTAGATAGAATGAGTTTAACGGTGATGCTCTGTGCCCTTAAGGTAGAAACTCAAATATTAAAGGAGGTAAAAGCATATGGTAAAAGTCGGGGAAAAGGCACCTGATTTTGAAGCCCCTGCTTTTCACCAGGGGGAGTTCAAAAGAATAAAGTTATCAGACTATTCCGGTAAATGGGTAGTTCTCTTTTTCTATCCAGGGGATTTCACCTTTGTCTGACCTACTGAGCTGACAGCAGTTGCTGTGAAATATCCGGAGCTTAAGAATCTGGGAGTGGAAGTTTTGTCAATGAGCGTGGACAGCATCTTCGTGCACAAGATCTGGCAGCAAAATGAGCTTTCCAAGATGGTTGAGGGTGGGGTTCCTTATCCCATGCTTTCAGATCAAGGTGGAAACATTGGAGAGGTCTATGAAGTGTACGATGCTGAGTCAGGAGTGAACATCAGAGGGCAGTTCATCATCGATCCGGACGGGGTGCTTCAGGCGATGGAGATTTTAGCACCGGCAGTGGGAAGAAACGTAGATGAGCTTATGCGCCAGATGAAAGCTTTCCAGAAAGTAAGAGAATCCAAGGGGAAAGAGGCAACCCCGGCTGGCTGGCAGCCAGGCCAGGCGACTTTAAAACCAGGACCGGACTTAGTAGGGAAAGTGTTCGAGCAATGGAAGCCGGATAAAACTTCGTAAAAAAAGTTCAACGGTTCAATAGTTCAAGGGATTTTAAAGAACTGAATTTGTTCTTTGTAAAACGAATGATATTTTTTTGGAGTTGGGGTGAGGGGTCTCCAAACTCCAAACAAACAAACTCTAAACTGTATTCTCCGGAGAGGTGGCCGAGATGGCTGAAGGCAGCTGCCTGCTAAGCAGTTGTACCTGTAAAAGGGTACCCCGGGTTCGAATCCCGGCCTCTCCGTTCCTTTTGCCAGCCAATGAGTTAGCTCATTGGCTTTTAACATTTTTGGCAGGATGAAAGTATGAAAAAGTTCAACTGCTTTCTAAGGAAGCTGGAGCAGGATGCCGATAATAGGAGTGTGGATAAATATATCGAGGAATTCGCGCTCCGGTGCAGAAGCAAGGGACTCGCAGAAAAAACACTGAGTATCTATGCAGAGAGGCTTGATAATTTCTACAGGTTCTTGAAAGAACGAAGCATTAATTTTGAGAACGCGGATAGGGCAACGATTCGGGAATATATCAATTCTCAGATACCAAGAGAGCTATCCCGCCACACGATCAACGGAAGAATCAGGGTCCTGAAAACATTTTTCAAATTCTTAGTAGAAGAGGAACTTTGGAAATCATCCAATCCAATGGAGAAGATCGACTTCCTCAAGACAGAGAAAATATGGAAGCCAGTCCTCACTTCAGAGGACATAAACACTATGCTGAATGGAATCAGGCGGGATAATTATTACGGACAGAGGGCTTACGTAATACTTATTGTGTTCTGGGATACACTAATAAGGTTATCGGAGCTAATTAACATCCGGCTTGATGATATTGACTGGAAAAACAGCAGCATCACAGTAATGGGTAAAGGATCAAAGGAGCGTGTTGTCTATTTCGGAAATTCAACTGCAATCGCTCTTCGCAGGTTTTGGACCAAATACCGGCAATCAATTCCAGGACAGTTTTTCTTCTGTGATTTACAGGGAAAGCCTTTATCTATAAGAAACGTTGAGAAAATCGTTGAGCGATTAGGTAAGAAGCTTGAAGGCAAATATGAGGATAAGTTTAAGGTTACACCTCATCTTATTAGACATTCAGGAGCCTCCCATCTTGCAATGAGCGGACTACCCGGCTTTATGCTTCAGAAGATCATGGGACATAGTTCGATTACAACAACTCAGATATATATTAGCCTTCAGGATAATGAGAAACTGAGGAAACAATATCAGAGGTATAGTCCGGCTGATTCCTTAGCTATTTCTTGAGGTCTGAGCTAAAATTTCTTAATAAGTTTAGACAATAAATTAAGCAATATGCGAACCAAATCATAACTCAGACGCACATATCCGTCAGGATCTGCCAATGGATGTGTTGGAGCGTAAAACTTAACAACATCGCCTCTGTGTATTACTTTTTCCACTTTTCTCACCTCCTAATTTTATTGTCGGTATCTTTACTTGACAAAATATCAATATTATATATGTTTAAGTTAAATGAAGAATCATGACTGTTCCTATAATCAAACTTACAGATGACTATGGAAACTGCAATAAGAGGAATTGTTTGCTTTGAAGTATCAGGGACCAGCAATATATATTTGGAAACAGGTGAGGTCATTTCTGTAATCAAAAGAATGATTGATCCTATTCGAAAAGAACTTGTCGCATATTCTTCAACTGGCGCCGTGAATGTACTTGTCTTTCCAGATTGTGAAAGAGCCTATAGAAGTATTAGGAATCTAATCCAAGAATTCATCGGTTTAAGAATTGAACTAATGAATCCGCTATTTTTTAAACTCAGCATAGGCCTTCATGCTGCAATATTGCCGAATCTAGCTCCTTCGACTCTTGATACTCATATAGACGTGAGTAAAAGTTGGGCATTAATGACCGTTGCACATGGTGATTCGATTATGATTTCGTACGAAGCATATTGTATTTTAAAACATCTGATTACCTCTGACCGTCTTCGAGTAATGAAATTAGCCGCTCGTTCAAAAGGTGGAAAAACGATGGAATTTTACCAAATTGCTATAGAAGAGTTCTTTAGACCAAACCAATATCTTATTAGAATAGAACCACCTACAGACCTGATACTCCTTCTAGCCATGAATCCTGAGTTACTCTACAAGATTTCACCTAGAAAGTTCGAGGAAATCGTGGCTGAACTGCTTACAGATTTAGGCTATGTAACAGACCTGACAAAACAGACAAGAGACAAGGGGATAGATATCATAGCTATTAGGAAAGATACTGGACTTAGGTTAGAGGAACGGTATTTGGTACAGTGCAAAAGGAATGCACCACAAAACAAGGTTACTTTTGGAATTGTCCATGCGCTTTTAGGTGCGGGAGTAGAAGAACCGAATACAGGGCTCATCTTAGCTACTACTTCCACTTTTACGAAGCCAGCTTTTGACTTAGCTGAGAAGGAGACCATTAAATGGAAACTACATCTAAAAGATTATAACGACATACAAGAATGGCTCTTCAAGTATGCTCAGAAACGACATACGTGAACGGGAGATTATAGTCTCCATTCTTTCTTAATGTTTCTTATAAGGCGAATGATTCTAATTACTAGCTCTTCTAGCGCCATCACTACGTAAATTCCAGACATGATAAGCATGAAGGCAGTAAAAATCGGTTCTTTCAGTTCCAATTGAGGTCACCTCCTTGATTACAGTGACCCCTCCTTTTACTAGGCTTTTTGCCTACCAAAGATATCGGCATAATAATTTTTAACCTCAACCCCTAAATCACTTATACTCCATACTTATTCACATGCACCATAAACAAAATACCCTGTCGATTATTCTTTGCGATCAACAGAGGTCCAACTTGTCAAGTATCTTTCTATCTGTTATGTGGTCTTTTCATGTGAAATGGAATGTGAAATAATATACTTGACAGAAATACACTATAAGGTATATGTTACTATTACTATGTGCGGTCGATATACTCTCACAGTCAAAGAGGAAGCCCTTGTCAAGAGATTCAAAGTCAAGGATTATCAAGGAAAATACACTCCTCGTTATAACATCGCTCCCACTCAATACAATCCTGTAGTATCGATAATCCAGAATGAGAGAGCAATGGTTCCAATGAAATGGGGACTTATCCCTCATTGGGCTAAGGAAGAAGCTATTGGATACAAAATGATTAATGCGAGGATTGAAACTATAGCTGAAAAACCATCATTTAAACGACCTTTGCTATCCCAGAGATGTCTTGTTCCAGCAGATGGATATTATGAGTGGAGCAAACTCAGTAAACCAGGAAAGCGACCCCCATTCAGGGTAGTATTGAAATCAAGGGAGATATTCGCTTTTGCAGGATTATGGGACTCGTGGGAAAACGAAGAAGGAGATGTGGTCTTGTCTTATACTATTATCACAACTGAAGCAGATGAGTTAGTAAGAAAAATTCACCCAAGAATGCCGGTTATTCTTAGGCCTGAAAATGAAGATACGTGGATTGACCCTACGTTAAAAGATTTAAAGATGCTTATGAAAATTCTTACTCCTTATCCTGCGAAATACACTGAGATGTATGAGGTTTCTTCTATAGTGGGCAGGGCAAATATTGATAAAGATGAATTGATTCAGCCGGTAGCAACTAGATGAAGATTTGAATTACCTTGAAGCCTTCTTCACTAAGCCACCCACTCTCATCATGAATTCTTGCCAGCGACATGCAATTGATTTATAATAACCAGGTTTCTTGTAACTGTTGAAGGAATAATCCTCCAAGTATTCAACGTCAGACAGCTCGACACGTGCTTGTTTATCCAGTTCCGGGGTTTCTGTTCGAGCATACGTCTGTATGTTATATCGAAGTTGTGGCACCATTGCTTTAACGTGATTTAAGTAGGCATAAGGATCGAATTCAATAGGGCATAATTGTGTATAAGCAATCCACACTAAAGAACCATCAGACTTTTCTTTAATATCGAACGGAAATAAGCGACAGTCGATCGGGCGAACGGGATAAATTTCGCATTTTCCTTCTGGAAAATGATAGAAGTAACAACCGTTTGAATTGGTCCGCATTACTCTTACTTTTCCATTATTTGGACTTATGGGTTCTGAAAAACAATCAACCTTAAGTCCAGTGAGTTGCTGGACATCCTCCACGTCTTTAGGAAATAAGATAGGTGAGTCAATTTCGCCACTTATCTTCACTCTACTGCAGCAGTTACTGTTTACAGGGCAACTGATGCAAAAAGTGAAAGTTCCATTACATTTAGATGATTGAGATTGCATGGTTTGTAATCTAAACACGCTCCCACACATAATCACTTGAGATAAGGTCGTCAGAATTCTTTGATAAAAGTGCGTGCTGGCCTATCAATTTCCCTTTCTTATATCTAAGTGCAAAAGCTCCTTGCTCATAGTCAGTAGGGTCAGTCGATTGGTATGTACCTGTTAAAATAAGAAATCGAAAAGTTCCTTCAAAATTATAAACTGTCGTAACATCTGAACTCTCTTTGAAGGTGATCTCACCATTCACTCGCCTACCCTTCTGTATAAGTGTCACATGTTCGTGATAATTCTCCGCACCCTCATTGAATGTAGTCTTCCATCTACCTTGAATAGTTGGCTCATGATGATAGAACCGTTGAAGTATACGTGGAAGAACATTATTCCATAACCATACCAAGATAAGAACTACCAAACCTCCCAGAGTACTATAAAAAATCGCTTCATATTGTCCTGCCCCCAGTTATTGTACCACTTTTTAAGTTAGTTCCGTGTGTGAACACGAAGAGAAATAGTGTAAACATGGTGGGGTATATTTACATTTGACCTATAAAACAGGTTCTAACATTGTCCCGTAACCCACCCCAATCGTGTTAGAATCAGCTTACATTTAGGAGAAAAGTTCTAAAGTTGTCCCAGTCTCTCCGTTTTAGATTATTATTACCCCCGCAATTCTTCAAAGATTCACCTTGACAAAAAAGGAATGAAGTAATAACATCTCAATTAAATTCTTTACAATAGTTCAATCGTAATGAAATTTAAAACAGAGCAAAGAAGACATTATCGATTAGACAAAATGTATGATTGACTTTGTGTACGCAGTAATGCTTGGGATAATCCAGGGGCTGACCGAATTCTGGCCGGTTTCCAGCTCAGCTCATTTAGTGATTGCCCATGACTTATTCAAGTTTGACTTTGTGGATAACCTGACCTTCGACGTCGCACTCCACGTGGGTACACTCGTAGCGCTACTCCTGTACTTCAGGCGCGATCTCGTCAGCTACATTGGAGCATTTTTCCGGAGCTTTGCCAAATGGAATCTCAAAAACGATTTTGACCAGCGTATGGCATGGTACATAATTGTCGCTTCGATTCCTGCCGGAATCGGCGGCTTCCTTCTGGAAAGCTGGGCTGATACCGTCCTTCGGAGCTTATGGCTCGTCGTTAGTCTACTTGCCTCTGTTGGCGTGCTCTTCATGGTCATTGAAAGGTACTCATCCAAGGAAAAGAATATAGAGCAGTTGGGGTGGAAGACCGCAATTCTGATCGGATTTGCGCAGGTGCTCGCCCTCTTCCCCGGTGTTTCACGCTCCGGCATCACGACGATCACCGGAATGTCGCAGGGACTAAAGCGAAGCGCCGCCGCCCGCTTCTCATTTCTTCTTTCAATACCGGTCATATTTGGCGCCGGCGTCAAAAAGCTTGCCGATGCTTACCGGGAAGGCCTCTCAAACCACGACTGGCTGGTCATGCTCACGGGCGCCGCTACTGCGGCTTTTGTCGGCTATCTGGCTATCAAGGTCCTGCTCAGGTTCTTCGAGCGCCACTCCTTCAATGTTTTCGCATATTACCGTTTTCTGCTTGGGGTAGGAGTTGTGATCTATTTGCTTGTGTGGTAAAGGCATGCCAGTGGTATTAAGATGTGCCGGAGGTCACCAGGGGTCGACAGCAATCTCGTAGGTCGGGTGCCCTGACTAGCTCAAAGGCTTTCCAAAATCTTCCGGATAATTTTCGGCAGAGCTTTCTCTAATTCAGGGGTAAGGTCGGTGCCATAGGTTTGATAATCTTTAGGCACAATCCCGAAAATGACTATTTCAGTTTTCTGATTTTTCTGCTTTATCAGGTTCAGGACCTGGGGAATGCCGAACTGGTGAAGAGAAGTCAAAAGTTTTCTTTTTCCCGAAACCAGGTCATCTGGCGATAGACGATACAAAGTTCCCGGTTTGCCATCAGAGGCAAGAGCATCGATTATGATAACCTTATTTTTCCCTTGCATAAAAGTCAGAAGGTCAAAGGAGGCTGTTCCGATATCCGCTAATTCCACATTCTCGGGCAATTTCAGCCTGGATAATTCCTGAACAATATGCACCCCAATTCCCTCGTCAGTTAACAACAGGTTGCCAATACCAGCAATTAATATTTTCTTTTTCATCTTTTCCAGAAAAAAAGAGGGGATCTAAAGGTAAGATCCCCTCCCTTCAGAATAAATTTTGCTCTTAAAGCACCCTGAACTTCTTTATACTTTTTCCAGGCTCAAGTATATGAATGGCACAGGCGAGGCAAGGGTCAAAGGACCTAACTACTCTTAAAGGCTCGATCGGATTTTCCGGATCAGCCACCGGAGTCCCGATCAAAGCCTGCTCCATTGGACCCAGTTGGTTTTTGTCGTCTCTGGGGCTGGCATTCCAGGTAGTAGGGACAACGCACTGGTAGTTATCGATCTTCTTGTTTTTAATGGTAATCCAGTGGCCCAGAGCGCCCCGGGGACCTTCAGTCAGACCCATACCTGTGGACTGGTCGGGTATCTCAAATTTAGTATGAACCGGTTTTGATGGATCAAGTTGCATCACCCACTCGGCGCATTTATCTGCCACGATTTTTGCCTCTAAAGCTCTGGCAGCGTGCCTTCCCATTACCGAGAAGAGAGAAGAAACCGGCAGATTAAGCTGTGTCAGGGCATCGGAAATTAACTTGGATGCGGCAGGATTTGAGCCTTGAAGATGGATAACCACCATCCGGGCAAGGGGACCAACCTCACAAACCTTACCTTCATACCTGGGGGATTTAACCCAGGAATAGGCATTCTTCTTATCCGGTTGAGGAACTGTTTCGCCCCGGAAAGGATGTAACCCGGTCTTAGATGAAAACTTGGAATACTTCACATATTCTGCTATCTTGCCCGGGTCAAAGGGTTGTGCCTTACTATCAAGATAAACTCCTGCGGAGATAAATTTCTTAGTTCCGTCATTGTTCTCCTCAAACACACCATAGGATAGAAGATTTCCACATCCTTTGCCGATCTCGAAATAGCGCGGGTATGCTTTTGCCACTGTCAAAACGTCCGGGATGTAAACATTATCAATAAAGGACTGAAGCTCTCTTAATCTATACAGAAAAGAGGTCATCTTGTCTACAGTGGGCCTCTCGCAGACACCTCCTGGCATTATCGCTATCTCGTGAGGCATTCTTCCGCCAAAGATGCATAGCATCTCCTGGCTCTTTCTGGTAATATCCAGGGCGGTCAGGTAGTGAGCAAGGGCAGAGATATTGACGTCAGCATCAGTAATATAATCCCCTTTCAATCTGGGTAGAAATGGAGCCACACCAGTGGGTCTACCGCTATCAACTTCAGCTTTAGCCCAGGCTTTAACTTTGTTCAATCCAGGGTCATTTCCGGTATAGGAGAGGATTGCGGTTACATCCACGTAGTCCAGGGCTGCCAAATGGTAGAAATGAAGTATGTGCGACTGGATGTAATTTGCTCCTAGGATCAGATTTCGCATTAACCTCCCGTTATCCGGCGGGTCGATGCCAAAAGCATCATCCAGACATAAGGTGGAAGCCTGAGCATGAGGAGAGGGGCAGACACCGCAAATTCTCTGGGTGATCATCTGGGCATCTTTCGGGTCCCTGTTCTTAAGAATAATCTCCCATCCCCTGAACATCTCGCCTGAGGTTCTGGCATCAGAGACCTTACCATTTTCAATCTCGACCTCTATTTTTAGGTGACCCTCAATTCTAGTAATGGGGT
>Ga0315277_10012629_pt1 | contig 10585 bp, 3 predicted proteins | sample YL17G05_15_MG_FD_203695 | JGI IMG/M metagenome (GOLD analysis project Ga0315277, IMG submission 203695) | Sediment microbial communities from Yellowstone Lake, YNP, Wyoming, USA - YL17G05_15 | ecosystem: Environmental > Aquatic > Freshwater > Lake > Sediment | place: USA: Wyoming | collected... | reverse complement strand
ACGCGCCGGAAGAGCGGCGACGCGCGCTTTCCTTCGAGGCGCGCGGCCTTGTGCGGGGGATGGCGCTGAAGAATCCTCTCCTCGATTTTGACTCGATCCTGTTTGTCAAGTCGGCGCCCGGGATCTTCCCGCACATTTCGGATCAGTTCTACGGCTGGTGGTCGCGCCCCGGTGGCGGCGTCTTCATCCTGGAAAACTTCAAATCGGACCGGCCCAATCTTCGCCATTTGACGGCGGACATGCCCGACGGAAGTTTCCTGCGGCCGGATCTTTCGTATGACGGCAAGAAGATCCTCTTCGCATACTGCAGGTACTATCCGGAAGTAGCCGACGTGCCGAACAAGGCCGTCAAGGTGACTCTGCCGGAAGACGCCTTCTATCATATTTACGAGATGAGTCTGGATGGAAGCGGGCGGCGCCGGGTCACGCATGGGCGATACGACGATTTCGACGCGCGGTATCTGCCCGGCGGGGAGATCGTCTTCCTCTCAACGCGCAAGGGAGTGTTCCTGCAATCCTCGCGGGCCAACACAGAGCGGACGCGTTCCGCCGATCTGCCGGACAGCTATGTGCGCTGCGGCGGCGACAATTACCGTCCGGTCCCGATTTTCACCATGCACGTGATGAACCCGGACGGAGGGAACATGCGCCCTTTCTCGGCCTTTGAGAACTTCGAATATACCCCCGCCGTGGCCGCTGACGGGCGGATTCTCTACACACGCTGGGATTACATAGACCGCTTCAACGGACATTTCTTCAGCCTGTGGTCCGTCAATCCGGACGGCGCCAACGCGCAGCTCGTGTACAAGAACTTCACCGTCCGCCCCCAGGTGGCGTGCGAGGCGCAAAGCGTCCCCCACTCCTCGAAGATCGTGTTCACCGCCGCCTCGCATCACTCGATCACCGGGGGTTCGCTTGTCCTGTTCGACCGCACGCGCGGCACGGAGGGAGAGGCCCCGGTCACGCGTCTGACACCCGAGGTTCCGTTCCCGGAGACCGAGGCGAATGTGGGGTCTTACTACGCGAATCCCTGGCCGCTTTCGGAGGAACATTATCTGGCAGCGTGGAGCGACCGCAAACTGCCCCCCCATTCCCGCGTGGAGGACACAGAGCTGAATCCGAAGAACGCGACGGGCATCTACCTATACGACGCTTTCGGCAACCTGAACCTCCTCTATCGCGACCCGGCGATTTCCTGCGCGAATCCCATCCCGGTTCGTTCGCGTCCCAAGCCTTCGCAGAGAGCCGGCGCGCTGAACTGGGATGAAGCCGCAAGCGACGCCACCTTCTTTGTTCAAGACGTTTATCAAGGTTTGCCGGGCGTGCGGCGCGGATCGGTCAAGTGGTTGCGCGTGGTCGCCGTTCCGCCGAAGACCCAGCCGCACATGAATACTCCGAACCTGGGGGTCTCGGCAGAGGACCCGGGGAAGTTTCTCATCGGCGCGGCGCCCGTCGAGTCCGACGGTTCGGCGTATTTTCGCGTGCCGAGCGGCGTGCCGGTGTTTTTTCAAGCGGTGGACGAAGAGAATCTGGCGATACAGACTATGCGCAGCTTGACTTACGTATGGCCGAAGCAGAACCTGGGATGCGTGGGCTGCCATGAACCGCGCGAAGTCGCGCCAACCGCGGATCGCAATCCGCCGTTGGCCGCCCGGCGCGGTCCGTCCAAGCTCAAGCCAGGACCGGAGGGCAGTTGGCCCTTGCGCTTTGACAGGCTCGTCCAGCCGGTCTTGGACAAGCATTGTGTTTCGTGCCACAATCCGGGCGCTGCGGATGGGAAATCCGCTCGCTTCGATCTGACCTCCGGGAAATCCTACGATAATCTGCTCAACTATGCGGACGGGGATTTGCGCCGACTAGCCTTGGAGCGCGATCGTTCCATCGTGGGGGAATGTCCCGCGCGCAAAAGCAAACTATGGGCGAAAATCAAGGAGATGGAGAGCAGGGGCGCCGTTCGCATGGACGAGGAAAGCCGCGCGAGGCTGGCCGCTTGGATGGATTTGTACGCGCAACGCCAAGGGCACTTCAGCGAGGACCAGGAACGCCAATTGCTCGACGTGAAGCGCCAATGGGCCGGCATCTTGGCAGAATGAAAGAGTGCCTTCGCGGCCCCAATGCGAAAGCCCGCCGCCGTCACTTTGGAACGTGAGCGGTGTGTTCTGCGTGAGAAAAGAAATCCGGGTCAGAATCCGAGCTGCAGGGGAGAGACGAAGATGAGAGCATACCGCCTGTTTTCATTGAGCCTGATCTGCCTGTGCGCGCTTGCCGCGGCGGTCCGGGCGCAAGAGCCCACGGTGGTGCGGACAATCAACAGCGCCAATCCGGAGCCGCCGATGTACAACTGGCACCCTCACAACCGCCTCGGGATCGAGCGCGGCGCTTTTGCCGGGGTGAAATCCTTCAACCGCGTGTTGATCCGCGAGGAAGGGGGCGAGGTGTTGGAGGTCCCCTTCTTCCACTTCACGGCGCGCGACCTCGGGGAGATCATCAACGGCATGGCGAAGTTCCAGGCTCAAACCCGAGTGGTGGATTACACGGCCGGCGAAGCGCCGATCGTGGACTTGCGCCCCTCCGAACTGCAACCGGGTCCGCTGGAGAAGTGGCCGAACCACGGTTTGCTCGGCGGCAGTTACCACTCGATGAACGTGCCCCCGGTCGTCGAGGATATCCAGGGACGCCGCGCCGTTCACTTCGACTGCAACCAGTGGTACTTCGACACGCGGTACAACGCGATGGTGCTCGACGCCATGCCGGCGAAAGCGCTCAGGGAGGGCATGCCCTTCACTCTTTCGGCCTGGGTTCTGCATCCGAAAGAGCCGGACGTGGACGACTGCGAGATGATCATGAGCTGGCACACTCGCGGCGGCAACAACGGCACCGGCCTGGACTGGAAGCGGAGTTGGTGCTGGGGCGATTTTTCGGTCCTCGGCATGGGCGGGGATCTGACCATGGAGCCTAAGCACACGCCGAAGCCGATGCCGGAATGGACGCATGTGGCTTATGTCTATACGGGCGGGGGCCTCAAGGGCGAGCTGCGTGTGTATGAGAACGGCAGATTGACCGGCTCCGCGCGCACCGATTTCCTGCCCGAGCTGCTTGCGCCGTCGCAGATTACCTCAAAGTCCGTCGTTCTCAAAGGTTCTCTGGATATCGCCGAAAACGACGCGGTTTATGTTCGAGGCTATATCGGCGATTATGATGCCCACCACTACAGATGGCCACGGACCAATATCGGATGCTGGGACAAGTGGAGCGAGATCGGCTTGCGGCCCAAGGGCGAGTTCGAGATTCCGTTCAAGGACCTCCTGCCCGGCAAGCGGTACTACTACCGCATGTTCGCTTCGCGCACGCCCGATTTTCCCCACCCCTACCTAACGTGCCGCTGGGCCAACGGCGTGGGGTCCTTTATCACGCCCACCGAAGACGGCAAGCCGGGGCAGGTGATTCCTTCCGACGAGGACCGCTACCTCTTCCTGGGCGTGCAATGGGGCAGCCGGTGGTATCTGTCGTATCCCGGCCCCGCCGGCTTCTTCCGCGGCTACATGGGCGACATGAAGCTGTATGACCGCGCGCTGACCGACGAGGAAATCCGGCGCGACGCAAATGCATTGACGCTGTATGACGGCGTTCCCGCGGATGGGGGCGTCAGCGTGCTGGACAAAGGGAGCTTTGCCTGGAAGAGCGGCATTCCTTCCGCCGCCCGCTATCGCTTGTATATGGATACGGAACGCGGGAAAGTGAGCGAAGGAACCGCAGTGTCCGAGGAAACCACTACCGCCAGCATCCAGAACGTGAAGTTGAAGCCCGGTCGCACGCACTACTGGCGCGTGGATGCTCTGGACGCGGGCGGGAAAGTCCTGGCCAAGGGACCCGTCTGGCAATTCCATGCCACCTACGCCGAACCCTTCTTGCCAATGCCCGGGAACGGATCGTCGCTGAGCGTGGTAGGGGATTTCCGATGGAACCAAAGCATCAGCAAACTCAAGGAACAGCGTTTCTACCTTGGCCAGGACGCAGCGGCGGTCTTGAGCGCCGCCAAGCCGATGGCGAAACTGCAGGCCGACGCGCGCGAGCACTCCGTTCCCCCCGGCGCCCTCCATCCCGGCGCCACGTGGTACTGGCGCGTGGAAACGGTGCTGGAAGACGGCGCGGTGGTTCCGGGACCGCTGTGGTCCTTCAAGACGCCGGGCTATTTTGAGCCGGAGTTCGACGGCCCGGCTTCCGAACCCTTCCCGGAAGGGATAACGCCGTCGCGCGCCGCGCGCGTCATGGAAGGCATGGGGCACCCGACCATCAGCACGCCGCGCGCGGACGAGGCGAGCCTGCGCGACATCGCGCACGCCACCAAGCGCTATCTCCGCAAGAGCCCGTTGCTTCGCAACCAACTGGCGTCGCGTCCCTGTGCGACTTCGATGGCCTCTCCCGAAGGATCGCCCTGCGTGGACGGATTCGCCTGCGGCAGTTACGGCGGTCTTCCGGATTGGAACATGACCATGCATGAGATGGGGCACCAGACGCTCATGTTCGGCATGGGCACGCTGGATCCAAACTTCTACCGGCGGCTTTCCGAGGTGTTCAACGCCCACGCGGACAACAATGCCTGGCTGGCGGATTATGCGGCCGTGAATATCCACGAGAATATCGCGTGCAGCGGGCATCAGTTCATCTCCGGGCCGGGGCGTGAGGCGCTTCTGCGCGACGATGCGCCCACCTATCACCTGCTGTCGGAGTATTTTCCCGGCGATCTGGCCATTGATCTGCATCCCGCAACCGGTCTGGCGCTGGACGCGGAAAACAGCGTGGTGCGCTGGGATAATCACGGCGGCGTGGAGGACCGTGTGCCCGGCGGCCAGGGATACGCCGCGGCGGACTCGACCACCGGCACGTTCCAGGCCACCGGAAGGCCGAAACTGAAGACGGTGCAGGGGGCTGCCGCCGTTGTGTTCGCCGGCTCGGAGGCGCTGACTTGGGACAAGAAGCTGCAATACGGCTTTGAAGGCAACCGCGCGTGGTCGGTCGAATTCTGGGCGCGGCGGGAGGCCGAGGGCAATAGCGACGGGTTGCTGTTGGGCTGGGGACCGGAAGAGAAAGGCGTCCGGCTCTATTGGGGTGGGAGCTCCAAGGTCTGGAACGTGAGCGGGAACGCTGCGGATTGGCCTGCCAAGGCCGGCGTGGGCAAATGGAACCACGTCGCGTTCGTGTTCGAGGGCGGCGGCGTGAGCAATACGGACGGGGCGATGCGGCTCTTCCTCAACGGGACGGAGATTCTCACGAAGTCCTACAAGCTCGATCTCGCGGCGAAGATGCCGGTCGAAATCGGCGGATTGGTCCGGGATGGCCGGGTCGAAAGCGGGTTCAATGGCGCGTTGGCCCACGTGCGCGTGTACAATTACGCGATCAGTCGCGATCAGGTGAGCGAGCATTTCACACAGGAGCGCCGCGGCTACGAACGCACCGCTCCGCCGCACGTAGCCGGCAGCCTCTACGTAGACCTGGACGCCGCGCAGCTCGAGGAGACCGGCGCCGAGGAGCACCGTCCGCTTTATCCGGTGGGGTTGCGCAAACCGTGGGTGCGCAGCTGGGCGAACAAGGGGATGCTGCAGGGCCGCGTGCACAACGACATCAGCGCCCTGTGGCACTATTCGGGAAGCACGCCTCTTTACCGGGAGGTTTCCGGGTTGCAGGCGCTGCGCTTCATGGGCAAGGACCGCATGGTGGGCGTCATCGAGCTGCGCGGCACGGCGGCCAAACAAGCCGCCGGAACCCTGGAGGCCGTGGTGTTCTCGGAAGCGACGTCCCCGGATGAGGTGGTGCTGGAATGGGGCGGTTTTCTCCTGGACGCGCGGTACCTCAAGCCGGGATGGCAGCACGTGGCGGTCAACCCGGAAGGGTCCGGCTCCGCTGTTTTCGTGGACGGCGCCCGTGCCGGGGAAATACCCGGCGTGCTCAAACCGGGCGTGCTGGACCATTTGCACCTGGGCGCGCATTTCGATCCGCTGCGCGAGAGCTGGTATCGCTACTTCAACGGGGCCATTGCATTGGTCCGCGTGCATGAGCAGCCGCTCACGCCGGAGCAGATTGCCGCCAACGCGAAGCAATCGCCCGTCTTCTCGCCGCACACACCCAGTCCGGCGGACGGGGCCAGAGTGGCCGCGGCCCGCAAACCGGCGCTGAGCTGGACACCAGGACGGGATGCGGCCGCTGCGGAACCTGTGTTGTTTGGCGAGGATGCCGCCAATCTAGCGTCCGCGGGCTCGTATAAACCAGGCGAGTTCATACCGGAGCTGGCGGGCGGCAAGCGCTATTTCTGGCGCGCGGGCGGCGGACCGGTGTGGTCGTTTGAGACAACGCAGGGCGAGCTGGTCAGCCTTTTGGCCAAGGACCTTCCGCAAGGCCCGCTGGCTGCGTGGGAAAACAGGGGCACGGCCAAGGGCCGCTTCACGCCCGCGGATCGCGGCAACCTGCTGGGCGTGGACGTGGAGAGCTTTGCCGGAGTGAAAGCCCTGCGCATGACGAAAGGCAGGAAGATGACCTTCCGGCCCGAGGGCAAGAAGCCGGAAGCCTTGCTCAAAGGTCCCTTCACGATCACCTTCCGCGCGACCAGCGACAACTTTACCGAGGGAGTTCCGGTGCTGGCCTGGGGCGCGCCCGCCTCGCCGGCCCGGCTGTGGTTCGGCACGGGGGCCGCGGACCGCCGTCTGCTCACCGTCGGAGGTTCCTCTCCGCGCAGCGTGGAGGAGGCGTATTCCGCGCCGCAGTTGCGAATGATCTATCCCGAGGGGCAGAACGCGCGGATGGCCTTTGTGTGGAAAACGGTCACGGTGACCTACGCGGATGGCCGCGCGGAATTATGGTACAACAACCGCCGCATTGACAGCCGCAACACGGACCTGGCGGCCGGCGAACTGGGCGACCTGGTATTCGGATGGGACTTCCAGGACTGCAACGGGAACATTTTGCTCAATGATCTGCGGATCTACGAGGGTGTGATCGGGCAGACCGGGGTCGAAGAGATCGCCAAAGGGAAAACCATTGACGGGATGAAGCCGATAGTCTGGATCACGGCGGAAGATCTAGAACCGGGAACGCGCGCAGCCGTCTTGAGGAATCACGGCGCGCTTCAGGGGGCCTTTGCGGCGGAACCTGAAGTGGACCGCAAGCCCGAGGTGCGCGAGATCACCGGCAAAAGGGCGGTCGTCTTCAACGGCGTGGCGATGCTGACCTCGGACTTCCTTCTGCCCGAGGCGCTATCGGACGCGCGCCCCTTCACGGTCGAGATGTGGGCGCTCCAAGACGAAGCCTCGAAGGACACGCGGCTTCTGGCCTTCTCGCAGGAGGTCAGCGAGCGACATACGTCGTTCGCCATGGGCAGCGCGGCCGACGCGAGGGCCGTGGTCCGTCCGCTCTCCGGCGCGGAGTGGAAGATCAACCCGGACGAGAAGCCGGGTCAGTGGGTGCACCTGGCCTGGGTCTATGACGGGGGTCAGCACGCGAAGGTCCGTCTGTACCGGAATGGCAAACTGAATAGCGAGCACGATTTCAGGACGGTGGACACCATCGGGGGGTATGCGATCAGCATCGGGGGGATCATGAGCGCCGCGACGGGTGAGACCGCGCTCTTCAAGGGCGCCATCTCGGAAGCGCGGATCTTCGATTACCCGCGCACAGCGGAGGAAATCGCGGCGTCGGCCCAAGCGAAGTGAACGCGAGGGAAGATACCACTTCCGGTTCCGCGCTTCAGGCGGCTTGGTCATGCGCCAGGAGCCGCGCGCGGAAGAGCCAAAGCGTGATCCCCGTGGCCAATATGAAGATGAGTTCCGTGATCTCCTCCCACGCGGTGAACCACGTCATTCGGTCCCGGTAAACACTCAGAAGCACCCAACGCATCATGCCGAACGCCAGGGCTCCCGCGCCGAACGAGAACCAAACCTTCGAGAGCGCAACCGGGCTCTCCTTCTTGAACGCCAACACTAGGAATGCCACCGTAAAAAGCGTCATGGCCGCGATGGGGCAATAACGTGTCTCGTAGACCTGGTAGGCGAGGTCGTGGGAAAGGTTGCAGATGGCGCCGAGGATATGGGTGTTGTAGGAAATGGTTTTGAGCGGCGCGCAAAGGGGCATGAACGCGATGACGATGGAGAGCGGAATGAGCAGAAGAAACAGCCGTTTGAGGCCGCAGGGCGCGTCGGCGTTCTTATAGCAGGCCGGGCAGATTTTCACGGCCGCGCACGGCTTGACGCTGTCGGAGAAGGAAACGACGCGCGTGTCGAGTCCCTCCAGAAGCGCGTACACGAAGAACGTGAAAGCCAGGACCATTCCGTAGCTGTGGAGACTCCCCGGCAGAAGGGGATTGTCGGTGTGGAAGAATGAGTTGAAGGTGCGGGCGGTCTCGCCGAACAGGAAGGCGATCATGCTCCACCTCAGCGCGGTGAGGTCCTGTTCGCGGCGTTTCCAAAGGATGAGGATCAGGAGAAAGGAGAGAAGCATGTAAGTGGGTCTCACGTAGAGATCCGTGTAAACGAGGGCGTACTGATCGAAGAGCGAGGTAACCTGATAGGGGAGCGGGGCCGATCCTTCGTAGAGGCGTTCCATGTCCTGCCGCGAGAGAGGAGCTTTTCCGGCCTGGTTGACGGCGGCCAGCCCGCCGCGCAGGCTATAAGCGGCGGCCGCGCGCTTCCGGAGCATGGAAACCGCGCGGGCGCTCAACAATCCGCTGTCGCAGTAGACGATGAGTTGCTTGCCGCGGAAGGCCCTCGGGAGTTGCCCCTGTTTGGACGCCGTCGAAAGCTCGTCCATGGGCCACGACACCGCGCCGCGCAAGTGGAGGGCGGCAAAGGCTTCGGGCGGGCGGATATCCACCAACAGCGTTCGAGATGTTCTGGAGGAGTCCAGCAACAGCCCGGGGTCAACGGCGGGAATCCGTTCGATGAGAACGCCATAGAGAAGAAGGGGGATCACCATCACCGCAATCGCGATCAGGGTGAACAGGCGTCTGTTGTGCAAGGGGTTTTCTTTAGTCATGGCGGCTTGTTGGCGCATCCCCAAAGCGTTCTCGCTCCTTGCCGTGGAATATACTGAACCTTTGGGCCGGCGTCATCTAAAATCCGCTCGCGTTCGTTGAAAGGGAAGGGTCTTGCGCAATGAGTGGCGCAGGCTTTCCAGCCACTACCCTTTAACCTAGAAACAGCAATTCATGAACCACAGAGGCACAGAGACACAGAGAAACCAATGAACTATATCGAGGATGTGATTCACCTGAAGGGAGATTGGGTAATCAGGCACGATCGCGTGTAAAATCAACTCCGTGCCTCTGTGCCTCTGTGGTGAACTGCTCTTTCCAGGTTTAATGGTTTCTGCGGACCAACCGCTGGAATATGAACCATATAGGAGGCGGAATACGAACCATAGGCGAGGCTTAGCAGGCGTTCGTAAGTACTGTGACATATACCGGGCGCCCGGGAAATACGGGACAGGATTTACAGGATCAACATGATTAAGCCTCTCATCCATTCATCCTGTGAATCCTGTTAATCCTGTGCGCAGCCCATAATGCTGCGTGTCTTGCCGGTGAAAGTCCGGCTGCGGGAATTGACTGTTTGCCCGCATAGTCATACTCGACGCCTCTTCGAGGCGACTTGGGAGGTGAAAGCTCGAGAGTAAAAGTCCTTTCCGGTGTAGGGCGAGCAATCCTTCGGGCCGCAGCATAAAGCGAACTTTGCAGCCTCGTAAACAGGCGCGCGAGAACCGGAGAGCGCGGAAAAGCGGATGCCGAGCCACTACAGGATCGGCGAAGGCCAGAGCCGGCGGCCAAGCAACAGTCGCGAGCAGCCGCCGAGGTCCGCCGGGGTAGGGAAGGCGGCACGAAGGAACAGACACGCGGAGTAAATTGGGGACCCTCTGGTTCCCCCGCCGTGAGGGGCAAAGACCCGCTGACAAACACGATAAGGATAAGCCAGTGGGAGGGAACCAGAGGCTCGGATGAGGCCATAGTAAGCCGTGACCCTGCGGGACAGAATAACCCGCGGGCGAGCCAAGGGCCTCTGGACGGGATCGTCAAGGTAAGAGGAGAGGGGTTCCGATTGGACGCACTTGTGCGCCCCGACCACGGGCCAAAGGCCCCCCTCCGAGACCGCGACTTTGACGGCGTATAAGCGCTTGAGCGCGAAGGTCGCCGCCCAATTCCCGTTTGAAGCCGTACTGGGGAAAACCCGCCGTACGGAATTTTAGAGGGGGAGCAGGAAACGTGGTGCATGGCCTGGTGACCTTTTGCCACGCAGCCGGAAACGGCGGACACTCTGGAAGTCACTGGCCTAAACATGCGCGCGCCTGCTCTCCACTCGACCCATACAAGATACGCCACCGAACCTCTGAGCTGGAGCACTAAGGGGCCGCATGAAGTGGATAGGATAGGAGGGCCTTGCGAAATAGCATACTCCCTCGCTAGGCTGTCCGTGTTCGTCCGTGTTCGTCCGTACTACTATCCACCATCTCCTTGTTTTTTCAGCAAGAAGTTCATGCGGCCATCTCCATAAGTGATTGAACGGCAACGGCTGACGCACCAAGCAAAGCCACCGAGAACTTTTGC
>Ga0315277_10012628_pt1 | contig 10587 bp, 7 predicted proteins | sample YL17G05_15_MG_FD_203695 | JGI IMG/M metagenome (GOLD analysis project Ga0315277, IMG submission 203695) | Sediment microbial communities from Yellowstone Lake, YNP, Wyoming, USA - YL17G05_15 | ecosystem: Environmental > Aquatic > Freshwater > Lake > Sediment | place: USA: Wyoming | collected... | reverse complement strand
CCAGAAGATCGGCCGCGACGAAATCATCATCAACCTCGGCCTGATTGAGGCGGCTCTCCCCAACCACGAGCAGCTCAAGGCCGACCACTACCGCCAAGGACTGCCGATAAAAGCCTATGTCCATCGGGTCGAGAAGACACCAATCGGACCGCGCGTGTACCTTTCGCGCACCCATCCCGAGTTCCTCCGGAAGCTGATGGCCCGCGAGGTACCGGAAATCCGCGAGGCAGTGGTCGAAATCAAGGGCATCGCCCGGTCCCCGGGCTTCCGCTCCAAGGTCGCGGTCACCTCGCTCGACGAGAAGGTCGACCCGGTCGGCGCCTGCGTCGGGTACCGCAAGTCGCGCATCGAGAACATCATCAAGGAGCTCTCGGGCGAGAAAGTCGACATCGTCCAGTGGAACAAGGACCCGCAGGTCTTCATCGCGCGGGCTCTGGGCCCGGCCAAAGTCGCCTTGGTTATCAAGGAAGGCGACACTCACATCGTCGTGGTGCCGGATGCCGAGTTCTCCATTGCCATCGGCAAGAAGGGCCAGAACGTCTGGCTCGCCAGCCTGCTCTGCGGGGTGAAGATCGAAGTCTTGAAGGAAACCGATTACCGCAATCGCATCATCATGAGCAAGGCCGGCGCGATTCCGCTGGCTAAGCTCGGACTCGAAGAGGCGATCCTCACGAAGCTGACGGGAGCCGGGCTCAACTCCGCGTTCGACCTCTTGAACTCCACGCCCGAGGACCTCGCCCGCATCACCGAGCTTGCGCCCGAGGCCGTCGAGCCGCTGAAGCAGCAGGCGCGCGACGCCGTCTGGCGAGTGTACGAAGGCAAGCCGGTATTCACTCCACCGCCGCAGCCCGCGACACCTGCGCCTGCCCCGGCGCCGGAGCCAACCCCGACCACTGAGCCTACCCCCGCGCCGGAGACTCCGCCGGCGCCGGCACCGACCGAGCAGTCCTGATCCTAGAATGGCGAAGCTCAAAGTCTTCGATGCGGCCAAGCAGCTCGGTCTTTCGAGCGAAGGCCTCATCCGCGTGCTCAAGGACCTGAACTTCCCGCCGCGCGGCTACACTTCCTACATCAGCGAGGCCGAGTTCGATGCTGCGAAGCTGAAGCTCAAGAACGAGAAGCACCAGTTCAAGGATCAGATCCGACGCACCCGCACCGCTCCGCCGCCGACCCAGCCACGGCCGCCGTCCGAAACTTCGCAGGTGGCCCAGAACGTCAAACATACGCTGCAGAAGATTGAGGGCCGAGAAATCAGGCACCACAAGCCGATACGCGAGGCCCCGACCGCCGCCCCGACCCCGTCCAAACCGGCGGTCAAGATCAACCCGTACATGACCGTCGCCGAACTCGCCCACGCGTTCGGCACGACGGCCTCGGATGTCATCAAGAAGACCATGGGTATGGGCATGCTCGCGACCCTGAACCAGAGACTCGACCTCGAAACAATCATGCTGCTCGCCGACGAGTTCGGGGTGCCGGTTGAGCAGGAGACTGAGATCGAGACCAAGGTCGAGCGCGGCGAACGCAAGCCGCGCCCCCCGATTGTCGTAGTCATGGGCCACGTTGACCACGGCAAGACCGCGCTGCTCGACTATATCCGCAAGACCAAGGTTGCTGAAACCGAGGTCGGCCGGATCACCCAGCACACCGGCGCCTACGTCGCGAGCTACCAGAACAAACCGGTCGTGTTCCTCGACACACCGGGCCACGAAGCGTTCACCGCGATGCGAGCCCGCGGCGCCCAGGTCACGGACATCGCCGTGCTGGTTGTTGCCGCGAGCGAAGGCGTCATGCCTCAGACACTCGAGGCGCTCGACCACGCGCGCGCCGCGGGCGTGCCGATCATCGTCGCCATCACCAAATCCGACCTGCCCGATGCCAACCCGGAACGGGTCAAGGCTCAGCTTGCCCAGCACGGGGTGAAGGTCGAAGGCTACGGTGGCGACACCCTCTGCATCGAGACTTCGGCGATCTCCGGCCAGGGCGTGGAGGCTCTCCTTGATGCAATCTCTGTGCTCGCGCTGGAGCTCGACTTGAAAGCGCCGTATGCCGGACCGGCCCGCGGTGTCGTCATCGAAGCTCGGGTCGACCGCGGCCGAGGCAGCATCGCGACCGTGCTCATCGAAGAAGGCACGCTCCGCAAGGGCGACCCCTTTGTCACCGCCGAGTTCTTCGGCCGCGTGCGCGACCTGCTGGACGACAACTTCCAGACGATGTCGGAGGCCACCCCCTCGCTGCCGGTGCAGGTGCTCGGATTCTCCGGCCTGCCCCAGGCCGGCGACCGTTTCGACGTCGTCGAGGACGAGCGGACGGCGCGCGACATGGCCCAGCGCCGGTTCCTGGCCAAGCGCGACCGGATTCTCTCGGCCGGCAAACCCAAGGTCTCGCTCGAGGCGATTCAGGAGCGGATCGCCGAGGGGAAGATAAAGGACCTGAACATCGTCATCAAGGCCGACGTATCCGGGTCGGCCGAGGCGCTGCGCGATTCGCTCGAGGGCCAGTCGATCGAGGATATCCGAGTCCGGGTGATTCACTCCGGCGTCGGGCCGGTAAACCAGAGCGACGTGCTGCTGGCCCAGGCTTCGGAGGCCATCATCGTCGGGTTCCATGTCAAGCCGCTGACCGACGCGAAGCAGATGGCCGACAAAGAGGGCATCGAAATCCGCACCTATCGGATAATCTACGCGGCCATCGAGGACATCCGGGCCGCCATGCTCGGAATGCTCGAGCCGGAAGAGAAGGAAGTCGAGCTTGGGTCGGCCGAGGTCCGCCAGATTTTCCGCGTGCCGAAGCTGGGAATGATAGCAGGCTCCTATTGCACCAGAGGCAAGATCGGCCGTGACGCAATGGTCAGGGTCATGCGCGGGGGCAAGGAGATCTACAACGGCAAGGTCACCTCGCTCAGACGTTTCAAGGACGACGTCAAGGAAGTCGAGACCGGTTACGAGTGCGGCGTCGGCATCGAGGGCGCGGACGAACTGGCCGAGGGCGACACCCTCGATTTCTACAAGGTCGAAGAAGTCAAGCGGACAAGTTAGCAGTTAGGAGTTAGCTGTTGGGAGTGAAGAATCAGTGGAACGGCTGACTTACTGCTACACTCCGTCTCCTAACTCCTAACTCTTAACTCCTAACTAGCGATGTCCGTCGGTCTGCTGCTGCTCGACTGCTACATCGCTGAGAGCCAGTCGCTCAAAGACAAGCGCCGCATACTGACCAGCCTGAGCGAGCGGCTCCGCCGTCAGTTCAATATCGCAATCGCGGAAGTTGAATTCCAGGACCAGTGGCAGCGGGCGCAATTGGCAATCGTGATGGTCAACACCAACTGGCGGATGCTCCAGAGCAGCATGTCCAAACTCACCGAGTACATTGATCGCGACCGCCGCGTCGAGATCACCAACACCGAAACGCGCCAGCTCTGCTAGCGCACAAGGAGAATCACGGCCAGCCCGGCCGCCCAGCAGTAATACCCGAACCAGTGCAGCCGTCGGCTCAGGACGACCTTCCGCAGCACGTACAAGGCAGCGACGCCGGATACAAAGGCGACCGCCATACCGACCGCAACGGGCCCGGCGTGAAAAACCGTCATGTCCAGCCTGCGGACCTCCAGCACAAACGCTCCCAGAATCGCGGGAATCGCCAGCAGGAACGAGAACTCGAACGCCGCTCCACGTTCCATCCCGGTGTACATACCGGTAGCAATAGTGGCGCCGGAACGTGATATCGCCGGGACGATGCCGACCGCCTGCGCCAGACCCACGAGGATTGCTCGCCACCAGTTGAGCGCACCGTCGCCGCGCTCGTAATGGCGCGTCCCGAAAACCACGCCACCGCTGACGATGAGCATCAACCCGATCAGGAACGGCGTCGAGAACGCCGACTCGAGCCAGTCGCCCATCCTGTATCCGACAAAGGCGGCCGGGATCGAGGCGATGATTATGAACAACACCATCTGCCAGCTCTTCTTGCGCTGCACCGCCTCTCGGGCCCCGAGCCCGCGGAGCAGACGCCAGATGGTCGGCGCGAAGAACACCAGCATCGCCAGCGCCGTCGCCGCGTGCAGCATCACCTTGAGCGGCAGGATTGACTTCATGTCAAGGCTCAACAGGTACGAAAGCGCAGTAAGGTGCCCGTCACTCGAAACCGGCAGGAACTCGGTGACACCCTGCACCAGACCCAGCAATATCGCCTCAAACATGCTCATCGTCAACCTCCATTACCAGGAACGGAATGACCAATATCCAAATCCCAATGACCATCAAGCACCAATGTCCAAAACCCGGACGCTGGTCCTTAGCCATTCTTCGCCGTCGGTCATTCGTTAGGAATTAGGAATTGGCAACTAGCCATTTCCTAGAACAGCACGTCACAGCTCAAGTGTACCTTGCCGCGGAGCGGACTCTCGCGGAACGCAACACCGTAGTCGAAGCCGAGGACGCCGACCTGGGTGGCGACCCTCGTGCCCACGCCATAGCCCGGTTCCACGTACCACCCGAGTGAATCCTGATACGCTCCGATATCAAGGAAGGGGAAGACACTCGAGGTCCGGTCCAAGCTGTATCTCAGCTCAGTACTGAACCAGCCCACACGGCTCGAGAGGAACTGGTCTTCGGGGTAGCCACGCACGGTGCCTGGCCCGCCCAACGTGTAGAGCTCGGACGCGGTTAGCGCCGCCGCTGAGTAGATGGCCCGCAGTCCGACCGAATTCGACCAGGCAAGGCTCCGGCCAAAGGGCAGAACCCCGTTCAGTCCGACCTCCACATGCGTGATGGCAGCGGAACTGGCCGAATCGGTCGTGCGGTTACCGACCTTGGTCAATGCGCTCAACCGGACTCCGCTGCGCGGGTTCGCCGGGAAGTCGCGCGAGTCCAGGATGATGCCTGTGCCGGCCCAGACCACGTTGGCGCTCGTCCGGCTCAGGGCATCGGTGAACCGGTCATAGCCGGTCTCGAAGCTGACCGTTGTCCACGCGGCGGCGCGTGCCATGGCTGACAATGCCAGGTTCGTCTGCGCCGACGTCGTATCAATCGTCTGTTGCCGTGCTGTCGCAGTCACGTCGATGGACGTCCCGAGCAACCAGGGCTCAGTGTAGCTCAGACGATAGCTGGTTCGTGCGTACGCCGACCGCCAGTCCGCCTCCAGCCTGCGGCCCGTGTCAAAGAGGTTGTGGAACGAGACCAGCAGCAGGCCGGTGAGCTTACGGTCGGTAGGCGAGTAGCCGGCGACACCGCTTGCACTATTGACCCGCCGCCCGGTGACCCAGAACCTGACTCCGTACGCACCTTCGGTTCCGACTATGGCCTGGGAATCCACCACAACCAGCCCGCTCTGTTCCAAGCTCTGCCGCCAATGAGCCGTCGTGGTGCTTGAGTAGCTGCCGCGGGAGAAACCGGCAACGCGCTCCAGCAGACCCGGTTTGGTGCCGGGCTTGCCGGCGAACTCCAGGTAACGGACTTCAACCTTGGGGCCGGACGCGACCTGAAGCACCGGGTACACGAACCCGCTCTCCTGGGAAAGCGCCAGCGGCGTCACGACCGCGAACGGATACCCGGTGTTCTCGGAGGCCGACAATATGAATGCCGCGGCGCGGTCCACCACTGCCCGGCTGAACCGGGTACCCCTGCCCGGCAAAGAACGGAAGAGCCTTTGGGACGGAACAGCGGAATCCCCGGTGATGTGCCACCCACCGAGACATGCCGGCTTCCCGGTCTGAACCAGAAACCGCACTGCAACGGAGTCGCCCTTGAGCAAGGTCTTTGCCTCGGCGCTTGCGAAGAAATAGCCCTCGGCCGCGAGTTGGTCGACTATTCGCGCTTCAGCCCCGCTCAATCCAGCCGAATCGAGCGAGTCACCGGCGCTCAAACCCGGCACCAGCTTGAGGCCCGCGTTCATTGGATTGAGAATCGTCTCGACACGAGATATGGGGAGTGATGCGGCCGGTACGCTCGCGACCCAGCCGGCCAGGATTACGAGAACTGCATCATGCATCATGCATTACGCATCATGCATCATGCATCAGCTCATGAATAGGTACTGCCGCCAGCCATCCGGCACATCGCCCAGACTGGCGATGGCAAACGTGAAGTAGTGCGGCTTCTTCGGCTTCCGGCGCAAAGGCATCATCGCCTGGGCCGGCGTCATGTTGCCCTTACGTGAGTTGCACTCGGTGCAGGCGCAGACGAGGTTTTCCCAGGTGTCGCCTCCGTCCGATGACCGGGGGATGACGTGGTCGGTTGTCATCAGCGCTCCCCGCCGCCCGCAATACTGACAGACTCCTCCATCTCGGCGCAGGACGTTGCGCTTGGTCAACGGCACCTCCCGCCGTTTCACCCGCACGAAATAGTTGAGACGGAGCACGCTCGGCAGCCGGTAGGCCATCCGCACGGTGCGGGCAGCCGAACCGGACGGCTCGAGCATCTCGGCTTTGCGCGAAAGCACCAGCACCAGCGCCCGTCGGGCCTTGCAGACCGACAACGGTTCGTAGTTCTGGTTCAGCAGCAGCACGTGACGGTCGAGCATCGCTCAGAGCCTCTGTTGAGATAAGGTGCTATTCGTCAATCGCCAATCGGAAATCGTCAATGATCTGATGGAGCCGACGGGAGTTGAACCCGTGACCTCTTGACTGCCAGTCAAGCGCGCTCCCAGCTGCGCCACGGCCCCAATCGAACGATGTAAGTTTTACCCGAATTCGCCTGACTGTCAAGGACGCGCGGGGTGACTGGGACCCGACATGCCGTCCGATTGACTTCCGGCTTGGGCCGGCTAAGATGCAGCGTGGCCAAGTTGAAGAACATCCGCCAGAAGCGGCCGAAGAAGAAGTTCCGGGTTCCTCCCAGTGTGACACAGTGGGTAATCGTCGGCGTGGTCGTGATCATACTGGTCGTGCTGGTCGTGGGGGCGCTTACTCGACCACCGGCCGAGCCCGCGCCGATTCCGTTACTCTCGGCCGCCAGGACCGACCTTATTTCGGTAACCCGGATGCTCGGCGATGTGAAGCTGGACAGCAGCACGCGCGCCCTGTTTCCCGAGGAGTTGGATGCGCGGCTCGTCGGCCCTGACTCGCTCTTCGCTCAGCGTAGGTGGTACGATGCGCTGGCTGCTCTCAGCAAAATGCTCAATCGCGCGACCCGACCCGAGTCGGCGGCGATTAGAGCCTACATGGGTTTCTGCGACTTCGAAGCCGACAACCTCGACCGCTCGCTCCAGCATTTCCGCAAGTCTTTGGCCGCGGACTCGAGCCCGACCGGAATTGCTCCCCGGCTTCAGTTCTCGATTGGCTGGATGTTCCAGAATCGAGGGTATCAAGATAGCGCCATCGCGTACTACTCGCGCGTGCGCCGCGTCCTAGCGGATACGGCCGGCCTGCTCAGGGCAGAAGCAGCCAACAACGCGGGCGTGGCGTACGAAGTCCTGAAAGACACTTCCTCAGCGGCAGCTGCGTACAACGAAGCGGCCGCGCTACTCGACACGATTGCCCATCCAAAGGAATCGAAGACAATCCGAGAGAATCTCGCCCGATTGACCGGCGGGAAGTAGGACGCGGCCCGGGCGCGACCTACGTCTGACTTCGCGCTAGACGGTTTCTAGCGGGTCGACATCGACCTTGGCCCTGACGCCCTCGGCCTCTAGCTGCTTCAGGGTCACGAACCGGTCCAGGCGCACGTTGCGGGCCACCTTGACCATCACCTGCACGGTATTCGTCTTTCCGCGCACCGGCACCGGACCGAGCGCTTCCAAGCCCTGAACCCTCCCCAGTTTGCGGCAGAGCCACTCGCCGCGCTGGCTTGCCACGGCACCGCTCTGCGCCTTCAACTCGACGAGCGCGAGTCGGCGATAGGGCGGGAATCCCAGCTCTTCTCTCAGCTTCAACTCCTGGTCAAGGAAACGCGCCACTTCCCCGGTAGATGCGCATTGTACCGCCATATCCTCGGGCCGCCTGGTCTGAAGCACGAGCGTGGCTTTGCGCGCCGCCGCGCGTCGAGAGAATGCGGAAAGCACCTGGAACGTCCGCTCCCTTGCCCGGAAGTCCGGCAGGCAGAGGTCGGCGTCAACCGACAAGGCGGCAATCACCCTCACACGTTCCGGCCAGGATGCCCCGAGCAGCGCACGCGTGCCGACGATTACCGTCCCGGGCTCGGGCGATGGGCAATGAGCGGACTCGGTCGCGACCGTCACGACCCTGGCATCAGGCAGCAGCCGCGCCACCTCCCGCGCTGCCATCTCGATGCCCGGCACTCGGAACCGGAAGTCGGGACTGCCGCAGGCCGGACACGTCTCTGGTGCGACACTGGTCCGGCCGCAGTAGCGGCAGCGGAGACTACCGCCGGAGAAAAGCACGAATGAGACGGCGCAGCTCGGACAGGAAAGCGGACTGCCGCAGTCGCGGCATACGACATACCGGCTGAGTCCCCGGCGGTTTATGTACAGTGCCGCCGACTCGCCGGCAGCACAGGCTTCTCTGAGTTCATTCACCAGGACCGGTGCAAGCACCACGTCCCGGTGTTTCCTCATGTCAACTACAATGGTATCAGGCAGGTCATGGGAAATGTCTAAGTACAAGGGGGAAATGACAAAGTCGGACTTGGTACTTTCCTCTTTGGACTTGTGACTTTCCCCTTGGAACTTCGCGTCTCGACTTTTCAGAATCTGGTACTGGCCGTTGCGCAAGTTCAGCCAGGTCTCGGCCGACGGTGTTGGGTCGCAAAGCAGCACCGGGCAATCGGCAAGCCGGGCCCGGGCAATCGCCACGTCGCGGGCATTGATACGCGGATGCCGCTCTTCCTTGAAGACATTGTCGTGCTCGTCCAGTACGATTATGGCGGCAAGGTCCGGCACCGGGGCGAACACGGCGGCACGCACCCCGAAGATGAGCTTGCGCTCCGCTGAACGCAACTCGCGCCAGACGCGCTTCCGCTCCGAGGCCCTCCGGTCGCCGTGGTAGAGAACCGGCTCGATCCCGAACCTCGAACGCAACCGGCCTGCCCAGACGCCGGTCTCGGACTCCGGCATCAAGGCTATCACCGTCCCGCGCTCAAGCCCCGCGGCGACGAAGTCGGTGACGGCGTCTTCACACGAGCCCGAACTGCTGTGGACGCATACAGAAAACGAAGGCTGAAAGACGAAGGACGAAGGATGAAGGTCAGAGACTGCGGGACGAGGGACGAAGGACGTCGGCCGAGTTTCGACTACCGTGGCGGGCGTAGCCCGGCGCACCCCGTACCCGCAGACGCCGCGCGGCAGGGCCAGACCGAGCACCTCCCCCATTCGACCGAAGTAATACGCGCCGACCCAGCGCAACAAGTGCAGGAGCTGATCGGAAACAAGACCCGGCTCGACGAGCTTCTCGACCGGCAGGGTCTTCGGCACCGGGCTGCGGGCAAGGACTTCAAGCACGAGACCTTTGACCTTCTTCCCACGCAACCGCACCTGCACGCAGTCGCCGGGCGCAAGCTCGGGAAAGCTCCCACGCTCAAACTCATAGGTCAGTTCGTGCAGGCGAGTATGAGGTATGGCGACGTTGCAGAACCGGCGGTCCGGTGCCGGATGCTGCTGGTCAGGTGCCGACAGCCGACCCATCAGTATCGGAGTCGGAACTGATAGCGAAGGGCGGTCCGATAGTCCTCGCCAGGAATGTCTGCGGCAGTGCCTTCGGCAATGATCTCGTTCTTGCGGTTGACGTAGTACTCGACCCGGAAAGACGGGATCATCACGCCGTTGAAGTTCTGTGTATAGGACACATATAGGTTCCTGCCCACGTACTTGCCCACGGTGACGCGGGCCTGCTTGCTGGAGTCCAGCAGGCTGCTCTCCAGTTCCAGGTAGTCGACGTTGACAAACCCGCGTGCCCGCTTCGATGCCTGGGTTGCGAAGTAGCTGAGCAGACGCGAGGGCAACTGCTTTGTCACGGCGGCCTGGTCAATCCCCACCGAATTCTCTTCCGGGACGACGTTCAACGTCAGATAGGAAATGATCTCATCCTCGTCCCATCCCAGGCGCCCGGCACTGAAAGCGAGGTTGGGCTTTCCGAGCGTGCCGGTCAGCGTCACGGTTATCGTGTCCGGGATACCTGGTTCGCTAGACCCGGTGCGAATCGGCATTCCGGCGGTTACGTAGAACTCCGGGTTCAGAGCGTTAATGTTATCGAATCGCACGGAACCACTGTCCACGCGCAATGTGTGGTCGAGGTAGTAGATGCTGCCCTGCCGCGAGGTCAACTCGCCCGAGTATAGCACATCTTTTGTCGTCTTGCGCACGGTCAGGTCTGCGGCGAACTCCAGATCGGTGAGCTGGTTCCGAAGCCAGATGTTGCGGTCACCCCTGACCCGGACGTCGTACACGAGTCCTGTGTCCGGGGCTCCGTTGCCGACACTCCGGCCGAAATCCAATGCCACTATCGCCTCCTCGACGTCGACCGTGCCGGAAAGTGAGTAAGGCTTGCCCGATCTCCAGTCAAGGTCGAGGCTGCCGCCAATCACCCCGAAAATCTCGGGCTGCGGGTTGATGGTCGTCCCGGTGAAATCGGCGTGGAATCGCAGCGAGTCAACGTGCCATCGCTGTCCGATATCGACGAAACCGGTGACCAGCGCATTG
>Ga0315277_10012626_pt1 | contig 10588 bp, 7 predicted proteins | sample YL17G05_15_MG_FD_203695 | JGI IMG/M metagenome (GOLD analysis project Ga0315277, IMG submission 203695) | Sediment microbial communities from Yellowstone Lake, YNP, Wyoming, USA - YL17G05_15 | ecosystem: Environmental > Aquatic > Freshwater > Lake > Sediment | place: USA: Wyoming | collected... | reverse complement strand
CCCCACGTCCGGCCCGACATGGGGCCCGGCCTTATATCACGCCTCATTCCCCTCACCACCCCCGTCGCCTACATCACCTCCATCCCCATTGATCCTTTCTACCTGCAGGGAACCTATCCCGGATCCCCCTTTCCCAAAGACACCTACGACTACTTCGATGCGCTGGGCTACAGTCAGGAGAACCACACATGGTTCTGGACCCTCTACGGCCGGCCCTGGCGCCTGTCGTGTGCCGGCCCCGATCTCCTCCAGCGCTGGGGAAGCCAGCCGCCCTACGACGCCACGAACGGCACGAAGAGCTACGGCGACATCGTTCGATACGAGGGATCCAGCGACGACAACTACCTTCCCCTGATGCCGCCGGGATGGGTCTGGACCCCTTGATCCGCCCAGCATGTGGAAGGCTTGCTGGAGCAGGTGCGATGTCCGCAGAACTATTTTGGCGAGGGGCAGTTGATTGGTTACCGGGGCAATGCTTCCCAACGACGATATAATTCTCCTCCAGATGCAAGGGATTGACAAATCGTTCCCTGGAGTGCATGCGCTGGAAAACGTCAGCCTTGAACTGCGCCGCGGTGAAGTCCTGGCGTTGGTTGGTGAAAATGGCGCCGGCAAGAGCACCCTGATCAAGGTGTTGGGCGGCGTGTATCCGCCCGACTCTGGCGAAGTCCTTATTGAGGGGAAGAACCCGCGGATTCACTCGCCCACGTCGGCTCAGCAAGCCGGTGTATCCATCATCTATCAGGAATTCAACCTGGTCCCGGATCTGACAGTAAACGAAAACATCTTCCTGGGGCGTGAGATCACCAGGTTTGGCTTCATCGCCGCCGCCGAAGAACATGAGCAATCCCTGCAATTGTTCAGGAAGATTGGGATCGAGGTGGATCCCAATGCCCGTTGCGGCGACCTGTCGGTGGCTCAGCAGCAGACGGTTGAGATTGCCAAAGCGCTTTCGATCAACGCCAGAATCATCGTGATGGATGAACCGACCGCGGCGCTTACCAGTCGGGAAGTGGAGTGCCTTTTCAACGTTATCAAGGACCTGAAGTCGCATGGGTTCGGCGTTATCTATATCAGCCACCGTCTTGATGAAGTATTCGACGTGGCCGATCGGGTGATGGTGTTGCGCGACGGGAAACACGTGGACACGCGGGATCTCGCCGACATCACGCGCGATGAGTTGATCGAAATGATGGTCGGGCGTCCCATCGAATCCGAATTCCCCAAGCACGCGGCCACGCCCGGCCCCGAACGCCTGAGAGTGGAAAACCTGAACCGCGGCAGGGCTGTGCGCGGGGTCAGTTTCAGCGTGCGAGCGGGCGAGGTGCTTGGATTTTCCGGCCTGGTGGGGGCGGGCCGCACCGAAACCATGCGAATCATCTTTGGCGCCGATGAGCCCGACAGCGGACGTATCTTCATCAATGGAGTGGAGGCGGATATCCGCAATCCCCGGGATGGAATCCGCAAGGGGATTTGCCTGCTGACCGAAGACCGCAAAGGGCAGGGGCTGATATTGATACATTCCGTTCGCGAGAATTTCGGCCTTCCCAACTTGGATCGGTTCACCCGGGGTCTGTTCCTGAATCACAAAAAGGAGAGCGCCCGGTTGGCCGGTTATGTCGAGAGTCTGAGAATCCGGATCTCCGGCCACGAACAACCCGCCATGAACCTTTCGGGCGGAAATCAGCAGAAGGTCGTGCTTGCCAAATGGATGGAACGCAACGCCGACATCATCATCTTCGACGAGCCCACGCGGGGCATTGACGTTGGCGCGAAATACGAAATATACCTTCTCATGAAGCGGCTGGCCGGTGAAGGCAAGGCCATCATCATGATCAGTAGTGAATTGCCCGAAATCCTCGGCATCAGCGACCGCATCATCGTGATGCACGAAGGCCGAGTCAAGGGAGAGATCACGGACGTGGCGAACGCCACACAGAAAGATATTCTGGCCATGGCCATGGCCTGAACCGGAGAGCGAATGTCCATGATCAGGAGAATGATGAGCAACTATGGAATGGTGTTGGTCTTGTTTGGGCTGTGTGCCCTTTTCAGCGTTCTGACGTTGAAGGAGCAGGTGCCTACAGGCAAGGCTGCCATCGCCCAGTTGGTTGAGAAAATCGGCAAGCGATGCGGCAAGTCCGACATCATACTTGCCGTTGGCGCGGCCAACAAGGATTCCGCGTCGTTTGCCCAAAACCTGGGCAGCGAATTGAAGGCGGCCGGATTCGACAAGACGCAGGTGGTGGTAGGCACACCGCGTGACTTGCGTCTGGCCTTCGATGAGATCAAAGCCAAAGGCGGCACACTCACGGCAATCGGGACCAGCGGCGATGTCGCAAAATGGGGCATCATCGCCTTGATCCCGGAGAGTTATCCCGAGTTCCCAGGCTGCCAGGTGTTGACGCCGGAGTCCCGCCTCTGGCCGGATTTCCTCAAGCGATCAAACCTTCTGGCGATTGTGGACCGGATCGTAGTGATTGCGGTGCTTGCCATCGGCATGACGATGGTCATCATTACCGGTGGGATTGATCTCTCCGTTGGAAGCCTGATCGCGCTGTCCGGCGTGATCGGCACGCTCGTGATGAAGAAAATGGGGGGGATAGAGGCGCCGGGCTGGGTGGTTCTTCTCGGCTTCCTGGCCGGCATCCTGAGCTGCGGTATCGCCGGCGCGCTGGGCGGATTTCTTGTTGCCCGCTTCAAGGTGGCGCCATTCATCACGACGCTTGCCCTCATGATGGTGGCGCGCGGCATGGCGTTTCTGATAACCGGCGGCTTTTCCATTTACCAGGTCCCTCTGGCCCTTCCCAGGCTCGGCCAGGGGCGGACGTTGGGAATCCCGAACACCGTGATACTCCTGATTCTCCTCTACTCGACTGCGCACGTCTTCATGTCGCACACACGCCTTGGACGCTATATCTACGCCATAGGCGGCAACAAGGAAGCAGCGCGTCTCTCGGGTGTGCCGGTGGGGTTTGTCATAGTCTTCGTTTATGTTATCAGCGGGCTTGCCGCGGGGCTGGGCGGATGCATCCAGGCATCGCAGATCAACACCGGCACACCCAACATGGGAGTGATGTACGAACTCTATGTCATCGCAGCCGTGGTAGTCGGCGGCACCAGCCTTTCAGGCGGCTCGGGACGGATACTGGGCACACTGATCGGCGCGTTTACCATATCGGTGATTCAGAACGGCATGAACCTGCTGGGGATCGAGAGTTACACGCAGCAGGTGGTACTCGGGGCGGTGATTCTCGGCGCCGTATTGCTGGACAAGGTGCGCACCGGAGGAGGCCTGCACGCGCTTGTGAAGGGCAGGATTCGGGGATAAACATGACCAACTTGGAGAAGTTGACCTGTTCGGCGTTTGAGGTTATGCTGCCTATGCGGCACGCCGTGAAGACGTCTTGAGCAAGAGAGAGGAAGCTGCGGGGCATATCTCAGGGCAAAGGAGAAGGAACAATGAAAAGGGTTTCCACCATCACAAGTCTGGCCTTGTCAGTGGCGCTGGTTGCGCTCATCGCATCCTGCTCGTCGGAACAGGGTCCGAAGCAGGGGCAGAAACAGAGCAAGGGCAAGATCGGCGTAACCTGTATGGATTTGACCAACCCGTTCTTCAAACTGATCGGAAACGTCATGAAGGAAGAGGCGGCCAAACACGGGTATGAAGTCGTGGTCTTGAGCGGGGAAATGGACCCGTCAAAACAGAACAATCAGATGTCCGATTTCGCGGCGCAAGGCTATGACGCGATCTTCCTCAATCCCGTGGACTCCAAGGCCGCGGGCGAAGGAGTGAGGAAAGCCGCCGCGGCGGGGATCCCGGTTTTCACCTACGACGTTGAAGTGACCGACGAGGAAGCGAACAAACTGGTCGCCTCGCACATTGGCAGCGACAATTATCAGGGCGGCCTGCTGGCCGGTGAAAGCATGATGAAAGTGACGGGCGATAAGGGCCAGATAGCTATCATCCATTACCCCGAAGTCAACTCCTGCACCTTCCGGGTCGCTGGCTTCAAGGATTACCTGAAGCAACATGACAGCAAACTCCAAATCGTTACCGAACTCAGCGGGAAAGGGAATCGGGACGAGGCTTATGGCGTGGCCACGGACCTCCTCCAGGCGCATCCCGACATCACCGGCATCTTCGCCATCAACGACCCTTCCGGACTGGGCGCCTACGCGGCCATCGTCAAGGCAGGCAAAACGGATCAGATCGCAATTGTCGCCTTTGACGCATCTCCCGCCGGCAAGCAGGCTGTCTTCGAGAAGAAACTGTTCGACTCGCCGCAGCAGTTCCCGCGCAAAATGGCAAAGGGAACGGTTGACGCGTTCATCAAGCACATAAACGGAGAGGAAGTGCCCAAGAAAATCTACATCCCCTGCGCCCACTACTACTACGAGGACTCCGTCAAGGACGAGAGCCGCATAGCCGAGCAATGGTAGAGGCGCAAGTGGAGTGCGCCGGGGGTGATCAAAGAGGGCGGCAGCGCAATCCGGGGTGCGCGGAATGAAACACCCTCCGCGAAACCTGTGCATGACTTTTGCCGCAGAAAGATGCTCCGTGGGCCCCCACGCCTTGCTTTCCTCCGCCGAACCGGGCGCGGGACAAGGCTTCGAGCTGAATGCCATTGCAGCCGTGGTGGTGGGCGGCACCAGTTTCTCGGGCGGGATAGGCGCTCTTCCCGGCACGCTGCTCGGCGCGATCATCATTGGCATCCTCGACAAGGGGCTGAACCAGGCGGGCGTCCATTTTTCGCTCCAATATATTGTCAAGGGCATGGTGATCCTTGTCGCGGTGTATACCGACGTGCGTCGGCGCAAGGAGGCCGCGCAATAGCCCAAGGAGAGATGACGCCACGAAAACGCGGCTTTGCGCGTGCACAGATTGGCAGATCGGAGGATTACCGGTGAAAGCAATAATGGCGGGGTTATTGATGACTTGCGGGGCCGCATCGGCGGCTGGGGCGGAGTCCCGCCTTCCCGAGACGATCGGCGACAAGACGCTCGTGGCCTGGGTAAGCCCTGCCGGTCTTGAACAGCAGGGGGGCGGAGTCATCTCGCTGATGAACGGCGAGAAGTTTGATGCCCTGGTGCTGGGCGAAAAGCGGAAGGGCACATGGATGGCTGGCAGCGATTTCTTTAGGCGAACCCAGGCGGATCAAACGGCCTCGCCGGTGGAGACAATCCAGCCGGGCACATTTGTCCAGATGGCGGTTGTGTATGCCGGAAACCACATCACCGTCTACCGGAACGGCCAGCGCTACAGCGATTACGATGCCGGCAGCCAAGAGGCCTTCGACCGGGAAACCGACATCCTGATAGGCGCGCGCTATCGGGGTGAGGGAGGCGAGATCGGCTTCTTCGCAGGCGACATCGAGGAAGTCCGGCTGTACGACCGGGCGCTGGATGAAAAAGCGATCCAGGCCCTCAAACCCGGCGAGGTCGGCCTGCCAAGGCCACTGGGTATGTGGACCTTCGACGAGGAGGGAGTCATGGACCGGATGGGCAATTATCCCAAGGGCCGGTTGATGAACGGTGCAACGATCGCTGACGGCAAGCTGCGCTTGGGCGGCCGATCCGAGTACGCGCTGGTTTCCGCCTCGCCGCCGGCGGTTCCCGCGGTCCAAGCGGGTTTCTTCACGCCCGCGCGCAAGGGCCAGATGTGGGACACCTGGTTGTATTATCATGAAGGCAAGTACTACCTCTACTATCTGGCCGGACCCGGCGGGCGCTGGGACGGACACGAGCTGGCGATCTCCGAAGATGGGGTTCATTGGAAAGAATACGGCGTGGTGGTCAAACCGCGCGACGGCGTCACCTGGATTGGCACGGGACATATCTGGAAGTCGCCCGATTTCGACAAGACCCACAAATGGGTGATAAACTACTCCGAATGGTTCGGCGACAAGCAGGACATCATGTTCGTGACCTCCACCGACCTGCTCCACTGGACGAAGGTCAACGAGAAGTATCGTTTCGTGCAGGACACCCGGTGGTACAAGGAGAAGGGCCGCTGGGACTGCATTGACGCCATCCAGCGAGCCGACGGCAGTCTCTACGGGTATTTCACGGCCGATCCAGACGAGGGAAAGGTCACCTACCGCCCCTGTGGATTTGGTTTCGCCGAGAGCAAGGATGGCATCGCGTGGACGGCCCTCCCGCCCGTCGAGGGCGACATCAGCGGCGAGTTCGGGGGAATTCACAGAATCGGCGAGAAGTACTACATCCTCATCAGCGAGGGCCGGGTCGCTGTCGGCGACAAGCCAGAAGGGCCGTTCCTCGCCCAGAAGAAGAACCCCAATGCCTTTGGCGCGGGCTGCGACATCTACTTTCCCCGTTTCTTCCACAACGCGCCCGGCGGCCCCCTGGTCAATCACTTTTACAGTGGCGGCACGGTCTACGCCGCACCGCTTAAGGATATCGAAATTGACCGCGAGGGTATCCTGCGCCTCAAGTGGTGGAAGAACAATGACAAGCTGAAAGCCAAGCCGGTGAAGACCCGGCTCGTTGCGGCGGGGAGCGGTTATGCCTCTTCGATGCGGATGCTGGACGCGAAACTGAACCTGAGCCGCACCCATGTGATCGAAGGCTCGCTGGGCGGGATACAGCCGTCGCCTGCGGACGGCGGAAAGCACGGCGTCTTTTTCGACCAGGGCGGCGGTCAGGGCCAGTGCCTGCTCCTGGCGGGCGATGCGGTCCAGTTCGGGGAGATCAAGGCGGACGGAAGCAATCTCAAAGTCCTTCAGACCTCCAACCGCGACATGGATCTCGGCCCCACCCTGAAGTTCCGCCTGGTCATCAAGGGAGACATGGTGGAACTCTACGTCAATGACTACCTGATGAACCTCAAACGCGTGAAATGCAACGGGCGGATAGGTTTCATGGGCGGCGATGACGCGGGCGCCTTCAAGAACATCAGGGTGTGGCAAAGCAACTGATCTCTCCGGGCCGGCGGGGAAAGGGGTCTGGGGATCCGTCAAAGCAGAAACGGCTGGAAAATGGGAAAGGTTTATCAGTCTACGAGCCGGACCGACGCCATGGCACCCGATCCCGTCGCCCCGGCGAAATAATATTCCCTATCAGTTACGATTTGGCCCGTAAGGGGGCACAGACGCCGCGCGGCCACTCCGGAGGAAAAGAGATGAAAAAGGTATTCGCAATAACAACAGCGCTTGTGCTGCAGGGTTTGAGTCTTTCCGCCCAGTCGAGTGTGTTCAATCCGGACAACGGGTTCACGAACCCGGCAACGGCCGCGGGTGCATCCGCTGGGAAGACAATGCAACAATCCATGATATGGTCGCCTTCGGCCCCGGCGGCCCAGCAGGCGTATGTCGCATTTCGGAAGAGTTTTCCGCTGAGTGATTCCCCCAAGGCCGCCAAACTGCACATCTTTGTTGATTCACGCTACGTCCTTTGGGTCAACGGGCGCTACGTGCTGCGCGGCCCGTGCCGGTTCAACCCCAAGAGGCCCGAATACGATACCGTCAACATCGCTTCGTACCTGCGCAAGGGTTCAAACACCATCGCAGTCCTCGCCCACAACTACTACGGAGTGGTCAACGGCAGGATAATGAGCCACGCGCCCGGGTTCACCGCGCTGCTGGATGTGCCGGATCGTGAGGCCATTGTCACGGACGCCACCTGGCGATGCAACTCACACACGCGGTATCTGCCATCACCCGGGGCGTGGAGTTCTATCCCCGACATCATCGAAGCGCGAGTCGAAGACGGTTCGTGGATTGATGCAGACTACGACGATTCGGCCTGGGAGCAGGCTGTTGCCGTGGATGGGAAGCGGTGGGGACCCTTGCACCCGCGCCAAATCCCACTGCCAGTGGAAACGGAGGTGAAGAACCCGAGGCTGATGCCGTCGGGCAAGCCGCTTTCAGAACAGATGCCCGTCGAGCTCAAGAGCGGCGGCGAGATCGTCCTGGACCTGGGCGGGATGGCGATGTCATACGCGGATGTTGTCCTCGACGCCGACCCGGGCAGCGTGCTTCGCATCACCTACGCCCTGCGATATGTGGACGGCCAACCCGCGGAGAGTTATGGCGGCGGGGCTACCTATACCGCCCGCGGGGGCCGGCAGAGCTTTATGACAGGCGATACGTGGGGCGGCCGGTATGTCACAGTTCGGTGCGATTCGGGCCGTGTCACTCTGAGAGACTTCAAGGCGATTGACCGCCGCTATCCGTTCACCCGCATCGGCGCTTTCAAGTGCAGCGATGATATCCTCAACCAGCTCTGGGAGAACGCGGTTTATACTGTCGAGACCGTGAGCGATGACGGCTACGGCTCCGACGCACGCGAGCGTGATGAGTGGCTGCAGGACCCCGCGCAGCCGAACTTCATCACCACCCGAATCGCTCTGGCGGGGCCGGGGGAGAACGGCAAGCCGGTGTACTCCGACCCGCGATTGCTCAAAAACCTGCTTCGCCACGCCGCGCTTACCCAACGGCCAGACGGCCAGATCGAGGCGACGTTTCCCACCGACCGCCACGGCGACTGCCACGACATCATCGAGGACTACTCCTGCCAGTGGGTGGAAGCGCTTCGGATCTACTTTGAGGCGACGGGCGACAAGGCCTTTGTCCGTGAGATGTGGCCGACTCTGACCGGCCTGATGAAGTGGTTCTGGGAACACAGGACCGCGAACGGGTTGGTATTGGCCCGGGAATACACATCCTTCGACAACCCGCTGGCCTATATCACCTGCGAGGGCGCGACTCTCAATGCATTCTTCTATCAAGCGCTCAGAGACTCGGCCAGCCTGGGTGCGGCCATTGGTGAGAAGAAGAAGGGAGATGACTTTGAGAAGCAGTCCGTCGAACTCGCGAAGGCATATAACGATCATCTCTGGAATTCCACCGAAGCGGCGTATAATTCAGCCATTTATCAGGGGCGAGACCTGGGCCCGACCGCACACGCGCAGCTTATCGCGCTGGATAGAGGCATCGTGCCGGCGGAGCGGGTCGAGAGCGTGCGTAAGTGGTTCCTTGCCAACTACAAGAACCCGGGTAGTTTTCACTGCGTATCGAACCCTGACTTCGAGAGCATGGTTGCCAGTCGAGCCGGGATCAACATGCCGGTGACCTACTACTGGGTCTTCAGCGAGCTCTATCGAATGAACAAGCCTGAGATGGATCAGGAAGCGCTCAGCGAAATCCGCCGCCGGTGGACCAGCATGGTCAATGAGCGCAAGGATACGGGCACTGTATCGGAATGCTTCCTGGATGTGCTTGGCGGCTCGGAGTCGTGCCACAACTACGGCGCGGTGCCCGCTTACTTCCTGAGTTCCTACGTGCTCGGCGTGCGGCTGGACGGGCCGGTGTGGCGCAAGTCGCTTTTGATTGAGCCGCGGCTGGGTGATCTGCAATACGCGGAAGGTGTCGTGTGCACGGAACACGGCCCGGTGAAGGTTTCGTGGAAGATGGCCGGCGGTTCACTGGAGTTCAGTTTCACGGTCCCGGAAGCGGTAAAGGCGGTTGTTCGGCTTCCGCGCATTTTCGAGAAACCGAACTTGACGATCAACGGCAAGGCGCGACCCGATGCGACTACCGATGGGCGATACATCGAGTTAAGCCTGGGTGCGGGCGGCTACACAGGACAAGTCACCGGGGAAGTGCCAAAGTAACCGCTAGGTATGTTCAAGGAGAACATGGCGGCCTTTGGGCTGCGACACCAGGGGGGGACGGGGCAGACCCTGCAAGGCTCTATTGCGGATGCCCGGATTTATGACTGGGCGTTGACGGCGGACGAGATCAGGAAACTGGAACCCAACAGGGAATCCGAAATCAAGCCTTACGCCTGGTGGACTTTCGAGAAAGGGGAGGAAGCGGATCGGACTGGCCGCTTTCCCGTCAACAGCCTGAGCGGCGGCGCCAGGATCGAAGGCGGGCGTCTCGTGGTGAAAGCCAGCGGGGCCACGCTGATCGCTGCGGCGACAAGCAAGCCCGTTCAGAATCGTTTCTGGCCCATCGTCCCATCCGGCACCTACAAGTTGCGCCTGGTCGTGGTGAATGGAATGGTGGATATCTATGTGGACGATGTGCTCGTCACGGATTACTATATCGCCGATATGGGCGATGGCCGCGTGTCGCTTGTCAGCCGGGAGGGGACCTGCCGGTTTGGCGACACCACTTATCGCGCCATAAAAGCAACCGGAAAGCAGTAGACAATCAAGGAGCACCGTGAAGACAATAATGGCAAGTTCGGTGAACGGTTCTCCAAAGCTCCTGATCTGTCCTGCCGAATTGGAGCAGCAACCATGTCGCGGAATCTTCTTCTGATTGGTGAACTACTGATGATGGCTATAATCTCTTCATCACTGGCGGGTGCCGCCAATCCGGTGGTTTACGGCCTTGCCAACGAAAAGATGAATGTCCGTATTTCGGATACGGGCAAACTCCTCTCGGTGGAGAATCGCCTGGCATCGGAGAAATACGAGTTTGAGTCTGACGCATTCGAGCTGGATACGGACCGGGGGCTACTTTCGAACCGGGACATCAAACCGGCCAGAATCCTGAATGAGAAGAATCGCGTTGTCTATCAATTCGATTTCGAGCAACTCGGGACGGGCAGAGTCAGC
>Ga0315277_10012625_pt1 | contig 10590 bp, 7 predicted proteins | sample YL17G05_15_MG_FD_203695 | JGI IMG/M metagenome (GOLD analysis project Ga0315277, IMG submission 203695) | Sediment microbial communities from Yellowstone Lake, YNP, Wyoming, USA - YL17G05_15 | ecosystem: Environmental > Aquatic > Freshwater > Lake > Sediment | place: USA: Wyoming | collected... | reverse complement strand
CCAAGCGATAGACGGGATTGGAGTTGACCTACTTCACAACCTGGAACTTCGGTCTAGGCTGTGGATTCCAGACACGGCCTGAAGGCCGTGCCACCGTCGTGTCTCGCCTGGCGCCCTCCGCGGCCGCCAGCGCTTCAATCCGCTCCACCACGCCCGCGATTTCTTCGTCCGTGGTCCGCGGGTTGATGGTGCACATGCGCAGCACCGTCCGGCCGCGCAGCATGGTGGTGCTCAGCATCAGGTAGCCGTCCTCGACGATGCGGCGCGCTGGCGCGGCATTGGCATCGTCGCGCCGCACCTGGGGCGAGCAGGTTAGCAAACCCCCGGGATCGCCCGCCGGCACACCGAAATCGCTCACGGTCGCATGTAAGACGGTAGCGCTGTCGAGACGATTTTCTGGCCGCAGTGCGATCGTGCCGCGACTGTGCGGGTGTCGAAGTGGACCGGTCAGGCCGGCTCCAGCACGCGAATTGGCTTGCCGGTCACCAGGCTGTAGAGAACGTCCGGACAGAAGTCGACGCCGTTGGGCCAGACGATGGTTCCCGCCTCGGGATCGACCTTGACCTGCCTGAAGAACGCGACGTCTTCAAGCGGTCCGAAAACACCTCCGCGACCGACAACACGCTCTTTGAAGTCGAACTCCCCGGTTGTGCCGTCGCTGAAACTCAGTTCCAGGCGGTATTCGCCGCAGTGGTGGACCTGCTTGACCCTCGGAAACATGACCAAGCCTCCTATTCGAGCGGTTCAATCCCTTCCACCTGCTGGTCATTCCTCAGCCGGTGCCAGTTCCCCGCCAGTTCGGCCGCCAGCGTCTCAATCCGTTCCACCACCCCCGCGATTTCTTCGTCCGTGGTCCGCGGGTTGATGGTACACATGCGCAGCACCGTGCGGCCGCGCAGCATGGTGGTGCTCAGCATCAGGTAACCGTCTTCGGCGATACGGCGCGCCAGCGCGGCATTGAAACGGTCGGCGTCGCCGGTTTCCGGCAGGTAACGGAACGTCAGAATGCCCAGTTGCGCGGGCGTGACAATCTCGAAGCGTTCCCGCGCGCGCAGCAATCGCTCGACGGCCTCCGCGACTTCAAAACCCCGTTCCACCGCGCGGCGGAACGCCTCCAGACCGAAAATCTGGATCGAAAACCAGAGTTTCAGAGCGCGGAAGTTGCGTGTCAGTTGGATTCCGCGGTCGCAAAAGTTCACCTCGTCCTCGCCCGCGTGGATGTCCTTGAGGTAGTCGGGCAGAATGCGGAAGGAGCGCTCCAGCAGCGCGCCGTCGCGAACCAGCAGGCAACCGCACTCGAAGGGCTGGAACAGCCACTTGTGCGGATCGAGCGCGAGCGAATCGACTCGCTCGAGGCCTTCGAGCAATGCGCGCCCGCGGCCGCAAAGCACGGCGGCGGCCCCGTAAGCCCCATCGGCGTGCAGCCAGAGATCCTCGCGGCCGCACAGGTCCGCCAACTCGTCCAGCGGATCGACGGCGCCGGTGTTCGTCGTTCCCGCATTTGCCACCACGCAGAACGGGCGCAAGCCCGCCGCGCGGTCGGCGGCGACCTGGCGCGCCAGCGCGTCCACACTCAGGCGGAAGTTCTCGTCGGAAGCGAGCTTGCGGACCTGCCCGCGGGCGAAGCCCAGCACGCGCAAGCCGCGCTCGACCGACGAGTGGACCTGGTCGGAACAGTAGATCGCCGCGCCGCCGGGACGATCCGCGAGCTTCGCTCCGCGCGCCACGGCGAGCGCGGTCAGGTTGGCCATCGATCCGCCGCTGACGAACAACCCGGCCGCGCCTTCCGGAAAGCCGCAGAACTCGCGCAGCCAGTCGATGGTGGTCAGCTCCAGTTGCGCGGCGCCCGAGCCCTCCAGCCAGCTTCCGGCAAAGACGTTGTGCGCGGCGGCCAGCGCCTCCGCCATGGCGGAAACGAAGTTGCTCGGCCCGGGGACGAAGGCGAAGAAGCGGGGGTGATCGACATGGCCGATGTTGGCGAACACGGCGTTCTCGAGCAAGCCCAGGACCTCGCCGGCCGGCCGCCCCTCGTCTGGCGGCGGCGCGTCGACGAGCGAAGCCAGCGCGCGGCGCGAACCGGTGACGTTGACCGGTTTGTCGCGCAAGGTGGCGAAGTGCTCGATCATCATCTCGACCATCCTGTGACCGAGCGCGCGCATCTGGTCGCGAGTCAGTTCGAGCATGGCCTTACCGCTGGGCGGCGCTTTGGAGCGCGCGCTCCAGTTCTTCCTTTCCGAGCGGCGTGCTTACGAACAACTCCTGGCGCGCCCCGCCGCTCAGCGCAATGGCCTTCCAGCCGTTTTGCGTGGGGACCGTGACATGCACCTCCACCGGGCCGCGCGCGTCGCGCACGCGGCCGATGCGGCCGGGGATCACCGATCGGACATGGGGCGTGGTTTCCAGCAGGCGCTCCAGCATCGGGCGCACTCCGTCGATGATGGAATGCTCGATCTTGAGCTTTCCTTGCGCGGTTCGAAGTCTCAAATCCTACCTCCAGCCCGCGCCGCCGCGCAGGGGAACGAAACGGCAGGCAGCGGACACACGGGTCGTAAGCGCCCCGCCGCTCTTGGCGATCACGCGCAACTGCTGCTCGTCGAGATCGCCGACGGGAATCACCAGGCGGCCCGGGTCGCTCAATTGTTCCAGCAATGCCGGCGGAACCTTGGGGGCGCCGGCCGCTACCGAGATCGCGTCGTAGGGCGCCTCGGCGGGGTATCCGAGCGAGCCGTCGCCGCAGATCACCCGGATATTGACGCCGCAACCTACCGCCTCGAGATTCGAGCGCGCCTGTCCGGCCAGTTCCGGAATCAGCTCGATGGCGATCACCCGGGCGGCCAGCGCCCCCAGCACCGCGGCGTGATAACCCGACCCGGCGCCGACCTCGAGCACCGTCTCGGCGCCCCGCAATTCCAGGCACTGCGCCATCAGCGCCGTCATATACGGCTGCGAGATGGTCTGCCCGTGGCCGATCGAGACCGGGCCGTCGTCGTAAGCGCAGATGCGCAGCTCCAGGGGGATGAACAGCTCGCGCGGAATCCCGGCCATCGCCTCCAGCACGCGCTGGTCGAAAATGCCGCGCCGGCGCAATTGCCGTTCTACCATCGCGTGACGTTTGGCGGCCCAATCCACTCTCTTATCGAAACCGTTTCTTGTACAGAAAATCAATCCCAAAAACGCCGTTCTCGTCTCGCACCGCCACCACCGACCACTGGCGGCTCATGTCCCACTCCACCCGCACCATTTGCTCCTTGGTTTCCGAAAGGTTGGTCACATAGGTCAGCGTGATGTCGCGCGAGATCTGCTGCTCGACGGTCAGGCGCGCTTGCGCCGTGATTTCCGTGCCCGTCAGGTGCGGATCGATCTTCAGGCGGCTGACGCCGAAAAAACGTTGCAGGCGGTTTGAAATCGGCGTCGAGATCGCCTGGCCGATGAGCGAATCGGCGCCCGACGGCAACCCGCCTTGCGCCGCCGAGCCTTGCGTGCCGGCCTGGGTCGGATTCGAGCCCGGCGCGCGTCCCACGGCCAGCAGCGCGATGATCTCCTGCGATTGCAGCGGGGGATCGGAGCGGTACGTCATGTTGAGCTTGCTCATCGGTCCGGAAAATGTCAGGTTCACCGTGACGCCGCGCACGCGGGTTTCCAGGTCCAGGTCCAGCACCGGTTCGATGCGCGCCGGGTTGTAGAAGGAGACGTCGCCCCGCGTAATCGTGTACTTGTTGCCGAAGAACTGGATCTCGCCCTGATTGACGGTCACTCGCCCGAGCACGATGGGCTTGGCCGCCGAACCGCGCAGACGGATATCGCCTTCGGCTTGAATGTCCTTGGCCAGCGAGGTCTGAAGCTCGAGCGACGGCGAGGAGGTCACGCGGATATCGAACTGCATGCCGGCCAGAACCGGGTTGATCCGCACCGGCGTCGTAACCGGCTTTACGCTCTCGGCAAGCAGGCTGCCGAGGTCGGTGCGCGGGTTGAAGGCGGCGCGCTCGACCACCGCCGTGCCGGCCAGCAGGCTGCGGGTCGAGGTGCCGGTGAAACTGACCGAACCGCTCAGGGTCGTGCTGACGCCTTCCGGGTATCGCACGCGCACTTTCTCGGCTTCCCCCTGAACCCTGTACAGCAATTCCGGGCCGCCGATGCCGACGAAGCCGGAAAGGCGCAGTTGGCCTCCGCCCGCCTGGGCGGTGAGACGCTCGATGGTGGCGCGGTTGCGGTCGAAGAACAGAACCCCGTTGGCGTTTTCGATGCCGCTGGGCACATCCGCGAGGAAAATCGAAGCGTTCTGCAGTTCCATGCGGCCGCCGAACAGCGGCTGATCCAGCGGTCCGCGGATGGTGGCGTTCAGCGACGCGCGCCCGCTGGCGACGATCTCCGGATAGAGACTCGAGAACAGAGGCAGCTCAAGCCCGCCCCGCACCTCGATGTTCCACGGATTCCTCGAACCGAAGGTGAAGGAACCAGTCGCTTCCAGACTTGTATTCCTGCCCGTGAAACGCGCGCTGCGAATCTCGGCGGCTTTCCAGCCGAGAGCCACCACCACCGGCTCGGCATTGCGAAGCACCAGGTCCTTGGCCGCGCTGGGGATGTTCCGCTCGCGCGCGCGCGGCCGCAGTTCGAGCGTCTGAAGCCGGACCTCACCCAGCAGTTTCTCGGGCGTGCGAAGCGGGCCGTTCACCGACGCCTGCCCCTGGATAACGCCCTCGAACGGAGCGTTCCGGTTGGGAAAGGCCAGTTCCTGCAGGGCGGACAACTTGAGGGGCTCGAACTCGACGCGCGCGCCGCCCGGGTAGTCTCCCTCCAGCTTCCATTCGCCCGAGCCGCGCAAACCGGCGCCGCGGAGTGTGCCGGCGATCGTCACGCCGAGCCGGCCGCCCTGCGTCGCCACGCCGATATCCAGCGAGCCGGCGGGCCGCCTCTCATAGGCGATGTCCCTAACGGCGACCTTGCCATTCAGCTCCGTCAGCCGGTAGTCTCCCTTGCCCAGCGCCAGCGCGCCCGAGGCTTGCACCTCCGCCTGCCCGTCAACATTCTTCATCAACTCCCGCGCCGCGCCGATCGAGGCGGGCGAGATCCGGTTGCCGCTTACCTGGAAGCGCAACGTGCCGGACTGGAAGTCGCCCTCCGGGTGGCTGTGGCTGAGTTTCAGATCGACGCGCGCCCTGCCCGACTCGAGCCGGGCATCCGAGATTTCGAGCAAACCCGGGCGGTATCGCAAATTGGCCCGGGCGCGATCGAACGGCACGTCGGCGAGTTGGCCCTTGCCGATTTCCAGGCGCGCGGCAATCTCCGGTTTTGCGGGCGTGCCGGTGAGTTGCGCATCGGCCGAAAGCAGGCCGCCGGCCGCCAGATCGCTTCCGCTCTCCCGGGCCAGCGCCTTCAAATCCGCGCCGCGCAGGGTCAAGGACGCCGACAACGGGCTGGTCTCGGCCGGCTTCCAATCGGCCAGCGCCATCTCTCCGCGGCCCTCCAGGCGCGCTCCGTCGCGCTCCAGCGCAAGCGAGCGCACCTGCAGCGCGGCCGGCGTGAGAACCACTTCGGCGTCCAGCTTTTGGAACAGGCGATTCTCGTACCGGAAGTTCGCCAGCGTCGCCCGGCCCGCGATGCGCGGCGCGTCGAGCCAGCCTTGGACCGAGCCCCGGAAAGACGACGATCCGTTTTCGAGCGAGACGGGAAGCGACGCCGGAGCGTTCTCGCTGAAAGCCGCCGCGGCCGTGAGCAGGTCCCCCAGGTCCGTGGTGCGCAGATCGAGATCGATCCGCTGTCCGAGTGCGCCGCTGAATTCCACTCGCGTGGCCGGGGTCGCCAGGCGGGAATCCGTGAAACGCAGCCAGCCGTCCTTCTGATCGTAGGAAAGCGTCACCCGGCCCTCGATCGGGCGCGGGCCATCCTCCGGACCCACGACCAGTTCGGCGCCCAGGCGCACGCTGTCGAATCGGGCCGGCGAGATGCCGGCATCCAGCTTCACCGGACCACTCACCCGGCCGCTCCACGGTATCCTCGCGGTCTCGGCGCGAACCCGGCCCAGGGCGGAAATCGAGAAGCCGTCGAGCGCGCCCTCGACCGACAGCCGGCGGTAACCTGTAACCTGCGCCCGTCCCAGGAAAACGCCGTCCAGCGCATCCACCCGCAGCTTCTCGAATGTCATGGCGCCAGGTTCCAGGCGCAGCGCCGCGGCCAGCCGGCTTCCAGTGACGCTGACTCCATGGGAGTTCACGCCGAGCGCCCGGCCTTCCACCTGGCCGGCGAAAGAGTACGCTTCCAGTCCTTCGAAAGAGCCCTTGCCCGTGATGCGGACCTGTCCCTGGCGCTCCACCGGGAGGCGGACGAATTGCGCCGCTTCGTCGAGCCGGACGGTGGCGTCGATGTCACCCCGCGCCCGCGGCGCCTTGAAATTCTCGATGACGCCGGAGACCGTCAGGCTGGACCGCCCGTGCGTCACGAGAGCGCGCGACAACTCGGCCCGGTTGCGCTCCAGCGCCGCCCGAAGATCGAGGTCCACCGCCGCCGGACGCGTGCCGGGAACGTCCACGCGCAACCCGCGCGCCACGATCTCGCCCCGGTAGCGCGGCGTTCCGGCTTCGTAAACCACCCGCGCTCCCAGCCGCTGCCCGCGCACGTTCAGCGGAAGACGCCGGGAATCGAACTCCAGCGTGCCGTCGCGTAGCTCGAACTCCCCGATACCCAGCTTGAGAATCTCCGCGACCGTGTCACGGCCGCCCGGGATCTTCGGGCTCGGAATGTTCGTGCCCCCGTCCGGGCCGACGATGACGTTGACGTCCGGGCGCTCGATCACCAGCGACGCCAGATCGATATCGCGTTTCAGCGCCGAGACCAGGCGCAGGCCTACCACGATCGACTCCGCGCGAAACAGCGGCCGCGCGCCCACGGGCTCGGAGCCGTGCAGGACGAAACCGCGAACCTCGGCGCGCAGGCGCCTCCAGTCGAAATCCAAGGAACCGATCTCGACCCGGCCCCCGGTCGAGCGCTCGACCTCGGCGATGATCCGCTCGCGAACCTTGTCGCGAAACCACTCCGACCGCAACGTCAGCCAGCCCGCCGCCACGGCGGCCAGCAGCAGCACGGTCACGGCAATGCCCGCATAAACGATCCCGCGTTTCACCGGAACACCTCCTCGCGGAAACGAATGCGCGTTTGCGCGCGCGCCTGCTTCAGCCAGCGCTCCAGCGCGTCATCCAGCATGCGTTCGGAGACGGCCTTCTCGATTTCGGGCAAGCTGTCGTCAAACGAAGGCGGTGGCGGTGGCGCGTTGCGTTTCTTCCACCGGGGTAGGAACTGCTTCTCGTAGTAGCCGCGCAGGTCCTGCTCCGAGGGCGCCACGGCCGGGCGGAACCGGTACTCGACGAAGCGCAGCAGCGTCAGTTGCCACAGCAGTTGCTGCCGCACGTCCTCTTCGCTGACCTCGTATCGCGCCAGCTCGCCGGCGAACTTCTCCTCGCCCCCAAACCGGGGATCTTTGCGGAGCGTCGCCAGCACGGCGTCGGCTTCCGGCACATTGGGCGCCGGATAGCGGCTCAAATCCATCTCGCGGCGAATGAGCGTCTGCGCGATCAGCCTCTCGGCCGCCTGCCGCTTGCTGGCGGCGTCGAGGTTGGCCGGGGCGGCGTTGAGGAACGCCGCCACGCGCATCTGCAGCAGCATTTCGCTCTGGGTGATCACCCGGTCGCCCACCAGAACCGCCACCCGGTCGATGATCTCGGCCCGGGCGGCGCCCGCCGCCAGCAACAACAGCGCCGCCGCGATCGCCGCGCGCGCCGGCCCAACCACGGACTTTGTCAGCCCCCTCATCAGAACGATTGCCCCAACGAAAAATGAAATTGAAACCGGTTGATTCGCTGCGGCACGTTGCGCTGGCCGCGCCCCGCGATCAGTTCGTCCAAAGTGCCCTTGAATCCGACGAAGCTCGGAGCGTTGATGCTGTACGCCAGGTCCAGACGAATCGGCCCGATCGGCGTCCGGTAGCGTACCCCGAAGCCGAGGGCGTGGACCATATAGTTGAAATCCTGCACGTCGCGTTGATTGAATCGCAACGATAGCTTTGTCAGATCCTGGTACACGTTGCCGGCGTCGTGGAAGAGCACGCCGCCGATGGTCTCGCCGATAAGCGGAAAACGCGCTTCGGTCTGGTTCACCAGGATGGCGCTCCCGCCGAGCGGGAACCCGGTGACCAGGTCGCGCGGCCCCGCCTGGTTTTCGGGAAAACCGCGGTGCAGGGTGGCGCCGCCGCCGAAAAAACGCTCCGGCAGCGGGATCTCCCGATCATCGAGCTCTTTCAGAAAACCGAAAGTCGTGGATCGGGCGATGACCAGGTCGTGGCCGACCGGATGATACGTCGAGTTGCGGCCCAGCATGCGCAGGAAGTTCGACCGCGAGGCCAGCGCCCTGGTCGCCAGGCCGGCGTCGACGCTCGAATAAGCGCCACGGTGCGTGTCGAGCGGATCGTCGCGGCGATCCCGGATGAACGCGCTCGAGATCTGGCCCACGCGCACCGGTTGCGACAGCCGGTCAATCAACGCGGGCTCGATTTTGAGCGTGTTCTGGTCGATGCTGACGCGGCGGAATGCCAGCCGGTACTGGATCGTGTCGGCGCGCGAGAGCCGTTGCGCGAGTTGCGCCGCGGCTTCCAGGCGGCGGGCCGAGAACGTCCGCACGTCGCGCGAATCGTCGTACAGTGCCGTGAAGGTCAGGTTCAGGTTCTCGTCGTTCTTGAAGTGCGGCGCCAGGTAAGTGACCAGAGCCCGCCGTTGGACGTTCGACAGCCTGGTCTGCAAGCCCAAGGTGTGGCCGAGGCCGAGGACGTTCGACCGGCTGACGCCCACCGAGGCGCGCGGGCTGAACCCGGAGGCCCCCGCCGGCGAATCATAGCTCAACGTGCTGCCGCCGATGCGCCCGACCTCGGCGCCGAAGCCGCCGGTGAAGGACCACCGGCGGGCCTCCTCAAGCTCGTACAGCACGTACTTGGTGCGCGTTTGGCCATCGGAGTTTTGCAGCCCCACATCCACCCTGGCGAAAATCCCGAGGTCGTACAGCCGCCGCTGGCTCTCGATCAGCGCGCTTTGCGAGAATGCGTCGCCCGGGCTGAGCCGGATGCGTTTCGCTACCAGATCGTGGTCGGTCGAATTCAGACCGCCGATGAGAACGTCGCGCACGTACAGGCGCCGTCCCTCGCGCACCAGAAAGCGCAGCGTAACGCGTCGCGCCTTGACGTCGGGAGTCGAGATCACATCCATGGTCACGTCGGGATAACCGTTGTTGTGGTAGTAGGCCAGCACGTTGTCGCGATCGGCGGCGACCGTCTCGGGGCTGTAAGGCTGGCCCTCGGTGGATTCGAGCAGGCGCATCACCTGCTCGTAAAGCTTCAGGTCCACGCCGGAAAGATCCGTCCCGGCCACAAGCCATTGCCCTCCCTCCGTGATCCGGAAGACCACCGCTTCCTGGCCGCTCCGCCCGCGGTAGTTCGCCACCACTTCGAAGGCGGCCTCGACGTCGGGGAAGCCGTTCGAGCGGTAGAGCGCGAGGATCGCGTCCCGGTCCCGTTCGAGATAATCGCGGCTGAATCGCCCGTTCCGGTAGCGCAGAAACGATGCTGGCAGCGTGCTCAGCCGTTCGCGTATGGTCGCCTCGTCGAAGTAGCGGTTGCCCTCGATCTTCACTTCGACGATCTTGTGGCGCGAGCCGCGATTCACCGTGTAGCGGATCACCTGTTCGCCCGCCCCGGCGTCCGCGATAGTGTATTCGACCTCCGCGTCGAAGTAGCCTCGCGACTGGAGGTGTTCCGCCAGGTTGCGCTTGCCTTCCATCAGCAGGGAACCGTCGACCGACTGCTCCTGGAAGACCGGCACCAGCTCCTTCAGCTTGCCGCGAGAGATCTTCGCGCCGGCAACCTCGACTATCACCTTCGGCCCCGCCTCGATCTGAATCGCCGGTTTCACACTGGCTGTCCCGGCGTCGTACCGCATGCCCTCCAACTGGACCTTGGCCATCAGGCGGTTGCTTTTCTGGTAGGAGCGGCGAATCCGCTCCAGGCCCTGCTGAAGGCGGCCCTCGGTCACCGGACGCCAGCCCGGCAGAAACCAGAATCGCTTCCAACCGGCCGCCGAAACGACCTTATGCTCGTCCAGAGCCAGGTGGCCCGTGACCGCCGGCGGCGAGAACCGGGCGCGCGGACCGGGTTCCACCTGGAAGACGATGTTGACCTCCTCGGTGGAATCGGTCCGGTCCAGCCGTGTCTGTAGCTTGGCTTCGTAGTAACCGCTTTCCCGCAGCGCCTCTTGAAGATTGCCGATGGCCGCCTCCAAACGTTCCTCGGTGAGCGGCGTGCCAAGCTCCAGCTTCGCGGCGTTGGCAAGTTGCGCGCGGTTCGGCGGCTCCGGCACGCCTTCCACCGATACCCGGCTGACAAACCAGTGCTTCTCGGTGATGAACTTCAACACCACGCCGTCCGGAACCCGGCGGGCGTCCACCGCGATGTCGGTGTATCGCATCGAGGCGTAAAGCCGTTCGATCGCCAGGCGCACCGCCGAAAGCTCGAGCGCCTCGCCCACGCGCAGGGGCAGCAGGAGGGCGATTTCCGAT
>Ga0315277_10012624_pt1 | contig 10590 bp, 5 predicted proteins | sample YL17G05_15_MG_FD_203695 | JGI IMG/M metagenome (GOLD analysis project Ga0315277, IMG submission 203695) | Sediment microbial communities from Yellowstone Lake, YNP, Wyoming, USA - YL17G05_15 | ecosystem: Environmental > Aquatic > Freshwater > Lake > Sediment | place: USA: Wyoming | collected... | reverse complement strand
TTTGCAACAATAGACTTTAAATGCTGATCCAACTTATGCGCCTCTGAAACAGCTTCCGCCCAGTTAAGCGTTAAAATGCATGTTGGAACAATCTCCGCTCGATAGCAGTGAGGATTTATCGGATATTTGCCGGTTCTAATAGGCTCTTCCCAAATTCCTCTATGTCCCGGTTTAACCAACGTGCCGAATTTAAACTCAGAGCCGGAAGTATCCTCAGAAACCAAACCGACGTACGACTTAATAACAGCCACCTCACCCTGCTCTATAACCAACATCGGAACACGGTCCACCGAAACAAGGAATGGATTGAGATTGTAAGCGCCATAAAGCAGAGGATCATGTTGCAGCCCAATTCTACCGCCATTATCCAGGAATGCCTGGAAATCCTGGTAATTATTGTGCAGTTCGTTCTTGCTTCCAAGCACCGCTTCAATAAGATGCGAATTGTCAACTCCTGTTTTTTCCAATTCTTCGATATCGGAAAAGCCTCCCAATCTGCCGGCAATGCTGCCGGGAGGAAGAGGCTGGCCTTCATAAGTTGTGACAATACCAATCATGTCAAATGCACCTTCTTCTCCTGACTGAGGTTCAATTCTCACAACATTCAAGTATTCTGGGTCAAGTCCAAATGCTTCCGGCGTCAAATTACTTTTCTTCTGTCCTAAATCCTTTAACTCGGGTGATACAGGAATTCCATAGGTCTCATTTTTAGTAATCACTAAAAATGCAACAGGATGCATTGGGAGTAATGTTCCCGGAGGAAGTACAGGCCTCTGAACGCCTTTCTGCCCACCATTCTCAACGAAAAACTTTAAGTCGGTAAAATTCTGAAATTCGGTTTTGTACTCTGCAGATTTCGCACCGATAGGCAAAGGCTTGCCAACTTGTGCAATCACAACACCAATTTGTCCGGCTGGAATCTGAACCCACGGAAATTTTTTCACACTATAAAGAATCCAAAATTTCCATCTCCATCCAGGCATAAGCAGATCCGTTTGGTAACCTGCTTCTCCATTAAACGCAATCGGATTATCTTCTCCAAGTTCTTTCAAAGAAAATCTTTTTGTCACCAAACCTACTTGTGTTGGCCCGATTATCCGAATTGAAGGGAAGATGAGAATCGCCAAAACAAATACCAGCACAATCCATGGTAGAAAGTGTAAGATTAAACTTAACATAATACACCACGAACCTTTCTTTGAAGAATTGCCAACCGGGATTTCACATATAATCTTGTATGTCGTTGCTCAGCTACGCTGCCAAGCCTTTCGATTCCACAACAATACCAAAATCTTCCTCGAATTACAATAATAGCAATCAAAATACTCTCTCTGAATGACTGCAAAGAACCGTAGCGCCCAGATGGACGAAAATATTTGCAAAAAAGTCGAAAGAAAGTGAAAAGTTGCAAGCATTCTTGCCGATATAAAGCAACGCTGCGCGAAGGTTTATCGTGCAGCGTGTCAAAAATGGGGGCTTTAGTGTTTTTTGCCCAATAAAAGCACTTTTCAGTAAATACTATTCTTCGCCGCGAGCGGAAGCCTGTTTTGGGCCGGTACGGTCAGCATAAGGACTTCTGCGAAATTTTGGTGCGCGTATGTCCTGCCGAGCGCCCACCGGCGAAGATAGACGAGACAGCCGGGTCCGTAAGTACGTCCGGCTGGAACATGCGATAATTGTGCATAGCTGTGGCTTGCGGCATGTCTGCGGCAAGTCAGTGTTGCAAAATGTTAATCGAATTTTGAAAGGAGACGAAACATGAACAGAAATCGATACTCTTGCGCCCGCAGGTTGTGTGGCCTGACGCTGGCCGTTGGCGTGGCAATGCTGATACTGCTTTTGCCAGGGATGGCGGCGTCCTCCGAACGAGCTGAAGACATCCAACACTACAGGATGCTCTCGTCGGTGGAGTACTCCGGCAGGACGCAGTTCAGCCATCAGATTGAGACTCAGATGACGGCCGAAAGACAGATTATGCGGGATAAGAAAGTGAAATACTCTGTTTTTTCGGACGACTTCAGCCTGACGGGCGGCGTTGGAGGCTCGGACGGGCAGAGCCGGTCAAACGGGCTTTCCTTTGTTGTAGATACCAGCACCGGGTATCTCTCGCCCAGCGGGCGAAATCTTGGTCTGATCGAGAGTGTGAACAAGAAGTGCGCCACTTCGGTGGGGAAGACTGCAAAAGAGTACCTCAACAAGACGTGGAAGCAATCGTTCTATCTCTCGTCAATTGATGGGTGTCTGCCCCGCGAAATCAGACTTACGCTGACCGCTATTCCTACAAGGACCGACAAGTTCGGCGAGATGATCTGCGTGCGGGCGTTGTCTGAGCCGTTTGTTGTCAAATCGCCAAGCGCAGAAAACGGCGATGGGACGATACTGGCAAAGGTCAATGCCGTTTACCTGTTTGATTCGGAGGTCGGCGAAGTATATCTGAGCCTCTCGGTTTTCGAGGCTGAGACTACGATGAACGGGTTCAAAGAGGAAATTCGGCATGAGGTTGCAACTTATAGGACGGATGGAGCCGGAAACGCCGTAGATTTGAGCGGTCTGGACTGGGAGTTTGGTTCTTTTGCCGGCGAGGTAGGGCTGGCCGGGCAGAGTATGAAGGTTGAAGAGCAGGGGCCGCTTCCTCAGTGGGCGCAGTTGGAGTGCCTCAGGGCCGCCCAGGCGGCAAACATGTGTGCCGCAATCGCTTGCGAAGGCGTTCCTCCGGATTCAGTGGCGGCAATCTACGTGCCCGTATCGAGGACCATCGAGATGCAGAGCCGAGGCGCAATCGACTCAACGGATACTGTCGGGACGATCGGCGACAGACTGACGGCAAATAACGTCGGATCGACCGGGATGAAAATCGCGGCGAAGCCGAAACTGACGCCGAAAGCCGCGTTTGTTATCGGCGGCGGCGCAGCGGGCATCGCGCTGGCAGCCGGCGGCGGTGGGGGCTCACACCACCGCAGTCCAAGCACGCCGTAGCACTCAGTCAAACTTGAATTTGATATTGTAATTGCGTTGTCATTCTGAGCGCAGCAAAGTTCCGGGCCGCCGACGGGGCAAGCAACCTAACAACAAGGGTGTCTTATGTCAAGTCGTAGGCCAGGCTGCTCCGCTGCGTCTCAGGATGGCAAGCTGCAGATTCGATCTTGCCGGGGCAATCACTTTCGCAATTGTGTTATCCGTTTGATGCGTTCTTGACCCAAATCACACTGCGTTCAAAATCAAGAACAACCACGGAATCTCGGAAGTATTGCATTCCGAGGAGGGCATCACACCGGCCTAAGAGGGGACTATCGTTCGGGAAGATCGATATTCTGGTCTGCTCAATCAATCTGTTTCCGAGGCTGAGCTGCCGCACCACCGCGCGCTTACAGGGAAGCCGTCCGAGGTAAGGATACAGGTCCTCAGCCGTGGTCATTTTGCCCGGCTGTACTCTGTGAGATATCCGCTTCCACAGATCTTCGCTAACGGCCAGACCGGTTCCGCTGCCTGTGTCGAGGAGGAGTGAGGTTTCGGAGCCGGCGATTGGAATCTTCACGAGAAGGCGGGCGTTTCCGCCCAAATCCTGCTCAATAAGAAATGGATACTGCTCCCACAAACGCGGCTGGTCGCACTGGAATGCCTTCTTCAGGGAGAACTCGACCTCTTTGTTTACGCCGTCAAAAGTAATGTAACTGAACCTGCGAAGGGCAGGGACACCCGCAATGACGGCGTTATCTCTATCGATAGGCAGGCCGAAGATTTGAAGCTCGAGATGCTGCTCGCGGTAGAAGCAGGGCCAGTTTGTCAGGGAGATTCCGCCGATGCTCAGTCTTGGCAGGTGGCAGATTCCCCACCGGGGGCCATTGACTTTAGCGGGGCTTAGCGGGTGAACGGCGAGTTTGTTCCGGAGAATATGGATATCATTGACAAAGAGGCCCGCGGATGCTCCTGTATCAAGGACTACCGGATACTTTCGGGCGTTATCCATTGTCCCTTCCACCGCCATCCAATGGTTTCTTTTGAAAGATGGGTGGTATTTAACACGGCAGACGCCTGTGTGTTTGATGTCGCCGGCGATTTGCCCGCCGGCGTTCCAGTTGCCTGCGCGGATATTTTCGTAGAGGGCGGCGTTATCGCGGATAAGCGGTATATCTATTCTGCTTTGAAGATTTCCACTGCCGACCATTACTGTCCGAAGAGGGCGGATCGAACATCCCGCAAGCATAGACAATGCAAGCGTAATGCCGACGCCGGATCTGCAATAGCCTTGCCTCTTTGTTTTCATCTCGAGCCACCTTTTACGGATGACCGCCGTAATTTGCGCGGTGCGTTTCTGTGCGGTCTAATCCCCTTTATATATTCGGTTATCCAGTGTATGACAGCAGGAATGCACAGTCGCACACCAAGTCAATCATAGTCCCTTTGTGGATGTTAGTGTCAAGCACATTTTTTCGGGGGCTTCGATGGGATTTCTCTTATGTATAGGGCGAATGTAGCGGTTTGTTTGTGCTTCTATCCGTTTTGGTCGCATAATATCGGGGCGCAGACTATTGGCGTCAATCACTGCAAAGCGCCTGTCGCAGGGTTACGTCCCATAAAGTCATCACTGTATTTACTGGGAACAACTGTTGTTAGAGAGTGCGTGCATTAACAGGGTTGTGACACAGTGGCATCTGTTCTTGCGAAAGACCAATAAAAGTAAAAGACTAGCAAAAAAGACTAATGTTGTCTCGGGCCGAGGGCCGATAAACCGCACAAGCCGAACGACCAGGTTCGGCGCTTGACAAAAATGGGGCTGGTAATTTAGGGGGGTATCTGGTGCAAAAGCCAAGATTGTGCATCCGGTATTCTGAATTTGGTTTGGCGTGTGTAGGCGTATGGTGGCTGTTGTTTCTGGCCGGTTGCGGAGGGCCAGTGTCCGGTCCGGATGAAGTGGCGGGATTTGCCAAGGCGGGGCCGACCAGGTCCGAAGCAGATTTCCAGGACGCCACCGGGATTAAGAGCCAAGCCGGTCCTTATCGTGTGATGTCGGGTGACATACTGGAGTTCCAGATGCCCGCTGTTCTGCGAGTGATCTCATCGGATCTGCCGGATTGGCTGAAGCCTGTTATCGGACATAGCTACTATGAGCCGTATCTGGTGCGTGTGACGCCGGATGGGACTATTACGCTTCCGATCGTGGGCCAGATACCGGCCGGCGGTCGAACGCTTGCCGAGATAGAGGCCTTGGCAATAGACGCCTACTACCCGAAGTATGTTGTCAATCGGCCTATGGTTGTCTGTGAAGTGAAGAAGTATCAAAGCGAGAACGAGCGGGTCTTTGCCGTCCTTGGGCTGGTCAATAAATCCGGCGTCTTTCCGTATCCGCCGGATCTTCAGTACAACCTGATGGAGGCGTTGGCTTTTGCCGAGGGGCTCGATATGGTGGCCGATCCGCGCTATGTGAAGATCTACAGGCAGGATTCGAACGGGAAAGTTGTGGCGGCCACGTTTGGGGTCGATAAGAAGTCGCTGGCGGACGCTTACAGTGTGGTGATCAAGCCGGGCGATCTTGTATATGTGGATCATACGCTACGAACGCGTGTCAACAAATTTATGGCGGATGTGTTCCACGTCACGTTCGGAGTAGGGGCGGGTTATACGTACCAGTAGAGTGCATGTTCCGGGAATCGGCTGTATGAGGAATATGAACAACGAGACTGTTGAGAACGGCAATTCACATTTGGCGTCTTCGCAGGAGGAAAGCCAGCCTTTGGTTGGACTGCTGCAGATAGCGTTGCGGCATCGATGGATTATACTCCTGGCGACGGGAATATCCCTTGCTGCGGCATTCGGTTATGTGCTGAAGGCCACTCCTATTTACAGCAGCTTGTCAAGATTGTACGTCGAGCAGGAGGGGCCGAAGATCATCAACGATAACGAGGGGGTGATGACGCGCTCCGGCAATTATCTTTATACGCAAGGGGAGTTGATAAGGTCCACACCCATTGTCGCGGATATGGCCGATGAACCTGATATAAGATATCTAAGAACGTTTGCCAACGTTGACAACATTGTCGCTTATGTCAAGAAGAGAATGAAAATTACCGTCGGCAGGAGGGACGACATAATTACGGTATCATTCGATTCCCCATATCCGTCGGAGGCCGCCAGGCTTGTCAATGCTTTGGTGGATTCATATATCCGTTATCACTCAACTCGCAAGCGCACGACTGCCTCCGAGGTGCTGAGCATACTCCAGAAAGAGAAGACCAAGCGTGATAAGGAACTGTCGGACAAGTTTGCCGAGATGCTCGAATTCACCAGCAAGAATGGGATAGTCTCATTCGACACCAAGGGAGGCAATGTAGTCATCGAGCGGCTCAGCAGGCTGTCCAGTGCGTTGACGGACGCGCAGCTGATGGCTTTGAATGCAAAAGCGGACTTCGAGGCTGTTAAGAGTATGGCCGACGAGCCGTCGAAAGTGCGGCAGTTTGCCCTGGCTTCGACCGGGGCGAGCGTCGGGGTCTTTGCCGACGACAGGGAAAGCCAGTTGCATTCTGAGCTGAGAAATTGCGAGTCAGAGTATAGCAATGCGACATACCACTGCACTGAGGACCATCCCTCCGTTCAGGCGATTAAAGTCAAAATCGACCGCATCAAGCAAGAGCTTGATGATCAGGCAAGGGGATTTGCGGACGCTTATGTGGAAGTGATGCGATTAAGATGGCTTGCCGCCACAGAGAGAGAGGACGAGCTGCAGGTCTCTTTTGATGCGCAGCGAGAGGCGTCGCAGGAATTGGGTGTCAGGGCGGCGGAGTACAGTGCGCTGCAATCAGAATTGAATCGGGCTGAAAGGATTTGCGAGATTCTCGATAATCGCATCAAGGAGCTTAACGTGACCGAAGATGTCGGGGCTCTGAACATCAGCATTTTGGAAGTGGCTCGCCCGGCGGATGCGCCTTGCCGCCCTCAAAAGGCCAGGATATTGTCTCTGGCGTTGATGCTGGGGCTTATTTTCGGATGCGGGCTGGCCTTCCTTCGAGAGTGGCTTGACTATCGACTTCGCTCTGCTGAGGAGATATCGGCGGTTCTTGGCATTCCAGTGCTCGGTGTTGTGCCGACGATATCGCGAAGCCGCAGGATAGTCTTTAGTCGCTGGCAAGAGGCGTGGCTCAAGCTCAGAGGCAGTTGCGTTGCGACATTTCGGCGGGTGCGCAGCAGAGCCGGCTCCTTATTGTCGTGGCGCAAGGTTCCGGCTGAAAAGCCAAGCCTCCTGGCCGGCGCTGCGGCTGCCCGCGACAAACGCACCATTGCGCTTTGTGGAGCATCCACCGTCGGCAAAGAGGCCCCGTGGGTCAGGCCCTCTGCAGTCAGCGGCGACAAAGTGAGTGTGGAGCAGCAGCGCATTGTATCATACGGACAGATTGTCCATCAAAAGCCCAAATCCGTAGTGGCTGAGGCTTACCGAACAATACGCACGGCTGTGTTTTTCGGTTCGCCGAAAGAAAAGGCCAAGATTATCCTTGTCACCTCGCCGGAGCCGGGCGACGGCAAGAGCACACTGGCCAGCAACCTTGCTATTGCGATGGCTCAGGCAGGTCAGAAAACGCTTGTTGTGGATGCTGATTTTCGCAGGCCGATGCAGAATCGCATTTTCGAGGTAAATGAGAGAAAAGGCCTTTCCGGGGTGCTTGTTGGAAGGCAGGTCATTGAGACGGCGCTGCAAAGCGGGCCGCTGCCCGGGCTTGACATTCTTGCCTGCGGACCTGAGGTCCCGAATCCATCGGAGCTGCTCAACAGCGATGCATTTGGCGAGACGCTGAAAACTCTCTCAAAGCAGTATGACAGGGTGATAATTGATTCGCCGCCGGTGGGCCCGGTTGCGGACGCCCAGATTCTTGCGGCGTTTTGCGACGCGGTGGTGCTGGTGCTGCGGGCGGAAAAATCGACGAGGAGACACAGTCGGCAGGCGCGTGACAGTCTGTTAGGGGTCGGGGCGCACATTTTAGGCGCGGTCGTGAACGATGTTCGGCACAAGCACGGCAAGTATGGTTACTATTCCGCGTACGCCTACTATGACAGTTACGGTTATTACGGCAAGGGGCAGAAAAAGACAGGATAGGGGTCAAATACTTATCAGTAAGTGAACCATGGGGGTTTGTTATGGGGGGCCATACAACCAGCTCGGATACGGGCCGCTCTGTCGGTTTCAGCGCCATCCGCGTCGATGAGAGCCGGGCAGAGCGGTTTGACGGGGGCGGATTTGTGGACGTGCACTGTCACTGCCTTGCCGGCGTGGACGACGGCCCCGCGACCATGGCTGAATCACTTGAGCTTTGCAGGGGGCTGGTTGAGGATGGAATGACGGATGTTGTAGCCACGCCTCATCAGCTTGGCCGTTACAGCGGGTGCAACGAGGCGGCCCAGATACGAGATGCGGTTTTGTCTCTTAACGAATCGCTGAGAGGTAATTCCATACCGCTTAGCATTTATCCGGGGGGGGACATCCGTGTCGATGAGAGGATATGCGAGCTGCTTGAGGCCGACAAGATACTGACTCTGGCCGACGGAGGGCGGTATGTTCTTTTGGAGCTGCCTCACGAGGTGTTTATAAACATCGAGCCGCTGCTTGTGGAGCTCTGCTGCCGCGGCATTGAGGCGATTATAACTCATCCCGAGCGGCACCCCGCGCTTGTGGGGCAGCCGAAGGTCTTGGAACGGTGGTTTCGAGATTATGCCCACCTTCAGGTTACGGCGGGCAGTTTTTTGGGCGAGTTCGGGCCTGCAGCTCAGAGCGCGGCTTGGCAGTTTTTGGGCTCGGGCTGGGTGTCACTGGTGGCGACCGATTCGCACGACATGGGCGGTCGAAGCCCTCGGATGACAGCGGCCTACAAACAGATCGCCACGAGATTCGGGGAAGGCAAAGCCCGCCTGGTCTGTGTCGAGAACCCAATGATGGTTTTGAGAAGTCAAGGCATGCAGCCGGCCGGCTCAAGGCTCTTAGGAAAGCGGACTAATGAAAGAGTATTCAACATCTTCTGACAATTCGAGCGGCGCTGCGAGCAAGTTCGACGTTGTGATCGAGTGCCTGCTTGTGGGCCTTTTGGCTTTTATGCCTCTTGCATTGGGGGTGGTGCACGCCTGGAGCGAGGAGGTCGTCATTGCCATATCGGGCGCTATGGTCGTCTGCTTCCTGCTAAAGCTCCTGGTGAACGGGCAAACGCGGCTGATCAAGACCTGGGCGTATCTACCAATTGCGGCATTTGTGCTGATTGCCGTGCTTCAGCTTGTTCCTTTGCCTGCGCGGGTCGTCGGCGTTATCTCGCCGAACACGGTGAAGCTCAAGACGGAGCTCTTGAGCGACCTTGTCGGCAGGGGGGCGGCGGTTGAGCCGATGACCTTGAGCTTTTACGCGAATGCGACGATACATGATTTGCGGCTGGTCCTTGCGGTCGCAGCGGTGTTCGTGGTTGTTCTAAATGTTTTTCGCCACCCATCGCAGATAGTTCGGCTGCTGACGGCCATAGCGGTAATCGGCGGGACCGTTGCCGCCATTGCTCTGGCGCAAGACTTCTTTGGAAACGGCAAGATATACTGGCTCATATCCAGCAAGCATCACATAGGGCACGCCGGCCCGTTCGTCAACCACAGCAACTATGGGCAGTTCATGAACTTGTCAATTGGAGCAGCGCTCGGGCTGCTCATTGTCAAACTGCACCAGGCTTTCGCGGGCAAGGAGGTGACACCGCGCGTTGTCGTCAAATACTTGGGCTCACGTTCCGCCCGGCTGATGTGGCTGCTCGTCGCAATCATGGCCGTCGGGGCGGCAACCGTTTTTATTTCGCTCACTCGAGGCGGGATGGTCAGCATGTTCGTTGCGATGACCTTCACGACGCTTCTGCTTGCCTTGCAGCGGTCGCTGAGGAGATGCGCTTGGGGCATAGTCGTTGCAGCGTTTATCACATTACTTTGCGTTTTGTACGTGCGTTTCGATGCCGTTTACGACAGCTTGGCGAGCCTGAGGGATTTCGCCGGGGTCGATGCGGGAAGGCTGCAGATACTCAAGGACATAGGCCACATATCAACGAAGTTTCCCGTGTTGGGGACGGGGCTTGGCACACATTCGGTGGTCTATCCGATGTTCGACCGCTCGACGATCCCGCAATTGGCGGCGCACGCAGAAAATGAGTACGCGCAAGCTCTGGAGGAGACTGGTTTGGCCGGTCTGGGCGCTCTGATGGTCTTCGGGGTGATAATCTGGTCGGTGTATGCGAAGAATATTCGCGGCGCCAGGATGTCGATTCGCACGGCGTCGTACGGTCTTGGTTTTGGCTTGCTGGCGGCGCTTATCCACAGCTTGAGTGACTTTGGCCAGCATCTTCCGGCTAATGCCGTTCTTTCGGCGGTGTTCTGCGCACTTTTGCTTGCTCTGGCCCGGCAGGATAAAAGAGTGCCCCAATCGTGGGTCGCCGGTTCGCAAAGCTGCAGGAGAGTGCTGAATGGGGCAATTCTGGCCGGCGTGCTGGCGGTTTGCTTATGGGCGCTCGTCGGCGCGGACAATGCGCGCGTTGCCGAGGCTCACTGGCGGAATGTCAAACAGGCGGCGAATAGGCTCGCAGAGAGAGAGTG
>Ga0315277_10012623_pt1 | contig 10590 bp, 12 predicted proteins | sample YL17G05_15_MG_FD_203695 | JGI IMG/M metagenome (GOLD analysis project Ga0315277, IMG submission 203695) | Sediment microbial communities from Yellowstone Lake, YNP, Wyoming, USA - YL17G05_15 | ecosystem: Environmental > Aquatic > Freshwater > Lake > Sediment | place: USA: Wyoming | collected... | reverse complement strand
TGACCCCTTCCACCAACGATCCATCCTCCACCCTCCCCAGCCTCATTCTTCCTGATGGTCCCAGGCCCTCCTGCCCCATCTTACTGGAAGCCAAAAGTGTGTTGGATAAAGCCCACAATCTGCGCAGAGCCCTGCGCCACCTCTCCCGTTCCACCCGTCGCTGTCTTACCTGCCCCGAGAATAGCTCTTGCCCCTCCATCCGCTACTTCGATCATGCTGTCGACCTCGCTCTCCAGCAAATTACCCGTGAGTGGGGTCTCGACCAGGATTAATGCTTGCTCCCATCCAGCCTGCACAATGGTATTCAATGGAAGACGATTTTTCAAAACTCCTGCCCGTCCTGACCCATATCTCGCTTTTTACCGAGCTAGGTGACCTCCATCTACGCACCTACCAGCTTGCAGTCGCCCGAGCGATAACTGCATCGGTCGTAGCTAGAAAGGGCTATCCTTCGTGGTTGTCTTCCCCCGCCAGTCTGGTAAGAATGAGCTCCAGGCCCAAATCGAAGCTTTTCTCCTTACTCTGTTCAGTCTCACCCGCGCTAGTCTGGTGAAAATCTCACCCACCATTCTGCCCCAATCACAGAATGCTATCTGGCGTCTCGAGCATATCTTGTCCATGAGTATTCTCACTAAATCCCGTTGGATTAAAAAATCCGGTTACGTTTTCCAGATTGGTTCAGCCAGCCTCCACTTCCTTTCTGGTTCCCCCACTGCTAACATTGTTGGCGCTACAGCCTCCCTACTCCTGGAATGTGACGAAGCCCAGGATGTTCAAATCTCCAAATGGGATAAGGAGATCGCCCCCATGGCTGCATCTACCAACGCTACCCGGGTATTTTGGGGTACAGCCTGGACCAGTCGCACCCTGCTCGCTCGTGAGCTGCGTGCTGCTCGCCTGGCTGAGCAGAAAGACGGCATCCGTCGCACCTGGGTTCTTACCGCTGATCAGGTTGGCGAAGAGGTCCCGGCTTATCGTAAGTTCGTCGACGAGCAGATCGCCAAGCTGGGACGCAATAATCCCTTGGTGCGCACGCAGTATTTCAGCGAAGAGATCGACAGTGAAGGCGGTATGTTCCCCCTCTCACGTCGAGCGCTCATGGTCGGGTCCCATTCTAAACAAATTCTGCCCGTGCCTGGTCACGTGTACGCTTTTACCATCGATGTAGCCGGTCAGGATGAAGGCGCAATCCAGGATCTCGAGCAGCTGGCCAATCCAAAACGGGATAGCACTGTGCTCACCATTTTCGAGCTGGAGATCCCATCCACCGATCACCTGGTCACCAAACCGATTTATAAAGTTCTTCTTCGTTTATCCTGGCAGGGTGTCAAACATAGTGCTCTCTATGGGACGTTTCTTGGTCTTGTTGATTTATGGCAGCCGGTCAAGCTGATCATCGACGCCACCGGCGTTGGTGCTGGTCTGGCCGCCTTCCTCGCCGATAAGCTTGGCAGCAAGGTTCTACCGTTTGAGTTCAGCCAGGTTAGCAAATCAGATCTCGGTTGGTCTTTTCTTTCCATCATTGAGACCGGTCGTTATAAAGATTATTACCCGCTCGATCCTGAAATGTCACTCCAGCTCGAGTACTGCCAATATGTGATCATGGATGGCCCGGGTAAGATCATGCGCTGGTCAGTTCCGGATGGCACTCGTGATGTTGCCACCGGTGACCTGGTCCATGATGATTGTGTTCTTTCAGCTGCACTGATCAGTCTTCTTGATCAAGAGACCTGGGGCACCGGTGAAAGCCAGGTCGTGCCTGTCAAGGATATCCTCGAAGAATTAGGAGAAACGTACTAATGAAAACTTTTGGTGTCGACGTCAGTCATTGGGAAGGTCTTATCGATTGGACTGTTGCTGCACGGTGGGTCCCATTTGTCTATTACAAGTGCACCGATGGTATCAAATTTATAGACTCCACCTTCGAGCTTAACAAGGCCGGCTGCATGGCTGCCGGCATCCCGCACGCCCCCTACCACTATTACCAGCCTGCGCACGACCCCATCGCCCAGGCTGAGCATTTCATCCGCACTGCCGGTAAAGGCTACGGCAGGTATATTGTCGACCTTGAAACTCCCGAACGGGTGGAAGGCATCACTTCGAAACTGCAGGCATTCCTCGAGCGGGTTGAGCAGCTCACCGCCATCAAGCCAGCCATCTATACCTCGGCCGGCTATTGGAATGATTTCATCCATCCTAAGCCTGCCTGGGCTAAGAACTTCGACCTGATCGTTGCTCACTATACCCGTGATCATCAGCCGTTGCTCCCCATTGGTTGGGCCACGTGGCGCATCTGGCAGTTCAGCGATTACTGGTTCTTCCCAGGCTGCACCGAGACGGCCGACGCCAACTGGTTCAATGGCGATCTGGCTGCAGCTCGAGTCTGGTTTGGTAACTATCGGGTGGTCGATCCCCCAATCTACAATAAGACCCAGGCACGCTCACTCTTTCCAGACCTCCACATCCGGCATCTACCTAACGCCCTGGCCAGGCAGATTGGCCACCTTTCCAAGGGTGAGACCGTGCAGATCAACGAGCTGGGCGGTAAGGAAGTCTGGATCAAGCATACACGTGGCTGGACCTGTGTCGAAAAAGATGGTTATCGCTACATGGAGGTGGTCAAGTGAATAATTTTTCTGTAATTATTCATAGTGTCTTCGGGAGTTCACTATGAAAGCGCCATCATTCTTAGCTCGTTTGTTCACCTTCCGGAAGATTGAGCAATTTACCGTAACCCCTAACCTGGCCACCGATGATCACTGGCAGACCATCAGCGGGCGCAAGCATGATCGCTCCTGGTCAGAAATCCAGGAGCTGTACACCGACGCCCTCACCGCCTGGCGTAAGAACCCCATGGCCTGGCGGGTGATCAACACCACCGTCAACTACGTGATTGGCACCGGGATCTCCTTCACCAGTGTGGATGCAGCTCTCGATAGTTTCATCAAGGCCTTTTGGACCCATCGCAAGAATCACATGGACCTTCGCCTCGTGCCCATGGTCGAAGAGCTGAGCCGCTCCGGTGATCTGTTTGTACTCTTGTTTCGCAATCAGCTGGATGGCATGTCTTACATTCGCTTTGTTACCAAAGATCAAATCCAGAAGATCGAGACCGCCGATAACGACTGGGAGACCGAGCTGGTGTATTGGGAGAACCCACCTGCCGGTGAGTTCCAACCCAGGCGCTGGCTATCACCCGATCATCCGGAGGCCGGCATGTCAGACGCCGTCATGCTTCACTACAGCGTCAACCGACCCATCGGTGCGCTTATGGGTGAGAGTGATCTGACCACGATCATCCCCTGGTTACTGCGTTATAGTCGCATGCTCGAAGACCGGGTGCGCTTGCATTGGGCAGCTCGAGCCTTCTTGTACCTGGTGACGGTCCCCTCCAACAAGGTCGAGAGTAAGTCCACTCAGTATGGTTCAGCTCCTGAGAGCGGGTCCATCGTCGTCAAAGACGAGAGCGAAACGTGGGAAACCATCACCCCTAACCTGCGTGGTGCTGACGCTGGCTTCGATATGAAAGCCGTGCGTCAGCTGATCGATGCCGGTTCAGGCTTCCCGCCTCATTGGCGTGGTGAAGGTGGTGAAGTCAACGTTGCCACCGCCGAAGCCATGCAAGCCCCGCCAGAAAAGTTTCTGATAAAAAGACAGGAATATTTCGTCTGGGTTTTGGAGGATATTTTGTACCAGGCCTTCCTGCGGGCAGTTGAGATTGGCGCTCAGCCGGCTATTACCGAGACTTCGTATAGTGTTATCTTCACTTGTGAAGCCCCCGATGTCACCCTGCGTGACAATGCTCAGCTCGCCACCGGTGCCAATCAGCTCGCCGAAGGCTTCGCCATGCTGCAAAATACACTCCTTGGCAAGTCCCCCACCCTCCACCGTATCGCTACCGACATGGTTCTCAAGTTCGCCGGTGAGACCGTCGACGATAAAGTGCTGGACAAGATCATCGCCGAAGCCAAAGCAGATCCCATCCAACCCGTCATGCTGCCAGGTCAGGAAGTCGCCAGACCTGGTAAACCCGCAGGTGATCAACCTGGTAACCAACAAGGGGCTTCAACCCCTTGAATCTCAAATCTATGGAGGCTCCAAAATGAAATCTATTCTTCTTCCACCCATGAACCCAGCTCAGGAGGCCAAGGCCAAGCGGCTTCTCGATATGATTGGCGAGTACATGGGTTCAAACATCACGGTTGAAAGTGTGATCAGCATGAAAGCCAACTTCCCCGATGATCGCCCTGATATCGAAGCCATCCTCAAACGTTTGGCCGGTAATAAGACTGGTTTCCAGGTTAAAAAGGCAAACGGTAATCCTACAAGTTCGACTGATCCAGATCCAAGTAGTGGAGGGGGTGAACAATAAACCTTGCAGAAAATGTAGTTTTACTCAGATTTTTGGTCCCGATCGAGCTGGACCAGGCGCGCTTTCAATTCAATATATCTTGCGAAAGGAGTATGTTATGGACCTGAGTAATTTTCTTGTCAATCCTGTCACCCTGGCTTTGATCGTTCTGGGTGTAGTCGAGTTCATCAAGAAGTTCGGCGTGACAGGGAACAAGCTCATGCTTGTCGCCATGGCTGTTGGTATCTTCTTTGCCTTGTTATATAAGGCCAGGGATTTCTACCTTCCAGCTCAACCGTACATCGATGTAGCTTTTTTCGGCCTTGCAGTCGGTCTGGGTGCCAGCGGTATTTATACATTCGTCAATGATCGCTTCCCACCCCAAACCACGGCTACCTTGAAGTACACCAAGGTCACCACCAGGAGGGGAGGGATTGAAACTCCCTCAACAGAAAAGGAGGACTTTCCGAAGTGACAACAGAAAAATTACGCAGCAATCCCATTCAGCTCACAGGATCCATCGGAGAAGACGCCATTCTCGGTGTCAGCATCGCCACCACTGGCGAAGCGGTTGGGCATAGGTTGCTCTTCGACCAGGTCACCTTGTCTCAGCTGCAGCTCCTGGCATCCTCCAAAGCCACCGGTGTTAAGTCCAGGTTCACCCATCCCGACTGGTTCCATGATGGTCTTGGTAAATATCTCGGTCGGGTCCGTAACTTTCGGTTAGAGAGTGAGAAGCTGGTCGGTGACCTGCTGATCAGCAAATCAGCCCACAGCTCACCCGCCGGTGATATCGGTCAGTATGTGCTCGACCTGGCCAGGGAAGATCCCGCCGCTCTCGGTGTGTCCATCGTCGTCGACTTTGATCGTGTCTGGCCCACCGCAAACGGTAAGGAGCTGCCGGCTGCCGGCGGTCGACCTGACGGCGCAACCGGAAAGTACCCCGTTGCCCGGATCAAAGAACTGTACGCAGCTGACCTGGTCGATGAGCCTGCCCTCAATCCAAATGGTTTATTCAGGGTTGCAAGTGCCAGTCAATTTTCACCAGAAGAAATGTTTGCTTTTTTACATCCGGAAGCAGTACCAGAAAACCCCACAGAAGGAGAATCACAAGCAATGACAGATCAACCCATTTTAGAACGTATTACCAAGCTCGAAGCCAGCATCGAGAACCTCAAAGATGCTGTCGCCGATAATGTGGTCAAGATCGGCAACCAACCCCCCAGGGGTCAGCAGTTATCCCAGGCTCCGGCTGCAGCTGAACAGTTCCAGGGCTACTTTGATTGGATGTTCGGTGCACCAGGTGCCAGACTGCCCCCTCCGGAGCTTCGCAGGGCAGATGCTTTGTACCGTGCAGTCACCGGTGACGTCGAAATGCATGGCAAATTCGACCCCTCCCGGGTTGCCTTCGCTGCCGCCACCACCACCACCCTCTCAGATCTGGCCGTCAATGCCATGAATAAAGTCGTCCTGGACCTGTACACCAACCTGACCGCGTACAGGTGGTACGAGCTGATCACCAGTGTGCAAGCCTCCGATGGATCACTGCATGATATGCAGTGGCTTCAATTCGGAGGGGTGGCAGCTCTGCCGGTCGTCGCCGAAGGTGCAGCCTACACCGAGCTCGCCGTGGCAGACACCAAAGAAACCGGTGCCTTCACCAAGTACGGCGCTTATGTCGGTATCACTGAAAAGATGTTGAGAAACAGTGAGATCGACAAGCTCCAGGCCATCCCACGTGCGTTGACCATCAGCGCCATTCGCACTCGTTCAGCAGCGATCGCCGCCATCTTCACCCAGGCTGCCGGCTTGGGGCCCACCCTTGCCCAGGATAGCAAGGCCTTGTTCATCGCTGATAATTCCCATGGCAATTACGCCACCACCGCTTACTCGATTGCAGCCTGGAAAGCAGCTCGCCTGGAGTGCATGAAAGCAGCTGAGCTCGGTTCGGCCAAACGCCAGGCGTTGTGGCCCAAGTTCCTGCTCGTCCCGGCCGATCTTTACGATCAGACCTTGATTGATTTCGGTTATGGTGCCGGTCCTGGTGGATATCCGGCCACACCCAACAATGACGTCAACCCCTACGCCATGGACCGCCCCGGTGATCCTCGCCCCGTTCCTGTTCTTGTTCCTGAGTGGACCGATGTTACCGATTGGGCTTACATCGTTGACCCACGCATCGCACCGGTCATCTGCATGGCTTACGGTGACAACCCAGGAGGGACTACCCATCCTGCACCGCAGTTGTACAGCGTGACGGATCCCACCAGTGGGCTGCTCTTCACCAACGACACCCTCCCCATCAAGGTCCGTGACTTGTTTGCCTACGGCGTCGCCACTTACCGAGGTATCGGAAAACGTGTTGTCGCCGGATAACCCCATCTACTTAACCGGTGACCCACCCACCGTTTAAGCATTCTCCTATGCCTGGCTGACCTCCTCCTTCAGCCAGGCAGTAGGGGCAAAGCCCAGAAAGGCGTAACTCATGGTCTGTATTTCGGATAAAGACCAACCTTGATCATCATTCGTAGGGGAGAAGCAGTGATCTATCTGCTTCGCCCTTCTTATGGCTCATGCAAGGTACACACTTCACAGTCAGTTATCACACAGCCGGTGCTTTGGCTGCCAACCATTCGTTCATCTTCAAAGTCCCCTTTGACTGCCAGCTGATCTCAGTCTCAGCTGCAGCCTCCAATGCCAGCAACGGTATCCTCGATGTTGGTTACACCGGTGCGCTCGAAGCCTACGTTGCCAACATGGACGTGGGTGATAGCGCAGTCGCTGCCATCCTGGATGAGCCAGGTGACTTCGAAGGCGACAACTTCCCCCACATCGTAGCCGGCACCAACATCATCGCCACCCTCGACTATGACGGCGCTGGTGGTACAGCAGCTCAAGACTTCACCCTGGTGCTTTGCTTCACGGAGGGCTGATCATGGCCAAACGATCTAATGTAAGGGCGAAGCAGAAATCTTCACCTGCTTCGCCCAAGGTTGCCATGGTTGCCCCCCCACCGGCTAAGCCTTTACCTTCGTTCACTCTTGAAGAGATCCTCAAACTTGCTGGCAATAATCGAGCTTACACAGTTCTTGCTTCACATGGCCATATTTGGAAGGTCCACTTCGAAGGTGATTTAGTACCATCCCTGGTGAACATGGAAAAAGGCAAGCCAACCATCGTCAAAATAGAAGACGATTAGAGTCCTTTCTAAACTTTTGGCAGGTCAAGCGCAGCGTTAAGTTCCAGCTTCGCTTGACCTGCAGGTCCTTCTCTGTAAAATCTTTTCTTGAACTCTTGGCCGGCTAACGCCGGCAGATCTAAGGAGCACTTCATGTCTGAAATTGCGATCAGTCGAATTACTATCAACACCGCCGGTGGTGCCGGCGTTGCCGTTGGCAGTGGCACCACCATCCCCATCATGGGCTTCTTGCTCGATGTGTTCATCGACTATAACGCAGCTGCACCCGCCACCACCGATGTCACCATCACGGATCCCATCTTTGGCAACCTGCTGGTCAAGTCCAACAACAACACTGATGTTTCGCTTGCCCCACGTGAAGCCACCGTCGACGCAGCTGCAGCAGCCACCGGCCTGTATGATCTCTATCCCATTTGCTCAGCCCTCACCATCTCCGTTGCCCAGGCTGACGCTTTAACCGCCTGTGTCGTAGTCACCGTGCGTTGGATTTCCCCCTAAAGCCAGACGAGTCCAGCGGTCACCTGCACGATTTATGTGCGGTTCCCTTCAGCTGGACGAGTCCAGCGTTCCCTTCAGCTAGATCGTAGGAGGTAGTGATGCAGCCATTATTAATTCACAGTAAGGCTATACCTTATTACCAAAGGGTCAAGGCATTGTTCGGCTCTTCCTTGGTCGCTTATTATCCACGCATTCATGATGGAGTGGATATTTCAGGCAACAACCACACCGGATCTCCAACTGCCGTTTCTGCTGGTTTAGGCATTGGGGATGGATTATCTTCGGGTGTATTCGATGGTGTCACTAGTTACGTTAACTTACCCGCCAGTCTACGAGCTGCATTTCCATATACCGAGGGTTCCTTTTTGATCTGGCCTTGCGTAGACTCGTACGATGTTTGGATCGATAACACGTCCCGCAGGATGTTTGAGTTTATCGATGGTGACGGAAGCGACTACATGCGTATTTATAAGGACCCTTTGTATAATCGCTATGATGCTTACTACAGGTTCGGCGATGTTGCTACCCGAAATGTGTCCGAATCTTCTAGTTCGAGTGGTTTTATCCCATTGATCTTTACGTGGAGCAAAAGCAACAATCGAACTCGTTTATACACTCATGGAAGATTGAGAGGGACTAGCACTTACCCGGATGATGTTTTGCATGTGTTTTTTCGTTCGAATATTGGATGTAGTCACGTGCCTGTTACGAATGGTTGGATCGGAAGGCTTGCGCATTTTGCCATCGGAAATATCGAAATCAATGCTGCTCAAGCCCTGGTGTTATCTCACAGTTCAGTCAAGCTGTTTACCATATTAGGAGATAGTGTTTCCACCTTGAGCGGGCATTGGGCCTCCCGAACAGTTTTTAATTATCCATCTAGAGCCGATCTGCTCGATCATGCCTACTCAGGTCATTCGATTATGGCCAATATGGACGCACAAGTAACAGCTTCAGCTTTAGACGACGCCGACATCATCATTATTGAATTGGGCACGAATGATGATAACGCCGGCAACATGGCAAACTTGCAAGCCGAAGCGGAAGAAAATATAGCCGAATTAAAAGTTTCAAATCCAAGGGCTGCGCTTTATTGGATGAATGTTTTACCTCGTTGGACAGATAACGGTGGGGGCACTCCGGTAGATAAGGGCAACATTCGCACTGCCATCGCCGCGGCTTGCTCAGCGAAAAGTATCACGTGTTGGGATACATTCACAGCCCCTTGGATTACTGCCGCCCAAACATCTGATGGCTTGCACCCAACCGCAGCCGGTCATGCTGCGATTGCCGTGCAGGCACTGGCTAGACTATAAGGAGAACTGATGAGTGTAAAATTCAGCACCCTGTTAACCGATTGCCTGGTCTCCCTGGGTGACGATGACGCTTCCACCTGGTCCAGGACGGATAAGATCTGGCCCTGGGCTATCGAGGCTATGATGGCTTTCCCCATTCTGCGTGGCATGGAGCTCGAGTACACCATGCTGGCTGCCTCCCATAAGGTCACCTTGCCGGCAGATTTCCGTGAGATCATCAGCGTCGAGTATCCCATCGACCAGGAACCACCGGCCTATCTCACCAGGTTGAACCACCTGGATCCACTTTTCTACCAGGCCGTCACTTATTACGATATCGATCGTGACTACAAGACCGGCAAGGGTTGGTTCTTGTTTGTCGCTAAGAAGTTGGCCATCGGTGAAAAAGTCCGGATCAACTACCTGGCCAACCACTCCACCGACGTCGATGACGTTAATAAGCTGATCACCATCCCAGACGAGTATGAGAATATCCTCGTCGCTTACGTGGTCGCTAAAGCTTACCGTGAAAGGTTGGGTGCCTACATGCAGGATCCCACCGCTCACACCAGCATCATCATGCAAATGACTGACATGACCCGTAAGGCAGAAGAAAATTATAATCAGATGGTCCTTCGAGCTCAGGAAAAGCTGGCTGAGAGCCGGTCTTCCCCCCACATGTCCAGCGACAAGTTTGATCGGGTGTATTGATCATGGCAGACGTTATTTCTTATCATTCAGCTAGTGCTTTAATTTATACCGGCAAAGGTGAGCTTATTGGCTTTGTCGTTAGTTGTTCTAGTGCCACCGGCACTCAGTTTGAGTTTTTTGATAATGATGAAGTCGGTGGTGCTTGGCTTTTTTCTGCCTTTGTGTCTTCCGAGCATCCTTTGGTTATTTTTTTTCCTGAACACGTACGCCCCAAATTTGCCATCGGTTTGTACGTTGTCTTAGAGCCTAATGTGATCGCCACCGTCTGGACCCGCCAGCTGTAAACCTATCGCTGCCTTCAAGCCCCGCTGACCGTCTACGCCTCCCAGCGGGTTCCACTCAGCTCGTCGAGCTTATAAAGTTACTGGCGATCCCAGCGAACTCAGCGAGTTCAGCGGGATTGACAAGTTGAGGGATGAAATTGCATCAATTACCAGGGATGAAGCTGACTTCGTCCACCAGGATCCAGCCTCGGCCGCGGTGGTGGAGGATGATGTTCACTAAGGGACCGTTGAATGGACCGGTGAACGTCAAGT
>Ga0315277_10012622_pt1 | contig 10590 bp, 9 predicted proteins | sample YL17G05_15_MG_FD_203695 | JGI IMG/M metagenome (GOLD analysis project Ga0315277, IMG submission 203695) | Sediment microbial communities from Yellowstone Lake, YNP, Wyoming, USA - YL17G05_15 | ecosystem: Environmental > Aquatic > Freshwater > Lake > Sediment | place: USA: Wyoming | collected... | reverse complement strand
TCCTGGATCTGGTTGGAGATAAGAGCTTAAATATTTGCTCGTCATTTTATCTTTTTCCGGACTGGCTTGGGCGGCGAATTAACTCGAATGCCGCCCAGATTGCCATACAGATCATCAAAGGTTCCACAGAGGTTTTATAGCGGGCGTTCTCGCCCAATTCCACCAGAGCCTGCAAAAAACCTGTTCCGAGTGCGAGAGAATAGATGAATGTTATTTCCAAAGATTGGACGAATTCCTTGCGAAAACTGGTACTAAACATAAGCAGAAAAGGAAAAATGAGAAAAATCAGCATGAGTGTAATTTGAAAGAATGTATAAGCTGCTGCAATAGACTTAAGCAGAATTCCCCCCTTGGAAATCGCAGGCCGGATTCCATAAAGGCGGCCGGGCCAGAATGGTTTGAAAAATCTTATACAGCCTGTCGCTACACCTTTCAAATAAAGCAAAGGTTTTTCTTTAATGGCGGCTAGATTAATCTCCACAAGTTTTTGGGAAAGCTGGGCGTAAGAAAGTTTGGTCAATTCAAGAAGTTCCGGGACAGCAGTGACATAGGCCACATAAGTCTCCCCTTTGGCCTGGAGTTTATTTTGCCTGTTGCGGATCAACACCTGTTTGATATTATCGTAACGATCCGGGGCAAACTCGATAAAATTTATGGTATGGTTCGTAAGACTGTATCCAAGTTCCGGAGCTATAGTGAACTGACCGATCCTTTTGTACTGGAACAATCCCCAGGCGCCTACCAGAATAACCACTGGAATCAGAAAAACCGCAGTTTTCCATACGCTTTCACCGATCCCGGCTTTGAGGTGATACCCCAGGAAAATGGCATATATTATAGGGAGAAACTGGTACTGGGCCCTGGTTAATACACAGAGAGAGCAAACAAGGCCGAACAGGATAAGTTCATACCAGGTTGAGGAAACTCTCCGTATGGTCATCTTGAAGAACAGGTAAACCGAGAGAGTCAAGATAAATGTGCAGGTAGTCTCGCTCACCAGAAAATTTTCGCACATGATCTGAGATGGGTTAACGGCATAGGAAAGCCCAATCAGAAATCCTAAAGTGCCTTTTCCGGTCAGTGTGGAAAATAAGAGATAGAGAAGAACGCTTATCCCTACCCCCATAATCCCCTGAATCCAGATAATCACTTCAGGATTGAAACCCGCTGCGGCGATAATCAGCGGATAGACGGGCGGTCTCTTTCCAATATATCCTGTATAGTCTCCGCTTATCAGTTGTTCGGCGGTTCTAAAATAACCCTCGGTATCCGGAACCCCCCGCTTGAGGTGGAAAAATCCGGCGGAAGCCCGTGCCAGGAGAGCAATAACTATAAGACAGAATAACTTATTTTTAATTATACTCATCTGCAAAATCTCAGGACAAATTTTCCTTTAGAACCGAATGATTATCTGCAATTCCGGGGCCAGAAAGCTTTCCGTCGAGGATTTCAGCTTAAAAATAAAAGGCCCGCTACGCCCCGGATATTTTCGGTTATGTTGCACTTATAACTGGACTCTCCTATGGTTTTCATTAACAAATTTTAATGTATAATTCCCGATAAAAAAAGGTTTATTGTCAATCAGCCATTGGAGTGTCTGATTTAATACTTTGACTGAAGATGAGCGGGCGGCCGGGCAAAAAGTTCGAAGGCTTTTGTTTTCAGTCTGTATACCACTTTAAGATTAGAAACCATAAATATATATTTATTAAAGGGGTGCTTGCTGAATGATAAAGTTTGTCATCCTGGCTGCTTTTTTCTTTTTGAGTGTTCCAGCCCGCGCCGAATGGCGAGTGGAACTGTTCGGGGGTAAATTCTTTCCCCTTCGCTCGAATCTGACTGTCCGTAGGCAGGGGCCAGGGGAGATTTGAGAGTGGGTAGTTTAAGCCTCAAAAGATTCTTTTTTTAAACTTATTTCCGTGATAGCACATCAGGAGATTCTGCCATTAACAAGCCGATAAAGGTTCTCCTTCTCAATTCCGCTAGCGGCAAGTACCCCAGAGGTCAGGATCCCTGGGTCAGAGCTACAGTTGCCGCTTTCGATATCCTCTCCGGGGAAAATATCCGGCTAGTGTCCAGTATCGGCCTGCCCTCGTGGGAGCTCTCCACTTATCTTGCAGGCAGAAAAGGGCTGAATCTTGAGCTTATAATACCTCAAGCGGAGCCACTGGGGATTGACTGCTACCGGGAAAAGGTCTTGTCCGATTATCGGCTGGAAAGGGAAAAAACCGTATTTCATTTGGCCGGTGAGGGGTCGAAAACTGGTTTCATGGCCGCGCGGGACAGGCTGGCTTTTGATCTGGCAGATATTGTCTGTCCGGTCTCGGTAAGGCCCGGGGGAAGGCTGGAAAAGTTTCTTGCCGAATACAGGCGCGGGCCGGGCCGGGTGCGGGAGGAGTTCGGAATCCAATGGCGCAGGGTAGCCTGGAGGCCGAGATACGAATTGGAAAATTCCGCTTTAAACCCGGAGCTCGAGGATTTCAATTCCGGGTGGCTTTTTCACTGGACTCATACCCATCCGGGAAAGTGGCCGGATGAAGAGCCCTGGCGTTTCTACAGCGATATGCTCGAAAAACCGGAAGTTTATGTGCGCGATGCCCGGACCACTCTGGGGAGAATTATGTGCGAAGGAGTCCTCAGGGCTTCAGCCTGGAGGATGCCGGCCGGATGCAAAGCGGTGAGCCTGACCGCCTTGTCCCCGGATCGTGCAGCGGGCTTGATGCGCTGGCGCAAACGTTACCTGAGGTACAGTCTTGAGCCTTTCGGCCTCGCTTTCCGGCGAGATTTACTGCGGAAATTAGGTGCCGCACCGGTACACTATTTCGATCCGCTCTGCGGACCGCCGGAAGGAATCGACCGTCTGTTTTGCCAGAGCGCCGGACAGGTAGGGAAATGGACAGCCGAGGAGGAATGGCGCTTTCCCGGCGACCTGGAACTGAAAAATTTTTCCAGGGACATGATGATCCTCATTGCGGTAGACACGGCAGAGGCAGCAAAACTTAAGCAAGAAACCGGTTCCCGCTGGAGGATTATCTCTTTTTTAACGGAAAAGAAGAGCTGACAGGACTGGCTTCTTTATTTGACGACGGGACTAAGCATACCCGCCCGGCAGTGGTCGAAATCTCCTATCTTTTCTGGTAGCGGCCCATCAGCTCTCCCTCGGCCAGGATATGCCCTTCCATGGTTTTGAGAAGCTGGGATTTGGTCGCTCCCGGTTTAAGATCAAGCATTATATCCAGGGCATAAAGACGGAAAAAGTAACGGTGGGTACCGCTAGGCGGGCAGGGGCCTCCATAACCGATACGGCCCCAGCTGTTGGCGCCTTGAATCCCGCCACCCTTGACCGGATTGGCAGCGGGTACATTTTCCGGCAGTCCGGCGCTGTCAGCCGGGATATTGTAAATGATCCAGTGCACCCAGGTACCCATGGGCGCATCAGGATCATCAAAAATCAAAGCGAGACTTTTTGTTCCTGAAGGAACGTCGGCCCATCTCAAGGCTGGAGAAAGATCCTCGCCCTTGCAAGTATAACGGTCGGGGATCATATCCGACTGCTTGAATGCCGGGCTGGTTACCTGCATCGTCATATCAGGCCCCTTTTTTGATGATTTATCGGCATTGCACACTAAAAAAATTGAAATCAGAATCAGGGAAGTACAGGCTGCATTCCGTACCGTAAACAAAGACAGCCGCCAGAATCGTGAACTCCGGGAAGAAATCATCTTTGCCTCCTTTCCTCCCAAGAGAACCGGGATCCTGTAAATTGGATTAGAGTTATTTTTGTAGAACTGGATTATATATTATTTTATTAGTTCCGCCTTTTTTTTACAAGTGGGAAAAACCTCTGGATTTCTATTTGTTTTCTTGACACTAACCCGACCGGTTATTAGTAATATCGTTCCGGCATTACTCTCATTTGGGATTCTCAGCTCTCTCGGGAATTTGTGCCTCGTTCCGGAACAGGAAGGCGGGGAGATATGAAAAAGAAAGAATCTGCGCTCCAAAGTTTTCGGGATATCGGGCTGGTTGCTGCCGATGACGGGAAACGCTTTTTTTCCGCTTCTCATGATGAAATCCGCCTGGGCCATGTTACCGATGTTTATTTTCTCAAGACATTGCACATCCTCCGCGCTGAGGCGCTCGCGGACACTCCGGTAGCGGCGGACATTTTCACCTCCGCCGAGGGAATTTACGCCGGGAGCGAGGAAGTCCGGCGCCTGGTTGGAGGCAGCGGGGTGAAGATAAAATCCCTGCCTGAGGGCGAAAGAATGTCCGCCAGGGAGACCGTGATGCAGCTTGAAGGGCCTTATGGGATGTTCTGTCTTCATGAGACAGCAATTTTAGGCTTCCTCTCTTCGAGCTCAGGCTGGGCGACAGCGGCGAAGAAGTGTGTGGAAGCTGCGGGGCGGGTGCCGGTGGCCTGCTTCGCCTCCCGTCACCTCCATCCCGCGGTGGCCCCGGTCATGGAACGCGCCGCGCTTATCGCCGGCTGCCAGAGCGCCAGCAACATTCTCGGTGCCCGTCTTTCCGGAAAATCCCCCCAGGGCACCCTTCCTCATTCCCTTTCCTTGATCGTGGGCGATACCCTGGTCGCCGCCGAATTATATCTCAAACACCTGGCCGGGGCGGGCCCTCTGGTCTCTCTCGTGGATACTTTCATGGATGAGGCCTGGGAAGCGGTGCGCGTTGCCCAGGCCCTGGGGAAAAAACTTTACGCGATCCGCCTGGACACCCCTAAAGAGAGGGGAGGGGTGACCACCCATTTAGTAGAGGAAGTTCGTATCCGCCTGAACCAGGCCGGAGCCGGCCAGGTGAAGATTTTTGTTTCCGGAGGGATCACCCCCGAGTCCATGCCGGGCCTTATAGCCGCAGGGGCGGATGCTTTCGGCGTGGGTTCTTATATCTCGAATGCTTCGCCTATAGATATGACCATGGATCTGAAGATGGTCAATGGAAAGCCCGTGGCCAAGCGCGGCAGAATCCCCGGCCCGGCTAAAAATGACAGACTGAAATGAGCGGGTTTATTCTATGAAATATTTGAGATCGGCCTGGTTACTTATTAGTGCACTTTTTTTCAGTAATGGACTGCATGCCGAGCCGGATTCACTGACAATCAGTTTCACTATAACACAGGATCGGGTGGTTTATGAAGAGAGCGACTACGGCGAGCCGCCGCAGGTGGCTATCTGGCTCGAGGACCCGGTCACGGGCACCACACGCACGGTTTATGTCACCTATCGAACAGGGACCGGGCGGTTTGCCGGCAAGGTGGAATGCCCTGTGGCGCTGCCGATATGGGTCAAGGTCTATCGCCGGGAATTCGGCAGGGAGGGTTTTCCCAATCCGCGCTCCGGGGCACCTGAGGCCATAACCAGGGCTACCTCGAGGACAGAAACGATAAATGCCCAGGCGATTGTGCCTCGGGCAAGCCGCTGGCGCTACTATGTCGAGATGAACGTGGCCGGGGATTTCAACCGGGCTTTCCCCCTGGAAAGAGAGGATCAGCGCCTGGACTACCACGGCAACGGCCAGCCGTCACTGATCTATGCCGGGGAAATAGTGGCCGAGCCGGACAGCAGCTCCATTCCGCAGCCCGTGGGCCGCTCGGATCAGTACCAGTTCAGCGGCGAGCTTATCCCGGACATCAAGGGCCTGGACAGTGCCCTCCGGGTTTTCAAGAAGATCGAGGTGGTCTGCCTGAAGAAGTAATCAGGCAATAATGGTGCGTTGATCAATTCATTGAAAGGTTCGGGCGAGGCACGCCTCGCCCCTACAGAAAATAAATCGTGTTAAAATTGGGCACGGCATGCCGTGCCCCTATATTACTAATAGGGAGAGTTAAATGGAAAACATGAAATTGAACCGCAGAGAATTCTTGAGGAATTCTGCAGCCTCAGGCCTGGCTGTGGCCCTGGCCGGGGCGATACCGGGAAAAGCCGGGGATACGTTGAAAAATGAGGTTCGCCTGGGCTTTGTCGGGGTAGGCTCACGAGGCACAGTGCTTCTCCGGTTTGCCCTGATGACCGATGGGGTCGAGATTCCCGCCCTGTGCGATATCAACGAGGAGCACCTCTCCCGCGCCCAGCGGCTGGTCGAGCGGAGCGGCAAGAAAATCCCGGAAGGCTATTCAAAAGGGCCGGAGGACTTCCGACGCCTGGTGGAACGGCTCGATCTCGATGCCGTAGTAGTGGCCACTCCGAGAGAATGGCACACTCCGGTGATGGTGGCGGCCATGAAAGCCGGAAAATACGGAGGCACCGAGGTACCGGCGTCTACCAGCGTGGATGAATGCTGGCAGCTTGTCGAGACCAGCGAGCGCACCGGAAAACCTTGTATGATGCTCGAAAATTATTGTTATTTCCGCAATGTGATGATGGTGCTCAACATGGCCCAGCAGGGCCTCCTCGGCGACATCCTCCACTGCGAGACCGGCTACCAGAAAGATGAGCGGATGTTCGCTGTGGGAGAGGATGGTCAGCTTTCCCTGGGGGGCAAGTACATGGCCTCCCATACCGGCAATCTCTATCCCACCCACGCCGTAGGCCCGGCTGGGGTGCTTTTGAAAGTCAACCGCGGCGACCGGTTCAGCTACCTGGTATCTATGACTACCAGATCTTCAAGCCTGCCAAGTTATCTCTATGAAAAGCTGGGCCCCGGAAATCCTGTGGCCGGAACCAGGTTCGCCGACGGCGATATCAATACCACCATGATCCGCACAGAGAACGGCTCGACAGTCATCCTTTATTATGACACACGCTGCGCACGGCCCTGGGAGCCGGACCTCCGCATCCAGGGTTCTAAGGGGATTTTCATGGGCAATATGGACAGGATTTATGTCGAAGGCCGGAGCGCCAAGGAGAATGCCTGGGAGAGCACGGAAAAGTATTACCAGGAGTTTGAGCATCCCCTGTGGCGGAAGCACGGAAACAGGGACATACCGTACGGTCGCGGGGTCTGTGATTTCCTGGCCCTGGAACAGTTTGTCCAGGCTGTGCGAAAGAGGACGGAGCCTCCTCTGGATGTTTATGATGCGGCATCCTGGAGCGTTATCACACAACTGAGCGGCCAGTCAGTGGACAAAAAAAGCGCGGCAGTGGATTTCCCGGACTTCACCCGCGGCAAATGGAAAAATGCCCGGGAGTTCAACTATTTTGAGGCCTGATCTCGATCAATAGCGGAGTTTCACAGGTGGCAGTTTTAAATTTATTAACGTAAGCAATACAATAATGGTTTAAATGTAGAAAGTAAGTGTTTTTTGGGGTACAACTCCTATTTATATACTGGAAGGATTCAGAACGAAATTATTTAATTATATAAGCTAATATCCTCGAATTATTCAATTCTTTTTTGGAATCAGTTCTATTCCTTCGAAAGATAATAACCGATCGTACCGTCTTCAAAAACTATCACACCACTCCAGACCTCTGGAAAATGGTAATAGGTTTTTACTGGTTCCTCTCCCGGATTTTGTGTCGTGACGCATAAATAACCATACCCTGGTTGTTCTAACAATGATAAATCTTTAATCACATAATCCTTGGCATAAATTGTATCTTTCAAGTTTACACCGGGATCGATGGACTGAGGATTGATGACCAGCGATCTGGAGTTTGTGCCTGATAAAACCGTAGAGCTTGCATTCGGGCTGGTTGCAATTACTGAAGATTGCTTTTCATCTTTGCAGGATAAAACCAGCAGCAGTACAAGAAGAAGGGAAGGAATAATTGATCTAGCCATTTGGATACTCCTTAAAAAATAAATTTTGAAACTTAAGAATCATTTACATGCTTCATAAACTTCTCCTTTCCTGAGTAATGGTGAGATAAAAATAGTCCAGAAACCTCAAGGATTTTTTGCTTAGACTATCAGGGTAATTATTTGACAAAATAAATCTTACCACGTTAATAATTTAAACTACTCTAATTATTTTAATTTGTTTTTAGTATAAAAGTCAAGAGCATAAATAAAAAAACTTTTGGAAAATTCTTGTGGCTTGATAGATATTGTTCAAATTATTTATTCAGCGGGCTCTATTTGGTAAGGAGGCGAATATGAGAGTAGGATTTGCCGGCCTGGGGCTTATGGGTTCTCCTATGGCCATGCACCTTATCCGGGCAGGCCTGGAGGTGTCGGTTTACAACCGCACTGCCGCCAAAACAGAGCCTCATCGCCTGGCCGGAGCTTTTGTCACAAGGAGCCTAGAAGAACTGGGAAAAAGGTGCGGGATTGTCTTTATCTGCGTGAGCGACACCCCGGATGTGGAGGAGGTGATTTTCTCCGCAAAAGGACTTTTGTCAGGCCTGACGCCTGGCGCACTCATAGTTGATCACTCGACAATAAGCCCCTCGGCCAGCCGCGAGATGGCCGCAAGGCTTGCCGGTCAGGGGATCGGTTTCGTGGATGCTCCGGTGAGCGGGGGAACCAAAGGAGCGGTGGAAGGACGGCTGGTGGTCATGATGGGCGGAAGCGAAAGGGATATCGAGCTGATCCGGCCCCTAATATCACATTATACGGCCAAGGCGGTACATGTGGGGCCTGTGGGCAGCGGCCAGCTCATGAAGTGCTGCAACCAGCTTGTGACCGGCCATCATGTCCTGGCCCTGGCCGAGGGATTCCGCTTTGCCGAAAGTCTGGGCCTTGATCCGGCACTGGTGCACGAGGTGATCGGTTCTGGAGCCGGACAAAGCTTTATCTGGAACAACTGGGGAGAGAGACTTAAAGAAGGCGATCTCAGCCCCGGGTTCAGGATCTCCCTGCACCGCAAGGATATCTATCTCGTGCGCGAGGAATGCGAACGCCTGGGTCTCAAGCTTCCCGGCCTGCGGCTCCTGGCGGAGCTTTATGACCGGGCTGTGGAAAAGGGCCTTGGCGAACTGGGCGACCAGGCGCTGATCAAGGTTCTGGATCAAGAGGATTCGTAGGTGGATAACCCTTTGCGGGCCACGATTATCTGAGTGCGTCCGAAAAAAAGGGCCGGAGAGTGGAGCTGGCGGGTGATTTCACGGTTGGCCTGCCGCTGGCGGTTTTCCTCCTCTGTGTTCATTGCAACGAGGGTAAAAAGGCAGCTCAAGGGGTAAAGAACTGCGGCAATAAGGCTCGACCTGCGGATATGATCAGTGGTCACCCGCTCCACGATCAGTCCGCTCGTATTCAGGATATGTCGCAATTGCCAGAAAGTGAGCGGGTATATGTGCTCGATTGTCCGGTCGCGCCTGAACTCGCTTGACGGGCGAACGGCCAGGGAGTAGAAGCCGGTGAGGAGGAAGCGCAGCCTGCTTGCGGCATTGGTGATATTGGGAGTGGTAAGGAAAAGATGACCGCCGGGCTTGAGCACCCGGGCCAGTTCCCGGGCGAAGCGGTACTGGTGCTCGAGATGCTCTATTCCCTCGCAGCAGACCACGAGGTCATAAGCCTCTCCAGCAAAGGGCAGAGGCTCATCCAGGTTCCCCTTGACCAGGCGTATCCCGGGCCCGCCGGAGAAATTTTCCGGGTGGATATCCAGGGCATCCACTTTGAAGCCGGCCTGAGCGAGGGCTGCTGAAAGGGCACCCTCACCCGGTGCAAGCTCGAGAACCTTTCCTGGAGGTAGCTCACGGATAAGAGATAAAATTTTCCTTTCCAGCCGCGACATCTGTGGGATTTGATCTTCCAAATTACTTCTTTTTTGATCTGAATTATTCACAAACTCTCAATTCCGTAATAAGACTCAGAAATGATGAAAATGCCCGACCTTTAAAATTTTTTTCGTTCTTTCGTGGCCGAAAGAACCAAAGGCCTTTTCGGGCCGCAAAGCCTGCGAACCACAAAGCATTTTTTAATATTTCTTGTTTACAGTAGCTTCTATCCGCTTCTTTTGTGGTCGCCTCGGCTCGCCTAATTAGGCGAGCCGGAAGGCCTGCCCGCTTTTCTTTCTCCGGCCAGGCAATTATGGAAATTAAGAAACTTCTACACGCTGCCTTTATTAAAGGCTAAAGCGGCCCTATTCTTTTTCCCCGCCCATCCCCGAAAACTTCTTACACAAAAACCTAAAAAGGTAATAATACCAATCAAGAGAGCTTTCTTTGGCCTGCAAATCTTGGGCACGGAGTTAAGTGCCCCTATAGATTGCTTTTTCCTAACGGCTGACTGTCAGATATTTCTCCACAGCCACGCCGCTTGCCACATCGCGCGCCCGCACGCGCCAGCGCCCCGCGAGGTCGTCGAGCGCAGTATGGAACGAGCTTTCCGCCTTACCGTCCCGGGCCGCAACATTGCCTCCATACCAGCCGAGTTTCCGGCCCTGGGGATCGAAAACCTCGATCACGAAAACATGCGGCCCTGGCCTGACCCCGGTCGAAGGCTCCACTTCCACTGTGAAAGGCACTTCCTCTCCGAGGCGAGAGCTTGCGGTGAGTTCCAGTTTCAAGCTTTCCACAGGGTAAGGAAGGCTAGCCAGAAGCTTGATCTCGCCAGTAGCGATAGTAGTGTGGATTTTACTACCCCGGCCAAGATATTGTTTCGCCCGGATATCGTAATGATACCCCGGTAGAGGCAGGGATATCTCGATATCCCGGGGAGGCTCGGCCAGGCGGTAGTCCTTGACCAGACCGA
>Ga0315277_10012621_pt1 | contig 10590 bp, 7 predicted proteins | sample YL17G05_15_MG_FD_203695 | JGI IMG/M metagenome (GOLD analysis project Ga0315277, IMG submission 203695) | Sediment microbial communities from Yellowstone Lake, YNP, Wyoming, USA - YL17G05_15 | ecosystem: Environmental > Aquatic > Freshwater > Lake > Sediment | place: USA: Wyoming | collected... | reverse complement strand
GAACAATGAACTAAATTATGCAAAACAAAGCCAATTTGCCAAAACCTCCAAATGTTTGTAAAGTTAGTAAAATCAAGGAATTATAACTATGAACAACGAACTATGAACCATGAACTATTATTCAAAACAAACCCAAACAAAGCCAATTTCAAACGTGACCTTTCAAAAATGGGGTATCACGAGTGAGCAAAGTTGAAGGGAAACGTTTCAAAATATACAATAGGTCTTTATGAAAAAGTATTCACTGAATAAAAAGTGTCTTGTTATGGCAAGGGACGAAATTCGGGCGTTCGATAAATGGGCGATAGATACGCTTGGGCTCCCCGGCGTGGTTTTGATGGAAAACGCTGGTCTCAGTTGTGCCGAACTGATTAAAGAGAAACTGAGCGGCGGTTCCAGACCGAAGGTCTGCATATTCTGCGGCACTGGAAACAATGGCGGCGATGGCTCCGTAATCGCCAGACATCTAATAAACAGCGGTTTTAAGGTTATTGTGGTATTATGCGGCGACCGTGGCAAGGTCAAGGGTGATGCGAAGATAACCCTTGATGTTTTGGAACGCTTAGGTCAGCCAATTGAACGATTAGATTTGACGGATAGTAACATCCCCGAGCAAGTTAAAAATTTTGCTGCTGATGCTGATATGCTTGTTGACGCCCTTTTTGGCACCGGCTTGACCGGCCAGCTCAGCAATGAGTATAAGGTTTTAATAGAAAGCATAAACGCCCAGAATCGCCCGATTCTGGCGGTGGATATTCCATCAGGGCTTGATTGCGACACTGGCAAGCAAAGTTGGGGGGTATATAAGAATTTCCAATAGACCGGTGCTCTGGCCACAAAGGGCGACCCTTTAATAGGTGCGGTTTCGGCTGGTACAGCTTTTGGTAATCAGCCTGCAAAACAGCCACGAGTGAGTTGAAAAAATCGTCAAACAAAACAGACAAACATCCTAAAGGGAAATAGGCCCGAAAAAAAAAGATAAAGAGGAAAGGGTCAGCCGGCACTACCGACAGCGAAACTCCTATTTACGATATACCCTGGCGTAATAAGCCCCGCACAGCTCGTTGCCGGTCTGGTCGTAGAACCAGGTCTGCAAACGGGTCTTGCCGGCCTTCAGCGAAGCTGTAAATGTCACAGCCCTTTCACCTGAGGCAACGGGTTTCGACTCATCGAACTGATTGATTTTCAAACGTGCCCTGGCAACGGGCAGGGCTTTGCCTTCCCCAACCGGCCCCTTTAGCGGCGCATCCAAAGCTGCGTTGGCTTCCGGGGGCCAGCGAGTAGGGGCGGTTCGCGAACCGCCCGTACTACTGATAGTCGCCATTCTGCTCAACCAGAATGTTCCAATAGGAGTTTATCTTTTGCTGCAGATGTCCAAAGTTGTCTGCGTAAACCATATACCAGTCTGCACAGGTTAGAGTTACCGGGTTTTCTTTGTCCGAGCCGATGTGAACGCAGCAGGGTTCTTTAGCGATAGGTTCCACCTCGGCCCACCAGCGTTCGTAGTGGTCACGCATTGCCCTGACGACATCCGGATGTCTGTCAGCAACATTCGTCGCTTGCGCTGGATCGCCGGCAATCTCATACAGCTCTTCGCCCTTGACCAGACGCCACTTGTTCCACATCACCGCGGCATTCCACTTCGGGATTTCAATGTGGTACTGCACGACCAGCATCCGGTCGGCCAGGGCGGTCTGCGAACCGCGTAACAGGCCTGCCAGGCTCTTCCCATCGAATCATCCCTGCCGGCACCTTCGGTCCATAAACTACAATTTTTGTTAGACGGGATTAACAAGATAATCCTGTTATCCTGTCCAAATTTATGCCTCTCATACCCGCATTGAACAGCTTCACACCAGATGTACCGCCGTTGTCCGTCATAAATATCAAAATCGTGTGCTCGGCCAAGCCAGTTTCGTCGAGCATCATCATCAGTTTGCCTATGTTCTCATCAACATTAGCAATCATACCGAAGAACTCTGCCGGCACGCCGGGCTTCCTGTAAGGTGCGGCATACTCGCCCGGAACAAAGTGCGGACTATGCGGCACATTGGTCGGCAGGTAACAGAAGAAAGGTTCATTTTTCGCAGTGCATCCTTTCATCCATCCCGTTCGACTACGCTCAGGGCAAGCTTATCGCTTCCCGGAACCAGACGTCATTACAGGAAACCTCTGTACGGGCGGTTCGCGAACCGCCCCTACAGGTGCCATTTACCGAAAATACCCGTCTGATATCCACTGGCGTTGAATATCTCACCCATTGTCGGGACGTCCGAACGCAGCATAGTAAGCCCACCACACACGTGTCTGGCCCTATTACGCAGCGCATCAAGGCCTGACATAAGCTGGCCACGCGTTGGGGTGCACATAGGAGCCACATGGAAATCGGTGAACCGTATGCTTTCCCCGCGAAGTTTATCGAGATTTGGTGTCATAAGCACAGGGTTGCCGTGCGAGGAAAGGTCTCCATAGCCCTGGTCATCCGTCAATACCAAAATGACGTTGGGCTGCTTCACAGCGGCTGGCCCAGTCACCTGACCCCTTGTCCATACAGCAGGAATGGCTACGGCTCCAACAGTACCAACCCCAACGTGTTTAAGAAACGCACGTCTATTCATAGCCAATCTCCTTTCCCTGACCGCCGCACGGGCGGTCGGTATCATAGCTGGGCCTGTTGAGCCGCTTTCTTCTGCTTCTGCTTTTGCCCCTGTTTCTGGCGCTCAGCCTGCTTGCGTGCTTTTTCCCGCTCTGCTGTTTCTTCCTCAGCGGAAATTTTCTTGCCGCCGGCCGGATTGAGCTTATCCAGCACCGCCTGGAGCCGCTTGCGAGCGGCCACCGCCGCATCCTCTTTGGAATCGGCCGGCACGAGCTTCTCGACGAACGGTGAGTCCTTCATATCGAACAGTTCGCCGGCCTGGTTAAGCTTCCATCCGTCGTCGCGGACATACCAATTACGGCCGAGTTGCACGAAAATCCACTCTCGCGGCTTGCCCTTCTCGCCGCGGAGCTGTGGCGAGAAGCTTCGACCGTCATACATAACTTTCCCTGGCACTTTTGCCCCGGCCACTTCGGCGAACGTCGGCAACAAATCGCTGAAATCAACGAGGTCTTTGAGCACACGTCCAGCCAGCGTGACGCCCTTCCAGTTGGCAATCAGCGGTACCCGTGCGCCGCCTTCCATCATCGTGCCCTTGTGCCCATTGATCTGACGACCACCGATGGTGCCGGACTGCCCCGCTGTGCCGTTGTCACCGGAAAAGACAATCAGCGTGTTCTCTCGCACCCCCAGCCGGTCCAGTTCCGCCACCAGCGCACCTACCTGCTTATCAAGGTAGGCAACATTATCGTTGTAGAGGGTTTCGCGGTCTTCCTCTCCCGGCTTACTGTCAGGTGTGCGCAGGATGGGGGCATGGACCAGGTGTGAAGCATAATAAAGGAAAAACGGCTTGACTGATAATGAGCCGGCCGATGCGTGCTTTCGCAGGAAATCCACGGCGAAGTCGTGCGTGACATCGGGGTAGTAAATCTCTTTCTCTGATTCCACAAGCTGTCCGTTCTTCGTGTAACTTTTTTGCCAGTACCAGCCGCCTGCGGTGGGATCGGTGATGTACTCATCGAAGCCCCAGTCGGCCGGCGTCGCTCCCATCTGCCGCCACTTGCCGACATGGCAGGTAGCATAGCCGGCTTCCTTGAGCACTCGTGCCAATGGGTATTCATCCTGTGGCACTGGCCGCCCCGCGGTGGGGTTGGTCAGACCGCCTGTCCGGAAGGGATAACGCCCGGTCATAATCTGGCAACGGGTCGGTCCGCACAGCGGCGTCGAATAACACCGCTCGAACCGGATGCCGCCGCGGGCCAGGGCGTCCAGGTTTGGGGTCCGCCCCTTATGGCGGTCCGAACCGTAGCATCCCACGCCATCCAGGCCGTAGTCGTCCGACAGAACAAAAACGATATTGGGCCGGCCAGCCGGTCTGGCTTGTCGGCTGCTTGTTGACATGCAAGACGCGGGGATAGACAACGATGCGACCGCTCCGGCAACAAGCCCTGTCCTGAGGAAATCTCTTCGCGATAAATTGCTCATGATTTTTCTCCTGTGAATACATTATGTAACTTTTTTTGACAATATTAAAACGTTACGATGTCCAATGTCAATTATTTTTCTCTCTGCCGACAGTTATGTTTACCGTAGTTTATCCCCTGGTCAGCGATGAACCTTTTCGCTACGCTCGGTTTGTCGCTCGTTATGGCCAGCATTGCCAATTTGTCCTCGCCGATGGTCCTTCGTAATTCGATTCGGAGCACAGTTCTTCAAAACTATTCTCACTGTGAGCTGGCCGGTCTGGATGCTTTTTGCACCCTGCCAGGATTACCGCTGCAACGAGCATAATTGTAAGAATAGTAACCGCTGCTCCACAGCGGCACAGTTTGTCTTTCTTTGACATTCGATTTCCCCTGCGGAAAATGTTATTTATCAAGATAGATAGTATAGAGTAGTCCAAGCGAAAAATTTGTGAATTTACGACTTCAGGCCGGATAATTGACACGAGTATCCTCTTTGACCTGTGTTAGCGACAGTGGTATAATCTTCGGCAGTTTACCCCGTTAAAATGTTGCTATTGTCAGCTTTGCTCTCGTAAATTACTTGTTTGAGGAGTTAAAAGATGAGTTGCAGGAAGGTTGTCTTTGGTTTGCTTATTCTGGCAGTGACAGCGGCGGCAGGTTTTGCCGACGTAGGGCTGCCGGCAGTTATAGGCGACAATATGGTGCTGCAGCAGGGCAAAAAAATTCCAATATGGGGCTGGGCCGAGCCGGGTGAGCAGATTATAGTCGGCGTCAACTGGCACAGTATGCGGTGGGGAGTTACCGCCGACAAGGATGGCAAGTGGATGTTCAAGATGAATTCCCCTGCAGCCGGCGGGCCATACGAAATGACTATCAGCGGTAAAAACACACTAACAATCAAAAATATCCTGGCTGGCGAAGTCTGGGTCTGTTCCGGCCAGTCCAATATGGAATTCTCCGTAGGTGCAATGGAAGGGTGGAAGAGCGGAGTTTTTGACGTTAAACAGGAAATTGCAAGTGCTGATTATCCAAAAATTCGCTTGTTCACGGTTCAGAAAAAGGTGGCGGATACGCCGCAATCTGACTGTGTTGGCAATTGGCAGTTATGCAGTCCGCAGACGGTCGGAGGTTTTTCCGCGGTGGCATATTTTTTTGGCAGAGAACTCCACAGCAACCTTAATGTCCCGGTTGGGCTTATCCATACCAGCTGGGGAGGAACTCCGGCTGAGGCCTGGACAAGCGCCAGAGTGCTAAAGACACTGCCCGATTTCAAGGGTGCGATAGAAGAGATAGAACAGGCGCGGGCAAATCCAGAACCGCTTAAAAAGAAATATGAGCAACAAATGCTGGACTGGCAAAAGAAAATCGACCTGTCAGGACCTGATGGAAGGGGCTGCACGGACGTCAATTATGATGACTCCGGCTGGGAGCAAATGGAATTACCTCAGTATTGGGAACAGGCCGGACTGGCAGACTTCGATGGCCTGGTTTGGTTCAGAAAAGATATTGAGATTCCCCAATCCTGGACGGGGAAAGAACTGATTCTTGAATTAGGCCCAATCGACGATATGGACGTAACGTGGGCCAACGGAATTCGGGTCGGCGGCCTCGAAACGCCCGGTCAGTGGCAAACTGCTCGCCAGTATAAAATCGCTCCGACTGTAATAAAAGCCGGGCGGAACGTAATTGCGGTCAGGGTACTTGATACCGGTGGTGGTGGGGGTATTTATGGCAGCGCAGAACAGATGAAAATAAGACCTGCCGAGGCAGCAGGCGAAGCGGCCATTTCGCTGGCCGGTCGGTGGCGATACAAAAAGGGCTATGATTTGAAGTCAATGCCACCTCAACCGAGGCCGCCACTGCTTGTAAATAATCCGAATGCTCCGACATCGCTTTACAACGCGATGATTGCTCCATTGATTCCATACGGCATCCAGGGAGCGATATGGTACCAAGGAGAATCAAATGCAAGCCGGGCTTATCAGTATCGCCGGCTTTTCCCGGCTATGATTCAAAACTGGCGTGACGATTGGGGCCAAGGTAATTTCTCTTTTCTTTTCGTGCAGTTGGCTAATTTTCTGGCAATCAACTCCGACCCATCCGACAGTGAGTGGGCGGAGCTTCGCGAGGCCCAGATGATGACATTAGCACTGCCGAATACGGGAATGGCGGTAATTATCGACATCGGCGAAGCTAATGACATACACCCGAAGAATAAGCAGGATGTGGGTAAGCGTCTGGCGTTGTGGGCGTTGGCCAAAACCTACGGCAAAGAGCTGGTTTACTCCGGCCCCATCTACAAATCTACGAAGATTGAACGCAGAGCAATTGTGCGTGGCGATGTCTTTCTGCCTTTCATCCGGGTAAGAGACTATGAGTGCGTGATTCGTCTGTTCTTTGACCACGTCGGCGGCGGACTTGTGGCCAAAGGTGGCGAACCATTGAAAGGTTTCGCTATTGCCGGAGCGGACCGCAAGTTTGTTTGGGCCGATGCAAGGATTGACGGCCAGACCGTTGTGGTCAGTAGTGACAAGGTTCCAGAACCCGTTGCGGTGCGTTACGGCTGGGCAGATAACCCCGTATGCAATCTTTACAATAAGGAAGGTCTGCCGGCAACGCCATTCCGCACGGATGATTGGCCCGGCGTCACGGCTAACAAAAAATGAAGCATGCGAATCGGGCCTTCTCGGCTAATACTCTCCCTTGCCCCCGGAAGCAAACGCAGAGGACACGCCAGAGTTCTGCCACAATTTTAAGTTTTATCCACCTATGGCCGATAGTTTCATCCCACATAAGGCAGGTCGGTTTGTATTCTAAAGTCCTTTAATCTTTGAGACAATCCGCAACAGAAGCATTGACTCTACTGTCTCGATATGTTAAAATGGACAAAGAAAAGAATAGGTCTTCAGGGTCTATAAATTACAAGGTCAAAACCGCCATTGATAGCATAAGAACAGGGGATAATAAGGTGTCCGTATCTATAAGAATCTCGCTGCTCATCTTGGCATTAGCCGTATCTGTGGTCGGTACTGCGGGTGCCGGCCCTCTGGTGGGTGACCTGGATGGAAACTGGGAGGTCAATTTGAAGGACCTGAGGGGCTTTGCCGACCAGTGGCTGGCTCCCTCGGGCAGTTCGGCTGACTTCGATGGCGCTAACGGCGTAAATATGTCCGATTTTGCCATACTGGCTGGGAACTGGCGCAAGAAAGCGGGAGCGTTGTTCATCAGTGAATTTATGGCAATAAACGATAGTAACCTTCCCGACCCGGAGGACCCAACCAAGTTCTGGGACTGGATTGAGATATACAATCCGTCAGACGTGAGCGTCAACCTCAATGGCTGGTATCTGAAGTATCAGGCGGTCGGCGGCAGCTTAAAGGAATGGCAGTTCCCTTCTGTCGAGCTTGACCCCGGCGAGTTCCTGGTCGTCTTCGCCTCCGAGAAAAACCGCCGTGACCCCACCAAGCCCCTGCACACTAATTTCAAGCTGAGAGGCGAAGGAGGATATTTGGGTCTGCTGACGAACGATGGTTTTACCGTTTCCCACGAGTATGCACCGCAATATCCGGAGCAGTTGGGTGACATCTCGTATGGCCTGCCGCAGAACACCACAACTCTCGTCCCCACTGGTGCAACTGGTTCCTACCTTGTACCTACCAAGAATGACGCAAATTGGACTGCCGTCATTTTTAACGACTTAGGGTGGGATACCGGACAGACGCCTCTGAGCTTCGCGATTACCCCGGAGACAGGGCAGGACGTTGGCAACCCGGCAGCAAAGGGTTCCTATACGCTTAACAACGGTGTTTACACCATAAAAGGTGATGGTGCGGATATTGGGGGCGCCTCGGATTCGTTCTATTATGTATATGCCTCTCTGAAAGGCGATGGCGAGCTGACGGCACGCGTCGTTAGTATGGATAGCACAAACGACTGGGCGAAAGCCGGTGCGATGATACGCGAGACGCTCAACGCCGGCTCAAAGCACGCTATGACAGTGGTATCGGCCAACACAGCCGGGACCCACGGGGTTTCCTTCCAGTATCGCACAACTACCAGCGGGTCGTCCGCAAGCTCATCCGGCGGTGCGATGAAGGCGCCTTATTGGGTGCGGATAAAGCGAGTTGGCAGCGTGCTTAGTGGTTACGTTTCGCCCGACGGCAATACCTGGACGCAGCAGGGCAGCACGACCATCACAATGGCAGATGATACTTACATAGGACTGTGTGTCACGTCACACGTGGGTGGCACCTTGTGCACCGCCGTCTTTGACAATGTGAAGGTGAAAGGCAACAACAGAATTACCAGCAACCTCAGGCAAAAAATGCTGGGTATCAATACCTCGTTGTGGACGCGAATCAAATTCAATCTTGCCGAGGGAGATGCTGATTTATTCAATACATTGACGTTGCGGGTCAGGTATGAGGACGGGTTCGTGGCTTACCTGAACGGCCAGCAAGTCGCACGCCGAAATGCTCCTGCTTCTCTACTATGGAATTCAACAGCCGATTCCAATCGTCCGAACGAGCAGTCCTTAACTTTCGAGTCGATTAACATCACGGCCTTCAAGAGCTTGCTGCAAACCGGCACAAACGTGCTGGCAATCCACGCTCTGAACGACAACAAAAACGATGAGGATTTCCTGATTTTGCCCCAGTTGATAGCCGCTGTTGGTTCGAGTATCCCGGAGTATTTTACTACAGCCACGCCGGGAGCGCTCAACATTTCGGGTGCGAAGGGTATTGTGGATGATGTCTCCTTTAGCCATGAGCGTGGATTTTATGACGCTCAATTTTATTTGACGCTGTGTACGGATGAGCCGGATGCTGTAATCCGGTACACACTCGACGGCTCCCGGCCTACGGCGGTGCACGGCACTATCTATAATCCTGCTTCGCGGCCGCTGATTTCTAAGACCACCTGTGTCCGCGCCCTCGCATTCAAACCGGGCTATATAGACTCAAAGGTCATAACGCACACCTATATCTTTCTCAACGACGTGATAAAACAGTCACCCAATGGCCAGGTGCCTGGCCCCAACTGGCCAGGGAGCGGCGTCAACGGACAATACATAAATTATGGTATGGACCCGGATGTAGTAGTTAATGACTCCCGGTACTCGGGTCAGATTAAAAACGCTCTAAAGGCCATTCCCACCGTCTCGCTGGTAACCGACCTCGCCAACCTTTTCAACGCCTCGATGGGCATTTATGTCAACGCATGGCAGGAAGGCCGGTTGTGGGAACGACCGGTATCTGTGGAGCTAATCAACCCTGATGGCAGCGAGGGCTTCCAGATTGATGCTGGTCTGAGAATACGAGGAGGCTACAGCGCCAGCGGCAGCAACCCCAAGCATGCGTTTCGTTTATTTTTTAGAGACGAATACGGCCAGGGCAAGCTGAAGTTCCCCCTATTCGGGGATGAAGGAGTCGATGAGTTCGACCACGTTGACCTGCGATGCAGCCAGAATTATTCATGGGCTTTTGAGGGTAGCCCTTACAATACCGATGTCCGTGACGTATTCTCACGCGATGTGCAGGGGCAGACGGGTCAGCCCTATACGCGAAGCCGCTACTACCATCTCTATATCAACGGCCAATACTGGGGCCTTTTCCAGACACAGGAACGCTCCGAAGCATCCTTCGGCGCATCATATATGGGTGGCGACAAGGACGACTACGATGTGGTGTCATCAAACTGGAGTGCCGGACGACAGATGGTGCCTACCGACGGCAACCGTGACGCCCTCGACCGGCTCTACGACCAAACAATAGCAGGCTTCGACAATTACGAAAGGTACTACCGGGTGCAAGGTCTGAACATCGACGGCACTCGTAATTACAGCTATGAAAGATTGCTTGATGTTGACAACGTCATCGATTTTATGATAATCGAATACTATTCAGGCGATAGAGACGGTCCCGGCTCACGCTTTGGCGACATACCGAATAACACATGGGGCGTTTATAATCGCGTTAATCCGGATGGCTGGAAATGGCTGCACCACGACAATGAGCACACCCTCGGTGTGCCTTGGTCCGAATTAAATATGGTTACCCCGTTCACCTGGGCCGGCGCACAAAGGGAGTATTTCAATCCGCAGTGGCTTCACGAACAGCTTATGTTTTCCAATATCGATTATCGGCTTCACTTTGCCGACCACGTTTACCGCCATTTTTTCAACAATGGTATTCTGACCCTTGATAAGGCCCGAAACGACATCTCAAACCGTGCCAGTCAAATCTATATGGCTGTTATTGCTGAATCGGCGCGCTGGGGGGATTCCAAAGTGCACCCGCCTCGGACTAAAGACAATGATTGGCTGCCCGAAGTCAACCGGCTCCTCTATGACCCTAATAACAAAAAGTGCCTGACTCTTCGAGTAGGAGTTGTTCTTAATCAGTTTAAGAGTGTGGGTTGGTATCCGAATATTAATCCGCCGACATTCAATCAGAATGGCGGGCTGGTTCCCGAAGGGTTTGGTCTCATCATGAGCAACCCGAATGGTCCGGGCACGATTTACTATAC
>Ga0315277_10012618_pt1 | contig 10593 bp, 5 predicted proteins | sample YL17G05_15_MG_FD_203695 | JGI IMG/M metagenome (GOLD analysis project Ga0315277, IMG submission 203695) | Sediment microbial communities from Yellowstone Lake, YNP, Wyoming, USA - YL17G05_15 | ecosystem: Environmental > Aquatic > Freshwater > Lake > Sediment | place: USA: Wyoming | collected... | reverse complement strand
TGACCACCACCATGCCGAATATGAAAGCCGTGATCGAAGGACTGAAGGCAGCCGGGCTGCGTGACAAGGTGAAGGTGATGATCGGCGGTGCTCCGGTTACTGATAGCTACGCGGCACAGATAGGCGCAGATGGCTATGCTCCGGATGCCAGCCGCGCGGTCAACCTGGCGAAATCCCTGGTTAAGTAGAATATTATTCCCAGAAAGATCGATAAATTAACAGGCGAAATTAAGTGTGCTGGTGGTGTAAGAACACCAGTACACTTAATTTCGCTCTCTCATGTTGGGATGAAGTGTTATTAATTTATAAGGGGATAAGCTTATCACCACCCGTTTATTTATTCGTTTGTGAGGAGAGATCGTATGGCACTAAACCAAGAATGGAAACATCGTATCGAACGCTGGCAGACTGCCATCTGGGCAAGCTGCTACCAACCTTTGGGCGAAATTTCGCTCGATGGATTTGTTACTAAAGAATACCTCACGGCAGACCAGGCCATGCAAGGGTCATTCAGCCCGATGCTGCCTGGCACCTGTTGGGGAGCGAAGTGGGAGTATGGCTGGTTTAAAGGTAATTTTGTTCTACCGGAGACCGCCTCCGGAAAGCGGATTGTCGTTCAGATGAGAGCGGGCGGTGAAAGCCTGGTGTGGATCAACGGTGTGATTGCCGGCTCGGTCGGCTGGGCGCACAAGGAGATCACCGTGGCGATGAATGGTAAGCCGGGCGAACAGTACAATGTGCTCCTGGAAGCATACGCCGGGCACGGCAAGATCAATATGGGCGAAGGTCCACAGCGCTACGGCACGGAGTGGATGCCGGAACCCGGTCCCACCCAGGCCTCGGTCGAGGTGAGTACCTACGGCATCTGGCATGAAGATGTGTACCAGCTGGCTGTTGACTTTACCACGCTGCTCGAGCTGCGCGACCACCTCGACGCGGAAACCCTGCGGGTGGCGGATATTGACCAGGCCTTGATGGATGCTACCTTAATCTACGATCCTGAGTTGCCGCCTGCTGAGATGGTCGCTACCGCTCAGGAAGCCCGCGCCCGTCTAAAGCCAGTTCTCGACTGCACCAATGGCTCGACGATGCCTGTGCTGCATGCATTCGGCCACGCACACATCGATGTGGCCTGGCTGTGGCCCTGGCAGGAGACGGAACGCAAGATAGCCCGCACGGTCGCCAACCAGCTTTCATTGTTCGAGGAATATCCCGAATACAAGTTCCTGCAATCCCAGCCTCACCTGTATGTGATACTGCGCCAGCGCTACCCTGAGCTCTACGAGCGGGTGAAAGCTGCCATCCAGGCCGGTAAATTTATCCCTGATGGAGCCATGTGGGTGGAGGCTGATACCAACCTGGCAGGTGGGGAGGCCCTCATCCGGCAGGTAGTGCTTGGACGTAAATTCTTCCGTGATGAATTCGGCATTGACAGCCGCGTGCTCTGGCTGCCGGATGTGTTCGGTTACTCCGGGGCACTGCCGCAAATCCTCAAGGGCTGCGGCTGCTCAGGTTTTGCCACGCAAAAGATCACCTGGGCTTACAACGGCGGTGAGACCTTCCCCTACACCACGTTCTGGTGGGAGGGCATTGACGGCTCTGCCATTCCGGCCCATATCTATTTTGAATACAACAGCCAGACCCGCCCCAACGCTATCTTCGCCCGCTGGAATGACCGCTTGCAGAAGAACGGCATCCGCTCGATCATCCTTGCTTACGGCTGGGGTGACGGTGGCGGCGGGCCGACCCGCGACCATGTGGAATATCTGCGCCGCTCACGAGACCTTGAAGGACTGCCGCGGGTGCAAGATTCTTCTCCAGCTGCGTTCTTTGCCGATGTCAAGGCGCAAGGCCTGCCCAAAGAGCGATACGTGGGCGAATTGTATTTCCAGGCTCACCGCGGTACCTACACCTCCCAGGCCAAGACCAAGCAAGGGAACCGTCGCAGTGAGTTTGCGCTGCGCGAGGCTGAATTGTGGTCAATCGGCGCAAACGCCATCAAGGGATATCCTTTCACGAACAAATCACTGGCGGAGGCCTGGCAGGACCTGCTGCTTTGCCAGTTCCATGATGTGCTGCCCGGCTCCTCGATCAAACGGGTGTATGAGGAGGCTGAAGAAACCCTCTCTAGCGTAATCGCCACAGCGAATAAGGCCGCCCTGGCTGCGACTGCCGCGTTCGTCGATATCCCTCCGGGCTTCGATCCGGCTGTGGAGACGGCTACCAGCGTCTGGGGTCAGCGCTGGGCATATGCCGGCATGATGACGGTGTTCAACTCCCTCAATTGGGAAAGGACCGCCCTGGTGGAAACCCCCTCGGGTGTGGTGGATGTCACCGTGCCTGCCTGCGGGTGGAAGACATTCCCACTCGGAGCCAGCGAAAAAGGCAAAGGTAGTGTCACTGCCACCGCTCGTTCCCTCGAAAATGAGATACTGCGGGTGGAGATTAACGAGCGCGGCGAAGTGACCAGCGTATATGATAAACAAGCCCGGCGCGAGGTGATGGCAGCGCCCGGCAACCAGCTCCGGCTGTACAAGGATGTCCCCGATTCTTGGGATGCCTGGGACCTGGACACGATGTATGAGCTGCAGCCGGTGGAGACGAACGAGCCGGTGACGCTCGAGGTGCTTGCCAGCGGATCGGTGATGGCAAAGCTCAAGCTCTCGCGCAAGCTGCATCATTCAACGCTTACGCAGACCATCAGCCTGAGCCGCGGCAGCCGCCGCGTGGAGTTCGCTACCACGATCGACTGGCAGGAAAGCCACAAGCTGCTGAAAGTGGCCTTCCCGGTTAATATTCACGCCAACGAGGCCATTCACGAGATCCAGTTCGGGCATTTGCGACGTCCCAACCACCGCTCTCGTCAGTTCGACCAGGATCGGTTTGAAGTCTGCAACCACAAATGGACTGCGTTGGCAGAAGAAAACCGCGGCGTGGCGGTACTCAACGATTGCAAGTACGGCGTGAACGTGCTGGGCAATTCGATCAACCTCACCCTGCTGAAATCGGGCCTGGCCCCTGATCCTAAGGCGGATCGCGGCGTGCAGACCTTCACCTACGCACTGTACCCGTGGACGGGTAGTTTTGCCGAGAGTAATGTGGTGCGCGAGTCCTATGAGCTGAACGCGCCGGTGATGGTTGTGCCGGGTGCGGGTGGTGAGGGATCCCTGTTCAGCCTGAATGCCCCCAACATTATCCTCGAAGCCGTCAAGCTGGCGGAGGACTGTTCGGGTGATGTGATCGTCCGGCTGTACGAGGCCAAACATATGGCGACAGGCTGCACCATGGTCATCGGGCTGCCGGTGAAAGCCGCCTCGGAGACTGATATGATGGAGGAGAATGCTTCTCCATTGTCATGCGCTTACGGTAAGGTGCCGCTTGAATTTCGCCCCTTCGAGGTCAAGACGGTACGGCTGCAGCTCGCATGACCATTTTTCACAGGTAAATTCGTGCTGATAGGGGTAGAAAGCGGTCACCGCTTTCTACCCCTATCAGCACCATTATTCCGAAAACAGGTAGAAAAAAAGGGTGAACGCCCTTTTTTTCTACCTGTTTTTGGCACTATAATAATGGTATAGATACCATAGAGTTAAATACTCGAAAGGAGATTGCGCTTATGTCCGAAGAAGTTGGTTTCGTTACCATGGCTGGTCCCAAGGCTGCCGGCAAAGCTCCCGAGATCGGTGTCGGTATGCTTGGGTATGCCTTCATGGGAAAGGCCCATTCCAATGCGTACAAGAAAATCCCCTACCTGATCTACCCCCCTCCGGCGGTACCCAGGCTGATCGCCATAGCCGGGCGCAACGAAGCGGCGGTGCGCGAAGCTGCCCAGCGCTACGGGTACGAGGGTTATTACACCGACTGGAAGAAGATGCTCAAGGACGACCGCATCCAGCTCTTTGACAACGGTGCGCCCAACAACGCCCACCTCGAGCCGTGCCTGGCGGCAGCCCGGGCCGGGAAACACATCCTGTGCGAGAAACCGCTGGCGCGCAATGCCCGCGAAGCGGCGCGCATGCTCGAGGCGGTCACAAAAGCGGGTGTAAAGCACGCGGTGGCTTTCAACTACCGCTTTGTACCTGCCATCCGCCAGATGCGCCAGTTGATCGATTCCGGCGCGCTGGGGCAAATCTACCACTTCCGTGCTGTGTACCTGCAAGAGTGGGTCATGCCGCATTACCACATGCCCTTCATCTGGCGACTGGACAAAGAGGTAGCTGGGGCGGGTGCGCTGGGTGACCTGGGCGCGCACAGCATCGATATCGGGCGCTTCCTGGTGGGGGAGGTGAAAAGCGTGAGTGCGGTCACGCGCACCTTCATCCCTGAGCGGCCGGGCCCTGATGGCGAGATGAAAAAGATCGAGATCGACGATGCCTTTGTCTCGGTGGTAGAGTTCGAGAACGGCGCCATCGGTACCCTCGAAGCCACTCGTTTTGCTGCCGGGCGTAAGAACTACAACTGTTTCGAGATCAACGGCGAAAAAGGCAGCTTGTGCTTTAACCTGGAGCGCATGAACGAGATGGAGGTTTTCTGGGTGGGCGAGCAGCCCAAAGAGACCCAGGGCTTTCATGATGTGCTGGTCAGCGAAGGTTACCATCCATTCTGGTCGAACTGGTGGCCTCAGGGGCACATGATCGGTTGGGAGCATACCTTCGTACACGAGATCACCCACCTGCTGGAGGCCATCGTTACCGACAAGCCCGTGGCTCCTTACGGTGCGACGTTCGAGGATGGCTACAAGAACGCGGTGATCTGCGATGCGATCTTGAAATCAGCTAAGAGCGGCAAGCAGATTCGGATAGTTTATTGATCTAGGCAAGTTGATAGCACTAATTGGAATTGGACGCTGATGCGACAAAGTGCGTTGCATACGCTGATCTCGCTGATAAGAATATGATCAGCGTTCATCAGCGTGGGCGATGATCCTTATCGCCATCAGTGTCCTTTTTTTATCAATGTTCAAGATAAAATATTTATTATGCCAGTTGAAAAAAAAGGATCGACCAGCAATCTCTCGCCAGGGGAAGATTAGCCTGCGCTCGCCTGCCTGGCCGCTGCTGACGGGGCTGGTATTCCTGCTGCAGCTGCTGTGCCCTGACCGGGTGTGGATGGTTCTGCTGGTCGGGCTGGGCGGCGCGTGGCTGGCAGCCGCCCTGTGGGTGCGCTCGCTGAGGCGAAATATACGTTTTGAGCGCGAGATCCGCTTCGGCTGGGCGCAGGTGGGCGACCGCCTGCAGGAGCGCTTCACGCTGGTCAATACCGGCTGGGCTCCGGCGTTATGGGCAGAAATCCAGGATCATTCTAACCTGCCGGAATACCACGCTTCCCGCGTGACCAGCATCGGCTTTTATGCCGCCATGCAGTGGCGTACCGAAGGGCTCTGCACGCGCCGCGGTCTGTATATGCTTGGTCCCACAGACCTGCGCACCGGTGATCCCTTCGGGGTGTACAGCCTCAGCCTGCACCTGCCGGATTCAGCGGTGTTGATGGTGATGCCGCCGGTCGTACCTTTGCCCACCATCGAGGTCGCTCCTGGCGGGCGGGTTGGCGAGGGGATACGCTCGCGCCGCGAAGCCATCGAAACTACCGTCAGCAGCGACGGCGTGCGCGAACACCAGCCAGGCGAGGCGCTGAAAGCGATACACTGGCCCACCTCGGCGCGGCGGGAGGCGCTGTACGTGCGCCAGTTCGAGCATACCCCTGCCAGTGATTGGTGGATTACCCTCGACTTGCATGCACAGTCGCAGGTTGGCGAGGGGTTCGACTCGACCGAGGAACACGGAATTATTTTAGCGGCTTCGCTGGCTGATCGTGGCCTGCGCCAGGGAAGAGCGGTGGGATTGGCGGCCTGCGGGAAAGAGCTGATCTGGCTGCCTCCGAGGCGTTCTGTGGCTCAGCGTATGGATATCCTGCGCGCCCTGGCTGCTGCCTCCCGCGGGGAGCGCCCGTTGGAGGAGCTGTTGGCCAGCCAGAAAAATGAGCTGCGCCGCGGCGCCAGCCTGGTGGTGATCACTCCGGACGTGAACGCGGGTTGGATCAAGCCATTGATCCAACTCACTTCGGTAGGGGTGACACCTACCGTGCTCCTGTTCGACTTGGCCTCATTCGGCGGGGAGAACTCTGTTGCCCCGGTGATTCACCTGCTGGCGGAGTACGGAATCCAGCACTATCTGGTCACACGCGACTTGCTCAACCGCGCGGAGAGGCGGCCCGGCATGCAAGGCCAGTGGGAATGGCGCATCCTGGGCCTTGGCAAGGCAGTTCCCGTGCACCGCCCGGCGGATATGCGCTGGAGGCGGTTGGCATGATCGCTGAGGCGCTGGGCAGGATGTTGGTTGGGCTGATCCGCCGCGTGGGTATCACTTCCCTGTTGTCCCTGATCCTGCTCGGCCTGGCGTTGGGCAGCATCACCGATGGCCTGGCAGGCATGATCCGTGACATGGATACCGGTCCGTTCTGGCTGGTGATTGCGGGGGGTGTGCTTTTCGGATGGCTGCTGGCTAAATCCCCGTTGTCCGGCTGGCTGGGAGCGCCAGCAGCGGTCGTTTTCGGATCTGGGGCGCTGTTTATCCAAGTGGGCAGGCTGGGAACAAAACTCCTTTCGTTTGTGAAAGTTTATTTAAACCTGTCAGGGGAGGTATGGCGGGCGACGAAGGCGGTCCCGCATGCCTGGAATACTATCGACACCTTACCACTCGCGCAAGCATTTCAACCCCTTGTGGATGGATTTAACGTTCTTTTCCTGCGCGCCCGCCTTTGGGTAGAGGCTATTGCAGCTGGAAGGGGAGCCTTTGACCCGATCGCCGCAGCACTGGTTTGGGGAGGCGGGTTGTGGATCGCCACTGTTTGGGCGGCCTGGTTCGTGCGCCGCTCCGACCGGGTGTTCGTAGGCATTCTTCCGGCAGGCGCGTTATTTACTTTCATGTTGTACTACACCGGCATGAGTACCTCAGTCCAGGCGCTGGTGGTGATGCTGGGGTCCATCCTTTTATTGTATGCCCTGCGCAGTTATGCTGCCAACGAGCGTGGCTGGCAGGCTGCTGGCCTGGACAGGGTGGATTCGCCGTGGGAATTGGGGATTGCGGTGGTGAGTATAACCGCGGTGTTGATGCTTGCGGCGGCCCTGGCTCCTTCACTCTCGGTACGCCAGATGGTGAAGATGTTCGATACGCTTACCCCACAACGGGTGGGAAATTCGCCTGGGGTGGCAGAGTCCCTCGGCCTGCAATCCCGCCCGGAACCGACCACGCCCTTTGATCAAGCCAAGAAATCCAGTCTGCCTAATCAGAAGTTGATCGGTCCTGGACCGGAATTGTCGAAACAACCGGTGATGCACGTCTCTGTGGTGGGTTACGATCCACTCCCACGCCCTGCGGTCGGATCACTCTCTCCGAAAATACCGCCGCGCTACTACTGGCGCAGCTTCACTTACGATCAGTACAACGGGCGCGGATGGTATACCTCGCCGGTTAATCTGGTGGATTACCCGCCAGGTGCTGCGGATATCCCTCTGGTAGATCAAAATCACCAGCTCGTGCGGCAGAAGGTTATCCCGTTGGTTGATCTGGGCGGATTTGTCTACGCGGCCGGGGATCTATTGACACTCGACGCGGCATATCAGGTGGCGTGGCGGGCGGAGGGTGATGCCCTGGCAGCGCAAAGCACGGCGCAGGTCTACACCGCGGTCTCCTCGATCCCATCTATGACCGAAGCGGAGTTACGTTCTGCTGGCACGGATTACCCCGAGTGGGTGCGCCAGCGTTACCTGCGCCTGCCCGAGCAGGTGCCCGAGCGTGTCCGGTCGCTGGCTTTTGACCTGACTGCCGTCCAACTGACCCCTTATGACCAGGCTCTCGCCATCGAGGCCTATCTGCGCACGATCTCCTATACCCTCAACGTACCGGCCCCACCCCTGGGCCGCGACGTGGCGGATTATTTTTTGTTCGACCTCCAAAGGGGTTACTGCGATTATTTTGCCACCGCCATGGTGGTGTTGGCCCGTTCTGCTGGGATTCCGGCGCGGCTGGTAACGGGGTATGCCAGCGGGAGTTATGATGTCTTTCGCGCTCATTTCGTTGTGCTGGGAGAGGATGCGCACTCGTGGGTGGAAGTGTATTTTCCCAGTTATGGCTGGGTGGAATTCGAGCCGACCAGCGGTCTTCCTCCGATCGATCATTCGAGGCAGGGTCTCAATATCCCTTCTGCCTACAGCCAATCCTCCGAGTCAAATTCTGCGGCACAGGCCGAGGAACCGGCGCGCAGGCGAGTCGATCTCTGGTTCTGGGGATTCATCCTGCTGCTGGTAGTATCAGTCGGTGGGCTTGCCTGGCGGGGGGTGGAGGGGTGGCGGGTGCGGCGCATGACTCCAGGGGCGCTGGTAACTCACATATACCGGGGCCTGTACCGCCAGGGACGCTGGTTTGGGCTGCACAGCCAGCCGGGGGAGACCGCGGGTGAGTTCGCGGAGAGGCTGCGATTGCGTGTAGTCAAACTGTGTCTTCCGGATCGCCCGCTGAAAGTTGCTATCCGGTCGCGGCGTAAGCGGTTGGTTGGCTTTATCACAGGCGATCTGCACAGTTTGACCTTGCTGTATGAACGCTCCCTATTCAGCGCGGAGCCTCTGGAGCCGCAAGAGAAAGCTGCTGCCCTCGAATTGTGGCGGTCGCTGCGCGGGAATTTGCGCCGCGTATGGTGGAGGAGGAGATGGTGGAGGTTTTCACTATGAAATCTTTTCTCCCCCAACCCCTGACTCTAGTAATTTTATAAAGAATCTGTTATTTTACCTCTGCACCCTCTGCGTTCTCCGCGGTTAACCTCTTCACCCCCTCCTGAAACGTGTAATAAGAGGGCTTGGGGTTCTTCCCACTCACATCTACCAGCCCCCAGGCGGTCTCAACCGGGCAGTCGGGGGCGCCGCACTGCCAGCAGGTCTCCTGGTCTTCCCAGCGATAGTAGCAGATTCCCATCAGCTTGTCGTGGTGTGCGGCAAAGGCCTCGAAGGCGCGGCGGAGGTATTCCGCCTGAGTATCCCAGTTGTGCCCTGCACTCCAGGAGTAAGTCCACTTTTTTAGCTGGCAGTTAGCCATCCCCGATTTCAGGTCTTCAGGCGTCATCACCTCCCCGGCAGAGGAGAAACCCCACTCGTTGACCAGCACTTTCACCCCGCCGGTGATGGTGTATAACTCGGCGATACGCTCGTTCCAGTTCTCCGGGCCTCCCGGTTGCCAGGTGCCGTAGTACTGGTCGATGCCGCAGTAATCCAGCTTCACCCGCGGGTCATCGAACAAACGGCCAAGGAAATAGTACGAGGTGGGCGTGCCGGCGCAGTTGGTGCTGACCATCAGCGCCGGGTTCACCTCTTTCATGGCGATGGCTGTGCGCAAGACAAGCTCGGAGGCCTGGCGTAGGTTGAATGGCCCGGCGAACTGTGGCCAATCGATCTCGTTCGCTACCTGCCACAGAGGGATGATATCGCCCACATCTTTCGCCAGGAAGGCGCACATGCTGGCGTAATTGCGGTAGAAATCCTCGCTGCCAGGTGCGCCATACCAGGCCGGAAAGCCATTTTTAAAACTCATCACCATTTTACCGTTCGCATCCGGCTGGAAGGTGCCCAGCCCAAGCCCGGGGGTGCTGCCGATCAGCCGGAAGCCCCGCGCTGCCCAGTCCCGCGCACTCTGGCGGGCTTTGAGGTATTCAGGAGACGGGGTGCTGTCACCTGGAGCATTAAAAGGATACGGGAACCCGATCCGCACCCATTGGATCCCGGCGGAGCGCATGAGCTGGGAATCGGCGTGATCGTAAGCGCTGGTGCCAATGATGAGTTCAGACATGGCTATCTCCCTAAGGTATTATCAATCGCCTTTAGCTCGAAATATGCCCTCATCACCCGCCGGATGATCGGGCCTGCCGTGGTCGAGCCTTCATTGCCATTGTAGATAAAGGCTACCACCGCGATTTCTGGATCGTCATACGGTGCATAGGCCACAGTCCAGGCGTGCGTGGGCCACTTGCCAGCATCGCAGCGCTGTTTCTCGCGGGCATATTTGTCGCAATATTCGGCGGTGCCCGTCTTACCAGCTACGGCGATGGGGAAGTCGCGCAGCCCTATGTTATCACCCGACAACGTGCCTTCCTCCACTGCCAGGCGCATGCCTTGCTGTACGGCCTTGAACACCCACGGCTGGATGGTTTTCTTTTCCCCGGTCGGCTCGCAGCCACGGATCGAGGTGTCGGCATAAATGTCGATGACCGCATCCTGGGTCAAATCCCAGCGCATCACCGGGTTGAAGGCTTCGGTTACATTCCCTTCGTTGTCCAGTTTTTCCCGTAGAATGGTCGGCTCCATCAGCTTGCCATCATTGGCAACCGTGGCTGCGGAGAGCAGCACCTGCAAGGGTGTGCTGATGATGAATCCCTGACCTACGCTGGCGATGTAGGTGTCGCCGGTGGCCCAGCTCTGGCCCTGGTTGATGCGTTTCCAGGTTGGGTCGGGGATCAACCCGTCGATGCGGTCCGGGAGCTGTATCTCGGGTGAATCGCCGTACCCCAGGGCGCGGGCGTAGGATCCCAGCCGGCAGATGCCCAGCCCGG
>Ga0315277_10012616_pt1 | contig 10593 bp, 10 predicted proteins | sample YL17G05_15_MG_FD_203695 | JGI IMG/M metagenome (GOLD analysis project Ga0315277, IMG submission 203695) | Sediment microbial communities from Yellowstone Lake, YNP, Wyoming, USA - YL17G05_15 | ecosystem: Environmental > Aquatic > Freshwater > Lake > Sediment | place: USA: Wyoming | collected... | reverse complement strand
CCCGACTGAAATCGCTTCCTGGCCGAGACTCGAATAGACTCCTCCCACCACCTTCCCCTGGCGGTAGAGGTTTACCAGTTGCTCGTCCACGCGTCGGTTGAGACGGAGGAAGTAGTAGAGATCGTGAAGCTGTTGACGTGTCAGCTTGGTTGGCACGTGATGCTCAGGGGAAAGCGAAATCAAAAATCAAAAGGCAAAAGGCAAAAATAAAAAGGCCAGTCAACAGTCAGCTCTCAGCAGTCAAGAATCTTCGACAGTTACTGCCGACTGTCGACTCGTGTCCAATTCAAAGCCGAATATCTCCCCGAAATGCGCGATAACCGGGTCGATGACCTCACCCATCTCCACGGGGCGCCCCAGCCGCTTCGCCAGCGACGTCACGCCTTTGTCGCGCAGGCCGCAGGGAACGATATAGTCGAAGTAGCGCAGATCGGTGTTGACGTTAAACGCGAAGCCGTGGGACGTGACCCAGCGCGAAATGTGCACGCCCATGGCGACCACCTTTTCGTTCCCTATCCACACGCCCGGCGTTCCGGCGAGGCGCCCGGCTTCGATGCCGAAGTCGCGCACCACGGCGATGAAGACCTCTTCGAGCGAGCGCATAAACCACGCAATGTCGCGGCGGTGCTGCGTCAGGTCGAAGATCGGATAGCCGACAAGCTGCCCCGGACCGTGGTAAGTGATGTCGCCGCCGCGATCAGTCTCGTACAGTTGCGCGCCGAGCGCTGCCAAGCGTTCCTCGGTGATCAGCAGGTTCTCGCGCTGGGCATTACGCCCCAGCGTGTAAACGCGCGGATGCTCGAGCAGCAAGAGCGTGTCAGGGATCGCGTCCGCCTTGCGCTGGGCGACGAGGTCCTCCTGCAGACGAAGTCCCTCGCCGTATTCAACTAATCCGAGTTGTTGGACGTGACAGATCATTAAAAGGGGACTCGGTGCTGGGTGCTGGGGACTGGGGAAAACCCACTCCGTCCTGCGGTTCTTCCCTCGTCCCTAGCACCTAGTGTCGCGTAACCGAAATAGGTGACACATGTTGGGGCCACGCTGTCATGCTGAGCGAAGCGAAGCATCTGCAGTTGTTTCAGATCTAAAGAGAATGCAGATTCTTCGCTGCGCCTGCCTGCCGCAGGCGGGCTCAGAATGACATGTTTCACCCTTTTCGGAAACACGACACTAGATATGAATCGCCTTTCCCTCGGCGGCGTGCGCGGCCTCAAGCACGGCTTCGGCGAGCGTCGGGTGGGCGTGGATCGTGTGGGTGAGATCCTCGACAGTTCCTTCCAGGCGCATCACGGCCACAGCTTCGGCAATCGACTCGGTGACGCGCGGGCCGATCATGTGCACGCCCAGAATCTCGCCATACTTCTCCTCGCTCACGATCTTTACGAAACCTTCGCGCACCCCCAGGATGCTCGCCTTGCTGTTGGCAGAAAACGGGAATTTGCCGATGCGCACCTTGTGCCCAGCCTCGCGCGCCTGGCGCTCCGAGAGGCCGACGCTGGCAATTTCGGGCTCACAGTAAACGCAGTCCGGCACCTGATGGTAGTTGATGGGCTCGACGGGTTTGCCTGCCGCGTGCGTGACCGCCGTGATGCCCTCCATGGAGGCCATGTGCGCGAGCAACGGGCTGCCGGCAACAATATCTCCGATGGCGTAAACGCCCGGCTCGTCGGTCTGCATGTGCCCATCGACTTTGACAAAGCCGCGCTCCAATCGCGCGCGCGTCTTTTCGAGCCCGATGCCCTGCGTGTTAGGCGCGCGACCCACGGCCACCAGCAGAGTCTCCGCCTCGATCGTCTGATTTTTCCCGTCCGCTCCCGTGAACGCCACAGCGACACCCTGCGCGGTCTTCGTCGCCTTCTCGACTTTGGTCTGCGTGTGGACGGCGATGCCCTGCTTGCGAAACGACTTCTCCAGCTCCACGGAAATTTCTTCGTCTTCGAGCGGCACGGCGCGCGGCAGCATTTCGAGGATCGTTACTTTTGCGCCGAAGCTGTGAAAGATGGATGCAAACTCCACGCCCACCGCGCCTGCGCCGATGATGATCATCGACTTGGGAATCGCCTTCAGCTCGAGGACTTCCCGATTGGTCAGAATCGTCTTGCCGTCGGCCTCGAGGCCGGGGAGCATTTTGGCCTCCGAGCCCGTCGCCAGGATGAGGCTTTTCACAGCGACTTCGCGCGCCTGCCCTTTCGAGTCCGTCACGCTCACCCGCCCCGGCCCAGCCAGACGACCGAAACCCTGGATCATCTCGACGCGGTTCTTCTTAAGAAGGTATTCCACGCCCTTGGCGAGCTTCTTGACCACCTTCTCCTTGCGGGCCTGAACGGCCGTCCAGTCCACGGAGAATTCCTTGCAGATGATTCCGAATTCCTGGGCGTTTTTGAAATAACTCAACACCTCGGCATTCAGCAGCAGCGCTTTGGTCGGAATGCAACCGACGTGCAGGCACGTGCCACCGAACTTGTCGTCCTTCTCGATGATCGCGGTTTTCAAACCCAACTGCCCGGCACGAATCGCCGCGACGTAACCGCCCGGCCCGCTGCCGATGATTGCGACATCATAAGGAGTCTCCGCCAAGCCGTCACCTCCAAGGGGATCTACACTTCTCACGTGACCGAGGACGCGGCACGCCGTCCCCTGTCGATCCCCGTTTGGTCATCTTACATTATGAGAAATGGGGGAACAAGCAACCGCAGCAGGCAGACGGCGGGTGGAGCAAAGCCCTGGCGTCGAGGGCCAGCCAAAAACCGCAAGGTGACCTTTGTCGGATGGCCCCTACTGGGAGGCTAGGTCACACCCAAATGTAGTTAGTCCCGAAATACTTCTTAGCTGTTGATCCTCAGTAATCAAGGTTGCGGAGTACTGGAGCGTCGTGGCCGCTATGATGGCGTCGGGGAGCTTTAAACGATGTTGTTGCCTCACCTGAACAATTCGGTCGATCAACTGAGATTGCGCCCCATCCAAGCCGACGACGTCCACGCGTTCCAACAATTGACCGAAGTATCGTATGTCTTCTTCAGAAAGATTCGGGAAGGCCAGAAACTCAATGTGACTCAGGATTGAAATGCCGACCCATTCAGCTTCCTTCAAACGATTCAGAAGAGCGCGGTTGCCACGCAGGAGAGCGATGATCGCATTCGTGTCCAGCAGATATCGCTCACCACCCATCGCGCAGCTTCCTCTGCACGGCTACGGCGTCTCCTTGCCAGGAGAGCTTTCCCGACAGGTCTGTGAAGTCGTACTTTGAACCATTCCCCACTTGGGGACCAGACCCCAGCACCACAACAAGCTCAACAGGTCCGGGTGACAGTTGGGTGGGTATATCCAGGTGCAAACTGCCGTCGGAACCGACTTCGCCTTTGACCTTCAACACTTGCATGGAGTTTCTCCGTTCCCTGAGGGATTTGTGCCGATCTCAGGGAACGAGCCAAGTTTAGCACGATAGGTTCAGGTGTGTCAGATTGGAAGGGTCTGTTGCCTGTCACCGACACGATCCGATGAGGGTCAAACGCGAATCCGCGCGCGCGGATTCGCTAGGGGGCTTTTTGCGGCGGCGCCTGCAGATTGGCTTGCCAACGTAATTCACGCCACCACGCGCAGGTCGGGAACGGCATGGGGGAGGGGCTTGGGCGGTGGCGTGTAGCCGTCCGGAAGGTCGCCGTTATCGGCGCGCAGGTACTGCACGTAGTGAGGCTTGAGCGAGGCGATCAACTCTTTGCGCGTCTTGGTCTTCAGAGGTTTGCCGACATAGATCTTGCCCATGCGCTCAAGATTTTTCTCCGAGATGGCGCCCGAGAACATCCAGAGCGGCCAAGTGAAGTTCGGCCCATTGAGCCGGCGCAGCTTGTAGAGCCACATGGCGATCGAGCCCACGCGCCACGCCGTCGGGCCCCACCAGCTATATTGGCCCGGCCGAAGATTCATCTTCCAGCACTTCATCATGAGCTGCCATTGGAGCGGCGTCAGGTCGCGCGTTTCGGTGACGCCTTTCTGTTTTTCCATCCGCGTGTCGTGCAGGGGCGTGAAGATGGAGGGAATCAGGAAAGCGAACAGGCCGCGCCGCTCCATTTCATAGACCAGGTCGAGCGTGTCCATCACGTCCTCGTCGGTCTCGCCCGGACTGCCGACGATGAGCGTCATCATGGGGAACCAGTTGTTCTGGTTGGCGATGCGCAAACCTTCGAGGACCACGCTCGGCCAGTCCTCGATGGAGAAGGGCACGCCCTTGCTGGGCATGATTTTCTTAGCCGTGCGCACCGATCCGGTCTCGAGCCCGATGAGCGGCGAAAGGGCTTTCTTCTGGGGATGCGTGCTCAGGTGCGGCAGGTGAATGGGACTCTTGGGCAGCAAGGTTTCCGAGAGTTTCTTGATGAGCAGCGGGTCCACCACAAAGGGCGCGATGGTCGAGTGGCTCAGGACGTGCTGCTCGACGCCCGGCGTGTTCACGATCGAGGAATAGAGGTCGAGCAAGGCTTCGCGGTTGGGGAAGAAGAACGGCGTGTCGGTGTGGACCTGTCCCCAAATGAACATGTCCTCGGTGGCCAGCGAGATCTGCTTGTTGCCCTCGCGGACGTTGGCGCGGACCCCCGTCATGATTTTATCTTTGGGGAAATCAATCTGGGGGTTAAGGTCGGGCACGCAGAACTGGCAGCGGCGCCCGCAGCCGGTGGTCATCTCCACGACTCCGAAGGTGGTTCGCTGGTCAGGAACCAGCAGTGCTTCGCGCGTGGTGGGATGGCTGACGTTAATTTCGCGGGGCAGTTCCTCGCTCTGAATGGCCTTGTGGAACAGCGCCATCGATTCGACCGACTCGCTGCGGCCTTCCACCACGCAGTCAACGCCCAGTTCCGCGAAGGTGTTGGTCTGCGTAATCTGCCAGCCACCCGAGCCGCCCACGATAACTTTGAAGTTCTTTCGATAGGGGCTGGAATTTATCTTCGTAAACATCAGCCGGGCATAATGAGAATTGATGGGCTGCTTCGAGGAGCCGAAGATTGAGGTATAGACGCCGGCGGCGAAGGTCACGCCCAGTGGGTTGTGTGTGGAAACGGCGACGACGCGCGTGTTCGGGCCGATGAACTTGTCGAGGTCGTCCGGATAGCAGGCCACAATGTCCTCTGCGGTGAATTCGCGCAGAAGGGATTTCTCCACCAGGCGGACCCCGGCGGGCATATAGCGCGCCGAGCCGTCGGGCTTGCGCTCGACGTTCCGCCAGTTGGGGTACTTGCTATTCAGCACCCGCTCCATCCAGATGGGCAGAGAAGCCATCGCCATCTGGATAAAGTAGCCCGCGTGGTCAATCGTCTCGGTGAGCGGCGCGGTCAGGACGATGAGCTTGCCGCCGTCATTGGGCGGTTCGTGAACCGCAGGCTTACTCCCGTTGCCGTTCCTGCCCGCGCGCATATTCCCATTCCCGGAATCGCCGTTGCGTTTGAATAGGTCTATCCCCATCAACACCATCCCTAGAAGACAGAATCAGCCGAAAAGGGCCCTGAAGAGGCGGCAAGTATCTTAACATTATGTCTGCTCCAATTTCATCTCAAAATGCTGAAAGGATAGATGGTTCCCGGCAACGAGGGGCCGCTCCTACGGGTTGAGCCGGCCACGACAATGTGCTAGGTTGACTGCTCAGGGTACGGATTCCGTCTTAACCTGATTCTTTTCAAGGGAGAATCCATGACTTGGACAGGGGAGTTGGCGGGGAAAATTGACGGGCAAGTGCTTACCGACGAGGTTTCTCGCGAAGCCGTGGCGACGGACTTTGGACGGCTGATCGTGCGCAAGCCTGCGGCCGTTGTGCGGCCGGCCTCCGCCGAGGACGTAGCGAGCGTGGTCCGGTTCGCGGCGAAAAACTCCCTCGGCGTTTCAACACGCGGCGGTGGCCACTCACAGACGGGACAATCACTCTCCGAGCATATTGTCCTCGACATGACCTCGCTCAGCCAGGTGCGGCGCGTCGATGAGGGCGCAGGCACGGTGGTCTGCCAGGCGGGGATCAAGTGGCGGACGCTCGTCGAACAACTTGCGGCTCAGCAACTCTCTCCGCCGGTGCTCACCAACAATCTCGATGTGACCATCGGCGGGACGCTCTCGACCGGCGGCCTTGGTGTGGCCTCCTTTCGATACGGCACGCAGGCCGATAATTGCCTGGAACTCGAGGTCGTGACTGGCGCAGGAGAGGTCGTCCGATGCTCAGCAGACGGGAACCGTGAACTCTTCGATGCCGTGCGCGCCGGCATGGGCCAGTTTGGCGTCATCACCGAAGCCACGCTCAAACTGCGACGGCACCAGCCGAAGTTCCGCAGTTACTACCTGCTCTACGACAACTTGAACTTCCTGCTCGAGGATCTGCAAACCCTGATGACCGAAGAGCGCTTCGACTACCTCGAATCATGGTGCGCGCCCTGTGGGCAGGGATTCCGCAAGGTCGGCCAGGGCCGAACGCCGTTTGCCCAATGGTTTTTCCCCTTGCATGCGACCGTGGAAACCGACGGTACGAACGTACCGGAAACGACGAAGAAGCTGCTCGGTCTGCGGCTTTACAAACACGTCCACACCGAAGACGGCGAAATGGGCGAGTTCTTCGCTCGCCTCGACTCTCTCTTTGACCACTGGAAGCGGGGCGGGGCTTGGGACTTTACGCATCCCTGGATGGAATGCGTCCTGCCCTGGCAATCCACAATGATGTATATCTCGCGAGTGCTCGAGAACTTTCCGCCTCAGGCGCTCATCGGCGGTCATATCTTGCTGTGGCCGGCGCGCGGAAACGTTTCTTCCGCGCCGCTCTTCATGCGGCCGAAATCCGATTTCGTGATGGGCTTTGGGATCCTGCCTGCCTTCCCGAAACACCTTGTCGACGAGCCGCTCGTCCACCTCAACATGGCCAGCCAGGGCGCCATGATGATGGGCGGTAAGCGCTATCTCTCCGGCTGGATCAAATTCGATCAAAACCAGTGGAAGGCCCACTACGGCGACCTGTGGCCGACCGTGGTCGCACTGAAGAAGAAGTTCGACCCGCAGGATGTGCTGAATCCGGGATTTGTGCAGTTCGACTAACCACTAAGATTGTCCGCCAGCACTGCAACAACAATTAATCGGGGTGGCCGGAGCTTGTTGCGACCACGCGGGAGGGCCGTGAAGGCCCTCTCCTAGAAAGCCTTCAGACCTCTTCCGGCACGACGTACGGTGCGCGGTAGCCGCGGTCGCCGTCGCGCAGCATCCGGTTGGCTTCGTCGTCGCCGATGACCTGCTCGGTCGAGGGATCGAAGTTCAACGTGCGGCCCAGGCGATACGCGGCGTTCCCGAGGTGCAGCAGCGTGCAGGAGATGTGCCCTTCCTCGACGGGCGCGTTCAGGTTCTCCTTCTTGCGGCTGCGCACGCAATCGATGAAGTTCGCCCAGTTGTTGCCTTCCTTGGCGGCGCTGGGTCCGGGTTCCTGGTCTTCGCCCAGCCAGGTCCGGTAGGCGTCGTAACCGTTCATGGCCAGGTAGCCCTTCGAGCCATAGAAGATGTTCCCGATGGTGTTTTGTGGCCCCTTGCTCTTCTTGGGCGCAGCGGCGTTTCCGAGTGCAACGGGCACTTCGCCGCCGCCGAAGCTGGGTTCGCCGATCAGCGCTTCATGGTTCGATATCCAGTGCCGCACTTCGAACTCCATCATCTTGCGTTTGCCGTCGGGCATATCGAACTGGTAGGCAATGTTCAGAGTGTTGGGCGTTTCCTGGTCGTCGTCGAACATGAAGTGCCCGCCGATGGCCGAGACCTTGTTGGGGAACTTCACATCGAGGCCCCAGCGCGCTGCATCCAACTCGTGGATGCCCTGGTTGCCGAAGTCGCCGTTGCCGGTGTCCCAAATCCAGTGCCAGTTGTAGTGGAAGCGGTTCTTGGTGTACGGCTTCATGGGCGCGGGGCCTGTCCACAGGTCGTAATTCACACCCGCGGGCACGGCTTCCTGCGGCGTCTTGCCAATCGACTTCCGCCACTTGAAGCACAGACCGCGCGATAGATAAACCTCGCCAATCAGGCCGTCGCGCAATTTCTTCATGCCATCGATGATGGCTTCGCCCGAGCGGCTGTTGGTGCCGTGCTGCACGACGCGGTTGTACTTCTGCGCCGCGCGCACCAGTTGCCGGCCTTCGAACCAGTTGTGCGAGCACGGCTTCTCCACGTAGACGTCTTTGCCCGCCTGGCACCCCCAGATGGCCTGCAACGAGTGCCAGTGATTCGGAGTGGCGATGGAGATGGCGTCGATGGACTTCTCCTCGAGCGCCGTGCGCAGGTCAACGAACGTCTGCGGCTTGGGAAGCTTCATCTTCTCCATTTCCGCCAGCCGCCGGTTCAGAACGTTTTCGTCGATGTCGCAGAGGGCAGCGATCTCGACGTCCTTCAGCTTCGAGTATTCCTCCACGTGCGCCCAGCCCTGACCGTGCAGGCCTACCACGCAGACGCGCACGCGGTCGTTGGCGCCATAGACGCGCGCCGGGGCGGTGAGAAATGTGATGCCGCCCAGAGCGGCAACGCCGGCGCCCGACGCGCTCGACTTCAGAAACTCACGACGGGTGATCTCGGATTCTTGACTCATGGATGACTCCTTGGTTGTCAGTGCGGGGAGATTATACTCTCGGCCTCGGCGGGAGCGAGCCGAATTCTTGCGGCTCGCGGAGCCTCACCTCAGGGAGCGCCCGTGCGGGTGGGCAGGGATGGTCCGGTCGAAGCGCTAAGCTTGCGGCGGGCACGTCGCTTCGCACGCCCCGCCCGCGAGGACGAGCGGGGAGAGGCTAGCGGGTAAATCCCGTGATAGGTCGTTCTGCTGGAGAGGGCCTTGGAGCCGCTGTTTCAGAAACCCTCGATAGCGACAAAATGCCCGATTTTGCGCGCGCCCTCTCGACCCGGCACGGCCCAATCGCCAGCGGTGAGCGCGAGATTTTTCGCTCTAGGCGCGTGGGGGGGGGCACGCCGTGCCCCCATCGTCTTCGAATCAGGACTTCGCGCAATGCCGTGTCCCGTCCGTCGCCCGCACACGGTCGGCTACTTCCCTGTACCGGAGAGGCCAATCTTCTGCGGGCTGTTCTCAGCGTCATCGGTGATCACGAGAGTTCCGCTCACGGGACCCTTCGCCGTCTTTATACATGGCGAGGTCGGTTCCCCCCCCAATCCCGAGGCTGTGCGGGAGTTCGCCGATTCGCTCATGAAAGATGGCATCCGTCACCTCCTCGTGTTCGCCAACATGCACTGCGACCCGGCCTATTTTGGAACATTCTTTGCCGGAACGCGCGGCAGCGGCCTACAGTGCGTCCCACTGTTCCTTGGAGAAGTTGCATACAGTCTGTTAACCACGACGATTGTCTACCTTGAGTTTCGAGACGCGGTTTCCTGGGAGCTCCTCACCTACCTCTGAGAGTGATCTGCGTTCGGCAGGGATAGTTCCGCCCACCGGCCCTAGAACAGACCGCCCTGTTCGGACTTTGTCTTCCGTTCGGCTTTGGCGAAGGTTTCGACGCGGTGGGCGGGGTATTCGAGCTTCTTTCCCGCGAGTAGCTCGGCGATGGTCAGGATTTGAAGGCGGGGATAGCGGCCAGGAAAATCCTCGGACTCGCAGAAGCCCGCCGAGGGCATTATTCTTCTAGTCGGAGGTTCATTCGCTGCCGCGTTTCACGAAACCCGACCTCAAAGCGCGAGAAAAACAGAATCCTCCCCAGAATGTTGCGGGGAGTTCGTCCGGGAGAAAATCCAATCTGTGCGGAGAAGTCCCGATCGTCGCCGGAAAGACGAATGTGGAGGTCGAACAGATAGAACACAAAGGGGCCGCCGAACGTGCTTGTAGACACGCGGTTACCTGTCGTTACATCCTCGATACCAAGGAGCTCAGCTATTTCACAGCTAAAGACTGTGTGTGTCGCCCCTGAGTCCAATATTGCCACCGCCCTAGCCGTCCGCTCACCATTGGTCAACAGAACCTCCACTGCAGGCTGCAAACCAGCGTTGGGGATGTGGCGATACTCGAACGTTAGCGGGTAGTTGACTGTGACCACTTTAGAAGGCGATGAAGTTCGATTCTTCTTCCGCCGGAACGTAATAAACGAAGGGCGACCTTATTCCTCGGTTAGCAATGGCTTGTCGAATTTCAGCAAAGTCAGTACTATGAGCGACGAGAAGGCGACCGAAGATCAGCAACCATTCCCCGCGGTACGTTTCAAGTGCGGTTCGATTCTCTACCAACCATCCTATTTCCGGGCTTTCGATGGGTCCGGCCAAAACCTCCCCGACTTCCACCTTGCTATTAATGGGTTGGATGGATGAAGCTTGCTGCGTCGCTTGATCGATGCGCTTCTCGAGGACATCAAACTGGAATGAGCGCCTCTCCTGGGCATCCTGGTCGATGAGAATCCCCGCTTGAGGGTCGATTTGTTCGTGCCTCGACCTGTGCCGCACCCAACTGAGTTGAAGGAGAGGATTGGCAATGTTCGATAATGGGTTGGGAAAGGCGGACATGAGGCCTCACATCGAAGCTTTGTTAAAGGTTAAGCCGAGTTCACCCAGCACGTTCTCAATGTAGGACCGAGCGTCTCTCGCCAAGGTGGCGTAGTCCGACACCTC
>Ga0315277_10012614_pt1 | contig 10595 bp, 10 predicted proteins | sample YL17G05_15_MG_FD_203695 | JGI IMG/M metagenome (GOLD analysis project Ga0315277, IMG submission 203695) | Sediment microbial communities from Yellowstone Lake, YNP, Wyoming, USA - YL17G05_15 | ecosystem: Environmental > Aquatic > Freshwater > Lake > Sediment | place: USA: Wyoming | collected... | reverse complement strand
CAACCAGCACTTCGGTTTTGCCTAAGCGCACTCGAGCTGAGCCTTCCGCTCTTTCTATGAGCCCAGTTTCAAGCTGCACTTCACGATAGTCTGTCAGCTCTCTTCCGTCTAGGCGTTTTCCATGTGAAACTAACTGAGCGATTCTCTTCTGCCTAACTTTCGAAGCCATTGTCTGCGGCATTACTCTTCACCTTCCTCCCCTTCTTTTTCGCTTTCAGCTTCCTTGGCAACTTCATACTTTGCTCTTAAAGCTTCCTTCTGGACCTGATTCAACTGCTTGCAGCCTTCGATGGCAAGTTTAACCTCTTGCTCAAATTCATCCAATGTGGACATGCCATCCATCTGCAGCAACGTTATAGCGTTGACGCTAGGCTGGTAAGCCAAGGGCATGTCGGCGTCTCCAGCTTTATCTTCAACGTCGGTTAAATCCAGCACAACTTGACCTTCAACTTTGCCTGCTGCACAAGCACTAATCAAGTCTCGCATAGGTATGCCTGCGTCAGCTAAAGCCACGGATGCAACTGTGATTCCCGCGCTTCGTGTTCCACCGTCTGCCTGCAACACCTCTATGAATAGGTCTATTGTGGTTCTTGGAAAGTACTCGGTGAATATCGATGGTTCCAAAGACTCTCGTATGACTTTGGACAATTCTAGTTCTCTTCTTGAAGGCGCAGGTGACTTCCTTTCCTGAACTGAAAAGGGCGCCATGTGATAGCGGCTGCGCAGCAGTGCTCTGTCAGGTAACGCTAAGTGCTTAGGATGCACTTCTCTGGGTCCAAAAACTCCTGCGAGAATCCTGTTTTTTCCTTGTTCAATGTAGGCTGACCCGTCAGCGTTAGCGAGTATTCCTACCTCTATTTTTGTGGGTCGTATTTCATCGAATTTTCTTCCATCAAGGCGTATGCCGTTTTCATCAATCAGTTTTTCCTGTTTTTTCTGTGACATTTTCCTCTTTAACCTCCTTGTTTCCTTTCTCTTTTTTAAGCATCTCAGTCACACGGTCTGTTAGACCAGTTGTGTGAGCTTCCTGTTCGATTTTACGAATGGCCATCACAGCCAAACGCTCGTCTTCAGGTGACTTGCCACTTATTAGTATCCTTCCATTTTGCCCAATGGTGATTAGACAACCTGTTTCCTGTTTTATCATTGACACCATGGAACCTTGTTTTCCAATCACGCGCGGAATCTTTGTGGGCGTGATTTCCATCATTTGGCCTCGGGTGATTTTTCCCATTCCTCGTTCCAGCACTGTCAATAGTGGGTCGCGTGTTCGGTCGTAGGCTACGATTTTGGCGATGAGCAGATCGCCTACGTCGAATAAAGCTGGCAAGTCGTCTTTTTGTGGTTTGAAGGGGCGTTCTAAAGCATCTGAAGCCCTAAGCATGGCAACATAAGGTGCCCTTATGTCAACTATCCACCCGCCAAGCGTGACTTCTATAACTTTCCCTATGACTGTGTCTCCAACCATGGGCTCGTAGAACGACTTCAATGCTACGACATAGACACGTTTGTCCTCGTAGTTGACTAAACCTACACGTGTGGCGTAGATTTTGCCGTTCTCTTTATGGGTGTTTTCTCCGGGCACATAGTCGTTTTCCGCCAGCAAGTCGCCTGGCGTTACAAGTTGCCTCCTCTCATAAAATACTGGCATATTTCCTGTTTAACCTCCTAAACGATTTTTCTTCTTTCTTTTCTAGCTGATTTTTGCTTCTGCTGTTCCCTTGGTTAAGTTTCCAAGTTTTTCTAAAAGGGGTGCGTAAAGTCCAGCGGGCATTTCCACGATTGCAAACAATGAGCCGTCGGCGCGCCATTCTTCTTTCCGTATTGTGCCAAAGCCCTTAACTGAGCCGTATGCTCTGCTGGCGTACTGAGCTGGGATGCTAACGTTGACGAGTACTTGCTCTATTTTTAATGGCAGAATCGGGCGTAGTAATTTTATGATGTCTTTGGCTTGTTCTTCGGTTTCTTTGAACGGGTCAATCGGATAGTGAATCTGTTCCATGGCGTTTTCGATGCGCATTGGTGGGTGAGGCAAGTTAGTTCTAGGGTCTATGGCATGTCTTGCTATGAAAGCTATGATTTGTTTTCGCCTGTCTTCAGTCATTTGTTTTCTTTGTTCAGTGGTTAACTGTAGCATGCCTCGTTTAAGTATGGTCTCTGCAATTTTCAGCTGATCAGTTGTGCCGAAAGCCTTGCGCAATTTATCTTCAGAAGGTCTTGTTCCCTTGTTAGCGTCACTGTAAATGAGGTCGCTGACTAAGGCTTCTGCTAGAGTTGTGCCTTTTCCCAGACGGAAAGAAAGCGCCGGGTCTGGCTTAACCAATATTTCGAAGTGTTCGCCCTCATGCGTTAGGCGTGCAATCGTGTACCGCTGTTGACTCATTGGGTTCCGCTACTCTCGATACTCTTCCGATAGCCATCAACTTCTTCGTCGCTGAGCATCTTCATTTTCTTAGTGGCAGCGGATATCACGGCGATTTTGACTCTGGGCGGTTCGCCTCTTGCTTCCTGTGCTTTGTTGAGAACTTTAATGGCGAGTTTTGTAGCCGATTCAATGTTCATAGTTTCGTTGTAATCTGTCTTAAGTATGCCTTCCACTGTTTCTCGTCCAATGCCCACAGCAACGGCTTTCCAGCTTCTTATCGAGCCGCTTGGGTCAGTGGCGAAAAGTCTGCTGCCTGTTTTGTCCATTCCGCCGAAGATTATTGAAACGCCGAAGGGTCTTACTCCCGCGTGCTGCGTGTACAATTGTTTTATGTCGCCGACTCGTTTGGCAACGATTTCCACGTCTATTGGTTCGTCGTACATGAGTTTGTTGCTTTGAGCGTACACCCTAGCCTGATCAATTAAGATGCGTGCGTCTGAGCCTAAACCTACCACAACAGCGCCCAAATGCTGATCAATTTCGAACAACTTCCAAATGAAGTTTTGATCCTGCAGTTTAGATTCAAGTTTCTCTTCTGCTCCCAGAACTACTCCTTCTGAGCAGGCAATGCCAAGGATAGTGGCTCCACGATTAACAGTTTCCAAAGCGTATTCAACTTGGAATAGTCGTCCGTCAGGTGAGAACACTGTAATGGCGCGGTCGTATGCTCCTGGCGCCGCAAACACAGACATTCCTCATTTTCACCTCTAAACACACATTGTTGATTCGTTTCTCTTGTTTTGACTGTTCAGTTGTAGACACGCAACTAAAAACCTTTTCGTATAAAGATCAAACCCTCAACTGGTTGAAAAAGATAGAAAAAAGGTGTAGGGGAAAGGTTCGTCCTTTCTTGCTAGGCTCTTCTCAGTTCATAGTAGTCGATGAAGAGCAGGATTCCCTGTATTATGAAGTATAGTCCAACAATCCATTGAAGCAAGTCTGGAAGTGCAATCACAAGTATGCCGAAGATAATTGCAATCACAGCCAGTATAGGCTTGGACACGGTGACGCCAATCTTCTTCATGTCTTCTCAACTGTTTCGATCATGGTTTTCACCACGGAGAAGAGGTTAGTTATAGTGTTCATTCAAGTTTTTGTGACTGAGTAATATCATAGATTTTGTTAGCTATTGTGTTGATAATTTAATAGTAACTTGGGCTAACATGATGTTTACGGTGCAAAATGATGGTTGACATAAGAAATTTCCTTGAGTACAACGAAGATGTAAGACGCAAATATTTCGAAACCTTCTGCAAACTATCATGGGATGAATTTACAAAGAACAGGGAGGCAAGCTTCCACTCGATGAAGAACATATTCGTCCACACTCTAGGCGCGATAGACTACTGGCTGGATTTCCTGCAGAAACAAAACCTACATTCTAAGAAGAAATATGAGGAATACGAAACTCTAGAGCAAGTCAAAGCTTACATGGAACATGTAGAAAAACGAATGCACAACTACCTAGATTCTTTGTCAACGGAAAAACTCGAAAAAACCTACAAAATCAAAGACGACAACGGAAAAACCCAAAAAATCACAGCTGAAGATGTCCTAATCCATGTGTTCGAAGAAGAAGTTCATCATAGAGGAGAACTAAACGCACTCCTCTGGCAAATAGGAATCGACCCTCCGCCTATGGGATGGAAAAACCTCTAAATCCTCCAAAAAAACAGTAGTTGAGGGCGACAACATGGGTTACAATGAAGTTTGGAAGGTTCTCGATGAGTTAATAGCTGAGTTTCGGAAAAGAGGCGAAACTATTCCTTCAGATGTTATGGAGGATTTGCGTGCTGCTAAGACATTGATTCAAGTCTTAAAGGCAGACCCAAAGAGAACTGAAAACACTCCATCAATCGAGGCTTATCTTGGAAGAGTTGAAGCCCACCTAATGTTTGGAGCGCAAAGCAAGTTCGGACAAAACTTCAGTGAAGAGTGGATGGAACGAATCCAGACAGCCAGAGAATCAAAAGCTGAAGATGAGAAACTGCCGCTTTCCTCAAAATTCGTGCCAGGTTTACCCCGAGGACAGAAATGGGTGCGAGTTCAAGTTACTGAAGACACATCTGAAAAAGAGATTAGACAGTTAGTAGATGAAACAGGGCTTTCCTGTAAGCTGCAGGATGACGGTTACATGCTTGTTTACGGCGAGGATGAAAAACTGAAACTCTTCCTGAAAAAATCTTCTGAAAAATTCGGTCGCTGAAAATCTGCGCTTTCCGTTTTTTGGGCAAAACAGTTTTAACTTAATGGTATGTATAACTTCTCTAGAACGTTTCTATAGAAGAGATGTGAGTCTCAAAAATGGCAGTCGCCTAGGGAGAGGTTAAGGACGGCTTAGTCTAACATGCCACACATAAAAAAAATTGAGCTAAAAGGCTTCAAAACCTTCGGAAAACCCACTTCTATTTTGTTAGAGAAAGGCTTAACAGTTATTACGGGACCAAACGGAAGCGGCAAAACCAACGTGATGGACGCCATCCTCTTCGGACTAGGCGAACTAAGCACGAGGCGTTTACGAGCCGAAAGCTCAGCTAAACTCATTTTTCACGGTTCACCTGAAGCAGGTGTCGAAAAGGCAAAAGCAGCCAAAGTCATCATGCAGTTTGACAATTCAGACGGGCGAATACCTGTTGACACGGGCACTGTTACTGTTTCCAGGGAGGTTTACAGGAACGGGCAGAGCGTTTACCGTTTGAATGGCAGACGTATGTCAAGGACTAATATTGTAGACATGTTGTCTATGGCTGGCCTAAGCGCTGCAGGTCACAATTTCGTGTTGCAGGGAACAATTACTCGCATGGCGGAAATTGCGCCTTTTGAACGCAGAAAAATCATAGAAGACATGATTGGTATAGCCCAATACGATGTTGGAAAAGCCGAGGCAGAAGAGAAACTGCGGGCTGCCGAAATCTCCATCAAAACAGCCATGGGCAGAATCGACGAAGTGCAAAGACGAGTTGATGACCTTGAACGAGAGCGTAATCAACTGCTGCGCTTCAACTTTATTCAAGACGAGATTAAACGGTTCGAAGCTATCAAAATCAGCCACGAAATAGGTGAAATCCAACAAAAAACTAAGGAAGCATCCTCAAAGGCTGAAGAAGCAAAGACCAAAGTTGACAGCCTAAAGCAGATACGTGATGAACTGCGAACACAGAGGCACGGCATCGAGGCTGAATGGAGAAAATGTAGCACTGAGAAAGTGGAGGAAGGCGGCACAAGAGTTCTTGAAGTGCAAATCAAAATCGGCGATATCAAGTCTAGGCTAACTGAACTCACTACGAAAATCGGTGCTGGCTCAACTAGTTTGGAAGGGCTGAAGAAAGTTAGGGAAAACCATCTGCAACAGCTTGAGAACATTAAGACCGATGTTGATGCCAACCGGAAGTTGTTAGGGCAGTCCCAAAGAGAGCGCGACCGATTAACAAAAGAAAACAGCAGCAAGCAATCGCAGTACGATGCTTTGGCTTCAGAAACTTCTCAGCTCTGGGCAAATCTTGGCGAAAACAGCCAGCGAATCCGAGAAATTGAACAACAACTCGACAAACTATATCAAAACCTCATGGCTTTAAGAAGTGAACACGCTCAGAGCCAGTCAAACGCCAAAATGTACGCTACTCGACTAGAAGATTTAACTGCAAGAAAAGAAAGATTCGCCTCGACGTTTAACGAAATTAACAAATCAATCTCTGACCTAGGCGAAGTGCAAAAAGAACAAAAAACCAGACTGAAAAGCCTCGAACAAACCCTTGAACGAAAACTTGCACAGAAAGACGCCATTGAACATGAAATCGCTGAAGCAGGCAAAATCGCAGACTCGGCCCGCGAAGCCGTAGTCGAATTTGTCACGCAACGTGAATTGGCAGAAACTGTTGCCAGCGAGGAGATGGCGCTCAGAGGCATCGAAGAAATGGGTGAAATGGGCGTCATCCAGGGTGTACAGGGCAGGCTTCGCAACCTGATAAAAACTGAAAGAGGTTATCAGCAAGTGGTTGAAGCTGCCGCGGCAGGATGGCTTGACTCAATTGTTGTCGACGACGCCAACGCCGCATTCGCCTGTGCAGAAACACTAAGACGCCTCAAACTCGGCAGAATAAAAATAATCCCGCTCAAAGAATTACTGAACATAAAGTCCGTGAGGCAACCCAAAATCGACGGGTTAAGCGGTGCGGCTTCTGAGCTTGTCCGATTCTCCAAGCGCCTTGAACCCGCAGTGACCTTTGTTTTCGGCGACACCCTTGTGGCTAAAGACGATAAAGCTGCTTTTCGTGCCTCTCGTGAAGGCTTTCGAGCTGTGACTGTTAACGGCGACCTCTACGAGGCAGGAGGCGCCTCACAGTCAGGATATTATAGGGCTCCCATTGATTTTTCCACGTTGATTCCGAAGGAAGCCGCTGTCAAAAGCCTTGATGAAGCAGTTAGAACCTTGCAGGAGCATCTTTCCAAAAGAGGAAGCGACATAACAGGGTTCGAGGAAGAAATAGGCAAGACACGAACCGAAATTACAAGGTTAACTGAAGCCACAACCACACTTGAAAATGAAATTTCACGCGTGTGCCGAAGTGCAAAAGCTACAGCGAGAAACGTTAGACGAATAGAAAAGAACATTAAGACTGTTCAAGAGCGGCTTGAAAAAGAAAAAGAACTGATGGGCATTCAAAAAGCTCAGCGGAGCTCGATTGTGAAGGAAACGCAGAAACTAAGAGGCGAACTGGCAGCTTTGAGGCGCAAGGTTGACCCCTCGCATATTAAGGAGTTAGAAGTGCAGCGAGGCAAACTCGGAGACGAACTCGTGGTCCTCGGACAGAAGCTGAGCACCGTCGAATCCGAATTCTCCACTTCGCAGGCTAAGCTTGAGCAGATACTCAGAACAGGTTATGATAACGTAAAAATTCAGCTAAGGAAAGTTGAGCATCAACTCGGAATTCTAGAAGAAGAGGCTAAAGAGGCTGTTCAAGAGAAAGTCACGCTTGAAAGCGAATCTTCCAAACTAGAAGACGCTAAAGAGGAATTGACGCGTTCAGTTCTCTCTGCCAGAAAGGAATCACAGAAATTCACTGGGCAGATCGACGACATCGACAGGCAGTTACGACGAGCTGACAGCGAATACGAGCATGCTGAACACCTATTCAATCAACTGCAACTGAACTTGCAGACTCTGCAGATGCAGTCTGACCAATGCTGGTCTCAACTGAAAGGCTTCGGCTATGAGAAACCGCTTGAGGTTTCTCTGGAGCAATTGGAACGCACTGAATCCTCGCTGAAATTAATTCGGTACGAGCTAGACCGCTTAGGCGCGGTGAACCAGTTGGCTTTGGCGCATTACACCGAGCAGATTGCACGTTACAGGGAATTGTCAGTGCGCTTGAATGAGCTCGAAAAGGAAAAGCAGTCTATTCTCTCATTCATGGATGAGATTGAACGGAAAAAACGGAATGTTTTCATGGAGGCTTTCAGCAAAATCAACGGCAACTTCAGCAAATACTTCCTAAAGCTGACAGAAAGCGGAGAAGCCTCTTTGAAACTGGAGAACCCTGAGGAGCCGTTTTCAGGCGGCATCGACATGATTGTGCAGTTTCCAGGCAAGCCTCCTATTCTTGTTAGCGGCGCCAGCAGCGGTGAACGTTCAGTTACGGCTGTGGCTTTTCTCTTCGCTATTCAAGATTATTCTCCTGCTGCTTTCTATTTGTTCGATGAAGTGGATGCGCACTTGGATGCTTTGCATGTTGCTAAGCTAGGTGACTTGCTGGTTGAGGAATCGGCTAGGTCGCAGTTCATTATTATTACGTTGAAACCTGAGATTGCCAATAAGGCGCAGAGAGTTTATGGTGTTTATGAGCACAAGGGCGTATCCCAGGTGGTTGCAGCAACGTTCAAGGAGGCGGCATAGAAGCGGTGACTTTAGAGGCACCAACGGCGAGCAACAAAAAGCCGTTTTACTTCCAGCCTCCATGGAACATACTGTTCGAGCTCAATCGACTGCGCAACCTGCATCCATGGGAGATTGACATAGCATTTCTGTTAACCACTTTTCTGAAAGAAATGGACAAAAGAGGAGCAGTGGATTTCCGAGCTTCAGGAGTAGCCTTGGACTCTTCATCGGCGATTTACCTTATGAAGTCAAAATTGCTCCTAGAACTGGAAAAACCTCCAGCTCCACCTAAAGCGGCTTCTGATTTTTTGCCTCCGCCTCTTTTTCTTCCAGTTCGTTATGAGTTAACGTCGACTACAGTGCAGGAGTTGCTCAAAGTATTAGACGAAGTGCTGAAAGGAGAGCATCTGCTTGCTCTGAAGCCCCGGACAGAACCTATTCTGCCGCCTCCGCCAGAGATTCTTCCGCCTTTAGATCTTTACCTTGTTGAAATTGAAAAGCAAATGGAACGGCTTTATCTGAAACTGGTAAGGTTAGCTGAGCAAGGAAAATTCGCTCTTTTCTCAAAAGTCATAGTTGGATTGGAGCGGCTGGAAGCCATAAAAATATTCATCGTCATGCTGTTTCTGGCGCAAAAAGGTGAAATTACACTATGGCAGAACGAGGAATTAACGGAAATCTACATTGTGCTTAAAGGCTGCTTGCCTGCAGATGAGAAACCACCAGTAGGAGTTGTCTAATCTGGCAAACCTGGCAACAGCAGTTGCGAAGGTAACGGTGGAAGATTCTGAAAAACGTGACGTGGCTCTTTTGGAAGCCGCTCTTTATGTGGCTGGACGCCCGCTTGACCTGCGGACATTGGCTTCTGTTCTGAAGACTCGGTCACAGAACAAAGTTAGGCGACTGGCAAGAGCATTAATGGAATCCTATAAAGCTCATTCAACAGCCATTGAGATTCTGGAGCTGGAAGACGAACGCTTTGTCATGCAATTGAAAACAGAGTACACCCCCTCGGTGCGCCGTTTAGCCTTTCGTCCGCTTCTCTCAGTGGGACCGTTGAGAACCTTGTCGTACATAGCCTTCAGACAGCCAGTCGCGCAGTCTCAGGTTATCGACGTCCGTGGTGGACACGCTTATCTCCACGTCAAGCAGCTTGAGGAACTTGATTTAGTTGTCCGAGAACGAGTTGGAAGAAGTCGAATTCTGCGAACCACGCAGTTTTTTGCGGATTACTTCGGGTTTAGCCATGATTTGAAGACTATGAAGCAGCAGCTTAAGAATGTGTTCGAAAAAGAAGATTTAGCTAAACTGGAATCTGCGCAGGATGCTAGCAAGGTGTAACTGGGTTAGCGTTGCGTCAGAGAGCATCAGAGGGTTTTTCAGACAAACTTAAAAAGCAAACCTTATCTATGGAGGAAAAGGTGAACTCTAAATGGCATTCGACCTCACTGTCTTAGTTATACACATAATCGTAAACATCATAATTCTGGCACCTGTTCTATGGCTATCTGGAAGACTTTTAGTCGGCAAGGACAAAGCAAAGCTTACGGACGCTATTTGGATAGTAGTTCTAGGCACAGTGGTTGGAGCAATCTTCGGCTATTTCTTCTCAGGCTGGGTCGCTCTTATCATTGAACTTGTACTGTGGCTGTTGATAGTCAAGCATTTCTTCGACTGCGGTTGGCTCAAAGCACTAGCCATCAGCATCATAACAGTAATAATCTTCGTGATAATCGTGGCAATACTAGCCCTCATAGGAATCGCCTTGTTCGTCTTCCTCTAAGATTGCCGTCTAGAAAACTAGCCCAAAACTCATTTTTCATAACAACGATTACGCCTAATCCTAATTCACCCTTTTCCAAATAATAGAAATCATAATTGGAGCATGTTAGAGGGGGTCTAGTATTCGTGCGCACACAAAAACAAAAAAGAGCGGTTATAGTGATATTTCGAACATTAGTCTTTCAACGAGTTCTTTGTAACGATTCCTAATCGTAACCTCAGTGACCTGTGCGATTTCAGCAATTTCTCGTTGTGTCTTTCTTTCACCCGTCAGCACTGATGCTATGTAGCTGGCAGCCGCGGCTATGCCTGTTGGTCCTCTGCCCGAAGTAAGCTTAAGGTCTCTAGCTGTTGAAAGAATCTTGTGAGCGATTTCCTCAACTTTGCCCTGCATAGTCAACTGATTCGAAAACTTGGTTATGTACTGGCTTGGCTTCAACGGCGGAATAAAGTAATTCAACTCTTTTATGAGGAACCTGTAACTGCGCCCAACCTCTTTCTTGTTAATGCTCG
>Ga0315277_10012613_pt1 | contig 10595 bp, 4 predicted proteins | sample YL17G05_15_MG_FD_203695 | JGI IMG/M metagenome (GOLD analysis project Ga0315277, IMG submission 203695) | Sediment microbial communities from Yellowstone Lake, YNP, Wyoming, USA - YL17G05_15 | ecosystem: Environmental > Aquatic > Freshwater > Lake > Sediment | place: USA: Wyoming | collected... | reverse complement strand
AAGAGCCGGATAATCCCGCTCACCGAGGCTCCCAGAACCTTGCGGATGCCGATCTCTTTGGTCCGCTGTTCGGCCATGAAGCTGGCCAGCCCAAAAAGCCCCAGCCCGGAAATGATAATCGCCAAAGCCGAGAAGGACAACAGCATGTTATTGAGACCTTCGTACCCTGTGTACAGATCCCTGAATTCCTCATCGAGAAAATGACACGCGAAGGGGTAACTCGGACAGTTTCTTTGCCATACATCTTTCATGTATTGCAGCGTCGAGTTGACGTCGGCCGCGTCGATTCTGGCAAAAAGCAACCATTGGTGAAACGTAGGTTCAAAGTAGATGACCAATGGTCCGATACTCCGATCGGCCGGCCAAAAGTGGAAGTTTTTGATCACCCCGATGACGGTGAAGGATGAGCCGTCGTGTTGCAGCTGTCGGCCGATGACCGATTCACCGCCGATCTGCTTTGCGAAAGCCTCATTGATGACGATTTCATTCGCGGCGCCGCCCGGCGACGTCGGCGAGAAAAACCTGCCGTCCACGATCGGCACCTGAAACGTCCCGGGGAAATCATGATCAACGCCGACATAGGTGACAAACGGATCCACGGCGGGGTCTCTCCCCGCCCAGTCCCAGCCCTCACCATTCCAGTAGATTCCCGAGGGAGAACCGGTCGCCCTGGTCACGTGCTGGATTTGGGGCCGCTGCAGCAGTTCGTTGTTGAGTTGGTCGAAATTCACTTCGTCGTTCAGCGGGAGGACGACCATTTGTTCCTTGTTGAAGCCCAGGTCTTTATTGACCAGGTACCCATATTGCCGGTATGCCACCATAGCGCTAATAATTAAAACCATTGAGGCGGTGAACTGAACGATTACCAGTCCTCTTCGAAGTGTGGAGCGCCTGTTTGTTCCCAAAGAAGAGCCTTTCAGCACCTTGACCGGGAGGATACGCGACAGCAGCAACGCCGGATAACTACCGGATAAGACGCCGGTCATGATAATAACGGCGATCACACCGAAGAGTAGGATCGGTTGGCCGATCAGATCGAACGAGACCGGGTCTCCCGTCATGCTCCGAACAACCGGAAGCAGCAGTTCCGCCAGGACGACGGCAACGAACCCCGCCGCCGCGACATGAAAGAACGACTCGAAATAGAACTGCTTCACCAGGTCGCCGCGACTGGCGCCGACCACCTTTCGCATCCCGACTTCCCTGGCGCGCTTGCTGGAGCGGGCGGTCATGAGATTGATGAAGTTTATCGAGGCGATAACCAGAATTATGCCGGCGATAATGGAAAACAACACCACCATGCCTATCAGCCCGCCGGGGCGGTCGAAGGAATACAGGTGCACCCTCGAAAGCGGATAAAGAAACGGCTCCAAATTGGAGGTCGGGTCGGATTGCTTTATGCGTGGCAGGATTTTGCGGTTCACGTCCGTGTAATCCGCGCCGTCCCGCAGCTGGGCAAAGGTGTAGAAGGAGCAATTATACCAGGTTGTGAGGTACTCTTTGCCGAAAAGCTCTTCTATAAACGAAATGGGAACTAATATATTGGGCCGGATCGTCGAATTCGGCGGAGGCGTTTTCATCACCGCGGTCACTCGAAAGTGATACTGGTTGTCAATCACGATGGTCTGGCCGACAGGATTATCATTGCCGAAGTACTTTTCCGCTATCGCCTCAGAGATGACCATGGAATGTGGATCCAAGAGAGCAGTGAGGGAATCGCCCTTCACGAACGGGAAAGTGAACATCCGAAAAAAAGACGGTTCGACGGCCGAGATCTTTTCCCTGAATCGATCATCCCCGTGCTCGATCGAAACCTCCATGGGACCGCAATATCGCGCGGCCCCGGCCACTTCAGGAAATTCCGTCGCGAGGGCGGGTCCGAGGGCCGGCGGCGTCCCCGGGGTTGGCTGGGCTTCCCCGCCCAGCGAGTATAGGACCGGCACCCAGTACAGATTATCGATGTTCTTGTGGAATCGGTCGAAGCTGAACTGGTACAGCACCCACGCCATGATGAGAATGCAACAGGCCATGCCGATCCCGAGCCCGGCCACGTTAATGAAGGCATACCCTTTGTATCGCAGGATATTCCTTAACGCCACCTTTATATAATTTCTGAGCACAAACGCCTCCTATTCGTATTTGAGGCTGTCGACCGGGTTGGCTCGCGCCGCTTTTATCGCCTGGTAGCTGATGGAGGCCGAAACGATCACCAGTGCCGTCACTACAAACAGGGCCACGGTCACAACGCCGTTGTCAATCCGATAGGCAAATTGCTGGAGCCATCGATCCATGAGCAGATAGGCGATGGGAGCCGAGACGACCGCGGCGACCGCCAGCAGGGGAACGAATTCGGCCAGCAACAATCGCGTGACCGAAATCGTCGAGGCGCCGAGGACTTTGCGGATGCCGATTTCCTTCGTCCGCCGCTGAGCCATAAAGACGGCCAGGGCGTACAGCCCCAAGTAGGCGACGACGATCCCCACGATTGTGAAGGCGGCACAAATTCGCGCCATGCTCGCTTCGAGGAGATATTGCCGGTTAAAATCATCATCAAGGAAGAAGTAGTTGAAGACGCCGCCGGGGAACAGCCGCTTGTAGGTGCTTTCGACGGCGTTCATGGTGCTCGGCAGGTTGCGGACGTCAAGCCGCAGACTGAGGTAACGATAGTCCTCGGTCATGGCGAACATGGCCAGCGGCTCGACGGGACTCTGCAGGCCGCGGAAGTGAAAATCTTTGACCACCACGGCAATGGGATTATTATTCAAACGCTGACCGATGGCATCCTCGTTTGTCCCCCACCCGAAGGTGCGAACCGCCGCCTCGTTGACCAGAAGTCCGCCAATGCCGGTCTGTTCCCGGTGAACAGGCCCGCCGGCAACGATCTCGATACCATATTCCTGAAGAAAATCATCATCAATCCCGTACCAGTTTACCCGCTTGTATCCTTCAGCTTCCTTGCCCGATACCAACGTCCGCCATTGATAATTCCACCGGCCGGGAACGCTGGTGGAGATGGTCGCGCCCGACACCGCCGGGACGGCCATGAATGTTTGCTTTACTGCCTGATAGTTGTTCCCGTCGACAGTCCCCCCGTTGAATTCAATGACCAGTTTCTGTTCCTTATCGAATCCGAGCGGACGATTTTTCATGAACTGCATTTGCCGATAGACGGTGACGACACCGACGACCAAAACACCGACCATAATCAGCTGGCCGACGACGAGCACTTTTCTCAGGTTGATACGCCGACGGCTGGATGTGAGCGCCTGGTTTTTCAGCGCACTCACCGGCCGCAGGCCCGACAGGTAGAGCGCCGGATAACTACCGGCCAGCAGACTCACGATGATCACCGCGCCCACAGCCAGTGCGATCACTTCCGGCTGAAACAGCGCCTTGGGTGTAAACGGAATTATAAATGTGGCGCTCATTCCGGGGAGGGCCAGTTCCGCCAAAGCAACCGCGACTCCCAACGCGACCAGGGACAAAAGCAGCGATTCACTCATGAACTGCCAGAACAACTGCGGCCGTTGCGCGCCAGCCGCCTTGCGAATACCCACTTCCATCGCGCGGCCGGCGGCGCGGGCGGTATTGAGGTTGAGGAAATTGACGCAGGCGATCAAAAGGACGAGGATCGCCGTGGCCGCCATGCCGATCACGTAGGTGGGATTCCCCGGCGGTTCCACCTCCCACTTCAACGCCGGAGACAGATGGATATCGGCGATTGGCTGCAGAGAATATGAGTGCACCTCGCCGGACGCATCCTGCTCTTCCTTGCCGCGTTGGGTCGGCAGATTCCGGATGCGTGCTTCGAATGCCGCCGGATCGAAGCCATCCACCAGTTTGACGTAGGTCGGATTGAGGGGGCCGCCCCAGCCGACTGGCGGCACCTCGCTGTCGTCCATCATCTTCGTTGTTGATGAGCATAACATGGTAAATTTCAGGTGCGTGTTGGTCGGCTGATCGGCCACCACCGCCGTAACTTCGTAGACGATGGTGTCGATCTGGAGCGTTTTGCCGACGGGATTGTCGTCGCCGAAATATTTATTGGCGATCGCTTCCGTCAGGACCACCGTATGCGGTCGCGTCAGGCTGCCGGCCGATTGACCGCTGATGACCCGGAGGTTCAGGACGCTGAAAATACCGTCGTCGGTGACTCCGATCCGATCTTCAATGGCCGAGAGCGCGTCCCGCCGCACGATGGTGGGACGCAGCGGCCGCGCGCCAAAGGCCGCCTCGACCTCGGAGCATTCCTCGCGGAAGATGGGAATCAGAAGCGGCGAGGCCCCGGCGAACTGCAACTCCTCCACTTTCGTTTGTTTATGCGTCACAACGCGATAGATGCGGTCGGAGTCGGCATATCCGCGGTCATAGCTCAATTCATGGATGACATAGAGCGACAACAGCAGGCAGCAGGCCATGCCGACGGCGAGGCCGGTCACGTTGATGATCGTGTACCCTTTATGGCGGGTGATGTTGCGCAGGGCGATCTTGATGTAGTTTCTCAGCATGTCATGCTCCTATTCATATTTCAGGCTGTCCACCGGGTTGGCGCGTGCGGCGCGGAAGGCGTGACCGCCGATGGTCAGAAAAGCGACGGCCAGCGCCAGCGCGGCGGACATAAGAAAAATCCCGGGGTCGATGGCGACCCGATAGACGAAATCCTGCAGCCAGCGCGTCATGATGAAGTAGGCCAGCGGCCAGGCGAGAATATTGGCGATCGCGACCGCGGTCAGAAATTCCCTGGACAACAGCGCGACGATGGCGCCCGACGACGCCCCCAGCACCCGGCGAACGCCGATTTCCTTGGTCCGCCGTGAAATGACGAATGAGGCCAGCCCGAATAGGCCGATGCAGGCGACGACGCCGGCCAGCAGGCAGACGTAGTTCAGGATGGTGGCGAAGTGCTCGGTCGGGCGGTATTGGGCGGCCAAAAAGTCGTCGACGAAAGTGTACAGGAACGGCCGCTCGGGGAAGAGCCCGGCCCAAATCGTTTTGAGCCTGTTCAGCGTCTCCCCACGATGGCCGGGTTGAAAACGAACGAAGGCGTATTCGCATCGCTTCTGGTCCACCATCACCACCAGGGGCATGATGCGATTGTTCAGTTTGCGGAAGTTGTAATCCTTCACCACCCCGGCGATGGTGCTCTGGTACATCGGCGTCAGCTGCTCATTCTCCCCCGCATATGAAGCCAGAGGCTGTCCAATCGGATCCGAAAATCCAAACGCCGTCACCGCCGCCTGGTTGAGCATGACCGTCCCGGCAAGTGCGTTGGCATCAAAGCCCCTTCCGTCGTCAAGCGTTAGGCCCAGGGTGCGGGGGTAATCCGGATCGACCCAAACCACGGCCGTATTGAGCATACCCGCCCCATCCGGGCGTTGAAACGTCAATCCGTGACAATCGTCCTCGCCGGGGATATTCGACGCCGCGGCGACGGCGGCCACCCCGTCGCACTGCTGGAAGGCATTCTTCATGATATTATACTTGCTGCTGATCGACGAATCCGTCATCGGTACCACCAGCAGGTCATCTCTGTCGAAGCCCAGATCCTTGTTCAGCAGGAAATGGAATTGATCAAATCCTATCAGGGTGCAGATGAGAAGGATGGCGGCACAGCCGAATTGAAAGACGACCAGCACGCGCCGCAGTTTCAGTCCGGTAATCCCCCGAGCGAAGCCGCCTTTCAGAGCGGCGGCTGGCGGAGCGGCCGAGAGGTGAATCGCCGGGAATATCCCGGCCGCCAAGCCGACCACCAAGGCGGTGCCGAGAAAGCCGAACCAGATGACCGGTCCTGGAAGATAAGCAAACGAGACTTGGGCGCCGACCAGGCGGCTGAATGCCGGCTTAAGAAGTTCGACCAGGACCAGAGCCAGCAGGGTCGCTATCATTGACATCAGGATCGATTCGCCGAGATACTGCATGATGAGGTTGGTTCGGCTGCCCCCCAGCACTTTTCTCATGCCGGCCTCCATGGCTCGCTGCGAAGATCGAGCTGTCGCCAGGTTGACAAAATTCACGCCGGCTATCGCCAAAATGAGAACGGCCATGAGGGCATATTGGAACAGGGTTTTGGGTTCGATCTTATTCTCCACTTCCCCCCCGAGGAAAGAACCGAGATGAATATCGAGCAAGGGCTGCAGGTGGAGAGTGATAGTCGCCGCAGCTTCAGGACCCCGGAGTCTTCCGACCAGTGCCGGCAGCTGCGATTCAATCTGTTGCGGTGGCACGTCGGGACGAAGCAGGATATAATTCCAGACCGGAGCGTCCCAGTGTTCGGCAAATCCCTGCCACGCTGACGTGAGGGATGAAAATGAACCGAGAAAATCGAACCGCAGGTGCGAATTCAGGGGAATCGGGGCGAGGATGCCGGTAACGGTGAAGTCATAATGGTTCTCGTACCGCACCGTTTTCCCCAGCGGGTCGTCACGGCCGAAGTACTTCCGCGCGAACTCCTCCGTGATCACAGCGGTGAATGGTTCTTTGAGAGCGGTTTTCGGGTCGCCGGCGATAAGGGGGAAATCGAACACCTGAAATACTTCGGGGTCGGCGAAAAACAGGCCGGTTTCAAGAAATCCGTCGCGGCCGCAGGTTATCAGGGCGTCGGTTCGGAAGAAGCGTACCGCCGCCTCGACGGCCGGAAACTCCTGTACCAGCGCCGGGCCCAAGGGCACGCCGCTGGAGGCGCGGCGGCGTCTGAAACCATCCGAGCGCTGTGTTTCTTCGGCCACGCGATAGATGCGGCCAGCCTTTTCGTGGAAATCATCGAAGCAGTATTCAAATCGCACCCAGAGTAGGAGCAGCACGCAGCAGGCGATGCCGATCGCCAGTCCAGCGATATTGATGAATGAATAGCCCTTCTGACGAAGGATACTTCGGAACGCGACTTTCAGATGGTTCCCAAGCATATGGCACTCCTATTCATACTTCAGGCTGTCGACCGGGTTGGCACGCGCCGCCTTGATGGCATGGTAGCCCACCGCCGCAAATGCGACGAGGACGGCAATCACGCCCGCCGTAAGATAGGCTGCCCAGCCGACTTCGATCCGGTAGGCGAAATTCTGGAGCCAGCGATGCGCCGCGTACCACGACAGCGGCACGGCTGCCAGAAACGCAATCACGACCAAGAGCAGGAATTCTCTGGACAGCAATCGCACGATACCGGGGATGGTGGCGCCCAGCGTTTTCCGAATACCGATCTCCTTGGTGCGCTGTTCCGCCACGTAGGCGGCCAACCCGTACAATCCCAGGCAGGCGATGAAAATCGCCAGCGCCGAAAAGTAAGTCATCAGCGTTCCCAGCCGGTCCTCCGCACGGTACAGGCGGTCAAAGTCCTGATCCAGGAATCGATACGTAAATGGCAATTGCGGGAAGACCTTTTCCCAGGTTCTCTTGACGAAGGCGAGCGTCGAAGAGATCTCGCCGGGGCGCAGTCTGATGTACAGATTTTCAATGCCGCCCGGCGACAGGAACAGAACCAGCGGTTCGATCTTGTTGGTGAGCGGCTGGAAGTGGAAGTTCTTCATGACGCCGACGACTCGGGCGTTGATACCGTATGTGAGCCGCGCCCCGACCGCCGGATCTTTTTTCATCAGAGTCGCCAGTTCCTCGTTGATGAGGCAAGCATCGAGGGTGTCACCGGGGTGGGCGCGCGAAAAAGCCCGGCCCTCTTTCATTTCGATGCCCATCGTTTCCACGAAGTCATAGTCAACCCTATTGAAACTGATTAGGGGACTGGCGCCGGGCGGTTTGCCGTCCCAGTCGACGTTGCTCGAATTGGAGGACATGTATGCTATCGGTTGCGAGGATCCGGAGATACGCAAGATGCGTGCGTCCGCCAGGAGTTCACTCCGGAACCCCGCATACGAATCTGCGGTTCCCGGCTGCACGACAAGGCGCAGCAAATGCTCTCTATCATACCCGAGGTTTGTCTTCTTCATAAATGCCGTTTGACGAGCGACGACGATGGTGGCGACGATGACGAAGATGGACAGAACGAACTGCGTTATGACCAGAGCCTTCCGGAAAACGGCGCTCCCGGCCCGCCACTTGGAGCTTTTCCCCAGCACGGTCACCGGCTGTAGCGAGGACATAAACAGCGCCGGGTAGCTGCCGGCCACGGCGCCGCTGAACAGGGCCACGGCCAGCAATCCCAGTAGCAGGGTGCCGTTGTGCGTCAAGCCCAGGGAGAGTTCCTTTTCGGTGAGAGCGTTGAAGGCCGGTAGGAACAATTCCACGATCAGAATGGCAAGCACCAACGCCAGGGCTGAATAGATCAGCGACTCGCCATAAAACTGCCGGGCAATTTGGCCCCGGCCGGCCCCGCTGACCTTTCTCAGACCGACTTCTTTGGCGCGTTTCGCCGCCCGGGCGGTCGCAAGATTCATGAAATTAATGCAGGCGATCAGCAGAATAAAAATCCCGATCGCGCTTAGAATCCATATTTTCTGGGTTTCGTTGGAGGCCGTTTCATAGCCAAAATAGCTGTAGAGGTGGATATCCTTCACCGGGAAAAGGGAGAATTCCACGGTCCGTTGCCCTTTAGGGGGTAGCTGTCCTGCCGACAATCCGGTAGCAGGCATGGTGGCGTCATGACGGTAAACGAGGGCCAGGATCTTCTCGGTCACGGCGCTGACGGAACTTCCCTCGCGAAGCTGCACGTATACCGGGACCTCGTTGGAGGCCCAGGAATCATTGGCGATGCCGATGCTTTTGAGGAATTCGAACGGAATCAGTACGTCGGCCCTGAGTTCCGAGTTTCGGGGCATGTCTTTGACGACACCGGTTACCTGAAAGTCATAGGCGCCGTGCACGCGTAGAAACTCGCCGATCGGCTCCTCCGTCCCGAAGTACTTCGCCGCCAGAGTTTCGGAGATGACGATGGAATTGGGGCTGTCTAACGCCTTTCTCGCATCCCCTTTGACCAGCGGGAAAGTGAACATACGCAGAAATCCCGGATCGACAAAGGCCACGGCGGTCTCGTAGTAGGACGCACCCTGGTAACTAACCAGCAACTGTCCGCTACGATCATATCTAGTCGCGTCGGTTATCTCCGGTATTTCAGCGACCAGCGCTTGCGCCATGGGATAGGGTGTGACAGGTACATGGAACCATTGATCGTCCGTCCTCTGATCCATCTCGACGCGATAGAGATTATCGATATTCTCGTGAAAGCCGTCGTAACCGAATTCATCCTGCACCCACAGCAAAAGAAGGATACAGCACGCCATGCCGACGGCCAGCCCGGCGATATTGATGAAGGCGTATCCCTTGTGCCGGACGATGTTTCTGAGCGCAACTTTCAGATAGTTCCTAAACATGACCCTCTCCTTTTTTACCTCATTGACTGTTTCCCGGTCCGGCCTGCGCCGCGTCGCACGCATCCTGCAAAAAATCTCCTATACGTGCGCCTCGCGCCCAATGTTTTCCGTAACGATGCGGCCGTCAAAGAGATGGATGGTCCGATGCGCAAACTCCGCATAAGTGGGTGAATGGGTCACCATCAGGATGGTCGTGCCGCTTTCGTTGAGGTCGGTCAGCAGTTTCATGACCTCATCACCGTGGCGGGAATCCAGATTGCCGGTCGGCTCGTCGGCCAGAATCAGTTTCGGATTGGCCACCACCGCCCGCGCCACCGCCACCCGCTGCTGCTGGCCGCCGGAAAGCTGCTGCGGGAAATGATTGCGCCGCGCCTTCAACAGCATCTGGTCCAGAACCGCCTCGACCATCTCCCGCCGCTTTGACACCGGTACCCGAAGGTACAGAAGCGGTAGCTCGATGTTTTCGGCGACCGTCAACTCGTCGATCAGATTGAAGCTTTGAAAGACAAAGCCGATATTCCCTTTGCGGAATCGGGCCCGTTCGCGCTCCGCCAGCCGGCTGACGTCCTGTTCCCGGAACAGGTACTGGCCGCTGCTCGGCGTGTCCAAAAGGCCGATGAGGTTGAGCAGGGTCGACTTACCGCATCCGGACGGTCCCATTACGGCCACGAATTCGCCTTCTTTGACTTCCAGGCTGACGTCGTTGAGGGCCGTCGTCTCGACGTCCTCGGCAAGGTACACTTTTCTGAGTTCTTTGGTTTGAATCATGGTCGTCTCCACCTTCTATTTCTTCAGAATGATTTTGTCATATTGCGCAAACGTTTCGTACGATGACGTGATGACCCGGTCCCCCGGGCGGACTCCGCCCAGGACTTCGTACACGTCGGTGTTCTGCCGCCCAATCTGGACGTCGCATTTGGCCGCGGACTTGCCGTCGGAATCAAGGACGTAAACCCACCGGCCGCCGGTCGAATTATAGAAGCCTCCCCGGGGCAGCAGCACCGCCTGGGAAAGGTCGCCAAGCATGAGCTTTACCTGCAAGGTCTGTCCCCGGCGAAGATTGGGCGGCGTCTGGTCGACGAATTGAAGGTCAATCTTGAACTTGCCGTTGGTCACCTCAGGATAGACTTTGCTGACCCGCAACGAGGTGCTCACGCCCGTGGTAGTGGCCTCCCCCGGCAAGTCGGGGCTTATTCTGGCTACATAGTACTCGTCGACGTCCGCCTCGAGCTTGAATCCGACCAACACGTCGATTTGGCCCAGGCGTTGGCCCATGCTCTT
>Ga0315277_10012612_pt1 | contig 10596 bp, 5 predicted proteins | sample YL17G05_15_MG_FD_203695 | JGI IMG/M metagenome (GOLD analysis project Ga0315277, IMG submission 203695) | Sediment microbial communities from Yellowstone Lake, YNP, Wyoming, USA - YL17G05_15 | ecosystem: Environmental > Aquatic > Freshwater > Lake > Sediment | place: USA: Wyoming | collected... | reverse complement strand
GGGTACGACAAAGGAAAAGTCATCATGAAGCACTACGTTGCCGTTCTCGCGGTTCTTTCGGCCACGGCGGCCTGGCACGCGGGAATCAACCAGGCCCGTCATGCGGCCGCCCAAGCGAGGCTGCCCGGCGAGACGTTGTCCATTCCTGCGGTGATCGGCTCATATGCACAGGATGGGCCCGACACGGAGGTGAGCGAAGACGTTCGGCGCACGCTGGAAACGAGTTCCATTCTGGGGCGGTCTTATCGCGGACCAAGCCGCTGGCCCATTGAGCTTGTCATCGTGTATGCAGGCAGCACGCGCCGCAGTCTCCACTTTCCCGAGGTATGTGTTGTGGGCCAAGGCTGGGAAATCCGGGAACAGACCACCATGCCGGTCGGATTCACGTTTTCGGCGACCCGCCTCATCTTGGTGAGGAATAAAAGGAGCGAGGCAGTCCTCTACTGGTATAAGACCGGCGACCAACTGACGGGGAATTTCTTTGCGAACTCGTGGCATTGGGCGTACCAGCAGTTGTCGAAAGGCAGCGCGACCTCGGCGATGATTCGCGTGAGCACCCCCATTGCCAATGACGATGAGGAGGCCGCGTTCCAGCTCCTGGAGGATTTTGCCGCAAAGCTTACGCCGATACTGATGGAACGAGTGAAGTAATTCAAGACCGAACGAAAGGAAAACAGGACACAATGGACCGTCATCGCGTAGTTGTTGCGTCAGTACTGAGCCTTCTCCTGTTCGCGCTTGGATGCAGCGCCCGAAAGAGCGAGCAATACCGCCGGGACGGGGATACCCTGTTCCACCTCGGAAAGTTCGACGAGGCGGAGGGCGCGTATCGCCGCGCGGAAGAAGTCGATCCTAACAACGCGCAGGCAAAAGTCGGGCAGGGCCGGTGTTACGTGGTCAAGCAACGTTATGAGGACGCGCTGGACCAGTTTCAGGGCGCGCTGAAAATTGCCCCGAACCTCGACGCCGCCTGCACGGATGCAGTTCGCGTCTTGATGAAACTCGGGAGGCCGGACGAGGCGCTGGCCATGGCGCAGCAGTACGAAACCGCGAATCCTCTCCGGGGCGGGGTAATCAGCGCTCACGTGCTTTGCGAAACGGGGCGGGCCGCGGAAGCCGTGGAGCGGCTTAGCAAGCTCCGGGAGCAGTTCCCGGATTCAACGAGCCTGCAAGTAAGTCTGGCCGCCGCCCATCTTGCCGCGGGTGGGCCGGCCGATGCGGAGACCGAACTGCGCGCGCTCCTTGCCAACCCGGACCGCGAGTCCGGCGTTGCGGCGCGACTGCTCTTGATTGACGCCTGTGAGGCGCAGGGAAAGGCCTCGGAAATGGCTTCTGAGCTGGAGCGGCTGTCAAATGAACGTCCCGATGATATGGGGATGAAGCTGGCGCTGACCTATGCGTTGCTGAAGGTGGGTCGCGTTGAAGATGCGGAGGCCAAGGCGCGCGAGATGTATCAGGAGCAGCCGAATTCGGGCTGGGCAAACCACTTGCTGGGCTCGTGCTTGCTTGCCCGGAAACAATATGCTGAGGCGGTGCCGTATCTCGAAAAGGCGGCTGCGGCGTTGCCGTTGTTCACGCAGACGACGCGTAATCTTGCCCTCGCCCTGGCCGGCGGCGCGGCGCCGGAGCAGGCAACGCCCGCTCCCGCCGGACCGGCTACGAGCCAGATCGCGCCGGCACCCCCGCCGCCGGAGGAGGGTCTTGCGGACTGGCGCGCGCTATGGAAACGGGCGGACCTCGGTTCGCTGCTCGCCAACCGCGCTGAGTTTCTGAGCCAGGGCGATCCTGAAGCCGCAGAGACCCTTGCCTTGGGGGCCTTTATTAAAGGAGATAAGGCACTAACCCAGGAGCTTACAGCGGCCCTGCCCGCGAACTCGCCGCTACAGGGGTATTTCCGGGCAGTGGAAAGCCGGAATAGCGAACAGTTCTTCCAACACATGAAACAGTGGACCGAAACGGATCCGGCACGTTCGGTGCTTCGGGCAAATGCTTACGCCGCAGGGCTGGCGCTGATGGGGGCGCGGTTTCAAGCGGTGCACGTCCTTTCTATGAGCTTTGACTCCGCGCCGGACTACGGGATCACGCTGTACAATCTGGCCCAAGTCCTCCGCGCTTCGGGGAATCCGTTGCTTGCGGCCAGAGTGCTCGGCAGGCTGGTTCCGCTGGCCGTGAGTAACGTGGACATACACGGGCTCCTGTACACCCTGTTCCGTGAAGGCGGGGCGCTGGATGAGGCCCAGAAAAGCGCGGAGATCACGTACAGCCTGTTCCCCAACAGACCGGACGTGTGTTTGAATCTCGCCCAGGCGTATCTCGATACCGGCCGCTTAGACGTGGCGGAAAAGGTGTTGAGGCGGGCGGCTGAAAGTCATCCCGACGCCGCACGCTTGCAGATCGGGTTGGGACGGCTTCTCCTGCATTCCGGCAAGCCGGATGAGGCTTATGCCTTGCTCAGCAGCCTGCAGGCGCCTCCCGAGAACCAGCGGGAACTGAAGGCCAGCATCGTGTTTTGCCTTGGGCGGTTGAACGACTGGGACCGCGTGTTGGAGGCGACGACGCCGGTACAAGGGGAGGATTTGGGAGGGCCGTTGCGCCTGATTCGGGCCGCGGCGCTTCTCAACAAGGGAAAGCCGAATGAGGCCAAGACGCTGCTGAGGACTCCGGCGGAGACGGAGAAGGCCGATACGAATAGGCAAATCCTGTTTGCGGCGTTGGGCGAGCCCGCCCTGTTGGAGGCTGGTGAAGCGAAGGCCCTGGCGACTTCGTTGGCCGGAAACCTTCCCGCCCTCACACATTATGTGTACGCCCTTGCCTGTCTCGACATCCCTTCCTACCGGTTGGCGCTGGCGAGCTTGCAGGACGCTTATGACCTGTTGGGAGGCGACCCGGTTATTGCCGGCCTCATGCTGCGCTGCATGACCCGCGCGCTGCCCGAAGAGGTCCGCGTCCAACAGGCGCGTGCGTTGGCCGAGCGGCACGCGTCGTCAGGGAGCGTTTGGGTGGGTCTGGCAGAGGCCCTGGCCTCGCTGAAAGACGTCCAGGGCGAAGGGGAAGCCCTCGCAAAGGCGGTGGAGCTGGGTCCGGATCTTCCGGAGGCGTGGCTCAAACGCGCGTTCTTCTTCGAACAGCAGGGAGATTGGCCGGCCGCGGCTGAGGCGTACAGACGTTTGATGAAGCTGACGCCGGACGACGGAATAGCCAACAACAACCTAGCCTATAGTATTCTCATGACAAAGGGCAACGTGGATGAGGCCCTGCAACTTGCCCAGGCGGCCGTCGAGAAACTGCCGAATGCCCCGGAAGCCCTCCACACGTTGGGGTTGGCGCAGTTCCGAAAGGGCGATCTGGAGCAAGGGCGCAAGAATTTGCTGCTTGCTCTGGCCCTGCGTCCCGCCGAGCCGACCCTGCTGCTGGACTATGGCCAATTGCTCATAGCGCAAGGGAGAAAGGAAGAAGGCCGGAGTTACATCCAGCTTGCAGTCCGGTTCAGCGATCAGGTCGGACTGAGTTTTCCTCGGCGGGCGGAGGCCGAAAAGACCCTCGCAACCGAGTGAGAAACGGCGCTCGCGGCCTGAGGACGCCCCGGTCGTCTTGTCGAGGTCAATAGGCCGACGCGCACGGTGTCATTCCGAAGATCGTCGTCGGAACACACCATCACAAACGCGGCGAACAGGACGTGCCTGTTCGTAGGTGAAATGCGAAAGTTCATCCTCACATGCAGGTGCGGCCAGCGCATGCTTGTCCCGGTCTCCGTGATTGGGAAGACCGGCCTGTGCCCGTCTTGCGGAGAGCGGATCAAGGTCACGCCCGAGGATGCCGAGGCGGATGAAGAGCGGCGTCGAAACAGGCAGCTTCGTCAGAAGGCGTTTCGCGGCCGGTTTCGGGACGTTTCGGAAGACGCCAAGCGGCAGTTCGAGCAAGCGGTGCATTTATATTACGCCAAGCACTACGGCGAGGCGCTTGCGATATTCGATTCCCTGGTCAAGGAGTACCCCGGGAACGCGGACGTCGAATCCGCCCGGGAACAATGCCTGCGAATGATGACCCGATACGCTTTGTCAGAAGGAAGCGCGACCCATTCGCCGCAGGACGGCGCCGAGCTCAATCTCGAAACCGTTAAGAGGGTCGTCCTCGAGAAGATGCTGCGCGGCTCGCGCGAGGAGATTCAGCTCCAGGCTGCGGAACTTGCCTGTAGGCTTCTCGGCGTTTCGCCGGACGGCGTTCATCCACGGCGTCATTCCGAAGATCGGCGTCGGAACACACCGCAGGACCTGCCTGGAGAGAAGAAAGATGAAAAGGCCGGCGAATGCACGGCTGGTGAACCGGAGCAGACGCCCGCGGCAGGCGCGTCATCGGGGTCCGGCGAGGAACAACATACTGAGGGAATTGCTGAAGGCTCCGCAGTGACGCAGGAGCCGCCTTCCGGCAACTTGAACGCGTTCTGGCAGGAACCCGCCGTGGACTGACGAGGCGCGCGCAAGGCTTCCGCGCCGCCCCTGGGGCGACTTGCTCACGGTGTCATTCCGAAGATCGGCGTCGGAACACACCGTCGGTCGCCGGAACGGGGAGTTGTTCCGTCACGGTGTCATTCCGAAGATCGGCGTCGGAACACACCTGGCGCGCGGAAGCCTTGCGCGCGCGCGTTCCTACGGGGAGTCGTCGCGTTCTTCGAGGCTGTTCAGCGTGGCCCCCCTCAGTCCCAGAAACTCATCCAGCATAGCCTCCGCGATTTCCGTGTCCAACCTGAGGAACTCGAGTGCGGCTTCATAGCCGCGGAAGACCCCTTTGTTGTTCTCGAGGGACTCTCCCGGCGCACAGGCCATCACATTGGCCAGCGCGACGATGGACACATGCATCTTCTGGGCAGTGGCCCGTTCCGGCGCATGATGGAAACGAATAGGCTCGGCGATTTCCGGGGGCAGGTCCCAGTGGTTTGCCAGCTCATACCCCGCTTCCGGATGGCCTATGCCGATGCTCTTCTCCTCCTCGACGACGAGTTCCTTCCCCCAGATGTACCGAGGAAGCTCCCGCGCGTAGTTGGGTTGCAGTTCAAGAAGAACAACGCGTCCCAGGTCATGAAGCAGGCCCGCAGAGAATACGCCGGCAAGGAACTTTTGACCGCAAGCTTTCGCCACGACGCGGGCGGCGGCGGCACTGTACATGGATTCGAGCCAGAAGCTGCGATAGTCGAAGTGTTTCAACTTGTTTGCGAGATCGGCGACTGCCACGGACAACACGATCCCGTACGTCTCGCGGAATCCGAGCAAAGATATCGCGTGCGTTAGGTCCTTAATGCGATGCCGGAATCCATAGGCCGCGGAATTTGCCACGCTCAGCACTTTCGCCGCCAAGGGTGGGTCCAGCGTGACCACGTTTACGACGTCGCGGACGGTACTTGCGGCATTGTCCATAACGTGTCTCACGCGGACCACGGTTTCCGGAAGCGCCGGGAGCGAGGCGATCTGGCGGATCAGGTGCGCCACATGGGAGAGCTTTGTGCTGGCGTGCCAGCGCTCGAACTGGGCTTCATCCTTTTCCCCTGCCGTTGGCGGCAATTCCGCCACGCGCTCCTCTACGGTGTCATTCCGAAGGTCACCCTCGGAAGGCACCGTCGGTACCGGCTTCTCCTCCTCTTCATGCCGCCTCGCGTAGTGAAACTCGATGGCCGTCTGGAGGTTCTGCTGCGAGCAAAGCAGTATTTTGGGACGCAAGCCGGTCTCGGCCTCGATTTCGCGGACACCTTCCTCGCTCAACGGGTCCATGGCCCCGACCACAAGCGTGTTTCCCACTCGGTCGAGGGGGATAATCTTGTGTTTCTGGGCCAGGGCGGGGCTTACGAGACCAATAAGGTTTTCGCTGATGGCAACGTAGGAGGCATACACGCCAATCGCTCCGGGATGGGCGAGGAAGAAGTCGACGAGGACGCTCGGGGAAAGGTGGCTCAGCGACATCAGATTATCGACGATGTTTCCCCCGCGCTCTCTTTTCATTTGGACCGCCTCGTTGAATTGTTCCCGGGTGACTATCCCGGCGTCGACAAGCAGTTCACTGATGTTTCGGTCGACAGCCACTCTCCGCAGGCTCTCATCGGCGGTTGCGAAGGTAGGCCGGCGCACTCCGACCCTCCTGTTCTCAAAGAAAGGGTCTTCCCTGTCTCTCTTCTCTCTCTGCATGACAATCCCGTCTGCCGGCCCTGCAACCCCGACGGTGTCATTCCTAAGATCGTCCTCGGAACGCACCGTGCGTTCTTCGGTCGGCCGGTCCGAAGAACCGAACAACGCCACTAGCCCTATTATGGTCCGATCGAGACACATCCCGCAACCGTGGTGGGACTATCGGTGGGGCATGCGGACTGCGATCGGTTCTTTGATGCTGAGCAGGGTGGCAAACTTCTTCACCCGAACCAGAAGCGCCTCGGTCAGCACGCCGCCTCCTCTTAGAAGCAAGTGGCCGTTCAATGTCTCAATGTTGCCCACCAGGGTGAGTCCCGGTCGCAGGTCGGACAGTTGCAGCAGGATCGTAGGCGGCTCTTCCACGGTGAGTAGAGAAACGCCTCCGGAGTACAGTTCAAGGGCCGCGTGCAGCACCCGCGGGTCATACCATCCGTCGCGCTTGCGCATCATGGCGAGGGCCTCTTTTTTCGCCACGCCGCCCGACTCGATATCGAGCATGTCCAGCACCACTTTGAGGATTCGTGCACCGAGCGGGATGTTGTCGCCTGAGACACCGTCTTCCGGGAAACCCGAGCCGTCGTAGTGTGTGTTTTGGTAAAGGACGATGCGGGCCACAGATTCCAGGCGGGGTATCCGCGCGATCAGCTCCTGCGCAGTTGCGGGGACGCTCGCAAACGCGCCCTGTTCCTTTTCGGTCAGCGGTTCCCCGGCGTACGCCCGCACCAGCAATTCCTGCGGAACCGCCATATACCCGATTTGGGACAACGTGGCCGCCAGTTCCACTTCCCAAAGGTCGATATCCTTGAGCTGCGCTGCAATGGCCTTGACACAACCCCGCAATTGCACGGTTCGCCCGAACGCTTCGGGATTCACCCAGGACAGAATTTCGGCCAGGAGTTCCACGGCGCCATTGAGTGTGCCCTCGAGCAGTTCCTTTTCCGCGGTAATCAATCGGTATTGGTTGATTCCCGCAACGAGGGCCTGCCCTAATACCTCAGACGGACAGGGCTTGGTGAGAAAGCGGAAGATATTGCCTTCATTGACCGCGTGCATGGCAACCTGGATGTCGGCGTTTCCCGTGAGCATCATCCGGACGGTGTCGGGCGCTTCCTCCTTGACGCGGGCAAGAAACTCAATCCCGTCCATCCCGGGCATGCGCATGTCGGAGACGACCACCGCGAATGGTCCTTTCTCCGTCATGACCCTCAGCCCTTCTCGGCCGCCCTCAGCCGTTTCCACCCTCATCACGCGCCCCAGTCTGCGCTGATAGGCCTCCAGGATGTTGGGGTCATCGTCCACAAATAGAATCTGCTCATTCATCGTCGCACTTGCTCCTTCATGTGCCATTCCTTACTTATATCACAGTTATGTCTTAAGGGGATAGCAAAAAAGTCGATGCTTTCCGCGCTTGTGCCAGTTCCCGGTTTCCGCTACGGTGTCTTCCGACGATCAGCCTCGGGATGGCACCGCTTGTGCCAGTTCCCGGTTTCCGCTTGTGTGACCCACGGTGTGTTGCGAAGATCATCCTCGGAACACACCGTCGACGACGTCTTCGGAATGGCACTTTCGGCGATCACGGGGAACCTTGCACTTGGTTCTTCTGACGGCAATAATGATTGCGGTCAGACACGGTGTCTTCCGAGGATCAGCCTCGTAAGGCACCGTACACGGTGTGTTCCGACGCCGATCTTCGGAATGACACCGTGCCAGAAGAGAAGGGATGGTCCGGTAGGATGGTTTGTGCGCGCCGGCTGAGTCTGTTCGTCTTCATAGATGCCCTGGGGTGGGAACTGTCGCAGCGGCACGCTTTCCTGGACGGCCTGACGACGGTCAGGTCCCCCCTGGCCACCATTTTCGGGTATAGCTCGACCTGTGATCCCACAATTCTGACAGGCAAGTTGCCTCGAGAGCACGGGCATTTTGCTTTTTTTACCTATAACCCGGCGCAGTCGCCGTTCCGGCACTACCGCATGCTGCGCGTCCTGCCCAAGAGCATCATGGACCGGGGGCGCATCCGCGGCAAACTCAGCCGGGTCATGAAGCGGTTCCACGGGTATACGGGGTACTTTCAGCTCTACAACATGCCGTTCGAGCACCTTCACCTCTTTGACTACTCGGAAAAGCGGAGTCTGTTTGAGCCCGGCGGTATTAACAGCGGCGCGCCCACGATTTTTGACGTGCTCCGCGAACACGGGATTCCTTTTAGCAGGTCAGAGTCGTTCTCAGAAACGGCGAGCATCGCTAGACTTGAAGCCGGTATCGACCGGGGCGAGGTGACTTTTGCCTATCTGTTCTTCGGGGCGCTGGACGGCGTGCTGCACGCGCAAGGGACACGGGCGTCCGCGGTGTCGGAGCACATCCGGTGGTATGAAGAGCGGCTGACCCGTCTTGTGGACCGGGCGGCGCGACAGTATGAGGCGGTTCGGCTGTTTGTGTTTTCAGACCATGGCATGACGGATATCACCGGCACATGCGACTTGATGCGGCGGATTGACCGGCTGGGGCTGCGGTTCGGCGTGGACTACGCGGCCGTGTACGACTCGACCATGGCCCGTTTCTGGTTTCTCACGGGAACCGCCCGGGAACGCATCGAGGCGGCGTTGCGGGAAGAACCGCAAGGCCGCATCCTTTCCGAGGAACAGCTCGCGGAATGGGGATGTGATTTCCCTCATCACGAGTACGGCGAGCTGTTCTTTCTCCTGCACCCCGGGGTGTTGCTGTGCCCGAGCTTCATGGGTGCGAGACCCCTTGCCGCCATGCACGGCTACGAGCCACAGGACCAAGACTCAGTGGCCTGCTTCCTCAGCAATGTGCCGGTCGCCCCCCTTCCGAGGCGGTTGGAGGACCTGTACGACGTGATGCGCCGGGAGGCGCTGCAGGGGCGGGGCGCGCAATAAGCACGGTGCCTTCCGAGGGTGAGCTTCGGAATGACACCGTGGAGGAACAAGCTCCAGCACGTTCATCAAGTTCGCATCGCAACGGCGTACCAATGCCTTGACAAAAGGGGGTGTATCATTTATCCTGTCGGTGTCGAAGAGTGTTAGGCGCAAAGATCGCGGAGGTGTACGAAAATGAACCTTTACCGTTTTCTCTATCGGTGGGCAGTACCTTTGCTTATGCCGGTTCTGACGATCCTTTTCTCGATCACCTTTGTGGCATGTTTTCCAGCCGGCGAAGGGGAAGGCGAGGGCGAAGGCGAAGGGGAAGGCGAGGGGGAACCTGTTATAGTCACGGTCAGCCCATCTTCCGCGCACGTGGCGGAAGGGGGCGCACGAACGCTGACAGCGGCATCCACCGACCCTGCCGACACCTTCATGTGGCGCTCAACGAACACCGATGCTGCAACTGTGGCCGCCACCGGCGACGCCACCGCCACCGTAACCGGCGTAGCGGCATCTACGAGGGCGGTAATCATCAGAGCCCTGGGGACACACAGCCTCGCTTATGGGACCGACGAAATCATCGTGACCCGGGTTACCGTCTCTCCGTCCTCTACGTACCTGGAGGAGGGCGACACGGTAGCACTTGCGGCGGAGTCTACGGATACTTCCGACACCTTTGTGTGGCAATCCGGCAACGAGAATGTCGCCACCGTGGACGCGAATGGCGTGGTCACCGCAGTTGCCGCTGCCGCGGAACCGGCAACGATCACCGCCACGGGCTCGGACAGCGGTGTGGACAGCGGTGTAGCAGGAACTGCGGAGGTGTGGGTGACACGAGTCACCGTGACCAGCCCGAGTCCGTATGTTCAGGAAGGTGGGACCCTATCGCTAGCCGCCGTGTCCTCACTGGAGGAAGACACCTTCACGTGGGCATCGGGCAATGAGGCGGTGGCAACCGTGGATGCCACGGGAACAGTCACAGGCGTTGCGGCAAGCACGGAGACCGTAACCATCACCGCGACGGGGAGTATTAGCCACGCCACAGGGACGGTTCAAGTGCGTGTGGTCCTGGTCACCGTGACCAGCCCGAGTCCGTATGTCCAGGAAGGAGGGACCCTATCGCTAGCCGCCGTGTCCTCACTGGTGGAAGACACCTTCACGTGGGCGTCGGGCAACGAGGCAGTGGCAACCGTGGATGCCACGGGAAGAGTCACAGGCGTTGCGGCGAACACGGAGACCGTAACCATCACCGCGACGGGCAGCATTAGCCAGGCCACAGCGACGGTTCAAGTGCGTGTGGTCCTGGTCACCCTCACCAGCCCGAGTTCGTATGTTCAGGAAGGTAGGACCCTATTGCTAACCGCCCTGTCCTCACTGGCGGAAGACACCTTCACGTGCACTTCGGGCAATGAGGCGGTCGCAACCGTGGATGCCACGGGAACAGTCACAGGCGTGGCGGGCAGTGCAGACCCTGTGATTATAACGGCAACCGGAAGCGTCAGCGGCTTTTCGGATTCGATCACGCTGTGGGTGGTTAACGT
>Ga0315277_10012611_pt1 | contig 10596 bp, 8 predicted proteins | sample YL17G05_15_MG_FD_203695 | JGI IMG/M metagenome (GOLD analysis project Ga0315277, IMG submission 203695) | Sediment microbial communities from Yellowstone Lake, YNP, Wyoming, USA - YL17G05_15 | ecosystem: Environmental > Aquatic > Freshwater > Lake > Sediment | place: USA: Wyoming | collected... | reverse complement strand
AGCGCTTATTCCGGCGCACCCGCGAAATTGGCGCGAATGCCGATTTCCCAGTCGTCGACCTGAATATAATCGGGTGGGCGGTGCCCGGATACGTATCTCGCGAAAAGAACGAAACTCGTCTTGCTCTCCAGGGTCGAAAAGTATTTTGCGAATTCCCACAGGTAGTACTCCTGCGGGCCGCCGTCGTTGATTTGGGTAATCTCCACGTGGGGGTAGAAGTATGTGTTCGCGAGCACTTCGAATCCCCAGTCCGCGGTGAGGTTGGCTCTGAAAAAGGCCGTGTCGCCCGGATAATTCTCGAATATCCGATCGAACGAAAAACGAACCGTGATCGGGATCGTCCCTGTGACCCTATCCGCCTTTAGAAGCCGACCAATGATATCAACGTCAGTCCCGGGAATTTCCTGCATTGCCCTAATGCTGATGAGGTAGTTGCGGATTTTCCATTTTTCCGTGGCGCTGTCCTCAGAAGCTTCCAGTCCCCCGTTGAACAAGAGAGACCCCCGGTACGGATGACCCAGGGTTATGGAAACATCTTCCCCGGCAGCACCTTCAAAACCTCCCGTCACGCCTCCGCTGTGGGTCAGCCAGTTAAACGCACCTCCGAAATCTCCACGCACGATACCGTCGGGGTGGAAATCAAATGGGTAGAGGACGTCAAAAGAATATCGCATTCCGAAACGTCGATACTTGTCCATCCCCTCGACGAGATAGTCGCCAAATTTTCTCACTTCCCCTGCTCCCGTCACGGATACGGCCAAAGTGGCGGGGTCGAATAGATATGGGAAATCGATACGCGTCACAGGAAGAGATGATTTCCCCTCGGTCGACGAGCCACTGACAAGCGACCCAACCGGACCAAGAAGGAAAAAGCATGTCAGGGTGATAACCTTCGACATGACATTACCCCTCTTTATCCGGGTTTAGCACCGCCGGCTTGAAGATTTCCAAGAAGTAATCTTTTATGACTTGGCTGTCGACGGGGTCTCGTTCCAGGAGCGATTGATCGTACGTCCATTGCAGCTTCTTCATCAGTTCGAAACGGCTGATTGCAAAACGATCGGCAAAGGTCGTAAAAGCGGTCGGTTTGGGGAAATATTCGATGAATGTCTCCTGGTAGCCGTCATCGAGAAGGGCGTCAATGTTCTGAAGTGCGCGGGCCAAACCGGCCGCCTCGAGGGTCATGCCGAATGCTATGCGGATGTTGTAGGGACTTTTGGGTATCATGCTGAGCCTCCTTCTTGACTAAGATCGCCTGATGCCAACGGCTAATAATGCGGTTTTATTTCTCGCGCCGCAAGACAAAAAAATGAGCAGATGCGCGGCGTTTTGGCGCCAAGACATTGCCTTCCTCTTTGCCCCGACGGTGTGCCCGGCGCGTGGGTATAATGGCAGGGCTGGAACATCGGCGAACGGCGTCATTTGTGCGCTCTGAAGAACACGACCAGGGCGACGACCAGGAAAGCGGCGTTGATCGCCCATGCGGCCGCATCCGGCGGCAGTTTGCCGCTGTATCCCAGCGACTGGGTGATCTTGAAGACGACGAAATAGACCAGCGAAATCCCCGAAGCGATGGCAAATGACATCGCCACGCCGCTGCGCCGGGGATTTGAGGCGACCGGGATACAGATGAACATGACGATGAAACTCGTCAACGGAAACGAGACTTTGGTTCTTAAATCGACCAGCTCTCGCGTGTACGGCGTGCCGGTCTTCTTGAGTACCTCGATGTATCCTTTCAACTCGCGGTACCCCATGTCCTCGGGTTTGCCGCGGAACTTGACGAACTCCTCGGGGCGCTCCCGGCAGTTGTCGAGCACCAGCGAATCGAATTTCGTATACGTTTCTTTGCCGTCGGCGAAGGAGCGATGGATGCCGTTATAGATGATCCAGCGGCCGCGGTCGAACCACATCCGTTCGCCCCGGTAAGATTCCAGCAACGAATCGGACTCGAACCTCTGCACGAGACAGTTGCGGGCCTCGCTTTGGCCGGGGCGAAGAGTTTCGAAATGGTAGATAAAGCCTCCCTCGCCCTGGCGGGAAAGGCTGTAGAGGATCGACCCGTCCCGGGCGGCGTCCTTTTTGATGCCGCCGTGCTTGATGCGGTTGCGCTCCTCGGTGGCCCTGGGCAAAACTTCCTCGTTGAAAAAAAAGTTGGCTATCGACAACAGAAGGGAAAACGCCAGAAGCGGCAGGGCGATGCGATACAGCGACACCCCCACCGATTTCATGGCCAGAATCTCATTGGTCCGCGCCAGAAGGCCGATCGAAAACAGCCCGGCCAGAAGAACCGCCGCTGGTACGATGATCTTGTAGATCCAGGGCAGCAGGTAGATGTAATATAAGATTACTTCTTTCGCGCTGGGGGCATTATCGACGATATCTTCCAGATTTTCCACCAAATCGACGATCAGCGCCACCAGCGTGATGGCGCCCACGGCAAGGCACAGGGAGATGATGAAGCGCATCAGCAGGTAGCGGTCGAGGGTGCGGATCACGGTTTCCTCCCGGCGGGCGCGGTGAATTTAAACAGGGTCCACATCGGCTTTTCGGTGGAGACGACATAGATGAGATAGATTCCCGCCACGCCGATAAGGATATTGGCCGACCACATGGCCCAAAAGGCGGTGATGATCCCTCGGTCAGCAAGGTCCTCGCCGCCGATGAGAAAGGCCCAGTAGAGCACAAACAGCCCCAGCGAGATCCCGATGCTGATCCCCATACTCCCGCGCTTGGCCAGAATTCCCAACGGCGCGCCGATCAACACAAAGACCAGACAGGCCACGGGAAGGGAATACTTCTTGTATACCTCAACATAATATGAATTGATCAGCTTTTCCTGGGTCACGATACCTTCCCGTTCGCGGGCGATCGTGCGCGTATCCGCCTCGATCTCCCGCGACAGATTGGTCAGGGCGGCTTGATCGACCGCGAGCGTGTCCGGGGATTGGGGAAAGGCGGCGGAGAAGAACCTGCCGACGCGCTCGGTAACCATTCCCGAGATCTTGCTGCGGTAGGGAACGATGCCGCTTTCCCACTTCATGATATCTTCCAGCATATTCCGGGATGATTTCTCCCGATCGGTGCGGAATTCGTCGTCGGATTCCTCAAAATCGCCGGACACGTCGCTGATGACCAGCCGCTGCGTGGTGAATGCCAGCCTGCGATATTTTTCCGGATCATCGGCGTCAAATTCATGGATTTCGCCGTCCTGCAGATCGAAAATCAGGTCGTGGCCGTTGTTGGTGAAGTCCAGATGGCCGGACTTGGCCACGATGGTGCGGGGCGTTTTTTCCCGCTGGCCCATTTCCATGATTTTTACACCGGTCAACTCCGATGATTTGTGGTCGACGGAATCGATCAGAATAATATACCCCGGGATGTCCGTCACAAATGCGCCGCTGCGCATCTGCAGAGTGGGACGCATCCGTTTGACGTCCTGCATCAGAATCCGGGCGCGATGGTTGAGGTCGGGAAGAACCTCATTGTTGAAATAGATCAGTCCGTATGCGATCAGGCCGGAGGCCAATATCACCGGGTAAATGATGCGAAGGATGGGCACGCCGGAGGTTTTGAGCGCGACGATCTCGAGATCACCCGTCAGACGCCCGAAGGCCATCAGGGTTGCCACCAGTACCGCCATCGGCACCGACAGCGCAATCATCCAGCCGATCTGATAAACAAAAACCCGCAGGATGACCGACGTCGGCAGGTCCTTGCCGACGATCATGTCCACTAGGTTGGGGACGAAATCGATGATGAGAATAAAGGTGATTATGATGAAGGCGAAGAAAAACGGCCCGACGTGCTCCCGCAACACGTACCGCGACAACCGGTTTCTGAAGTCAAACAACCGGAAAAAGGCCATGATCGGATGTGGCCGGGCGGCGATGCTGTCGGCAACCGTTTCCATACGTTTCTGACAATATATGGGCCGGACGGGGCGGCTGTAAAGAGAATTAACCGGCTGCCGGCGGCAGCTCCCCGAGCGATCAACTTTTGTTCGACCGCCTCTTGACAGCGCCGGGGCGTCTGCATTTCTTGATGCAAATACCATGAAAGAAGTATTTGTCAATCAAATCAGCGCGGGAGACCGGGTCACCGAATGCTTCGCCCTGCGCAAGGCGGACTTGCTGGAGAAGGACGGCCGTTTTCGGCTGTCGATGGAGTTAGGCGACGCCACCGGGCGGATCGGCGCCGTGCTCTGGGACGCCACCAAGGAGCACGCCACCCTGTTTCAGCCGGGGCAGATCGTCAAGGTGCGGGGGCTGGTCGGAACGTATCAGGACCAACTCCAGGTCAAGGTGGAAAAAATGCGCCCGGCCAAACCGGAGGAGTACGACCTGGGCGATTTTTTCCGCAAGGCGTCCAAAGCCCCCGAGGAATTCGGCCGGCTGCTTGACGCCATGATCGAGAAGGTCGAAAACAGTTATCTCAAGCGGCTGTTAGGCGCCGTCTTCGACGCCGATCTGCGGCAGAAGTACCTATCCTCTCCGGCGGGCAAGCTGCTGCACCATGACGTCATCGGCGGACTGGCCGAACATTCGCTGTCCATGGCGGAAATCGCCGTGCGGCTGGCCGATCATTATCCCCGGCTCAATCGCGATCTGCTCATCTGCGGGGCGTTGCTGCATGATATCGGCAAGATTTGGGAGTATGAGATCAAGGCCGCCATCGATTATACCGACGCCGGGCGGCTGGTGGGGCACATTGCCATGGGCGATGAATTTATAGTCGCCAGGTCCCGGACAATCGACCATTTTCCGGATGATTTGTTGATGCTCGTGCGGCATTTGATTCTCTCCCATCAGGGCGAACGCGAAAAGGGGTCGCCGGTCGTGCCGATGACGCCGGAGGCGATATTTCTGCATTACATCGACGAGCTGGACGCCCGGATGGGAGCGGTGGAGAAAATCCGCGAGCGCACCGGCGACGAAGGGTGGTCGATTTTCAGCCCGATTATGGAGCGTTATTTCTTCTTCGGCCGCCGCGAGGACGACAACCCCTCAGGGGAGTAGATCAAATCCCTTTGGGATTTCGACATCTAACGCCGTCCGGTGGCCCACCCGCTTGCGGTGGGTTCCTGCATTTATATACTTATATTACACTTGACGCCGCCGCAAGAAACGGGCCATTAATCAATGGAACGTACGCTCATCGCGATAATCGCCGGCGATACACGGGCACGAAGGCAATCAGGTAGCAAATCAGGCCAACCAAAAGAAAGCTGTACAGATACGGCTGGGGAATTTCCTGATCCAGCGTCGCGTCGGTGTCGCGGATGAATGAAAAGAGGATGGCGGCCGTGCCGATGACCGATACTATCCATGAGAATAGATTGGGCCGGATGGTCTGTCCGCGCGCATAAAGACGGATAATCAGATAGCCGAAGACAATCATAAGAAGCGAGATCAAAATCGGCGCGATCACCGGGCCGATCCAGGGGAGGGGGATCAAAAACAGGATATCCCAATCGAACAGCGACGCCGGCCAATTGATGGCCATCTTGAGCCAGATATAATAGAATATATCCCAGACGCCGAAGAGGAAGAGAAAATACCCAAACCGCTCCCAGCCGATTTTCCCCGACAGCCATGCCGCCGTCCAGAGCATCACCACCGTCGCCAGTTCGCGACCGAACTCCATCGCAATGAGGCCGTCGGTTATCGCCTTGAGGGGGAAGTACATCCCGTCGGGATAAAAGATCTGCCGCAAATAGACGACCACCGCCGCTTCGACAAACGCCATGGCGACGGCGAAAACCGCGCCGTACGCAAGCCGGGATCGATAGGCGGCGGCATCCATGCTTCCATCGCGCCTCATTGCCCGACCGTTTCCGTCATCCCAGCAGCCCCGCCAAATGCGCCTCCACCGATTCGGCCAGGGCTTCGAGGTTGTATCCGCCTTCGAGCAGGGAGACGATGCGACCCTGGCAGTGCCGGTCGGCGCAGTTTTTTATGATGCTGGTCATGTCCCTGTAGACGCCGCTTGACAGCGTGGTCCCGGATAGCGGGTCATCGGCATGGCCGTCGAATCCGGCGGATATCAGAATGAATTCGGGTTTGAAATGTTCGATCTTGGGCACGATGATGCTGGCGAAGGCGTCAAGATAGTCGCCATCGCCGGCGCCGGCGCCCATGGGAATATTGAGCGTGTATCCCGCGCCGCGTCCGACGCCGGTCGAACTGGGATGGCCGGTCCCGGGATAGTGCGGATACTGATGCAGGCTGATATAGAGGACCTTGTCGTTTTCGGCAAACATCTTCTCGGTGCCGTTGCCGTGGTGAATGTCCCAGTCGATGATGGCGACGCGGTTGAGCTTTCCGAAAGCCAGCAGGTCGGCGGCGGCGATGGCAATATTGTTGAAAATGCAGAAACCCATGGCGCGATCGAATTCGGCGTGATGTCCCGGCGGACGAACGGCGCAGAAAGCGGCGGAGAGTTTGCCGTCCAGCACCATGCGCGTCGCCTGCACGGCTGCTCCGGCGGCGTGGAGGGCGGCGCGGGGCGTGGCCGGCGTGGCGACGGTATCGCCCCAATCGAGAATGACGGCATCGGTGATTCTCAGCGACAGGATACCGTCGATGTACGCCCGGTCATGGACGCGTTCGATCCAGGCGACGTCCGCGGGCTGGGCTTCGATAAACGATATCGATGGAGCCAGCGGACTGGATTTGATGCGCTTCATTATGGCCTGGACCCGTTCCGGCCGTTCGACGTGAGCGTAGCTTTCGAGGTGCTTTTCAAACAGCGGATGATGGAAATAACCGATCATGATTCACCCCTGTCCGGTTTTGATAAACCCATAGTAACACATGACGATGTGCAGCGCAAGGGGGAGACGGTAAATTTCGTGCAGGGCGTTAGGAGACAGTAAATTAGGGAGAAGTGGGTGGGTTCGTTTTGTTATTCTTGGGGACCCCTGCGCCAACAGTTTTGGCGGGATCGCGCTGATCCCGCCCTTACATGGCTGAGCCATGTACCCGGTTCATACCGACTTACCCCACCATGGAAGGGTGGGAGCCCCCATCGGGCACTTCTTACGGACCACCCCGTTGGTCTGCTTCCTCATTTGTTTCTTAGCTGGAGTTTGCTTTCCAAGCACTGAACCAAGGTGTCAATCGATCCACGCCGATGTTGATTCAGACTGCTGACTCCCGGTCTGGAAACAGCGTCTGCGATTTTTCGTTTGATAGCCGCCTTGGTTGCCTTGTCCCATATCTTGCCGGAAGCTTGGAACACCTCTTTGGCCCGATCAGACCACTTGTGTGCCGCAGTGTGAAACAACGGTTGATCGAGATTGACCCCATACGCCTCCTGAATAATTCTCAAATAGGCGTCAAGTGAGATCATATCCTCGATTTCGCTATCGTGCATGTCACGACAACTTGCCAGATTATAATCGGACTCCTCGATAAGTCCTTTCTCTATTGCCCCTTTCACAGCTTTGCGCCCATCATCATCGTTGTCCAGATAAGCATGGATGTTGCATACATTCTGCTTATAGAAGGACGCTTTGTATGCAAGGTTTGTCGCTCCCGCCAGATGGTCGATCAGCAAGATTCTCTGGGTCAAAGCGTTCGCGATGGTTGGCGAAACACTCTTCAGCCAGGATTGGAGGATATCCTTATCCTCCTCACCTTCGACAAGTAGCACAAGAAACGCGCCAATGAGATTGTCGGAGAGTTGGATGCCTAGAGCGTCGCGAATCTCATCGATCTTGCGCGCCCGGACGGCCAGGCCGTGGAGAACGAGAATGTTCTGCCGGACTGTCTCGCGTTCGACCATGATTGGCGAATGAGTTGTGATGATAACCTGGTGCTTAACCGAGATGTCCTTCAGAACCTTACGAAGCGCATGAATTGACCGCGGGTGCAGATGGGATTCCGGCTCTTCGATCGACAAGATGAGGTTCCGGGTGCCGAGGGACTCTCGGCTAATGTAGCGCATAAGTGCGATTGTGGCCAGACTCACGACGCCATCGCCCTTCAGCGACAAATCCGTGCTGACCCCGTCATCGATCAAGAGGCGGTAGGCTCTGGCGCTGCGCGCCAACCCGCCTTCAGCAACCAGTCTGACGGCACTAATACTTGGGACGAACTCGATAATGGAATCCCGCAACCTGTTAGCGATCTTATCCAAAATCGGTTGCCGGAGTGCTTGGAGTTGGCCAAGTAGCTTCCGGTACTCCTCGTCCTGGTCCAATGGAACCAGCTCTCTCTCCACTACCTCGTCTATGATTTCCGCCGCCATGTCCGAGGGACGTATGGCGGAAATGTACTGCGCGGAGATTCTATTACGGATGAACTCAGCTATCAGGGTTCGACGTTCATTAAGCGCCTTCTTCCCTCGTCCCTGCATAAGCACGGCAAATTCCACATCCTCGTGACCGAAATGAAGTCTAATCTTGAGGTTGCTAGCGAGATTCGCCCCGACTTCCGTCCTGAACGCCGCTAATTCGCCTGCGTCTAATGAGAATTCGAGCGTGAATTCGGAGCGACCGTCGGGATTGTCCGCCTGCAGGGAAATTGGGAAGTCTCGTTTCCAACTATAGTCAAAATCGAACCCGGATCGATAGTACCTTGCCAGCCCCCGGCGAGGCCCCATGCGGGCTCTGCCCCTAGTCAAGATGTATAGGCTTAGGACGACGGCCTTAAGTAAGTTGCTCTTCCCTTCGTTGTTCGGGCCAACAAGGACCGTATAATTATCCAGCGAGAGTTTGTAAGCCTCGACTATCGAACGGTAGTTTCGGACCGTGAACGCGACCAGTTTCATGCTTTATCCCTCAGGCAGAACACTTGCGTCAGATGCGGGCCGTCGCTGTCTCACCGCCTTAAACCCTAACCGATGGCTGCGCGGCGTTCATCAGCTGCACGCTGTGTTAGGCCATCTCCTTTGCCCGGATTCGCCCGCATTCCTGCTCCACCCTCTCCACGATATCCGGGTCGATTTCCTTCTTCTTCTGCTTCTTATAGCCGGCAAGCGTGTGCAGTCAGGGTGGGACCAGTGCAATCCTGCCATCTTCTTTTCGCCATAGCTTCCCGCAAATACCGGCTGTCTCTTGTCTCCCCATTCAGAATTACACATTTGCACCCAACCCGATGGTATTTCCGATCCCAGCTCTTCTATAGGCGACAGATATATACAAAATAGCCAAACCGGGAGGAAAATGAAATTAAAAAATGATAAAACGAACCCATTTCGATGTAATATTCGGCCGAACAAAGGCTTACGCGAAATTCAATGTCCTGCTCGTCCGTTCAAGACTCCGGCCGGTCAACACTACGGGGCCAGGGATTACCTTTTCAGGGGTCCCCTAAAATTAAGCAAACAAAGCCAATTCCAAGGGCGCGAATTGTGCCATAATCTGTTGTGGGACAAACGATTGCTGCCTAATCGACCGCTGTCTTCCATTTCCCGAAAACATGAGATATTTGAACCAATTGAGATCGTAGGTGGGTTCGGAGTCCGGCAGCCGCCGGGCGAATAACCCGACATCCTATATTGTCGGGTTTCTCGTCCCCGTTTCACACGGGGCCTCGGAACGCCGACCTACTGAACTGCGTGAGTGGCGACGATGGGACTAACTGATGGCGAGGGCCAACTGGCGAGGACAGAGGAAGCGCGCGCCGGTTTCGGTGAGGATGGCATCCTCTTCGAGGCCGACACAGCCGATTCCCGGAAGCATGATTTCCAGCTCGAGCGTAAACACGTTGCCGGCTTCAAGCGGAATGGTCGGCGTGACGCCGTACCGCTCCCAGCGCGGGCCGATAATCGCGCCGCCGTCGTGAACGTCGCGCCCCAGTTGATGGCCGAGGGCGTGGTTGTATTCCGGATAGCCGTTGTCGGCAAGCATCTTCCGGGCCAGTGCGTCGACCTGCCACCCCGGCATCCCCGGCCGACAGAATTCGGCGGTGGCGGTGATAATGTCTCTGACCAGGTTGAACGCTCTGACCAATTCCGGCGGCGCTGATTTTTCTCCGGGCTTGGGGAAATAGATCAAACGTTGCAGATCGGAACAGTAATTGTTATAGCGCACGCCGAAATCGATATGCAAAAGGTCACCCGGCTCCAGCACCGACTCGGTCGGCTGACCATGACCGGGGTCGGACTTGCTCCCGGCATTGACAATGGTCGGAAACGAATTGGCCGCGCCCAGGTCGGCAATGGCGCGGTCGACGAGTGCGGCGATCTGGATTTCCGTCATGCCCGGCGCGACCAGTTGCGAGGCGGCGGCCCAGGCATCGCAGGCCATCTGCGCCGCCTTCGAGATGAAGTCGATTTCGGCCGGGAGTTTCCGGCTGCGTAGTTTGGAACAGACCTCCTGGGCAGAGATAAGGCGGGCATGGTATGGCGTATCGGCCAAATACGTATTCAGCAGGAGATACATGCCGTGCGTCAAACCGTCGGCGGCGGGGTTATCCGGCGAATAATTGACGGCGATGTGGCGAGGGTTGAAATTCTCCAGTAGCTGCCGCAGTGCCGGCCGGGCGTCTTGTGTATAAGTGATGACCTCATCGAAGCGACCGTGGCGTTCGAACAAAGCGCGATCGAAATTCCCCACCAGCGCGGCGCTCCGGCCGCTGCGGGTATAGA